>Ga0247840_10000764_pt1 | contig 65484 bp, 68 predicted proteins | sample LaCruzMarch2015__FD_192404 | JGI IMG/M metagenome (GOLD analysis project Ga0247840, IMG submission 192404) | Freshwater microbial communities from meromictic Lake La Cruz, Castile-La Mancha, Spain - LaCruzMarch2015_17m | ecosystem: Environmental > Aquatic > Freshwater > Lake | place: Spain... | reverse complement strand
TGATCTTAAAACTCCATTTGCATCTAATCCTTCTACTACATTATTCCCAAAATTACCATAAAGGAACAAATCTATCACACTTGTTGTAGTACTTTGCCATATATTATTTTGATTAAGATATTGATAATCATATTGAATAGTCCACAATCTTAAATTATCTTGAACTAGTCTAAAGTTTAAATCTCTTATTCTATTTGTAAATGTATTTGTTGCTCTATTCCCAGTTCTAAAATCATTAAAAGTGATATCTTTTATTACATTATTTTTAAAAAAATTTAATAATTGAATCATTTGATTACCAAAAACATTGATTGTATTTCTCAAAGTATCATAATTGTTTTGATTAATGTTTGTTTGATTATTTATATATAAAAACATAAAATCATAGTCATGTGAAGGAACAAAATCGGGAGAACCATAATAATAATTCAAAGCATCACCTCCTCTGCTTACAACATGAATATCTGGATGAATATTACTTATCATTTGACTTAAAGTTCGAACTGCATAAAAAACTTGTGGTTCGAAGATAGCACGAATAAAATCTTCAAAAAATAAATTTTCTGATGTGTATTGTGTTAATAGTCTAGTTGCTGTATCCATACTTTATTATAAAAATGATTTTTATAATAAATTATTTAACGATTAAAATGAATAATATTAGATTAGTCTCAGACGTTCATCTTGAACATTATAATGAAAATAATTTACCAAATTTTAGTGATATTGTAACTCCAAATAAAAATGATATTATATGTCTTTTAGGTGATATTGGTAATCCCTATCAATCTTCTTATTATAAATTTTTATCTTGGTGTAGAGATAATTTTCATACAGTTTTGGTAATTGCAGGTAATCACGAATATTATGGTTCTTCTATTCCTGAAATAAATAATCTTATTCAAAAGATTTGTAAAGAACTTGATATTCACTTTTTAAACAATTCTGTTTACATTCATAAAAATATAGCTTTTATTGGAACTATATTATGGTCTTACATTCCTCCAGAATTATATGATTTTATTTCAACTAGAATGAATGATTATAGATTAATTCAAAATCTTACACCAGAAATAAGTAGTAAATTATTTTTAGAAAATATTAATTTTTTAGAAAATACTATTAATACTCTTAAAGAACAAAATTATAAAATAGTTATTTTATCTCATCACACACCTTCTAGAACAAATACTTCATTTGCACCTTATGAACAAGAATTACAAAATTGTGCTTTTTCAACTAATTTATGTGAGATTATTAAGAAAGTGGATTTATGGATGTATGGTCATACTCATTTTAATAATTTTGGAAACGTAATTTATAAATATAATGTTCCTCTCGTTTCAAATCAAATGGGATATCCTGGTCATCTTGTAGAAAATTTTAATAAAGATTTTGTAGTCTATAATAAGTAAATTTAATAAGAAAAATTAATTATAAATGACAAGGTTAGAATGGACTGAATATTTTTCTAAAATATGTGAATTAGTTTCTCAAAGATCACCTTGTGAAAGATTAAAAGTAGGATGTGTAATTGTGAAAGATAAAAGAATAGTTGCAACAGGGTATAATGGATTTTTACCTGGAGGAAACCATATTTCAGTTGTTAGAGATAATCATGAACAAGCTACTGTTCATGCAGAACAAAATTGTATTGCTGATTGTGCCAAAAGAGGTGTAAGTGTTGAAGGAGGAACTGCTTTTATAACACATTATCCTTGTATTAATTGTTTTAAAATTTTAGTTTCTTCTGGAATAAAAGAAATATACTATCTTCAAGATTATAAAAATGATGAAGTAATCCAAGTCATCAATAAGGATATTAATGTAGTTTTGGAAAAGATTTAAAATATAATAAAATTGTTTTTTAATTAAAATTAATTAAAAAAAATGAATTCATTAACTGAAAAATTTATAAAAGGTTTAAAAAAATTTAATTTAACAAGAGAAGACATTATAAATCAAAATTTTAAATATTGTATCACCTTGTCCAGCATATCCACCTACAATACCACCACCACCATCAATAATTGGACCATTTGATGAACAATTTATTATAAAATTATTTTGTGCTTGATTTCCAAAATAAGATTGACCTATCCATCCACCATCACTTACTAATGTACTACCTCCTGTTGCATTAATTTCAAAATTGTAAACATAAATATTATTAAAACCTCCAATAATAGAATATCCATTTCTTATAAGACCAGGATAATCTGAAACACCATCGATTGTTATAATAGGACGTGTTCCATTTCCTTTCAGAGATGTTGAACCAAATTGAATATTATCTGAGCCAATTATAAAGAAAAAAATATTACTAAATAATGTTAAATTATTTTCAAATAAAACTTTTAACGTAAAACTTGTATTTGTGTTGACAATTGTAGGAGGTATAGAAAAAAATTGATATAAACCATCGTTAATTTTATATTGTACACCACCTTCCATATCAGATTTAAAATAAATTATTTCTGTCTGACCATCAGCATTTATTGTATTTACAGTACTTCCTACACTTAACCCTTCTTCACTCATAGGACCTAAAAGCAAACGAGGTTCTAATCCAGTATCTATCGTTTCATGTTGTAATCCTTCTGAAAAGATGTAGCCTGTATTTTTAGTGATTGGATAACTATTATTTTCAATTACTAAATTACCTTGACTATCAGTAAGGTAAATTAAATGAGTTTTTTGAAATTTGTGTGCTCCTACATCTTTATGAGGAGAGATATCTCCTTTAATCCATCTCATAGGAACCTTGGATAGAGATAGATTAAAATGTTGTAATAATTTTTGACTAATTTCAGGGGTGATATCAATATTAAAATATTCACTTCCATTCTGTCTTGAAAGTATTTTATTTTTAATAGCTATAACTTCAGGATGATTTAAAATGTAATTAATATCTTCATTATTAAAAATATTATCAATTTTTTGGATAGTTTTTGAATTCATTTTATTTTAAGTGATAAATTGTAAAATTTAATAATATTTAATAATTTTTATTAAAGTTTAATAATTTTTATTAAATAGTATTGAATAAACTGTATTAAGTTTTAAAATAAATTATTTATTAAAATTAATAAATATTTATCAAATTTTAATAATAATTTGTAAAAATTAAATATTTTTTATATTACTAATATCATTTTTTAACACACACACATTTTTTTTATAAAAATGTATTATAATTAAATAGATAAAAATCAATCTCACATTAGATTAATTAAATTATTATAAAAAATATAAATATTAATCTACTAAACAGTTTAATTTTTTTAAAAATTTATAAAAATTGACAAAAATTGTCTAATCTTGAATAAATATTTGTCAAGTTTTATAAATTTTATAAAATATAATTTAAAAAAACAAATGTCAATACAAAATGGAATATAAATGTCAATATTGTCAAAAAATTTTTTCACAAAAATCTAATCTTAATACACATCTTAAAACAGCTAAAAAATGTATATTAAATAGAAATTTGTCTCAAGAAAATATTATTAATTTTAATTGTGATTATTGTAATAAAAATTTTACTCAAAAAATAAACTTAAATATACACTTAAATAATTGTAATCAATATAAAATTTTTTTGAAGGTAAAAGAATATGAAAATATGTTAACAAAAAAAGATAAAACAATTCAAGATTTATTAATAAAATGTGAAGAAACAAGTGCAAATTACTTTAAAAAAACTAATGAATTAAAAAAATATTATGAAATTCAAATATTAGAATTAAAAGAAAATATTAAGAAATTAGAAAATGTAAATAAAGAATTAATTTTAAAATTAATTGAAAAATAATTTTTTTTATTTATCATAGAAATTTTTTTTTAACACACACACATTTTTTTAATTATTTTGTTTAAAACAAAATTGTAATATTTTTATATTGAATTTATATTAAAAAAAATTAATATTTTATATTTTATTTTAAATCTACTAAACAGTTTAACTTTTTTTAAAAATTTATAAAAATTGACAAAAATTGTCTAATCTTGAATAAATATTTGTCAAGTTTTATAAATTTTATAAAATATAATTTAAAAAAACAAATGTCAATACAAAATGGAATATAAATGTCAATATTGTGATAAAACATTTGTTAATAAAAGTAATTTAAATATTCATGTAAAAACTGCAAAAAGATGTATATTAAATCGAAATGTTGAAACTGAAATACAGAATTTTAAATGTGAATTTTGTAATAAAACTTTTTCTTCTAGAACAAGTATTAATTATCATAAGAATGTTTGTTCAGAATTTAAATTTACTGAAAGAATAAAAGAATATGAAAATAAAATTAATCAAAATGAATTAATTATTAAACAATATTGTGATAAACTAGATTATCAAAAACAATCTTTTGAAAAGCAGATCCAAGACTTAAAAGAGACTATCCTTAGACTTGAAGAAACTAATAAAGAATTAGCTTTAAAAGCCATCGAAAGACCTACAAATGTGACTAATAATAAAAGTGATAATCATTCTATTAACAACAATACTTACAATAATTTACAACCTGTTAATCTATCACCAGATTATATTTATCAAATTTTTGATCAAAACCTTAAATTAGAAGATATTTATCAAGGTCAAAGAGGATTAGCTAATATAGTGGCCAATAAACTTTTAAAAGATGAATCTGGAAAACCTATTGCTTTTTGTAATGATAAAAGTAGACAAATCATTAAGTATAAAAATGAAGATAATCAAATTGTAAAAGATTCCAAAGCTTATAATCTTATTTCCAGTATTGCTCCTGTAGCACAAAAAATTGCTCTTAAAAGAAAGCAGGAATTTGAATCTATTTATTATCCAGAAAAGAAAGAAGAAGTGCATGAAGACGATGATGAACTTTTATTAGATGAATCTGAAGAAGAAAAAGACGATGATGAAGAACTTTTATTAGACGAAGATGAATTAGAAATTAACGAAAAAATCAAAGATATGAAAAAGGAAAATAACGATGAAAAGAAAAAAGAAAAAGCTCAAAGTATTATTCAAAAAATTCAAAATAATGAAGGTTGGACTGAAGATAAAAAGACATTTTATTATAATAAAATGATAACTGGGGTAGTTGACTTACAATGTATCAACGTAAATTCAACCATCTTTTCAAAACAATTAAGTATGATTTTACCTTCTGAAAATAAAGTACTTTAAAATTTAAAAATGATTTAAAATTTTTAAATTTAAATAGAAAATGGGTCTAATTATTTCAAGAGAAAATTATGTATCTAATTTATCTACTTCAAAAGAAAAGATTATTGATAAGAATGCACTTCGTTTATATATTCTTAGTAATTATTATAGATATCGTATCACTATAAGATAATTATCTTTTCAAAAATCTTTTACACTTAGGATATCTTTTTTGAACCTGAGAATAACTTATAGCAATAGCTTGAGCTGGAGATACATATCTACCAGCACGATATTCTTTCATATTGGCACTAACTTTATCACTAACTAAAGAACGACAAACCTTCTTTGAAAATTTACGAGGTCTTCTTGATAATTTTTCACCTTTTTTACGAGTGTCTCTTTCTTTGGATATATCTTTAGCATATTTTTTTTGATACATTTTACTTAATTCTGAACGAGTATAACCTTTATTAGCATATTTTTTTAAAAATTGTTGCCAACGATTTAACATTTATTATAATAAATATTTATTATAATAAATGAATTTAATCCTAGAAGCTTTAGTAGTGGGATTAATCTTATCCTTTATTGGAACTATAGTGGCCTTGATTTTTAGATTTACTTCTAAAGATCAAACACAACTTGGAAAATGGCTTATTAATACTCTTTTAATGTTTTTTATTACTGGTTTTTCAGCACATTTAATTCTAGAATTTTCTGGTATTAATAAAAGATATTGTCAAACTGGAAATGCATGTAAATAAATATAAATAAATATAAATAAATTAAAAATCTTTCTTCACATGTTCTTTTAATACTTTCACATAATCTAAAAGTATCTTCAAATCTTCTTTTTTATCTTCATCTTTGATATTTTTAATTTTATCTTTAAGAGCAGATTCTAATCTTTTGATTTCATTCTTATAACAAATAATCTTGTCATCATATCCTTTATGATCAGCTAGAACCATCCATCCAAGTCTTTCATAGACTCGTTTAAACCATTGATGTAAACCATGATAAGTTGATTTAGACATTTTTATTAATTATAAAAAAAATAAATAAAATAAATGGAAGAATTTGTAGATTGTGATAATGTCAATTATAAATTAGAATATCTTCAAAAGAAGGTTGAAGAATTAGAAAAAAAGAATCAAAAATCAATAATTAAAAGTGTGTATGATACTTCAAATGATATTTATAAAATAGCATATCACGCTTATGTAATTAGTAAGTTGAGTATTCCTTTTTGGTTGTTTATAAAATTTTATTTTAAATTCTAGGAAATTTAAAATAAGTTTATCTGGAAAGATAATAACCAAATACATAAGTAGGTCCAGCAATTAAAGCTAAAGTGACATGTAAAACACGTTGTTCAAATTTATTAACTTTCAAAGCAAGAATGACTCCCCAAACCATAAAAATTAAATAAATAATTGAAACAATAGTGTAAATAGTTCTAAAGGTCTTTGTGTCTAATTTTTGTAAACCGTCTTCCATTTTATTTTATATAATATTTAATTAAATTTTCACTATATTTTTTATTAAATCCAGAACAATCATAGATTCTACAAATATCCCTAGAATGACTATGTAATTCACATATATAAGCATCCTTGATTTGATGATTAAAACTTAGTTTTTTAAATTTAGTCTTTAATTCATCATCATTATTATTTTTTCTTTTGACCATCTTTTTCCTATTTTAAATTTTATTTAAAAATGATTTTTAAATAAATATGGTATGTCCAACGTGTTTATTTCTTCCTTTAGCTTTAACATCAGCTGTTGGAACAGTGTCAACTAAAAATTTAGTTTTCTTTCAAATTTCCCTTTTTATAACATTATTATTTTTAGTTTTGTATATATACAAAAAATATTATAGTGATTGTCAGTCTTGTAAACCCAAAAAAGATATTATATCTTATATTCAAGATTTAAAAGAGAAATATTTTAATTTTTTTTTAAACAGGAGATGAAAAGACGTAAAAATAATAACAATTGCAGTTAATACAGAGATTCCAATTAAAGCATTCTTAGTAGCAGTTAAATTATCATCAGATTCTCCCATTTCTTTAATATGTTTATTAACATTAGTTATAGAGATAGAACTTAAGATGAGGATTATACCTGCGAAAATGATTGAAAATATTTTAGTAGAGATAAAATTTTTTGAAACAGAAGATTTTGGCATTTTATTTAAAGAGAATAAAAAAATTGAAATAAAAGAAAGAGATAATATAATAAAATGGATTATCAAAAATTTACTAAAAAAATTAATACTACATCTGTGGATAAATTGAAGTCATATTTTCAATCGTTAGATTTTGATACATTATTAGAACTGAGAAGTCATTATGATGATGCATATTATAATACAGGGGAAAGTTTAATTCCTGATAATAAATATGATGTTCTTTTTAATCTAATTATTAGTATGGATGAAAAGAAAAAAGAAGAAGTAGGATTTAAGCTTAGAGAAGGAGATAATAGAGTAGTTTTACCTTATTGGTTAGGAAGTATGGATAAAATTAAACCAGACGATAAAGATAAATTTGATAGATGGTTAAATAAACAAAAGAATCCATCATATTTTATATCAGAAAAGTTAGATGGTGTATCTTGCTTATTTATTTATAATAAAAAAGAAGATAAAATTTCATTGTTTACTAGAGGTGATGGTAAAGTAGGAGCTGATATTTCATATTTATCGCCTTACCTAAACTATATTCCTAAAAAAATAAAAAATGATATCGTTGTAAGAGGAGAACTTATTATATCAAAAGAAAATTGGAAAAAATATACTTCAAAATATTCAAATTCTAGAAATATGGTTTCAGGTCTTGTAAATAGTAAAACAATTAAAGAAGGTATTAATGATATAGATTTTATCTCTTATGAATTAATTGAAAATAATGAAAAACAAAAGAAAATTTCAGAACAATTTAAAATTTTAAAATCGAATGGTTTTAGACCTGCTATGTCTAAAAGTATTTCAAAAATAGATATAGATACATTATCCAAGTTATTAGTTCAATTTAAAAAAGATTCTGAATATGAAATTGATGGAGTTATTATTCAAACTGATAAGGAATATACAAGAAATAAGAACGGAAATCCAGAATATGCAGTAGCTTTCAAGATGACTGAAGAAGAAAATGTAGTTAAAGCTAAAGTAATTAAAGTAGAATGGAATTTATCAAAAAGAGGATTTTTAAAGCCCAGAGTCAATATAGAACCTGTTAATTTACAAGGAGTAATTATCAAATATGCCACAGGATTTAATGGTAAATTCATTCATGATAATAAGATAGGTCCAAGTTCTATTATAAATATTACCAGAAGTGGGGATGTAATACCTCATATTTTATCAGTAGATAAAGGTACACAAGCAGATATGCCTGAAATAGATTGGAGTTGGAATGAAACCGGAGTAGATATTTTTCCAGATGAAATGGATGAAAAGGAATTTTGTTCTAAAATATTGAATGATTTTTTTATGATTTTTGGAATCCAATATGTAAGTTTACAAACAATAAAAAAATTTCAAGAAGTTGGATTAGATAATATCTTAAAAATATTAAAAGCCTCTGAAAGTGATTTTGCAAAAATTGACGGTTTGGGTGATAAATCAGCTAAAAAAATTTATAAAAATATTCATACTGGATTACAAAATATAACTTTACCTCAATTAATGGCTTCATCAAGTCTTTTTGGTCAAGGAATTGGTGTAAAAAAATTAGAGAGTCTATTAGAAGAAGTACCAAACCTACTAACTTTATCACAGAAAGAACTAAAACAAAAAATACTTGATGTAAAAGGATTTTCAGAAATAACAGCTAATAAGATTGTAGACAATATAGATTTATTTAAACATTTTATGAGTGAAATGATGTCTTTTATATCTTTTAAAGTAGAAAAACCCAAAAAGAAAATTGATTTGAGAGTTGTGTTTTCAGGATTTAGAAGTAAAGAATTAGAAGAAAAAATCAAGGAAAAAGGAGGTGAAATTGTAACAGGTATATCTAAAAAAATCACACATTTAGTTGTGAGAGATAAGACAGAGAAAACAACAAAAATAGATAAAGCCAAAGAGTATGGAATTTCAATCATAGATGAATTTGAATTGGAAAATATTTTATCTTAAATATTTATTTATTTATCATTAATAAATAAATATGAGTATCAATGATCAATGTTTTGGTATGATATTAAGAAATAAAGTGGTTATAGATGATGAATTGAAAGAAAAGATAATTAAACACATAACCAAATTATTTTTTAATAAAAAAAAATTCAAAGATGATGCTTTTGACAAGGATGAAAAAGTTCCAATTGAAGTATATCTAGGGTTTGCTTGGAAAAAGAGGAAAGCAGCTTGTATTAATATTAATACGAGAGCAAAAGATAAATTAGAAAAAATATCTAATATACTTAAGAAAATAACTCCAAAAGATTTGGAGATTGATGAACATATATCTTTAACAAAGCCTGAAAAAATAGAAAATTGTGATTTTGAAAGATATAAAAAGAAAAAAGGAGATAAACTTTGGGATAAATTAGAACATAATGGTCCATATTTTCCCCATATTTACGATCCTTACAAACCTCATGGAGCTCCAATTCTATTTGAGGGTAAAGTTGTAAAATTAAATTCTGAAGAAGAACAAATGTTTTCTTTTTGGGCCAAGAGAATAATAACAGAAAGAAATGGTAAAAAATTATTTTTAAAGAATGATCAATTTAGACAAAATTTCTTATCAACTTTAAAACCTTACTTAACAAAAGAACATCAACAATTATTTTTTGGAAAATTAAAAAATAATGAATTAATAAAAAATTTTGGAAAATTTGACTTTTCTAGAATGGTAAAAAAAATAGATGAGATGAAAGAAGAAAAAGATGAATTAAGAAAGTCAAAAGAACCTGAAGAAAAATTAAAAGAGAAAATAGATAGATTAGAAAGAAAATTAAATTATAATTATGCATTTATCAATGGAGTTAAAAAAGAACTTAAAAGTTCTGCTGTAGAAGTTCAAGGTTTATATGTAGGAGCTGGTAATGTAATGACACATAAAGGAAAAATTAAGAAAGTAATTAATCCTGAAGATGTGACCATTAATGTAAGTGAAGGTGATGAACCTGTACCACCTCCTGGACATAAATGGGGAGGTATTGTTCATGATAAAACTGCAGGATGGACAGCAAGATACAAGGATGAAATTACAGGACAATATAAATATGTAAGATTAAAAGAGAGTGGAGATTTGTTAAAATTTGAAAAGGCGAGAAAGTTAAATAAATTTATCCATGTCATTGATGAAAAAATAGATAGTTTATTAAAAAGTAATGCTGAATCAAATAATCAAAAAGGAACAGTGATTTATTTGATTAAAAATTTTGGATTTAGAGTAGGTACTTCGGAAAGTGAAGAAATTGATGTAGAAGGTGAAGATAAAGGTGAAAAGGTTGTTGGAGCAACAACTTTGATGGTGGAAAATATAAAACCTATAGCAGGTAATAAGATTAATTTAAGATTTTTTGGTAAAGATTCTCAATTATATGAAAACACACTTGATGTGAGTGCAGAAATTTATCAAAATATTCTAAAGTTTATAAAGAATAAAAAACCAAAGGATAAAGTATTTCATCTTATAGATGCTACAAGTGTGAATAATTATCTTAAGAGTATAGATCGTGATTTTACAGCCAAGGTATTTAGAACAAGATTGGCAAGTTCAACTATGTATAAGGGATTACAGAAATTTTTAAAATATAAAAAGAATGCAACTGATGAACAAAAAGTTGCTGATTTTAATATTGTTAATAGAGATGTAGCCATAAAGTTAAATCATAAAAAAGGTATTACTGAAGCTCAAAAAAAAAGTAATAAAAAAGATGAAAAAAATATAAAAGAATTAAAACAAAAATTAAAAGAATTAAAAGATGAAGAAGCTAAAAAAGAAAAGATTAAAAAATTACAAGATTCAATAAAGACCAAAGAAGTAAAATTGAAAGACAAAAAAGAAAATCTTGGTATAGCTTTAGAAACATCCAAAAAGAATTATATAGATCCAAGAGTAGTTAAAGCATGGGCTGAAACTGTAGGAGTTCCTATTAATAAAATTTATAGTTCAAAAGAATTACAAAAACATTTTGCTTGGACTATTGAAGATGATGATTTTGGTAGTGAATGGGATTATGAAGATACAGAATTAGATTGTATTGTTGGTTCAGAATTAGAACCAAAAGTTGATGAAGATAAAGAGGAAGTAGAAGTAAAGAAAAAAGTATCTAGAAGTAAAAAAGATGAAATAAAAAAGAAAGTTAAAAAAGATGATGAAGAAAAGAAAGTTTTTAAAAGATCTGTAGTTATTGAAAAACCATTTATAATACAATATAGTCAGAGAAGCATAGCTGTTTTTGGTGATACAAAGAGTATTAAAAATGAATTAAAAAAGATGGGAGGAGTATTTAATTCTTCTTTAAAGTATAATGATCAAAAAAGACCTGGATGGATATTTATGAATTATATGAGACAAGATGTCCAAAAATTAATTGAAACAGAAGAAGAAGTTGAAGAAATAAGTGATGATGAAGAATTATCTCTTGAGGAAGTTATGAAGAAGAAGAGTAAATTAAAAGATGATGAAGCAGAAAAAATTAATGTATTTTGTCGAGAACCAACTCAAAGTAATTTTGATAAGTTACAAAAAAGCACCAAAGAAGACTTTATAAAATTTTCAAATCTTATTATAAGATTAGAAAAAGGTAATATTAATTTAGCAAAAAAAGTAATAAAATTAAAAGTTTGAAAAATTGAGAAAAAAAAATATTTATAATTATAAAAAATGAGTTCTGAAAAGTTTAATCCTAGCTGTCCAACATTTTGTTATAGAACTGAGTATGACAACATGCAACAAAAGATGTGGTGTCCTATTTCTCAACAACCTATTAAAAATGCTCAAGGTCAAATTCTTGGACAAGATTCCAACCTTTTGACAGTTATTACTGGTGGAAATATGAAAAGATTCAATGCTGAACAAGTAGTTGAAAAATATCAATATGGTTTTGAAGGAAGATATAGACCTATTGCACAATTAAATAATGATTTACAAGGTCCTTTGTGTTATGGTGCTGGTTCTGAATGTAACTGGTCCCCTCATACAAAACCCACTAAAGGTCCTGCTACTAAAGGTCCTATGACTCGTAAGCCTATGACTCCTGGTCCTAAGACTGCTTCTCCTAAGGTTAAAGAACCTTATTGCGGTTGTACTTCTCGTCAAGTCATGGATTCCGGAATCAATATGATGTCTACTTACTAAATTTTTAATCTATTTATTAATATAATTTATTAATAAATAAAATGAGGGACATTTTATTATTCATCGTTTTGATGGGTATTTTTAGTTATATGATAGATATTTCATATAATGAAAAAATAAAAAACAAAGATAATTTTAATCTTAATTTAGTTCTTTTATTACATCACTTTTTATCAATGTATATACTTTTTGGAGTTTTATCCAATAACATAAAATTTTTAAAGATTTATACTTTTATTTTAATGGTTATTTTTGTTTCATGGATTATTTTTGATGATGTTTGTTTAATTACAGAATTAACTGATAATTTAGATAATAACAAGTTAGGTTTTGATAATGGATTTTTAATGATTTATAAGAAGATGTTTAAAGAAAAAAGTGAAAGTGATTATAAGAATGAAAAATCTATGACAAATTATATATTATTACCACTTTTAATAATGATAAGTTTCTATAAAATTCATAAATTAACTAGTAAGTAAAAGATTCTCCGTAAAGTTCTTCCTCTAATTGTCTTGTTCTATTTATATGATAATCTTCGTCATCTTCGTCATCTTCGTCATCATCTTGTTTAATGACTCTAACATTATAAAAAATCATTCTTTCGATTTCATCATTATCTTCCACTTCAAAATCTGATTGTGCATTTTCATCTGAATCTTGGTCTTCATCTTGTTCATCATACATATAATTGATATCATAATTTATGACATTTTGAATAACAAGAACTAAACTTTGTTCTATAGGTAAAATAACTTCCTCTAAAACTGTTCTACAGGTAGGACATTTTACATCAATTTTTTGTTCTTTACTACTTTTAGACCAGTCAGCAAAACATTCATTACAAAATTTATGACAACAGTCAGTAATATACATATTATTTTGTTTAATATTCTCCAAACAAATGGCACATTCATATGAGGTCATTTTTTTAATCCAAATGTTAAACTTAAATCAATTTTAAAATTTATAAGTCTTAATTTCACCTCCTGATTCAAGATAAACGCTTTTACGTGTTGCAAAATGTCTTTTTAAGATAGGATGATCGTCAACAAAATCAAAAATAAGAGGTTCTACTTCCTCTGTTCTCATAACTCTTCCTAGATATTGAATAAAATATTCTTCCATATCAGATGCTATAACTAAAGCATCAAGAACATCATGAGAAAATCCTACTCCACATTTTTGAACTGTAGCAACTAGAATACGGCATTTTTCATCAAATTTATTATTACTTCCAAGAAGACTAGTCACTGTTTCTCCTTTTTGTAATAATTTTTCAATAAGATATTCAGCTTGAGAAATTCTTTTACAAAGAACTAAAAAATGTCTATCTTTATGTTTTTGGATAACTTGAATTATCATTTCATTTCTTTTTTCATCAGTTGATTGACCTTCTATAATTGAATTCCAATCAAGTTTACCATCTCTTGTTAATTTTGTTTCAAATTCTAAACCAGTATTAACTCTGTAAACAGTATGTTTTCTATAAAGTTTTCTTAAAATTTTATTTTTACCAAAGTATAAATCAAGTAAGACATCCATTCCATCAGAACGATGAGGAGTAGCACTAAGACCTATAATATATCTGGGAGTAGAATAAAACAAAGACTTTGAAAGAGTATCAGTTGCAATCACATGACATTCATCCACAATTACTGTTCCAACTTTTATAAATGGTTCAAAACCAAATTTTTCTATGTTTTGAGCATTGGCAATATAAAAATCAGCTTTTTTATCAACTTCTATTTTAGTATCTAAAACTTGAAATTTAGCTTCTGGACAAACTTTTAGAATACTTTCTTTCCATTGTTCAATTAAGACAATACGATGACAAATAATTAAAGTTTTTAAGCCAATTTTTGAAGCTAAAAGAATTGCTAAAAATGTTTTACCAAAACCACAATATAATGAAAGAATAGCAGAACCAGTTTTGTTTAATAATGAAATAGCTTCTTCTCTAACAATTTTTTGATTTTCTCTTAATTTTCCACTAAATTTTACATTTATGGTGTCTAAATCTTTTCGTTCAGGTCTTGTAATATTTTTAACATTTTCTAAAGACCAAGCAAAAGGTAAACAAATTTCATCTGTATCTTCTTTGATATAATATGGTTCTAAAAATTTAGCAACTTTTTCATATTTTCCAAGTTTCTTTTCAATTTTTAAATCTTTAACAATTTTTTGTCTAATATCCATAGATAAATTTTTAATTTTAATTTTTGTAGACATCTTATATTTATAATTACATTAATTATAAATAAAAATTCATTTTTAAAATGCAAATGATTCAGCTGTGATTTCAGGAGATGAATTAATTTTTAAACCCATACCAGAAGGGGGAGGATTTGAATCATTTTTGGAAATATTTGAATATTCTTTTTTACATCTTCTTTTAGCAAGTTTTATTTTTGGTTTTTGAATAGATGTTAAAATTTCTGTATGAATAACAGGTTTTCTTTTAGGAGAAATTGAAGCATAAGGTTGAACTCCAGAAGAAGGTCTTTGGGAGGAAGGAGCAGACTTATTCAAGTCAACAGAAGAGTAAGGTTGAACTCCAGAAGAAGGTCTTTGGGAGGAAGGAGCAGACTTATTCAAGTCAACAGAAGAGTAAGGTTGAACTCCAGAAGAAGGTCTTTGGGAGACAGGAGCAGACTTATTCAAGTCAACAGAAGAGTAAGGTTGAACTCCAGAAGAAGGTCTTTGAGAGACAGGAGCAGACTTATTCAAGTCAACTGAAGCATAAGGTTGAACTCCAGAAGAAGGTCTTTGGGAGACAGGAGAAGATTTATTCGAGTTAACAGAAGCATAAGGTTGAACTCCAGAAGAAGGTCTTTGAGAGATAGACTTATTCAAGTCAACAGAAGAGTAAGGTTGAACTCCAGAAGAAGGTCTTTGGGAGACAGGAGCAGACTTATTCAAGTCAACAGAAGCATAAGGTTGAACTCCAGAAGAAGGTCTTTGAGAGACAGGAGCAGACTTATTCAAGTCAACAGAAGAGTAAGGTTGAACTCCAGAAGAAGGTCTTTGGGAGACAGGAGAAGATTTATTCGAGTTAACAGAAAAGTAAGGTTGAATTCCAGAAGAAGGTCTTTGTAAGTCAGGATGAACTGTTGTATAAGGTTGGAATCCAGAAGTAGGTATTTGAGAAGTAGGAATTGATGAATTGGCAGATTCATAGGGTTGAACTCCAGAAGAAGGTCTTTGAGAGACAGGAGTTGAGTCGACAGAAGTATAAGGTTTAACTCTAGATGAAGGTCTACTTTGAACTTTTGTTATTTCATTTTCCTGTTGAAATGCACTTGGAATTTGTATTGATCTTTTTCCAGGATATTGATATGTTTGATAACTTGCATCACCTCTTACAGCATAAGTGGCTCTTTCTCTAAATTCTTGAGGTAAATCTTCACATTCTTTTTTAGTAAAATTATATCTACATTTTCTAAGTTTATCACCTCCTAATTGTTCTTCACAGATTTCTTTAGTGGTAAATTTTTTACATTCCAATAAATCTTCAACTTGGACTTCATCTTCTAAAATATTTACTTTTTCTTTGGGACATTTAATATATTTGTCAAATATAGATTTTTTCAAAGGTTTAGTTTTAATAATGGTTCCGTTTTCAAGTTCTTTATACTTTGGACAGTAAGTTTTTTTATAACAACTTAAGAATAGATAAATTGCCAAGAAAATAAGTAAAATTATAATTATAATTAGTATCCAAAATAAAACTTGTTTATAAAATGGTTTAGAAACGATGATTGAAGGTTTATCAGGACAAGGTTTAGGAGGTTCAGGTTTAGGAGGTTCAGGTTTAGGAGGTTCAGGCTTAGGAGGTTCAGGCTCAGGAGGTTCAGTAATGAACAAAGGTCTTACATCAAAAGCTTTATCAAATTTGGGATCAGTGTTTGGATATCCAGCTGTTTCAAATATTTGATTTAATTTGATTGAACCTGAATTGAAAAAAACTATTCCTCCAAGAGGAGCTGTATTGGGAAATTTTCTACTTACAGTTGCTTTATCAAGGGACGAATGTTGATTTGATGTTTTTGGATCTTCACCATAGAATGCTATTTTGAAAAAACCTCCATCACCCCAATTTACAGACCAAGAATTTCTTACAATCCAATATTTGACACCTTTTTCTGTTTCTCCCCAACCTACTATGGCTACAGCATGCGCACCAGCCCAATTTTTTCCGGAGGTAGGAGAATCAGGATCATTAGGATCAACAAATGTAGCTTGTCCTCCTTTTCCATAAATATAATTTTCTAAATAAACACCTTCAGTTGCAGAAAAATCACCACTTCTAAAATTGTTGAAAACATGAAAACAACCTACAACAGGACCATTATTAAATATTTCTTGTTTTACAGTTTCAAAATCTGGAGAAGTTAAAGAAGTTGTATTATCAATAAAAAATTTATGATGAGATACTTTGGCGTTTATACATCCACAATTAGGAGGCAAAAATTTATTTCTGTCTACTTCTTCACCTCCTGAAACAGGATCAGATCCTCGAGTACATCCTGATTCTAAACTACAAAATGAAGCATAATCAATACAATTACTTGTAACTACTCCACCCATTTCAACAGCTTTACATAAATTTCCTGGATTTCCACCTTCACATCCTTCTCCAATAATAGTTCCTATATTTTCACCATCAAAAGGTGTAAAATAACATTTCATAATATATGTAGGACTAATTTCTGGATTTTTATCAACTTTTCCAGCTACAATAAATCTATCGGAAATCACTGAGGATGTTGACACAGCCCAGCAACTACCACAATTACCTTGATCTGGAACTTTAGTAATTAAATTCTTTTTTGCTTTCACAATAACACTGTCATTATCATCTATTTTACACCAGTTAAAAGTTTTAGGTAAGGGACCAGCTCTAAATGTTTGATGAATATCGGCCACGTAAGGGGTTAAGTTTGATAAATATCCGATGGCATTTAAAGGGGGAATAGTAGTTATACCAATACCACTTGCACCTGCTTTTAGTTTTTCTAAATCAACAGATGATCTTGGTTCTATTTTAGTGCTTTGTAAATTTTTAAAATAATCAATCAATGTTGACATCTTTATCATTACTAAATAAATTATTATCTTTTAAATTTTCATTTATATACCATCCAAGAAAAATGTAAGATAAAATATCTTTTGATTCTTTATTAGATAAATCTACATCACAATTTGATGCGTTTTCAAATATAATTTTGTATATTTTTTCTAAATCATAATCTGATATTTCATTACGCTTCAATTTATTTATAACTTTTTCTAAATAAAAAATTAAAATTTTATTATTTAAAGGTTCATTATCCATTTGTTATATATAGATATATCTTTAAATAAAATGGATGAATTTAATAAAGAGACAATAATAAAAAATATAAAAACGATACTTTTTGAAAGTTCAAAATTTGATAATGATATAGATATACCTGTTTTTCAATTAGAAACAAATCATCAAATTATAGGTGTGTTATGTAATTATAATATCACTGGAAGTGGAAGTTCAATTCAAATTAAAATTTCAGATACAAATTTTATTTACAATTTAAATCAAGGAGAAGGAGAAAATAAATTTTTACCTGTTTTTTATAACTATTCAACTGTTTCACAAAATCCAGAGATTCTAAAGATATGTAAAAAAAAAATTAAACAAGATGATAAACTAATATTAAAAATATTTGTTTTTTGTTAATTTATTAAAAATTAATAAATTAACTATATTATATTTAGTAAACACTTCCTCCAGAGCAAGTTTGGTTTTGTTGAGCAAGATAAGTAGCCTTGTTCATTTGAGCACCACGTTGCATAGTATTCAATTGGGCTTGACCATCGGCATAAGCATTGGAAGGACAAGAAACTTGCACAGTACCTTGATTTTGGATACCGACTCTACCAGTGATTTTGTTAATGTCATCAATAGTAGCTCTTTGAATGGCAGCACCAAAGTTATCCATGTTGTCGTTACCTTGGAGACCAGCAGCATCGAGAGTAATGTACTCGAAGTATTGAGGTCTAAGAAAGTTTTCAACATCAACACGATCCATAGCACTATCACATCCAGCTGCTTTGGAATAATAGGAATCAGGGCACACATAACGACCATAGTTATCAGTTCCGTTAAAAGCAGGACAAACAACTAATTGGGGATTGAAAAATCTATCGGATTGAACTTTATTAGCCCACCCAGTATTTACTTTACATGTTTGTAATGAAGCAGTCAATGAAATCATTTTTTATTAATGAAAAGGAAAAAAAATTTATTTGATTAAAAAATTTATAAATATAATTTATTTATCTTTTATTTAAAATAAAATGTCAAGAAGTTTTACAATAGTCCATGTTGAAGATGTCCATGGAAAAATTAAAGGAAAGAAGAATATTGGAGGTCGATTTATTTCTGATTCTCCTTCAAGTGCTGCTCGTAAGGCAGTTTCTCGCATTTGTAGAGAAAGTGCTATTAGAGGACAATGTACTTTAATAGTGCATATTCGTGAAACCACCCAAGGTTCTGCTCATAAAGAATATCGTTATAAAGGTAAGAGAGTTTTAAAACCTGTGACAGTAATGCGTGGTGGAGAAGAAATTACTTATCGTTATTCAACCAAAGTTAAAGCTTTTTAAATTTAAATAAATAATATAATATATAATAGATGTTTAAAAATCTTTTTAGATCAGTATCAACTGTTAATAAAGTTTATAAATGTATAGATTCTAAACACATTGAAAGATTAGATATTACTATCTGGAATCCTTCTAATAAATCTATTTTAAAAACAAATAATTTTGAAGCAACACTCCATATTAAAAAAGATGATATGAAACTTTATAAAAATTTTTATAGTGATGATTACGAAAAATTGTTAGAAGATGTAGACACTTTTGTGAATAGTGAAATTAAGATTTAAAATTGATTTATTTTATACTAATAAAATAAATTTAAGGATGAAGTATATCACTTTTCAAGAGAATAATTTTAAGGAAAATGAATCTTTTATTTTTTTCTTACAATATAATGATAATGAAGAAAATTTGAGACTATTAAACGATTATATTAATTTTGCCGACTTTTCGTCATTGTATGGAGATTATTCAACATTTGAAATGGATTTAAATATATTATTAGATAAAAATGCTGTTGATAATATTTGTAAAGTAAATTTAGGTTCTTTTTCAAGAAGATTTCAAGTATGTGAAGGAAAGTTTGATTTTCCATATGAAGATTTTGTTAATGAAGATGAGTGTGAAACTGCAAGAATTTTAGATGATCTGTTTTATTCTTGTCAAATAAGAGATTATTTTGTTATTAAGACAGAATCTGAAAAATCTGCTAAACAAAAAAAAACTGTTAACACATATGGAAAAATGCTTCAAAAATGTGAAGATTATCTAAAAAAGTCATCGACTGATATTCCAGTTTCAGAAGATATAAGTATGCTTAATAATATCTTTAATTTTATTGAAACAGTTATTGAAAAAGAAAAAAAAGCTAAATTCATGACTTATATTTATAAAATTTCAAGTAAATCTAGTTTTGATTTAATGCCAGAAAAATATAAATTAACTTGTATTAATAAAGCAAAAGATCTATTAATAGAATGTAAAGACAATGAAATATTTTTAGAATTAAAAAATGTTATCGAAAATTTTTTAGATTCTAAAAAGATTTAAAAATATTTATATATAATAAATGAAGAGTGTAATCAAGTATTTATTTTCTCTTATTATGATGATTTTACTTGCTGGTTGTAATGTAGAAGCTACTCCTTGTTCTAAAGGTCTTTTTAAAGCTATTTGTAACCCTAAACTTAAATTAGTTGAACAATGTTATGAATGTCATCGTCTTGATAATGGTAAAGAAAAGTGTTTTCCTGCTGTAAAGAAGTTTGATATTACCGATTTTCTTTCAGATGAAAAATGGGATTGTGAAGTGTATGAATGGAAAAATCCCTTCCAAGCTGGAAATTAAATTATAATATTTTAAATAATTATTTAAAATATTAAATGTCAACATCTGAAGAAAAAGCAGATGTTTTTAAGTACTCTCCTACAGAAAAATCAAAGGTTTACAAATATATCTTATCTGATCAATTCAAACATCCTGACAAGAATAAAATTATGCCTGTAATTATTTATACAAAAAATAAAGACATACCAGATATAAAAAAGATTATTTACGTTGCTCACTATTTTACACCTATGAAAGTTTTAGCAGAATATGTAAAAGAACAACAATATATTTTTGATAATAAGAATTATAAATATGGATTCAAGACAGAGTTAAGTTTAATTGATAAAGATGAAGATTTTTTTTTACCAGATGACATGGGTTTACACGAAGTTTGGGATGATTGGCATAATGGAGACAGATTTCTTTATCTTATATTCGATAAAGAAGAAGAAAAAGAAGAAGAAGAGATGTGTAAAGATTTAACAGAAGCTCTTATTAATAAACATTTACTTATTGATATGTCAAATGGCTTTGAAAATTTTAAAGAATAATTTCTAAATTTTCAATATTTGTATATCTTTCCCAAAATCTTTTGTATTCTTTTTCGATTTCTTTATCTATTATATAGTCTCTTGAATTTTCTGAATGTTTAATATGATGTCTCCAAAATTCCCAACATTGATTAGAGATCGATTCCATAATTATACATTTTAATGATTTAATAGAATATTTATCTTTGGAGTCAATAATCCTTTGAATCTCATTTTCTAAAATACAGTCTGGATTATCATTATAATCACAAAATTTTTCTTTTATATAAATTAATGATGGAAGAAGGTTCATTTTAAATAATATATAATTATATTATTTAAATTTATTTATAAAAAGGTTTATCCTTCATAAAATCGTGAACTTCCATTTTTAAAATTTCAAGCTCTTTATGATTTTGAAAATAAAGAACAAATTCTTTAATAGTTTTAGGATTAAATACATTTTGAATGATAACTCCAACTTTAATAGTTCTATCTAAAATATCAGCTAAATAAATCATATCATTTTCTTTAAGTCCTCTAGTAGTTACAGCAGGTGTTCCGATTCTAATTCCACTTGGATTTAAAGCTGATACATCTCCAGGAATTGTGTTTTTATTTACTGAAATATTAACGAATTCTAAAATTTTTTCAACCTTACCACCAGATATTCCTTTATTACGTAAATCAACTAAAAATAGATGATTATCTGTGCCATTAGTTACAATATTATATTCTAACTTTTGTAAAGCTTTAGCCAACTCTTGAGAATTTAATCGAACTTGTTTTATATAATCCTTAAATTCAATAGTTTGTACTTCTTTTAATTGTGTTGCAACTGCTGCAATCTGATTTTCATGTGGACCTCCTTGAAGACCTGGAAATACAGCTTCATTAATTTGTTGTTCAAATTCTCGACGAAAAAATATAATTCCAGCACGTGGACCTCGAAGACTTTTATGAGTTGTAGTGGTGATAATATCACAATATTCAAACGGAGAATTCATTTCTTCAGTGGCTACAAAACCAGAAATATGAGCTATATCTGCCATAAGATATGATTCATGTTTCTTAGCGATTTTACTAAATCTTTCATAATCAAAATCACGAGAATATGCACTAGCACCACAGATAATTAAACGAGGTTTTACAACTTCAGCAAATTTTTCAAGTTCATCATAATCTATCCAACCATCTTTATTTACTCTATATGGCACTGACTCATAATAAACTGATGTTCCTGAGATACGTTTTTTTGAAGTCATAAATCCATGAGTTAAATGACCTCCACTAGGTAAGTCTAGACCCATAATTCTATCATGAGGTCTTAATAAACCTAGATATACAGCTAAATTAGCAACACTACCTGAATATGGTTGAACATTACATCCCCATTTTGTAGGATCTAAATTGTAAGCTTTAAGAGCACGTTGAATACAAAGATTTTCAATCTTATCAATTACTTCATTTCCACCGTAATATCTTTTACCTGGTATTCCTTCTGAGTATTTATTTGTAAGCACAGAACCCAAACAATCGAGAACAGCTTGAGAGGTAAAATTTTCAGATGCAATAAGTTCAATACCAAATTGTTGTCTATGTTTTTCATCTTCTATTAAAGTATATAATTCTAAATCTTTTTCTTTTAGTGTGTCGTTCATTTTATAATAATATTAAGATATTCTTTAAATGAAAATGATATAATAAATTAACTTTATTATATCAATAACTTATAAATATAAATAAATATTTTAATACTTCAACACTCAAGATAATTTTGAAAGGCTTCTAAAACTTTTGGATCATCTCTAAATGTTCTTTGATCACCAAATGAAATTTTTACCAATAGTTTTCCTCCATCCATCCACACTCTGCTATCATTTTCTTTATTTCCCATTTTATATCTAATATAAATTATATTATTTACTATACCATAGATACGTGCATCATATTTTTTTAATTCATTTTCCATTCTTTCAAGTAGAATGTTCTTTTTTACTTTATATCTATTTGGGAAACTCTCAATCATATTGACGTAGGACTTTTGAGTATTGAAGAAATCGAGAGCATTCTTATCATTTAAGAAATCACTTACAAGAAAAATCATATCAGTGTTATTTAAGATTAGTGAAGATGCTTTGTTTGTTTTTAAGAGTGAATTTTGATTTATTTTTTTGAAGGTTCTTTTGAATGTTTTATGGACTGTTCTATTTCTAAGATTATAAAAATCATATTCTTGATTATTCTCATTTACTTGATTGTTCTTATTCATCCTCCACAAAAGTTTGATAATTTTGACAAGAAAAATCAATTTTTCCTCTGTTTAAATGATATAATATTTATATCATTTAAATATACACAAATATACATATTACAAAAATAAAAAATTTAAACCATATAAGAGGAGATTATTGAGTATAGACCTTTTTCATAACAAATGTTTGTCTCTTGTAGTTTTTTTGTGTATTTATTTCTTAATTTTTTCTTAAAGATATTACACGCCAATTTCACTCTAAATATAATTTTGTTGTATTCCTCTCTTGTGTATTGTATACCGTGTATATGATATGATTTTGTATTATCTTCATGATGAGTTTGAGCTGGACCAGTAAGTCTGTGAATCAATCCACGATAGTACCAAATTTCACCAATACCAGTCATTAATGCAGGACCATCTTCACGGTGTCTTTCTCCATCCACAAACCACATTTTTGTTCTGTTTTTATGATTGATTGCAGGTCCATGAGCATTATGTCTTCTTCCCAGAGCATCGAAATAGTAAATTGACCAACTTTCAACGTCAGGTTTTGAGACAAGTCTCATTATTCCTCCATTAATTAATTGTAAATCATCCTTATATTCTCCATTATTCATGTTATTTTGTTCGTTATTCATCCTCCAAAAAATATCATAATTTTGACAAAAAATATCAATTTTATCTCAAAATATATTAAATAAATTTCATAATATAAATAAAATGCAAGTCAATAGACAAGTAATAGAAGAAAGACCTGATATAGACATGCCTCAGTTAATAACTGAAAGTGTTTCAGGAACTACTTTAAAAGAAAATCTTACTTCTTATTTCAAAGAAGATGATATTCCAAATTTTTTAAATATCATGAAAGAAAATAATATTTATATTGCTGGAGGTTTTGTATTAAAAAATTTTCTTCAAAATAAACCTGGATATGATTATGAAAACTGGTCCAATACAGATATTGACTTTTGGGCTGTTAGTTCTTCAGATACCCACCAAGATCCTTATTGCCCTTTAAGAAAATTTTTAAGAAGTCAAGGTTATGAATCAAGAATTCTTTGTTCTAAAGGAAGAATTAATCAACTTCCTGCAGATTATAAAAGATTAAAAAATTTTATTGAACAAATTGAAGAATGGTATCAAATTGATTATAGTAGTAATAATGAAAAAAAGAATCTCTTACAATTGATGCTTCTCAAAGATTATAATAGTCATAAAAATAATATTAAAAAAGAATTATTTTTTGATTGTAAACAACCATTTAATGATGAATTATTTGAGCAAACTTTGACTCGTAAAGGTATTCACAGATATGAATTAAGAGAAGCAACTGATTTTATTATTGATGCTATTTTAACTTTTGACTTAACTTGTTGTCAATGTAGTTTTTCTGTAGATGAAAACAATCCTGAAGGTATAATTACCTTTTATGGAACAATCTTAGATTATCCTGGTCAAACTCCTATCATAAAAAATGTTTTAAGATATCTTACAAAAATAAGTGCAAACATTTTTAGAACTCAAGGACTTTTAGAATGGTCAAGAACATTAAAAAGATCTGCCAAATATGCTTTTAGAGGTTTTACTGTTGTTAATTGGACAGATATTGTTGACACTATTATTCAAAGATATGAATTTACTACAATTGAGTGGAGTGAAAATACTCAATATTTTTTAGGACTATGGAATAGATTTGTGTATGATAACAGATTTTATTTATTTTCTTTAAATATTCCTATATTTTATGTTACTTATAATGATGAAGGAGGGGACTTATTTAAGTTAAATACTTTTACTTTAAGAAATAGAAGATTAAGATTTTACGGATTAACTCAATTGAATCCATCTCCTTTTTATAAACTAGATCCTTTTGCAAACTTTAGAGTTACTAAAAAAATTACTTACAATATGGTGGTTGCTTTGACTGGAGATGTTGGGTATATGAACCCTAAAGATTTTAAATATTACGAAGCAGTTATTCCCTATAAATATATGCAACTTCCTTACATTCCTTATCAATACGGCGGAATTGGAGAAAGAATTAATATTGATGAAAAAACAATAATTGAAACTGAAAATCCTGAGTGTTATGATCCAATTACATTAATAGATGAAAATAATGTTGATTATCTTAAAGAAAATACAAAAAATATATTATTGGTGTTTAGAAAAGATTCACAAACATTATCAATTGAATGTTGGAATAAAAATAGTATTGCACAAATAGCAGAGAACCCTACAAATGTTTTATATAAATGCAGAGATGTAAATGAATATTCAGGAAGAAGACTTCTTGATATGGAAAATATTTTAAGTGTATATGGTTTTGTTGATACTAGTATGGAATATATTAGAATTTCTTCCAAAGGTATTTATATTTCTGGAGATGATTATAAAAAATTATTGTATAGTAATAATAAAATATTTTATTTAGTTGAACCATTTGAAAAAATTCAAAGAGTTGTAAGTAAAAATGTGTATAAAAACGAATTATTATATAGAAGAGGTATGCAAGTTCAAAGCGACTATCTATTAGGTGCATCTCACTGTCAAGATGGTTCACAAATGTTATTATATCAAATTAAAGTTTGTGGAGGTCCAGAATGTTTACCATTTATATTTGGAGACGGTTACCCAAAAAAATGGTTATCTGATGATGATACTGAATACGATGAATATCCTGAAGAAATAAATGAAGACGATGAAGAACCTTATGCTGAACATAAAGAAGAAGAAGAAAAAGAACAAGAGGAAAAAAGTCAAGATAGTGATGATGAAGATGATGAAGATGATGAAAATGGAGGACCTCCAGGAGGATTTACATTACAAAGAAGTGGTCCTATAAGACTTCCTCCTATTATGATTCCTCCAAGAAGTTCTGCTCCATCTGAGGATGGTTCAGTTCCATCAACTCCAAGACTTGATGATGTTTCAAGAAGATTAGATTTTGACGAATTAGATTCTGAACAAGAAGCATCTGATGATGAAGAAGAACATATTGGTACTATTGGAGATCATTTAACTGATATGTTAATAAGAAGTGAAATAGATATGATTACGCCAATTATGCATGATTTTGAAGAAGCACTTCGTGAAACAGATCTTGACATTGATATAAATGGATATGAATCGGATGGCGTTCGCTGGGGTTCATTAGCTCTTGACAATAATAATTTAAGTGAAGATGATATTTTAAGTATTTTTGATTGGTTAAAATCAAATGGTTTTATATTTTCCTATCAAGATAGAGTGAATGGACCTTTAAAAAAGGCTATTGATAGAAATTATTTAAATGTAATTGATTTCTTATTTGAAGAGGCAAGAATTTCTAGAAGCAGACAAGCAATTAATGATGCCATAGATTATACTAGAGAAGTTCATAGAAATAATCCTGAAATTATGAATCGAATTATAGATAAATTACATGAAATATATAGAAATAGAAATGTTGATATAGAAGAAGGGTCTGATGTAGAAGATCAAGATGAAGATCAAGATGAAGATCAAGATGAAGATCAAGATGAAGATCAAATTTTATTTAACAAATTACAAACTGAAACCTCAAAGAATGAAATAAAAACATTAATTGATAACTTAACAGAAGATGAAATTGAAAGAATTCAAGTTGAATATCCCGGTAAATCAATACTTTACTATTTATTACAAAATCCTGTGATTAAAGGAGATATAAATCTGTTTAGAAATATTTTAAATAAATTAAGTAGAAAAGGATATTTTTATTATATTAAAGAAGTTATAGAAGCCAAACCCACTTTAGAATTTTTAAGATTAATTGGACAACAAAATACTCCTACTCTATTCTATGATAGTGATGAATTAGAATCAATTCTTGAAGAAGTAAGAGAAAGAAATGAAGATAGTTCTTATGATAATATAATTCATTATTTTGAAAATATAAATAGATAAACTCTAAATAAATCTCATCATCACAATAGATTCTTAAAAGATAAATTATTTTTATTTATATTTAAATAAAAATGTTTAAGATATACACCCCCTGAGTATTCTCAAACAACACAAGTAGAGGAATTAAACCCTAATGGTTTTCAAATTGAAAACAATGTTTATAATATAGGATTGAGAAAATTAGCATACGGTCAAGGTAAATGGATATCTGCTGCTGGTTCACAAACACCATCTGTTGGAACATTAATTACAAATATTACAAGCACTGATGGTATTAACTGGACTGGCTTCGCTGGTGGACCAGCTTTTTATGATAATACTGGTAATACTGGTCCTCCTGTCTATAACCAAGGTACATACAAACAATTTGTTGATATCTTATATGAGAATAATATATGGGTTTCAGTATCACGAAGAGGAACTCTTGAGAGAGCAATATCAAGTCCTGATGGAATAACATGGACATCACAAAATACTGCTGGTGGTGCAACTGGAGCTTCTAGTGCTACAGCATTCAATGGAATTGCATACGATCAAGGACAATTTGTTATAGTTGGTGATAATACTGGTTCCAGCTTTACTAATGTGAGTAAAATTTTCACAAGTCCTGACGGTATGATATGGACAGGAAGACCTATATTAAATGGACCAAATTCTGTTATTACTGATATTGATACTACTGCAACAATAAATACTTGGCAACAATCAGCATACGGAGATAATAAATGGGTTGCTGTAGCATCAAGCGGAGCTACTAAAAGAGTAATAATAAGCACTGATGGAGGATTAAAATGGTATTCTCCTTCTGGTCTTAGTAATAATATGAATACTAGATCATGGCAAAGAATTGTATACGGTAATGGTTTATTTGTGGCTGTAGCATCAGACACTGTGACTACTTGTATTGCAACGAGTGTAAATGGAATAAATTGGACATTAAGAAACTCACCTGAAAGTACGGGATTACTTTCAGTCTATTTTTCAAATGGTATATTTATGGCTTGTTCACAAACTGGAAAAATTATTAAAAGTTCAGATGGAATAAATTGGGAATTTATATATAATAATCCTTCATATACAGAACTATTATACGGAATTACATATGCAAATGGAATATGGCTTGCTAATGCTAATAGTGGAACACTTAATAGAATATTGAGGTTAGATTATATATTAAAGACAACATCAGCATCAAGACCAACTCCTATAACTAAACAGATTAGATTTTCATCAGGTATATAAAATAATTTAATAGTTATATTAATTAAATTATTTACTTGTGATATGCATCATCAAACTCTAAATAACATCTTTCATCATCACCACATAAAGGTTGACCAATAGTATATTCAGGAATAGCCTTACCTTGTGTTTTCACTTTTTCTTGATTTTCAACTTTTTGTCTTTTAATGATACTATTTGCTACTTCTACAACAAATCTTTTAATTTCATTCTCATCATAAGGTCCATTATAAACCATATAAGGTTTTCCATGAACATAAAGAATAATATAAGGTACATAAGAAATAGGAGCAATAGTTTGTCTACTCATTAGTACAGCTTGTTTATTTTGACTTACATTAATCATACCAAATTGGCATCCATTAATACTTCCAGGAAGTTTTTTAAAGACAGGGATGAACTTTTGACAATAGGTACATTGTGTAGAATAAAAAAGAATTAATGATAATCCTTTGATATTATTACATAGAATAGGACCTGATTCACCTTTACCAATAAAAAAATCTTCGTATGTTAAAAACAATAACCCACTCATTTATTAAAATTATTTTTTTGTTTAAATAATCATTTCTTAAATAAAATATGGCCAATCCCAAAAAAATATTTATTTTTAACCCAAATGATAAACCTTTTGGTCCTTTAAGTAATCTTTATAAATTTACAGATGAATTTGTTGTTAATGATCAAAAATTTAGAAATATCCTTAATTACGTTTATAATTTTTGTGGATGCACTGCTCTTGAAAGACAAATTCTTGCCAGAATGACTAATCAATTTGAAATTCATGAAACTGCCCTTAAGATGAATAGAGATTGTTATACAACTTTTACTTTAAATGCTTTAGAAACAGCTTATACTCATTTATTTAAAAAATCTGACCTTAGACAAAGATTATTAAATACTGGAAATAGAAATTTAATTTATCTTTCTAGAAACCCAATTGAAGGAATGGGACCAAATCAGAATGGTTTAAATAGAGTTGGACAAATGTTAATGAAATTGAGAAGTCAATATCAAAAAGAAGAAATTAATAAAAAACCTGCAGAAGAATCTGAAAAATATAAAGATTACTTAAAGTATATTACTTATCGTTTTCTTTATGAATTAATTATCAAAGGACAGAATAACTTAAAAGAATTTGAAAATATGAATACAGAACAAATTATTGATAAAGTTGGTAAACCAGCTATATTAGAAAATGCTATAAGTTTTGATATTTTTTCAGACCTTTATAAATTTAGAGATCCTGAAGAAATTATTCAGATTAAATTGTATCCTAATAAATTATCTCAAATTCTTAGAAAAAAATATATTGAAGAATATAGAAATAAACTTTTATATGATAATTCATTGGATTTAACTGATATGTATATTAGATATAAAAAAATTTATCAAGGTCAAATTGTTAATCAAGAAGATGCTTTAAAACTTATTAAATTTCAACCTTCAAAATATAATGACTTAATAGATAGAATTTTAAATCTTTATCTCCAAAATAAATTAAGTTCAAAATTATCCGATGATTTTAATAAAAAGTTTAATATACCTTCTCTTGATGAAATTGAAAATATCAAGAATTATGTTTTTAGTGAAGGACAAGATGAAGAAGTTGAAGAATTGATTTTAGACGAAGTTGAAGAAGATATTAATATCGAAAAAGAAGAAGTTGAATTAATATCTAAAAAAGATGAACAAGGAAATATATATTTTGGTGCTGGAAATGACGGTAAATTTGATTTTTTGGATCCTCAATATATTCATTTAATGTCAATTGATGGATTATATTATCCATCCGTATACCACTATAAAGTTGCAATTTCAATCTCATTGGCTATGTTATATACTGATGAAAAAATAGATATTTCTCAAACTTATTATAAAAAATTCATACCTGAAGGACATATTAATTTATTAAAGAATCCCAATCTTAATCCTTTGGACTTTAATAGTTATGAATTAAATTTTGAAACTCTTACAAAATTAAATGATACAGTTCAAGAACAAATGTTTTATAGAGAAATTAGAAATAGATTAGAAAGAGCATATCAAATTAAGTTTAATAATCCTGAATTGAGACAATTATTAGTTAATACTGGTGATAATGACTTAATTTATTCAGATCCTAATGATCCTATTTTGGGTGAATCAACAGTTGAAATGTCAAGAGAACAGAGAGTAAATACTAACATTTCAGGCCAAATTTTAATGAAAATGAGAAATACATTTATAGCTGAAGGAATGGTTATTACTCAAATTCAAGATAAAGGAATTCGTTTAGATGAGTTAGTAGGTCAAAATAAAGAATTTATGGATTGGGTTTACATGAGACTTGACGATATTATTGAAAGTGTTAAACTTACTATAGAATATCTACGTAAAAATGAATATGTTTCTCAAAATATTTTACTAAAACCTGATTTAATTTATTTTATTATTAATAATATTTATGCAAACTGTAAAGATCTTTTAATCTCTTTTGATAAACTTTCTAATACTCCTTTAAATGTTTATAAATATATTTCTAGAAGATTAAAACAATATGGAATAGGTCCTACCGGGATTACTGTAATTTGGTATTATGTTTATAGTTTAATTACTCAAGCCATAGAACATCTTGGTAAAGGAGATCCTAATAAAACTATACAAATATTACAAAGTATTCCAGAACAATTAAAAGATAGTTTAAGTTGTGAAGGATTTTATGATAATCAAGTTCAAAATTGCACTCTTGTTGTAATTAAGAAATTACTCAGTAAAATGAAAAACTATATTCAAACTAAATATAAACAATATAAAATTTCAGAAAATGATATTGATTATATCATTAATATGCTTATTAAAATTGATAAAATACCCCAAAAAAATGATAGAGAAATTTTTACTATTAATCTTTCTATAAAATCAGAACCCTATACTCTTGAACAAAAACAAAAAATAGAATTTATAATCTCTAAAATGGATAAATTAAAAGATAAAAATTTTATAAAACAAGTTCTTCAATTAACAGAAGATGTACAAGACCAATATTTATCTAACTTAATTAATATTTATGAAGAAGATGATTCTCAGGAAAATCTTAAAGAAATTAAAGATTATTTAAATCAATTATTAGATTATAGAAAAGAACAAGATTTTGTAAGATCTCAACAAGTTAAATATATCATTACTATGTTTGAAGAATATTTCTCCGATCCTAACTTGGATATTGAAGAAAGAAATAATATCTTAAGAAAGATTATATGGTTCTTAAATTATGTGGGACAATATACTAGAAATACAGAAAATAAAAAGAAACTTGTATCTCGTTTAAATTTATTTTTAAACTCAAAACTTCCAGAACTTAAACCTGGTTTATTAAGAGATGCTTTAGGAATTTGAATCAATTAAATATTTAAATAAACATTTAAATATTTAAATACAATGAAAGAATCTTATACAGATGGATTTTTTAATATTGGTATAAAACATGGATTTTTACCCATAAAACAACCTTTAATTAATTTACCACAAAGATATTATAAATTACAATTTATAATAGATAATTTATCTAATATCTTGACTATTGATAATGTTAATAAACTCACAATTTCTTTTTTAGTTTATACTTCATTAGATGATTATACAGAAGAAGTTAAAAAAGAATTTGATATATTTATAATACAAGCTTTATTTAGAACTTATGCATTTATTTGTAATGGTTTAATGTTAGATAGCACTTATTTTTCTTATAAAACTTCTAATAAATATTATACAGCTCGATATAAACTTCCCGAAAAATTAGCAAAACCTTACATGATTCTTTCTCAAAAATTAGGAATAAATCCTTATTTAGATTATGGATATTGTTATTCACTTGGAAATTTTGTGAAAAAAAACAAAGATGGAAATCTGCATTATAAAAATTTGAAAATGATTTGTAAATTTACAAATAGTAAAGATGAAAGAAATTATAGTATGACACAAGTCTATATAAATGAAATTAGTAATGAATTAATAAGTTCAATTTATGATTGTATAGAAAATATGAAAAATAAAGACACTTTATGTCTTATTAAAAATTTAGAAAATAATTATAAAATTCTTCAAAAAATGAATAAAAGAAAAGAAGAAATGAGTTGGGAATTTCTTTTCAAAAATGACGAATTTAAAACATTTTTGATGGGTTCAAAAAATAATGAAACAGTTTTTAAAGAAGGTGTTTTATTTGAAGGTATAAATGAATATAAAAAAATTCATTCTTGGACTTATTTATATGATTTCATTATTCCAACAATTGATATTTTTATAGGTCTTAAAATAGATTTAGATGAAGATAAAGAATATAGACCCAAATGTGTTCAAGAATTTTTAGAAGATTTACAAACTGAAATGAAAGAATATTCTCTTCTTGAATATATAAAAGATATTGAAAGTTTAATTTTATTCTCAAAAATAATAATTGAAATTAAAGAATATTTTTATGCTGATTTAAATTATATCTCACAATATTTTTTAGAGGATAATACTGATACTTATAGACGTTTGTCAAAAAAAATATATGATTATCAAGATTATTATGACCGTATTTCTTTACAAATTAAAGAATTTAAAAGTTAAATATTTTTAGATTTAATTTTAATTTAAATTAAATCTAATCTTCTTTCTTCATCAACTTTCATTCCTTCTTTCCAAATAACCCATTTATTATTAAACGGGTCTTTAACTTTAAAATCAAACTTATAATAAATATTATTTGGAGGTTCTCTTTCAGTCACATCATCTGTAAGAATATATTTATAATTATTTTCATAACAGTAATAGATTAAACTATTTAATAATATAGTAGCAAAACCTTTACCTCTATATTCAAAGTTTGTAAAGATACTAAATAAATCTATTCCTTTTTCATCATAAGTTTTAGAACATTCTATTCTTGAAGAGATTTCATTATTATAAATATAGTCAAATACAAAAAAATTATTTACTTTATAGAATTCTATACTCATTATCTATTATGTATTTCTATTAGTTATTTAATTCAATTTTACTTTTTACTTTCGTGATTAATGTTTAATTTTTGAACTAGTCTCGAGATATCTAACATCTCAGTCTTTTCATTTTTAACAACAGTGTTACATCTATCCAAACCATCTTCACCATATGCCCACTGGATAATGGAACCATATGTATTTCTAACCGTGCCGTCATACCTAACTTGTAAATCTTCCATCATCTTAATCATTCTTCTTTGAACATAACCAGATGAAGCAGTCTTCATAGCAGTATCAGATACACCTTCACGACCAGACATAGCATGGAACCAAAATTCTTGAGGATTAAGTCCTTTCATAAATGAATTTCTAACAAATCCTCTACTCTCAAATTGTCTTTCAATAGTATTTTCAGTAAATCCATAATGAGGGAGAGTTCTTTTACCTTTATTTAATACTGGATTTACTCTTTGACCAGTTAAATTTTGTTGACCAAGTAAACCAGTGATTTGAGCAATATTGAAATAATCACCTTTAGAACCAGAAGTGACTGTAGAGATAAAACCGTTATCATCTGTCATTGATTCTTTGGCAATTTTCATACCTAAATCTTTGGCTTTGTTTAGACAAGCAGATATTTTTGCTTCTTTAATCTTTGGATGTTGAGTGGCATATTCAACAGTTTTGGCTTGATAAAAGTTTTTAAGAACAGCATCTTTAATTTCTTGTTGTTTAGTGGTAATACAATCACCAATACCAATCGAAAAACCATGATACAACAACCATTCATTTGTAATAAATTGAATATTATTAATAAAGTTCATACAAACATTTTCATCATATTCTTTATGAAGAGTTTGAAGAATAGAATTATGAACAGCACCAAGAACAGCTTTATTTAAAACACCTTCATACAAAACACCTTTGTAAATTTTAACTTCAGGTTGAGAAGAATCAGCGTTAGTTTTTTTGTAATAATGAAAGTCGTTAGGAAGCATCAAAGAAATAAGACCTTTACCATTCAAAGCCAAGATAGGTTTTCCAAGCTCCTTAAGAGTTCTTCGTATATGTTGAATCTTATCAAGAATATATTCAGAAGTCCATCCATCACCTTTCATACATATATTATAGAATGTTTCTTTTGGGATTTTTTCATCATTTTTTGTCATTAAATAAGCACCTAACAATGAATCTTGAACAATACACAAGTTAGTTTTACTGGCTTGTGGATTCATAATGTTAGCTTTTGTTGTAGATAATAGGGATAATTCGGCACGTGCATCATAATCTTGTGGTACATGGATATTCCGCTGATACCTCAAAGTTTCCTAAGAGGGCTAGACTATACCTTGAGCCTTCATTGGAGGATGACGCCTCCTCAGACCGGTGACCGTTACAAACTATTTAAATATTGAATTGCGTTATTAAATTTTTCTTTAAAGGACATTTTTTTATAAATATAAATTTGCAATTCAATTTTTTTAATAGTTAAGTCGTTGAACGCTTCCCATAGACCAGTCATATAAAGTCCGTAGGGATTCGATGCGGATTACCCAATCCTTGATGTTTTTACCATACCGTAGGTCATTACCCCCGCCATCTAAACCGTTTCCAGTTTAAACTTGGTAATCAAGGCTCTAAGGGACTTCCCGCAATTGGGCCACCTTGCCTCCTGATATTACTGAGACTAGATAGTTATATACTAAGGTGAATCTTACACTGTTTATCCAATAAAGTAAATTCACAACTTTATTGGCAGCTATCTGTTTGAGACATAATGTTTATCTCCGCTGATACCTCAAAGTTTCCTAAGAGGGCTAGACTATACCTTAAGAAGATTCTGGATGACTAATCCTTCATCATCTCCCAACACCCTTTAAGTCGTTGAACGCTCCTCGTACTTCTTGTCATAATGAAGATTAGAGTTACGATGCGGATCACCCAATCCTTAATGTTTTTACTATACCGTAGGTCATTACCCCCGCCATCTAAACCGTTTCCAGTTTAAACTTAGTAATTAAGGCTCTAAGGATTTCCCCGCAATTGAGGTGTTTCGCCCATCCATGCGCAGAACATGGAGTTGTTTGGACTAGCAGGTTATATAATCAATACAATTGATACTTCTTTTACACTGTTTATCTTTAAAAGTAAGAAGTAACTTTTAAAGCAGCCTACTGTTGGTGACTAGAAATTTGTGTTTTAATTTGAAATGCAACTTCTTCTTCATTAGATAATATATTTTTAATTTTTTGAATAAACTCTAAACCATATTTTTTTGCATCATCTTCTGATATATTTTTACCTCCAAACATAACTCTTTTACTCTTAATATCCTCTAAATTTTTATAGTAAATAATTATAAGATAAACATGTTTATTTATTTTTTTATGAAATTGAAAGGAACCTGAAATTCTTTTAAGATTATCTTTATATTTTAGAACTTCATCTAGTTTTTCTTGATATTGGTATAATTCTTCAACATTGTTATTTTTAATATTTTCGATGACAGAATTTAATTTTATGTTATTAGTCAAGGATTTTGAAAATGTCAGTGCTCTTTCAATAGATTGTTGAATATCTTTATTAGTAAATTGTAGTCTATAAACATCTTCAAAGTCTTTAACATAAACCAAAACTCGAATGATTCTATATTGATTTCCTTCTTTGACTGCTGATATATATATAGATTCTACATCTTTTTCATCAAAAAAACTCTTTCTTTTTCTGTCTGTATTACAATTTACTGATATTTGTTTTCTTCTTTGTTGTCTTTCAAGATATTCTTCCGTTCTTTCTATATTTTTTCCATAATAATCATATAATAGTTTTTTGTCATCTGACATATTATTTGTGTTTGTTGTTAAGTTATAACCATGAGGATGAAGACAATCATATTTATATATTAGTTCCTTTTCAAGTTCATTTAATCTATCAATATCTTTTGAATCTAAGATAATTTCTTCCTTAATTTCAAAAGCATCTAATCCGTATTTTTTTATATCATTATATAGAGGATAATCAGCAAAAGAAGATCTGTCTAAATGTTTTTGTAATCTACATTCTAAACCATATGGTTCCCATTTTTTATTTTTTTTATGATGACTTAGAGTTTGTCCAATATAAATTTTTTGAGTTGGTACACATTTAATTTTATATAATATTCCTTTAATATCTTCAATTTTTAATTCATCCATTTTTATTATATGTTGCATTTCTTTAAATTATGATAGAATTATAATCACCATCGAAGTCTGCGTTGAAAGTTTTAGTAGAAGCAAGAGCAAATCTAAAGGTTTTATAAGGTCGAATGATTACTCTTTTGGCCAACATTGAAGCTTTGTGTAATGTTGGTTGACGATTAAGAAGGACGATATCACCATTTCTTAATTGTCTCTCTACAACATCACCAATTTTTAATTGAAAAAACTTCTTTGTCGGAAGTTCTACATCAGTTATTTCATTTCCATCTCTTATAATGATATCACCTTTTTGTAAAAGGAAATTTTTACTTCTAAAAGGATCTATCTCTTGTCCATTTCTTTTTACTAAATCATTATACAATAATTGAGTGCCCTTTTTTTCTAAAGCTTTTGCTACATGAAATCTAATCATTTTTCCATCTTCTTTTTTGTTATCTGGTCTCAATACATAATTTACAAGATTATTATTTACAAGTGAGAGTAGATATTGTAGATTTTCAGGTGTGACTCTTTCAGGAACACTCAAATTTTTGGCTATTTTTTCTGGAACAACTAATTCATCAGTCCTAACAGTTGGATCAGGACCAATAACACTTCTTCCTGATTGATTGACTCTTTTTCCCATCAGATTCCATCTAATGAGACCTTCCTTTCCTGATATTCTTTCTTTGATGGCTTTTAAAGGTCTTCCATTAGTGTGTCGTGCTTTGGCTTGACTGTTGTTCATTAATGTTTTTAATCTAAATTTTAAGGTTTGTATATGTTTGGTTTTTTTAGTTTCATCCAAATTTTCATCTTTGAGGTGATTATTGGCTTTGATTATTTCTATGTATTGTAATGTTAAATCATCATCACAAGTAGCGTTATCATTCACAACATATGGACGAGATATAGGTGGTAAAACTGGAATGATTGAAAGGATAAGATTTTTTGGATGCATCAATTTTGGATCAAAACCCAAAAGTTCAACATCATCATCTTTAACATTATCAAATATTTTTTTGATTTCATCATCCAACAATTCTCTTCTATCTTTTTTCAAGACTATACTTATCTTTGAATCAGTGGCAGAGTATACAATTTTTGGTTTGGCACATTCACAGTCAGAATGACAACATTTATCTATCTTTTCCAGTTTAGTCAATATTTTGTCAAATCTTATTTCTCTTTGGTATTTCATAATTCCATCTAATTTTAAATGATCATCAGTAAGTAAAAAGCGATAACATTTAAAACAAAAACACTTTAAAAAATTTACAATATGTCTATGATACATAGGATGCATAATTAAAACATTCAATTCTACATGTCCAAAATGTCCTGGACAATCTGTACAGTCTTGACCACAAGAAGCACATAATTTATTATTTTCAAGGATACCCATACGTTCATCATACACAGAGTTTTCACCATGAAGTTTATTCGAATCTATCCTGACGACAGATTGATTAATTATTTCTTCAGGTGAATATATTCCAAAAGTTATACTATTAATTTCCTTTAAGCTTATCTCCATTTCCCCATATTATTTGATAAAGTAGTAGTTAAATTTCAATTTTGTTTTAAATTAAAATTTAGATTGTTTTATTCTATATAGGAAATAAGCTTCTTATTTGACAACTTGTTATTTATAGTACATTTAATAAGATTTTCAGGTTGTATGAACCATAACTTACTCCAAAATTGTTTAAAAAATAAATTTTTAAGTGAAGAAAGATTCCATTCAAATATCATTGAATGTAGGACAAATCCACACTTAAATTTATATACATATTTAATTAGATTTGAATAATAACCAAAAAGAATATTTTCCCCTGTGCATGTATCAGTATTAGAATCTTTCAAATTGAGATAACATTCAGAATAAATTTTCATAATATTTCTGTCTCCCATAACAAACATATCAGTTGGACCAAATATTCTAGACCAATAAATATCATGTTTATATTGAATTGGAATATAAAGTGCATCTTTCTGAAAGTTATTAATGATATTTTCTGGAATATATTCTTTAAGAACTAAGTCAGGTCGAAGTCTAATTACAATATCATACTCAAAATTATATTTATTTTCATAATCTTGTCTTAACTTATCACAAAAATACATTCTTTTAAGCATATAAACCATATTATCAGGATATTTTTTAATTTTTTCTATTTTTTCATTATCCCATACTATATTTTGAGGTTTATAAAAACAAGTGATTAAATCCTTTTCTTCATTTGTTAAATTGTCGTCAGCATATATAAAAAAATCTGGTTTTAATGGGAATAAACATTGATGATTTATTAACATATCGTTAATATATCTAAATTGTCCTGATATACATATAGCTATTTTTTTATTCTTATAATTAGGTGGTGTTCCTGTTACATTAAAATGTTCTATTTGAAAATGGGTTAAACAGGTAAAATAGAATATAATGAATAAAATTAAGAAAATGATAATTGAAACCTTTAATAATTTCATTTATTTTATAAGTATTTTTTAATTAAATTCCAAATTTTTTCCTTCTTTGATAATTCGAAATCTTTTTCATAAGCATGAAAAGTATTATAAATAAGATATGCAGTTAACTTTTGTAATTCTAATTTGTCTCCTGGATAATAATTCCAAAAAATATTTTCTATTTCTTGTCTGATTTTATCTGGAATTTCTGAATCATATTCAATAATGTAATCTAAACCTACGATTGATTGATAAATTTTTGCATAGTCATAGTCAATATGACCTTTTATTGTAAAAGTATCATTAATTTTTCCTCTCATATCAAATAATACAAAATTATTTTTATAAAACATTACGTTTGAAAACCATAAATCACCGTGAATAATTTTATTGATTTTTCTATCTTTAGATAGAAACTCTAATAAATTATTTTTTATTTTTAGATAGACATCATTAAAATCTTGAAAAGGATAATGTTCCTTCTCTTGAGACCTTGTTTCAAATTTGTTTAAATAATGATTAGATATTTCTTCTTTAGATAATTGGACATTATCTTCAATATCTGCTGAATGCAACTCCCTTATACAATTTAAAAATTTTTTAAATAATTGTGGTTGAAGTAATCCCTCTGAATATATCTTATTAAAATTAGTACCATTAATAAAATCCATTGTTATACTATTTTCTGAGTCATATTGAACTATTTTTGGAAATAGATTGTTAATAGTATGATTGGATATCATTTTATAAAAAAAAATCTCTCCTGATAGATTATTTCCAAATTTTACGATATGATTTTTATTTATTTTAACAAGTTTATTATATTTATTTGTTTTAAAATTTTTTAAACCTGAAATATAGTTATAAAAACCCATTTGTTTAAATAATCCTAAATCGTATGTGTTAAAAGATTTATCGTCAATATATAAATCTCCATAAGGTTTTCCAAAATGAATTTCATCATAAGGAATTCCTAAATTTTGCAAACTTTGTAGAGTTGTTAAACCAATATTTTTGAGACTTTTTCCAACATTATGGTTTGAACTAACCATATTTCTAGCTGTATTTATTATGATAGTATGTCCATCTTCTTTCATTTGTTTCATAAATTCTACAATACAATTAATAGGTTGAACAGTTGAATAATCTTTATAAATATTGGGGTAAGTCACAATAGTATTATCTAAGTCAAAAACAATTCTTAAAGGTATTTTAGGAATTCTCTCTTTATTTAAAACAATATCGTTAGGGGTTCCAATCGAATAACAATCAGGAAGATGATGACCATATATTTGATGTCCATCTTTTAATAAATTAGTACATACATAAGACATATAAGGTTCCGTAATATTTTCTAGGATAGTCTTTTTACAGTATTCTAAACATAATCTAATACTTTCAAATCCATAACCACCAACACAAATATAATCAGATATAGGTTTACGTTCTTCTATACTTTGAACTAAATTGTTATCTTCAACTTTTACAAAAGAATAATGATAAAGTTGAGTATTATTTTTTTTGTAAAATATAAAGTTTGTTTGAGGTAGATTATTAAAATCTAAATCTTGGTAAATATTATCATTATCTAAAATTAAAACTCTTTCTTCAACATTAGATAAATCCTTAAGACCTAAAAAAACTGATTCAGCTGGTCCACGAGTTTGAAAATAGATTGGAATAAATTCAAAGTCAATCTCCTTAAAATTATTAATAAGATATTGTTTAAACCCATATAAATCTAAATCAATATGATAAACCACAGTAAGTTTATTTGTTGGTAAGATTTTTATGACATAATGTATCATTGGTATACCATTGACTAGGTTAAGTGGTTTAGGATAGATATTATCAAATCTAGTTCCAGCTCCACCACATAAAAGAACTATTCTCATTTAAAAAATGTGAAAGTATTTAAATATCATTTACAACAGTAATTTTTAATTTAAACTAAACTAAATAAGTAAAGAGTTTTATTAATAATTGAAAGCATTTCATCTCTAATATTAAATAAATCACTTTGACTCATTCCAGGCATTTTAATAGCATCAGGAAGTTCTGATACTAAGAAATACTTAAAATTTTCCATATACTGAATGATATCAATATCATCAATATTATACAGGGTAATTGTATTATCATTAACTCTTAATCTGTTCACACCTTTTTTTCCTTGAATAACTTCAACGAATTGATCAATTAATAAAGACATTTGAGTATGTAAATTGTCAGTTGCAATATGTTGAGCATAATTTGTAGTTTGCCAATGATATACTTTAATATTATTTAAAAATCGTAAGAATGCAGGTATTAAAGCATCTAATTTGGACATTTTATTTATAAAAAGAAAATACTTAAAGTAATAAATTTACAATAAATGATTTTTGCATTACTTGACATACTAAAATTTTTATGTCTTATATTTGAATTCAGTCAAAATTATATTCTTAAAAAAAGTTTAAATTATCAGATAACAATTAAGGAATCTTTGATACCAACAGACTTTGAAAAATATAATAAATACATTATTGCAGGTAAAATTAATAACTCATTTATACTTTGTAAATTCAATTTATTTAACAAAGAGTTTGAATTATTTTATAAAGATTATAATAAAAATATTGAAATAAGTAAACTATTTCAAGATTTAAATTTTTATAAAACTAACAAAAGTATTTATATGCAAGATAATCTATTAAAATTTAATATTTTTGAAAACAATTTAATACTTAATATTCAAGTTGAAAAATTATTAATTAATATAAATTTTAATTTTAATGAAAAAATTTTATTTGAACAAAATGATACTTTAAAACTTTTAAATTTCAATTCAAACTTAATAGAAGGATTTATTATTGAAAATGAAAATGTTGAACATATTGTAAACTCTAAACTTACAATGTTGCGTTTTGATAAAGATATTCAAATGTCTAGAACTTTATTTCAATTGGAAGATAAAATTTATGATGTTGATCATCTAACTAATTTATTATATAATGATTGGTATACGAATAAAATTATCTTAAAAGATTACTTTGAAACTGTAGATAATATTTATTATACTTTTACAGATATTGATTACAATCACTTCTTTTATAAATTTGATAAATATCCTGGTATAAATATATCTAATAATAATTTTTTTTCATTTTCATACTAAAATATTTTTATTAATTTTATCGTTTTTCCAACTTATAAATCTAAATAAGTTTAATGAAGTAATTTCATCCTGTATTTCTTTTTTATTTTTAATTGTGGCTTTATTATCTTTGATAATAATATTCATATCTCTTACAAAGTTTAATTTTTGAATGTTGATTAAACTTTGTTCAATATTTGTTACATTTACAAACATGGCACAAGAATATGTGTCATAATCTCCATAAGATATTACATATTCAGTTTTTCCAACTTTAGATAAACCTACTGGAAAAATCAAACTTACATTGGCTGGTTGAGGTAAGAAAAAATTTGATGTTCTTTTTAATTTATAAGTATCTTTATCTAATGTATAGAAGAAAAAAAGGTAAATATAACCCCAATGAGAATTTATAATTCTGTCTTTACAAATATCAATAAATTGTTTAATAGGAGTATCTTTCCACTTCTGATTATCAAAATGTTTATAATCAAATTTTATGTGACCAACTCCAATTAGTTCTTCATTATTAAAATGGATAGTAGGAGTAGAAGGAGATATAAATAATTTATTTTCAAAAGCTTCTTCAATACTATTGAAAAAAGAAAGTTTTTTTTCTTCTTTTATAGATTTGTTTTTTGAATTTGTTTCATAAACACCATTTTTACTTTTTAAAGTTTTGTGCTTACAATCATCAATTAATTCTAATTGTTCAAGATTGTAATCAATTGTAAATAATTCTACACCTTTATTTTCTTCTCTGATTTGATAAGTAATGTTTAATCTTAATTTATTTCCTGGTATTTTATCTACGAATATAGACCAATTTTTTTCAATTCTGGCAGAAAATTTTGGACAAAGAATTGTAGGTTCAGTAATCTTTATTAATTTTAATGTAACAGGATCAACTTGTAAAGCAGATAAATATAAAAGATAACAAGCATTATCCTTATTACCAGAATTATATTCTCTCGATTTTTCTAAATTACAATTATCAAAATCTTTATTGAATAATTTATCTTGATTTTTTCTATAAATTTTTTTATCCTTAGATGTTTTTACATTTCCGATGATAAAAAAAAGTCCTTCTGTAGGGGTTTGTATAAGTCTAGAATCTTGCCATTTCCAAAATTTAATATCAGATAAATGATAAAGGTCTTTTAAATCTTTTAATTTGTTTCCTTTAATATTCTGAAATCCTTCATCTTGTAAATAAACTTCTTCAATTTTTTTAGGCAGTATATCATTAAAAGTCTCTGAATATTGTTTCACTAATTTTATATCATAATTATTTTCTATTTTATCTATTTGAAGCATGGCAAATTTTGTAATATCAATAAGACCTTTGATAGGAGAATCGTCTATATCAAGATTACCTCCCCATCTACTTCTCCAAGGATGATTAGGATTAGCATATATATTTTTTGTAACTTCAATATAATCTTTATCATCAATATATCTAGACCATACTCTATAACAACATAAATATAAATTATCTTTGTAATGAGTAATACAAGGATTAAAAACAGTGTATTTTTTATCAACTTGTAATAGATGAGAAAAATCTATTATTTGATCAACAACTAATTTATTGGGTAAATCTGGTAATTCCTCAAATTCCATTTTATTAAAACAAAGATAAAATAAAGTTTGTAAAAGTTATGATGAATAATAAATAAAAAATTATATTTTTTCGTTTAATTGAGAGATAATAAAATAAAATAGACAAGATAAAAAATAATAAGGTTTCCGTTGAAATATTATATTTCATTTTAATAGTTAATGCTGGAGATTGAAAAGGAAAATATTTATCTGGAGGCATAAGAGACAATATAGTTTTTTGTTGTAAATTACCAGTATTATTTGATTTTAACAATCCTTCATTATTTAAACTTAATACATTATTATAAGTATTATAGATTTCACAATCTTTATATAGTTTTGATAAATAAACTAAACTAATATCTATATGATAATGAATTTTATTACCTAATCTTTTTAATAGATTAATAGCTCTTTTTTTAGTAATAAAATATCCAACAGTTGTAAAAGGAAATATCTTTTTACATATTTTAACTCCATCTAATTCTTCTATTTTTGAGGTTTTAATATCTGAATGCATAACAAATAAAGACAAATAATCTTTATCAATTCTTTTATTTTTATATAGATTATAAAGCTTAGAAAGAGATTCATAATCTTTTATTATAAAATCATCTTCAAAAACAAGATAAAAATCATTATTTTCATCATTTATTAATTTTTTCCATAAATTAACATGACTAAGATAACACCCAACCATTGAATGATGACATAATAAATTTTTTCCAATTAAACTTACTTTATCATTTATTTCTTCATCAGATAAATTTTTACCATATACAGCGTCAAATCTATTAAATTTAATTGAATATTTATTTAACTCTTGAGAAATAATTTCCATTCTTTCCTTATCTTTTAAAAGATTAATAACGAAAATATTATCTGCGCTTTCCATAATTTATTTTAAAATTAATTTTTAAAATTTAAAAAAATATAAACTAAATTAAGATATGATTTTAACTCTAGATTATTTAAAGTATCATTCCGAATATGCAAATAAATATGGTGATAAGACTTTGGTTTTAATGCAAGTTGGAAGTTTTTTTGAGTGTTATGCTACTAATGAAAAAGGTCCTGAATTACAATCTATTTCATATATTTTAAATATTATTCTAACAAAAAAGGATAAAAGTATCTTAGAAACTTCTGAAAAGAATCCTAAAATGTTAGGATTTCCTTGTGTATCATTACAAAAAAATTTAAAAATTCTTACTGAAAATTCTTATACAGTTATTGTAATTGAACAAGTTACTAATCCTCCTAATCCTAAACGAGAAATTACAGGTATATATTCACCCTCTACTTATATTGAAGAAGTTCAATCTGATAATAACTATCTTCTTAGTATCTTTATATCAGAAGAAAAACAATTGAACGGAAAATATCTTAATTGTATTGGTGTTACTGCATTAGATTTAAATATTGGTAAAACTATTATTGAAGAATATCATTCTAGTGTAATTGATGAAAATTTAGCCATAAATAAACTTTATGAATCATTAAATAAATTTTCTCCTAAAGAAATTATTATTTATTCTCAGAACAAGATTGATTTAGACAAATATAATCATCGTTATCTTACTGTATTGGATAAAGAATATTTCAAATTACCATATCAAACTAAATTTTTTCAAAAAATTTATGGAGAAATTGGAATTATTAATATCCTTGAATATTTGGGAGTTGAAAGAAAACCTTTTGCTACAATTTCATTAATGATGGCTTTAGATTTTTGTTATACTCAAAATGAAAAACTCCTTAAAAATATTTCTAAACCAGTTATTAATGAAAACGATAAACTCTTTATGGGAAATAATACTTTATTAAATTTGAATGTCATTTCAAACGAAAAAGATAAGAGAATCAATAGTTTATTTGATGTAATAAATCAAACTTCAACAATACTTGGAAAAAGATTATTAAAAGAAAGATTGTTAAATCCTGAAATAGATATTGATTTAATTCAAAAAAGATATGATGAAACTGAGAAATATTTAAAGAATGATCTATTCCTTCAGATAAAAAGTATTTTATTAAACATAAAAGATATTGAAAGATATTCAAGAAGAATTGTTATTAAAAGCTTACATCCTGCAGAATTATTTAATTTATATGTAAGTATAAAAAATTGTGATCTTTTATATAAATTATTAAACTTGGAACAAACTGAAGAATTACAACTATTTCTCAAGTTTATTGAATACACATTCAATTTAGAAGTACTTGAAAAAACATATCTTCGAGATTTGAATAATTTCTATAATCCTGGGATACATAAAGAATTGGATAAAATTGTTAATAAAATAAACTTTGGAGAAGATTTAGTGGAATATTTAATCAAAACATTAAATGGTATAGCAAGAGAGGACTTAAAATTTAGTGTAAAAAATAACAAAAAAGAAGGTCAATTTATAGTTTTAACTAAGAAAAAAGGTGATAAACTATTATCCTTTTTAAAAGAATGGGAAGAAATTGAAATAAAAGATAATATTAAGATTAATGTCAAAGATCTAGAATTTTCTTCAACTAAAACATCAACTAAAATAAAAATTCCTAAATTAGCTGAAAGTCATACAGATGCTAACACACTACAAAATATGATAAATAATAAAATTAAAAGTGTTTATCTAGTTGATTTAGAAAAAATAAATAAAAACTGGAATAATCTTTTTAAAGATTGTATTAAACTTGTATCAGAAATTGATTGTGTTGTAAGTAATTGTTTATGTGTTGTTAAATACAATTATTGTAGACCTGAGATCAAGAATGAAACATCTTTTATTCATTTTGAAAATTTGAGACATCCTATTATAGAAAGACTTATTGATTATGAGTATGTTCCTCAATCTTTAGAGATTGGTAAAAATTTAAAAGGAATATTATTATATGGTTTAAATAGTAGTGGAAAATCTTCTTTTCAAAAAAGTATTGGACTATCTATTATAATGGCTCAAACAGGTTTATATGTTCCTGCAACTAAATTTAGTTTTGCTCCATATAGGTATATATTTACAAGAATTGATGGAAATGATAATCTTTTCAAAGGTCTTTCTTCTTTTACTTTAGAAATGATGGATTTGAAAAATATTTTAAAATATAGAGGTGAAAATACTTTGATTATCGGAGATGAAGTTTGTAAAGGAACTGAATATTTATCAGCTAATTCCATTCTTGCTTCTACAATAATTAGTTTGAGTAAAAGTCAAACTTCTTTTATATTTGCTACACATCTTCATGAAATCCCAAAAATTGAAATGATAAAAGAATTACAAAATGTTAAATGTTATCATCTAGATGTTAAACATAATTCAATTAATAATGAACTTATTTTTGAAAGAATATTAAAAGAGGGACAAGGAGAAGAAATTTATGGAATTTTAGTATCTAATAATATTATTAACGATACAGATTTTAATGAACTTACTAATAATATAAAAAATGAATTATTAAAAAAACCTAATATGATATTACAGAATAAAAAAAGTCGTTATAATAGTCAAGTTTATATTGATGAATGTGAATTATGTAAAAAGAGAGTTGTTGATGAGGAGTATGATGTTCATCACATAAATTTTCAAAAAGATTGTGAGAATGGTTTCGTAAAAGATAAACCACATATTCCTAAAAATGGAAAGATGAATTTAATGGTGTTGTGTGAAGAATGTCATCAAAAGATACATAAAGGTGAAATTTGTATCCAAAAAAAGATACAAAGTTCAAAAAAGATTTAAACTAAAGTATAAATTTGACTATCTTTAATTTTTTTACAAATATCATTTTGAAGCATAGTCTCAAGTTCATTAACTATCAATATATTTTCATTATTTATTTTATTTAATACTTTAGGAATATTAAAAATAGATGCTGTTAAAAGTTCTTCTTTTTGTTTTCTAGCATGTTGTCTAGAAATAAATAAATAATCTATAATCACGTTAGAACATTTATCTTCTCTTAAAAAATTTTTTAATGTTTCATCACATTCTTTTTGTTTGTGTATATAATGTATATCAAATGTATTAATTAAATCTTTAAAAAGATTCATTTTAAATTATAATTTATTAGATTAAATTATAATTTAGTTTTTAATTGGTAAAGGATGTCCAGCCCAAATGAAAGAACCTCCAAGATGTCCTCGATGACATTTATATAATTGTTTGTTTCCAAAATCATGTATAACAATGCCTTCATAAATAATACCATCATTTTGAAACCATTCATAAATATCAAAATGTGATTTCCATTCTACATCTACTTCAACACTTCCATGAATAATAAAAGCATGTCTATCAAGACGATGTTTATTACCGTTTACATGAGGACCAACTAACTCAGCTGTATATCCATTAAAATCAGAGATATTTCTAGTTGTGTAATAGAATGATTTAGAATTTTTATCAAACTCTAAAAATATGGCTCTATTTTTAGTCATCTGATCAAAAGCTTGAAAATGCCATTTATCACCTTTTTTTACATCTAAAGGTCTAAAACCAATAATATGACCTCCTTTATCTGGTTCAGTTCCAGCAGTAGGAAACCAATCTTTAGGAGCATTCTGGATAGATTTTTTAACATCTTGTCTAGCATATATTTGTCCATCTTTGATATAACAACAAGTCCCATCAAACTTAGCTGTGACTTTAAAATTAGTAGGATTAATAATTAATTTATCGAGTGTTTTTCCAGTAGGTCTTCCTTTTTCATCATATACATATTCAAAAATAGTTCCAATTTTACTTAATACAGGTAGCATTATTTGAATTAATATTTAATTCAAATAAATTCAATTTTTAAATTCATTCTTTTTTAATGTACACAAATTCTTTCTTTTTGTTTAAAGTATATAATTCATAAGATAGAAAGAAAGTAATTAATCCCCAAGTATAAATTAATAAAGCATACATTAAACTATATTGATAGTATTCTTGTTCTTGTCCTGGACATAAGGGAGTATTACCTTTATAAATAAAAACTTCTTGTAATCCTTGTTTAATATTTAAATAAGGACAAGTGTGAACAAGATAAGTATCTTTAGTATCAATAATATATATAAATTTATTGTTAATATTGAAAAAATATGCATACATTTTAGAAGATATCATATAATGATAAATATAAGATAAAATCTTAAAAATAGCAGGTAAAGTATAAATTAAATATAAATAATAACAAATTGTAAATATACCCTTATTTTCAAAACTATTATTTTTTTGTAGCATCATTCTTAAAATTAAGATTAAAACAGATACAAATTCAATTTTAAAATTAACAAGTTGGATTAGATCCTTTCAAAACACATTTGTTTTTATCATCAGCATCCTCTCCTAATGAAAGACATTTATATTCATTTGTGATAGGAACATTACTACAATAAAAATTATACCAAGCATCATCGTATTGTAAATTGTTTAAACAAATTTTTTCAAAAATTGAAGAAATATTACATGTATTCACTTTACTTTCATTTAATACATCAAGAGGATCTCTTACAGATACAATTTTATTTTTAATCATTTTATCTAACCATTCTTGAATAAATTCTTTTTTATACGTGTTTGAAATTGCACTTTGAGATTTAGGCATATTCTTTTTGACTTTTACGTTAATAAAATCAAAATAATCTCTATCTTTGGCTTTTCCTACATATTGTTGAGGTAATCTTAAATCTATAATTTCAAATCCATAATATCCATTACTATTTGTTGAATATGTCATTTGAATTGTATCGTATCCTAGATTTAATCCTAAAAAGAAAAGATGTTCATCCAATAATACTTTGGTTGATATTCTACTAAGTCTATAATCATCATGATTTTTGGCAGCATCTATGGCGGCTTTGATTCCTTCTTTTGTAATCACATCACTTTGAGAGATATTATTTTCTTTTTGATATCTAACTGCTTCTGTATAAAATTTATTTAAAGGTAATTTTGAAGTTTGGGTAACTCCAAAATAATCTGGATCACACCAATCATAACAAGATACATATCTAAAGTCACAAAATTGTTGTTTAGTTTCTTCATTATATCCACAATATCCTGTAATTCCAAAAATTATTTCATATATATCATCTGTATTATACCATTTTTTCAAGAATTCTTTATCGCATTGAGATAATAGTTTTAAAACAGCATCAATTTTATTTTTGGATTTTAATGTTTTTCCAATATTTAAAAAAATACCACTACCTGCAACACAATTCCACCACCAGCCAAGACTTTGAACCATACCTGGTACAGGTTCTGTATGGGTAACTTCTACGTAACTATTATCATTAAATCCATCAATCCATCCTTTTGGAAAATTCCATTCTATAGGTTGGTTTTTTCCATAATTCCAAGTCAAAGAACCATCTTTATTTTGAGAAAAACTTAAACCATTAGGATACCAACAGTTTCTTAATATTGTTCTGCCATTTAACCAAAACATTCCTGGACCAGCTCTATTTTTATTATCTTGAGTTACAAATGCTAGACCAGGACGTCCACTTCCAAAATTTTGAAGTTTCAATTCATCTTTACTGTCATCTGAATCACTATAACTAAAAGGTATATCTTTATTTTGATAAGTAAAGAAATTAAAAAACCATCCTTGAGGGGGATAAGGTAAAGGAAATTTATCTTTACATGGTAAAGGATCCCATCCATTATCAGCTGAATATGAATATTGACAGTTATAATAATGAGTCAAAGAATTATAAAAACTTGCCAGTTCAAGATCAGTTAACTTTTTAAAACTTTCTTTACCGTTTGGATAAACCGCCAAAAGATAAGTCATAGTTTTTTCTCTATTTTTAGTATAAAACTCTTTAGGTTGAGCCAAATCTTCAATTTGTATTCCAGAAAACCCAGTTTGTCTTCTATTTGATAGAAAGAAAAATAGGATTACAATCATTAAAATAATTATTATTCCAATAATGATATAATTATTCATTTATTAAAAAAAATATTTTAATAAATTTAATAAGGAAGAGCATTAGATACACAACCATCCTTTAAAGGACATCCTGCGTATCCTCCAGGATACCAAAAGTAAGGATAAGAATAGGAATTATAAGGAGGATTATAGTAAGGATTGTAAGAAGGATTGTAAGAAGGATAAGGAACATTATATGGGTAATATGGACCTCTTCGATACCAAGGAGAACTTAAAAATCCACCATAAATAGGATTACCATAAGGTCCTTTACCAAACTTACCATTTTTAGGATTGTATCCACCTCTATAATTTTCATTTGAAAATAATTTATATAAAGATACGATAAAGATGGCTAGTAAAATAAGATTAAAAATCCAAATTCTCATTTATTATAAAAGATTATAAATTTTTCTTAATTTATATTAAGAAAAATTATAGTTAGTTTAAGAAGAGTTGTTGTTAGTTCCATAAAAACCATAAGGACCTGAAACTACAACACGAACTTGAACTGTGGAAGAGTTAGTGGTAAGATTGTTACCAATACTTGAGTAAACAGCGAACATTTTTATTTAAATAGGAATTATTATTTTTAAAAATTTTTATAAATCATCCACAAAATAATAACATGTAGATAACCATAAAGTTCTTCCATGAGGTCCTTTTACTTTTTTAATTTCATATCCATCTGGATCTTCTTCTTGTCCGTACACTTTAAGATTATAATAATTGTCTCCATCTTCTCCATTCATATCAGTATAGTTTCTAATTGAAGTTCCTCCGTTATTATAAGAGTCATTTATAAGTCTGTTACAAGATTCATATAAAGTTGTTATATCACTTTCTTCTAAGTCAGAAAAATTTAAAAAAGGATTGATACCAGTATCAAAAACTAATTCAGACAAAAGATAATTTCCAACTCCTGAACAAATACTTTTTTGATCCATTAAACCTTTTGCTATATTTTTTTTATTATGTTTTTTTACATTTTTTTGAAACTCTTCTAAACTTATTATATATTTTCCTAAAAACCCATTGGCAATACTCTTTAATTTTTTATTATATTCGTTTTCATCATTGGTAAAAATAACTGTTCCAAATCTTCTTACATCTGTAAAAAAGATTTCTTTTTCGTCATCATACTGAAGTCTAACATGAGAATGTTTTAATTTATCATAAGTCCAACATCCCGACATTCCAAGAGTATTAAACATATACCAACCATTTTCAAAATGAAAAATAATTAATTTACCTTTATATTCAACTTTTGATATTTTTAAAGGTAAACAATCTTTAAATTCCTCAAAATATTCAGGTAAAGAATGTTTAACATATCTTCCTCCAATAAATTCAAAATCGTTAAGAACTTTATTCTTTAGATTCTTATTTAATTCTTCAGCCAAACAAGCTACTTCGGGACCTTCAGGCATCTTTAATATTACATTTGTTTTTGATATAAATTTCAATTTTAAAAATGATTTTTTTGTATTCTTTAATAAATAAGTGTGAAAATGAATAAAGAAATTTCAATAAAAGAAGGTAAAGAAATAAGTTTAAATGGATACTCTTTAGAAACTTTAAAAAATGCTTTAGTAAAATATATCCAAAAAAGTAATGAAGAAAAAGCTATTTATGCTGGTATCGAACTAGATGTTTTTCAATGTTTAGAAGGAGGTGAAATAATCTTTAATGAATTTATTCAATTATTAAAGATTATTTACTTGGAAAATTTAGGAATATCAGCCATAGGTATTTGGAATAGTTTAGATGATATGTTTGAACAAATTTCTCAAACTAAAAATAAAGCTGAAAAAACAAAAATTATTTTAAATATCATTTATACTTTATCATTAAACAAACATTCGAATATAAGTAAACATTTTTATCAAATTTTTGAAATGATTGAAAATTTTCAAGAATATTTAGACTATTTTCCAACTGTAAAAAAGATTTATCAAAATATAGAAGATAAATCTAGACACAAAAATATTGAAGATGTAAAATTTTTAGAAAATACTTATTATGAATCTTTAAAAAATAAAGACATAGATAGTTTTTATTGGGCTACTTTAATTGATAAACATAATAAACTTAAAAAAGAACAAAAAGAAAAAATAATTTTTAATACTTATAAAAAGGTTTTAGAAGAAACCGATAAAATAGATAAAATTACACCTGTAAGTAAAAAATGGTATCTAGATTTTTTTGATACTGAATATAGATATTTAACTTATTATATACCTATACTTTTTTGGACTTTGGATCAAGGTTATTTGGGAAAAATTTTTGAAGTAGATAATTGGGAAAAATATGTTTATAAAAATGTGTTAAAACCTGCTTTAAAATTTGATAAATTTGTTTACACTCAAAATATTAAAGCAGATTCTGAATTAAAAGATGAATTTTTAATTGATGAAATCAAAGATTTTTTTCTTTTTAGTATGTTATTAAAAGAAGATATTTTGAATGAATCTTATCTGAAAACATATATAGATTATTTTAATTTTTTTCCTCTAACTAATTACTCTATGTACACTATAAAAATTGGAGATGAAGAATTCAAAAGCGTAGAACATTATTATCAAGCTATGAAATTTTTAAAAGATAAAAACACTTATCAAAAAGTTAAAGAATCTAAAACGTCACTCGATGCTAAAAAACTTGGAGAAGATTATTTTTATGATAATAAAAAATTAGAAGAAGATATAATAGAAAAGGCTTTAAAAAGTAAATTTTCACAACATCCAGAACTTAAAAAATTATTAAAAGAAACTAAAGGAGATATTATTTATAAAATTTTAGACTCTTTTTTAGGTGTAGGATTCGATAATCAAGGTAAAAATATAGTTGGGAAAATATTAAAGAAGATTAGAGATGAAAAACCAGACACTGTTTTTTATTTTGAGAACAAAAGTGATGAAATAAAAAAAAGTAAAAGTTATGTAGCTCTTGATATTGATGGAACAATTGTGAGTCCTTCTAATGTGTTATTATATAATGTAAAAAATAAATTAAATCAAGTATATAAAAGCGGAAAAAATATAGTTTTAATTTCAAATCAAAAAAGAAGAAAGATTGGAGATCCTAAATTGAAAGAGAAGTTAGAAAAGATTGCATCTCAATTAGATATTCCTTTTATTGCTTTTTGTGCAAGAGAAGAAGATGAATATAGAAAACCTAATATCGGTATTATTAATTTAATTCCAGAATCATATGGAGAGATAGAGTTATATATTGGAGATGCAGCAGGAAGAAAAGGAGATCATAGTGATGATGACCTTAAATTTGCAGAAAATACAGGAGTTAAATTTATGGTTCCTGAGGAGTATTTTAAAAAATAGAGAAATCTTTGTCATCTTCATTATAAGGTTTTCTCCAATGTATATTTATTTCTTTGAATATTGAAAAAATCATTCCTAAAAATAGTATATAGTTTAAACTTTTTTTAGAAATTTTAAACTGACTGTAGAAAGAAATAATAACATAAGATGTTAAATAAAAATTAGGAAATAAAACAAATATTTGTTTCTTTTTAATTATTAAAAAAAGAATAAAACCTAAAAGTCTAAACAAGAATAAATTTAATAAAAATTGTCTATAACCTTCAAACATATTATAATATTTATTTTTATTTAGTAAAACAGGTTGTAAAGACATCGCAAATCCCCAATGATCTAAGGGTTTATCAGTATAGTAATGATTAGCATAAATTCTTTTATCTAAAGGCATTGTATATTTTACATAGTGATGAGGAGAGATAAAAAAATCTAAAATTATTTCATTAATTAATATAGCATAAAAAGGAGAAACTTTTTGAAATAAGAAAATAGGTATTAATAATCTTGTTGTTATGGCCAAATAAAAATAAATCATTGTTTTTTTAGTATTATTTTCTAGATAACCAACAAACTTATCATTCCAATCTTTTAATAAACTCATTTTATTAAAAGATATATATTTTGTATTTAAATAAATATGTGTTTTAATGCTGAAGTGTCTATCATTACCTATATAATTGGGATGATTGGATCTATTTTATTGTTTAAAAAAAATTATAAACCTGAAGCTATTTTTTATGGATGGGTAATACAAATGCAATTTATTGAATTTTTACTGTGGAAAAATCAACCATGTCCTTCGGATAAAAACATAAAAATTTCTGAAACAGGTATGATTATAAATCATTTAGAACCTATCATATTATGGTTGGCGATATTGTTTTTTTCAAGAAGGAAATTACCTATTTTTATAAATGTTTTAATGTTAATATTTATAGTATCAACATTTCTCTATTCAAAAAATATAAAAATACAATGTACAACAGTATCAGCTGAATCAAAACCACATCTACATTGGAAATGGAATTCAGCTAATTTTTCTATCCCTTATTATTTATTATTTTTAATTTGTCTAATTTTATTATCTTATTATGGTTTCAATAAAGGATATATTAATGCTTTAATAGTCTTAATCTCATTTATAATATCTTTTATGATTTATGGTAATAAAAATGTTGTAGGAGCTATGTGGTGTTTCTTTGCTGCTTTTGGTCCTTGGGTTTTATTATATTTATATTCACGATAATTTAAAGATTTTATTTATAAATAAATGAACAATAAAGTTAGAATTGTTTCATACGATACTGGAAAGAAAGAACACTATTATGATAATAAATTACATAATGATGATGGTCCTGCTGTGATTTATAAGGGATATAGTGATGTTCAAATATATTATAAACATGGAATAATTCATCGTGAAGATGGACCTGCTATTATTACTAATAGTAATAAGAACAATTTTAAACTAGAATGGTACGTTGATGGTAAAAGACATCGTGAAGATGGACCTGCAATAATTGAAGGTAATGGTAATACGGAATATTGGAAAGATGATATTAAGATAAATAATTAAAGATATACCAACTAGGTTTAGAAATAATTAAAATATCTTCTTCATTATTTTCTGTAAAAGTTGATTTAATTTTAAAAAAATTTTGATAATCCTCAAAAGATATTTCTTTTTGGAGTTCATCCATTTTAAAAGGTTCATAATTTAGTCGAATTAAACCTGTTTTACATATAAAAATAGGTTTACTTTCATTATATTCATCATAATATATGTTATATTCTGTGTTATGAGCTAAATTAAATTCTTTTATAAAACCTTCAAAAAAATTATAATCATGATCATAAATTAAGATACCAAATCCAATAACAAATATTTCATTCATAGTCATTTATAATTTAAAAAATTGTTATTGGATTTTCAATTTTATTCTTCTCTAATATTTATGGAAGATATTTCTTCATCATCTTCATCTATTTTTTCTTCTAGTTTTAATTCAATTTGTTTAATTGCAATACTTTCTAGTTCTTGACTCTCTCTACAAGGTGTATTTTGAGGAGTAAATGTTCTAGATGGAGAAGATGTTAATGTTCCGGATGGGGTAGATGGAGGTGTTTTTCTAATAAAAGATGTCATTTTACTAAAAAAAGATTGATTAACACTTTCAGTTTGAGGAATATTTACAACCATATTTCTATCGTCATCAAGAATAAGATGTCTAATTTTTTGTAGTGTTTCTGGTTTAATTACATCTGAATTTCTATACAATCTCTTAAAATCATCTAAAATTTTTGTCGGAATAACAGGTCTACTATTTAACAACCTTTCATATTCTTGACGAGCATATCTTACAAATTCTTCTGCAGATTTTCTATATTGTCTTTCAATAGATAATTCTATTTTAATATTACGATGTAATTTAGCCCAATCTCTAGTAGCAGAAAGATGTAATTCAGATTGTTGGGCATATCTAAAAAAGTTTTGTAAAGTAGAAAGAATACCAATAAAGATATTTACACCTCCAATTACGAATTGACTTGTAACTAAAGCTGTTTCAGGAACAACGGTACTTAAACTCATAGATAAAGTACCAGTAATGGTTGATAAAACAACAATAGGAATTGTAAATCGATAATTAATATGATTATAAATACGATAAGATTTATCAAAAATCCAAGTATAACAAAGGGCTATATCTGCCCAAGAAACTAAAAGTTCTTCAGTTGATTTAGTCCAATCTAATTTGGTAAAAAAATCAACATGACTATTTTCACCCATTTATTAAATATAATTAAAAGAAATTATATTTAAAGAATTATTTTTTTAGAATCTTCAAACATCTCGTTTATACATCTTTCACACATTTGAGAACTATTATTGTTCACATTTGAATACAAAATACTTTTGTAAGCACTACAACGAAAACATGTTCCTTTTTTAACTGCAATCAAACCTAAATTCTTGTTTGTGTATTGAAACTCTACTATACTTGAATCATAAAATGAATTACAACAAGGATTTTTTCCTTCAACCACACATACTTCTGATTTTTCCTCTTTTTCTCTTTCTTCTTTTTCAAATAAAGAATCTACTGAAAAGACTTTGTTTGTATATAAATCTTTTTGAATAAAAAGTTTTATTAAATAAACTGTTGTAGCCTGAGATATATTATTAATAATTTTTTTTGTAAGATCTTCTATATCATCATTTGACAATTTATTTCCAGCTTCAAATGAACCTTGTATTATATTTTGTATATTAACTTCAAGATTTTCATCAGATCTTAAATGAGATAAGTAATTTGAACCCTGAATACTAATATGATCCAAGTCTTGAGAAGATCTATACATGTCGTTTCTTTTACTACAAAACATAATTTTATAAAACATATATATCTTTAAACTTAATTTCTAAAAATATTTTTTACATCTCCAACCTCTTCCACACCAACTACTGAAGCATATGTTTTATATCTCATAGTCAATATAAAATTTATTACTAACCAAGTAATCACAAATAGAGATATTCCTACGAAAATCCATCCAAAAAAATTTTCATCTTTATCCAAAGAAACATTTTTAGGATCATTAATATCATAATATAAGTCTATTTGATCATCTTTTTTATATTGTTTAGAAGATTTGTGTGAAAAATCAACTGTGTATTCAATATCTTTAACTTTATAATCCACATTAATATTACAATCATAGATTAATTTATTATTTTGGTCTTTTTCTTGTGTACATTCAGATGTAATTATTTTTCCTTTAATATTTTCAGTATAAACTTTCTTTCTTTTTAAAATAAATATTCCTAAGACTAAAAAAAGTATCCCAATTAATAAACCAAAAAATAAATTCATACCACTTTTAATTTTACCATATTCAGCTGCACCTGAATAAATTTTTTCTCCAATTTGATTCATTTATTAATTAATTGCTTTTTTAATTAATTTTCTAATTTGTTTTATTTGTTCTGACCACCATATTTTATTTACTTCTTGTATTTGCTGTAGAGTTTCAGGTTTATTTAAAAATTCTTTACAAGTTCTAGAAGCTTCTTCCCAATTTTCAGCTTGTATTCTTGCAAAAGTTTTTCCATTATAATTAAAAGCATTATTAATTTCGGTTTCTTTTCCAACAATAACTGGTATAGCACCGCTTATTATCGCTTCATAAATTCTAAAACAATCTAAGTTTGTATTTCCTCTTCCAATAGGAACAAAAATTGTGTCTGAATATTTTTCAAATATATCCTTTGGTGAATCTTGTAATTTTTCTATATTCCAAAGATTATTACTAGTACTTAGATAAAAATCTTTTTGATCATCACTTATATTTCTTAAAAAACTTTTGTACATATCTTGTCTATCAGATTTTTTAGTTCCAATAAAACACCATTTATATTTTCTTTCTACTATTTTTTTTAATTTTAAATTTGTAGATTTTTTCCCATTTAACATACCTTTCACATATCCAAGAGGTATTTGATAAATATTATTATTTAAAAGATTATAATGAGAATGATTATATTGAATTAGAAAAAGTTTTGTATAAGAAGCTAGACTAATCCATTCATTATGTTTACCAGATTCATCAGATAAAAAAATAATGATTAATGGTTTTAAATTTTGGACAACTTTTTTGGCTTCTTCAAGGTTATAGATATGATTTATTGTCAAAGTTAAGATAACTTTTTCTCCTTGAAATTTTATTAATTTTGAAAAATCTTCTTTACTGTAGTATTCGATTTCTAAATTTTTTATATCACCACATAAATCTTTTATAATATAATCTTCTTCCCAATCAGAATTTTTTATATACAATAACTTCATTTAAATTAATATTATTTTTTTAAAATTGATTTTGAGAAATACTTGTAACATAATAAATGAATTTTCCTTTATATCAAGATTTACTTAAGAATTGTGATGATGAAAAATTATCTGAAGATGAGAATGGAGAATTAATTAAAAAAATAAAAAAACTAGATGAAGCAGGTCATGAACTTATATATGCTTTAATTAGATCCTATCAGTTACAACATGAAAATACTTTTGGAAATCCTTATGACAGTAAAATATTAAAATTAGGAATGAAGTTTGACCTTGAAAAAATTCCAAATAAATGTTGTAAAATGTTAATCACATTTTGTGATAAACATTTAGATAAAATGAAAGAAGAGTTAAAATTATTAAAAAATAGAAAATAAAAAGTTTATAATTAATTTAAATTATAAACTTAATTAAAATATTTTTAATAAAATAAATATGGTAAAAATTAATAATCAAAATATATCTGTATCTTCAAATGATACTGAAGCTATTTTTTTATTGAATCTAGCAAGTATCTTACAAACTTTACCGCGCTTTTTAAAGTTTGACGATAAGTATAACTTTAATGAAATAAAAACTGGAAAAATTAAGTCTTATAAAGTATTAAATGTTCTTGATTTAATTAAAGGAACTGAAGACGATATACAATATAAAGATTTTTATGAATTAGTTAAAAAAGATTTTTCGAATTTGGAAGAGATTACTAAATTATGGATTGTTAAAAATAATATGATTCAAACTCAAAATCATTTCAAATTATTAGTTCAAACAGAACTTGATGAGATATTTGATAAAAAAATAAATGTTGACCAAATTTTAAAGGATAGAGTATCTATTCTAACTAAACTTAATTCTGAAATTCAACAAATTTCAAGAAAAATTGAAGCACAAAATAATTTTTTAAAAAAAATTAATTCGCATGCTTCTAAGGAATATTCAGACTTTGAAACTGAAAAAATAACTCTAAAATTAATTACTGATTTAAAAAATCATTCTCTTGATGCAATTTTTGATTTGATTAAAACAAATCATTTTATACCTTTTGTTAGTTTTAAAGATTATTATAAAATTTTTGAAGAATTTAAGCCTTTAGATTCATTTGTAAATATTTTACCTCAAATTTATCTTAAAATTTTAACAACTAAAACACATAGTTCTAAAATTAATCTAGAAAAAGATTATGAAGATTGCTTGATTTATATTGAAAATAATAATATGATAATAGAAGTACGTTCTAATTTAAAATTTATAAAACAAGATGAACTTATTTCTAGATTAAAATCTATTTTTGTTAATTTAGATTTTAATATTATTGACAGTATTAAAACTAAGTTCAATGGAATTTATTTCATAAGTAAAACTAATATTAATAAGTTTATATTTTCGGATATGGTCATGAACAATAAATATTTTAATAATTTTTTATTTATAGATGAAAGTATTAAAGCATCTAAACAAAAACCAGGATTATATTTACATTTTATTGATCCTTTAAAACCTGAACTGGGAGAGGTAAAAGCTAATATTATCACCAAATTAGTAAAACCAAATGATGTTGAAATAAGATCAAAAAATAGAATTTTATTTCCCTTCGGTTCAAGTATGATGAGAGTGAAAATTTCTTCAGCCAAAGATATGGAAGCTGTCAATCATTTTCAAAATATATTTTCTAAACTTTTATCAATGTACGAAGAAGAAAAAAACGATGTAATTAAATTTTATAAAAAATATATACCTGATTTCAAAGAAGAAGAAGTTGTTGAAAAAATAGAAGAAAAGAAACTTGATTTGAAATATCTTGCACCTGATCTTTTCTTGGCTGATTATTCAAGAATTTGTCAAAATAAACCTAGTATTATTGAAGATACAGAAGTTAAATCTTACGAAAAGAAAGGATTTCAAGTTCTTAAATATCCTAAAAGTGAAGATGAAGGAAATGTCTATAATTATATTTGTGATCATCCTAAAAAGAAATTTCCTGGTTTAATCTTAAATACTTTACCTAATAGAGATGTATATCCATATATTCCTTGTTGTTTTGCCAAAGATCAAACCACAAAAGATAAATCGTATTATAAAGTTTATTATGAAGGACAAGAATTAGAAGAAGGAGAACAACAAAGAATTATTACAACTAACAAATTAGTTCAAAAAGATAAATTTGCTTTAATTCCAAATAATTTAAAAATACTTTTTGATACATTTGATGATAGTCAAGATTATTTACGTAAGGGTGTTTCCAGGAGTAAAAATTCTTTTATTGAGTGTATTTTAGACGTAGTCAAAAGTAATTTACCTGATAATCCTGAAAAGAGGAAAAAAATTGTGGAAAATGAAAGAAAATCTCTAAGAACTATGAATTTATCTTTAGTTAAACAAGAATGTTTTGACTTAAGTGATGAAGAAATTTTAAATTATATTAATAAAGATAATAATTATTTTGATCCTAAACTTTTTATTCGTCTATTAGAAGAAAAATATAAATTAAATATTTATCTCTTTACTCGTAATTATGGAGAAAATGAAGGCTATATGTTACTTCCAAGACATATTCAAGGTCATTTCTATTATCCAAAAAATAATAAAAAAAATGTTCTTATATATGAACATCTTGGTAATGAAAGTGATAGAGCATTATACCCACAATGTGAACTTATTGTTCAATGGGATATGAAGAGTGAAAATTTCTTAAAAGATTTTAATAATCAATCAATTTTTATTGAAGGTGTTAATAATATATACAAAATATTAAATGGAGAGTATTATGTTCTTGATAAAATTAATAACGCTGTTTCATTAAAGTTTCCTAATGTAATGGTTCAATCCCAATATATAGATCAATATGGAAAAGTAAGAGCTTTAAAGTTAAAGAGTGGTAACAAAATAATTAATATGTTTACATCTCCTTTACCACCTCTAAATGTAATACAACAAAATCTTGAAGAATTTCTACAACTTAATAATTACAATGAAATTAGAGATTTTTTACAGGAGAATAATATTAATATTACCAAACAAAATAAAAATAAAACTATTGTAGGAGGTTATTCGGGTAATGTTTTTTGTTCATTCTTAATTAATAAAGAAAATATTTTAAATTTTGAAGAATATGATTTTAACCTTCCAACAATTAAAGAAAAAAGTAAATTACAAATTTTTGAGGATAATAGAAAATTAGCTTTGATTATAAGTTCACATTTTAATTATCAATATTCAACTTTTGTACATTCAAATGATCTCCAATTAAATAATAATTCTATTCTTGACTTTGTAAAAGACAAAGTATTAATTGATTCTAATTTTAAATATAAAAATATTTTGAATAATGATTTTGATAACAAAAGTATGTATAAAGGCAATAAATTAGTTGTTAACAATGAAGACACATTAAAAAGTTTAATTTATATTTTACGTAAAGATATTAAATTTAGATATGAATTTATACAAAATTATCATCAATTAAAATTTATACCCAATTATTACAATAATATTTCAGATTTTCAGTCTTATCCATTACAAGTTTTAATTCAAGGTGAAAATAGAATAAAAGAATATATTAATACACCTAAATTTGATAATAAAATTTATGAATTTGTACAAGTATCTAAAAAAATTCCTTATTTTATACATATAGATAATGAAATAAAATTAATTGTTCCTTGTGAAGATATTCAAGAATGCTTGTCTACAGGTATTAAATTAAATAATGGAAATGATATTGATGAAGATATTAAATATAAGGTTTATGCTTACAATAGTAAAAATGACATTAAAATATTTTCAAAAGGAACAATAAAAAATGAGTATGATCTTAAAGTTTTAGTTTATAAACATTCTGATAAAATACATTATAACTTATTATATTCTTTTCATAAATAAATGAAATCAAAAGGAAATTCTCCTATATTTTATAAAAGACTTAAAACATTGAAATCAAAAGGAAAACTTGGAAAATATGTTAAAAAATCACCTTCTAAAAATCCTAGAGTTCCAAGATTAAAAAAAAGTGAGAGTCCAAGACATCATAGTGATTTATTTGTCGATGAAGAAAAAAGAAAAAGTATCAAAGGATTAAGATTTCGAACTGAAAAAGAAGCTAAAGAAAGTGTTAAAAAAATAAGATTGCTTTATAAAAATGGTAAAGTGTCTTTTGCTCATGTCAAACAAGCAGCCATGGCTATGGAACAGAGATCTAGATTTCATGCTTACCCAACCTTAGAAATAAAAAAAGCAAATAAAGTTTGGAAAACCTTTTTAAAATCTTTCAAAAAATAATCTAAATATATAAACATTTATTTAGTCTTAATAAATGTTTAAAAAAATTTTATACGTAGGAGCAGGTGTTCATGTAGAACCTTTGGAACATTTTTCTGAAACTAAAAAATTTGTTTTTGTTGATTCTAAACCTATAAACGAATATGGTTACGATTATTATGCTAGATATTTTTATAGACCATTATTTTTAACTGAACTAAAGTTAAATTTGTTAAAATATAACTTTAAAATTTATGATGAAATTAAATTAACCAATCTTTATACTGAAATTAATAAAGAATATTTAGAATCAACAAAACTTTATTTCAGTGATAAAAAAGGTTTAAATTTGAGAAATGAAAGAAATCTAATTTATTACGTGTCAACTGGTTTTCCAAAAACTTACTTTGAAATAGAAAAACATCTTAAAGAAGATTTAAAAGATGTTGATACGGTTTTAGTGTCTGGACATAACCCTCATTATATATTTATTAAAGATATTAAAAAACCATTCTATTTTATTGGATATTCAAGCACCTTTTTCCCAAAAGATTATGAAAGTTGTATCAAAGATGAAGAAGATAGATATAGTGTTATGTCCTATATCCTAAAAAATCCTCAAGATGTAAAAAGTTATGTACATGTAAAACATAATGGAGAAAAAACTTTTTTTTATTCTTATGACGCCTTTTATAAATTTCATAAAGCTAACCTAAAAGAAGATTAAAATTATCAGGTAATATCATTCCTGGTTGAAGAAAAAATACATAGACATTTTCATGCATCATCTCTAACATTTTTTTAGTTTGTTTAAAAGCTTCCCCCATTTCTGCTTCACTTACAACAATTTCAATGTTAAATCCATAAACATTATTTATTAATTTTAATGCTTGGTTATTCTCATTATTTGTAATGATGTAAATTTTTTCAAAAAATTTACGATTTTGAGGAAATTCAATCTTAAAAAAATCTTCAAAATAACTATAATCAGTCAAATAATAACAAGCAATAACAAGTTCATATTTTTTAAATGAATTTTTTTCGACTTCTACCTCTTTTCTTTTTTCTTCCTCTCTTTTTTTTGCTTCTTCTTTTCTTCTTTCTTCTTCTCTCTTTCTTATTTCCTCTCTTTTTCTTTCTTCATCTCTTCTTCTTTCTTCATCTCTTCTTCTTTCCAACTCTTTTTTCTTTTCTTCTTCTCTAATTCTTTCAACCTCTTTTCTCATTTCTTCTTCTCTCTTTTTCCATTCTTCTTCTCTCTTTTTTTCGTCCTCTTCTTTTTTCTTTCTCTTAATTTCTTTTTTTATTCTTTTTTCTTCTTTTTTTCTTTCTTCTTCTTTTCTTCTCTCTTCTTCTCTTTTTTTTCTCTCTTCCTCTCTTTTTCTTCTCTCTTCTTCCCTTTTTCTATCCTCTTCTCTTCTTCTTTCTTCTTCTATCCTTCTTTCTTCTTCCTTTCTTCTTTCTTCTTCCTTTCTTCTCTCCTCGTCTCTTCTTTCTTCTTCCTTTCTTCTCTGCTCTCTTCTTCTTTCTTCTTCTTTTCTTCTTTCTTCTTCCTTTCTTCTTTCTTCTTCTTCTCTCTGTCTTCTTTCTTCTTCCTCTTTTTTTCTTCTTTCTTCTTCTTTTCTTCTTTCTTCTTCTTTTCTTCTTTCTTCCTCCTCTTTTTGTTTTTTCTTTTCTTCTTTTCTCTTTCTTTCCTCTTCTTCTTTTTTAAGAAGGTCTCTTCTTAATTCTTCTTTTATTCGTTCTTTTTCTTTTTTTAACTCTTCCTTTAATCTTTTTTCTTCTTCTCTAATTAATTCTTTTCTTATTTCTTCCTTAATTCTTTCTTGTTCTTTTTTTAATTCTTCTTCTTTTCTAAGTATATCTTTTCTTAATTCTTCTTTTAGTCTTTCTTGTTCTTTCTTTAATTCTTCCTTTAATCTTTCTTCCTCTTTTCTTCGTTCTTCTTCTTTTTTTCTTTCCTCTTGTTTTCTTAATAATTCTTCTTTTCTTTTTTGTTTTCTTATTAGTTTTTCTTCTTGTTCAATTCTTTTTCTCTCTTCTTCGATTTTTCTTTTTTCATCATCTATTCTTTTTCTTTCTTCTTCTATTTTTCTTCTTTCATCCTCTATTCTTTTCTTTTCTAATTCAATTTTTTGTATTTCCTCGTTTTCATTCTCTATTATTTTATTTTCTAATTCAATTTTTTGTAGTTCTTCATTATCTAATTTTTTATTTTCTTCTTCTTCATCCTCTTCATCCTCTTCATCCTCTTCATCCTCTTCATCCTCTTCATCCTCTTCATCCTCTTCATCTGTCATTTTTATTCTTTCTTCTTCTTCTCTTCTTCTTCTTTCTTCTTCTTCTCTTTTTCTTCTTTT
>Ga0247840_10000763_pt1 | contig 65571 bp, 46 predicted proteins | sample LaCruzMarch2015__FD_192404 | JGI IMG/M metagenome (GOLD analysis project Ga0247840, IMG submission 192404) | Freshwater microbial communities from meromictic Lake La Cruz, Castile-La Mancha, Spain - LaCruzMarch2015_17m | ecosystem: Environmental > Aquatic > Freshwater > Lake | place: Spain... | reverse complement strand
AAGTGAAGGTCCTGCTGGTTGCATGGACGAACTTTTTAAGGAAGAAAATGTCCGGCATTCTTCGTCGAATCCCGCGGTCTAATGCAAAATTTGGGTTTAACCTCTGTTTCTATTCATTTGTGCTGTCCCCACACCAACAAAATACAATTTTATTTAGCCATAGACGCAAGGGTAGGGTGAGGGACCTGAGCCGTTCTGAAAACAAAACGGTGCACGAAAAGGAGAAATTCTCTCTGTTGGGAATTTCTAGGGCCATGAACCTAAAAACGGAAGTTGAAATCTTCTGAAAACAAGGCAAAGCATTGATGAAATTATGTTTTAGTATTGGTTGGTCGACAAAAACGAGTCACCTAACGGGTGAATCTTAAAAAAGCTTTTCAGATTCGTCATTCCGGCGAAGGCCGGAATCCAGTCTGTGAAATTTCCGTCGAAGAAATAAAAAATCTTCTGGATTCCGGCCTTCGCCGGAATGACGAATCTAAAGAAAACGAGGGTTCAACTTCCGTTTTTAGGATGAAAATTCGATGGACGACACCGAATTTTCATGGTAACATCAAGACTCAGTTTTCCGTGAATCCCAAAAAATGAGGACTAAGAATGCTCTCCACTTTTGACTTAAAAAACATCATCGTCACGGGCTGGCCGATTTTGTCGGTTTTGCTGGTTTTTTCTGTGTTGGTCGTGTCCATCGCTTGGGAATGCCGGGCCTTATTCGTCTGGATTCGACAGGCGGGGCCGGAAACGGACAAACAACCGATGTTCGATCGGGTGGAACAACGACTGGCGATTCTAGGAACCATCGCCAACGCCGCTCCCTTCGTGGGTTTGTTGGGCACGGTGATCGGGATCATCCGGGCTTTTCACACCATCAGCCAAGCTTCGGGGTCCGGCGGGGGCATGACCTTGGTGGCCGGGGGCATCTCCGAAGCCCTCGTCTCAACAGCGGCGGGATTGGTCGTGGCCATTCCGGCCAGCATGATCTTCAATTACTGCACCTTTCAAAACGAAAAATTGATGGAACGTTCCGACGAAAAACCGTGAAAGTCCGGTTGGGGTCCCATAAAAAAAAGCACCTCATCAGCGAAATCAACATGGTGCCGTTTATTGACGTGGTGTTGGTTCTTCTCATTATTTTTATGATCCTTTCCCCGTTCATCGGTCAAGCCCAAATTCCCGTTCAACTTCCTCGGGCGGCGTCCGTGTCCGCGGGCGACAACGATAATCCCCTCCACCTACGCATCACCAAAGCCGGGGACTACTACATCGGTGACACCCGGGTGTTGCGAAACAAACTGGAAGCACAACTCACCTTAACTCTCAAAAAAACGCCCCAACGGGCCGTTCTCATCGAAGCGGACCGGGACGTCTCTTTTAAAAATGTGGTCCTCGCTTTGGACGTAACGCAAAAACTCAAAACCCCAAAAGTGGGCGTGGCGGTTTTGACCACGGACCCAACATCGGAAACAAAAGACAGGGAGAAACGATGAATCTGTTTTTCCCCCCTTTGAAAAAGGGGGGTACGGGGGGATTTAGGGGTTAATTTTATGCCCTTTTTTATGAACCGTTACCTCATTGGCTCCGCCATCGGGCACCTTACCGTGATCGTCGCGTGGTTGTTCGTGGCGGGCAGGACCGAAAAACCCGAGGCTTACTTTGGGTTTCAGTTTCAAGGGGGTCAGTCCGGGTTTGGCACCGGCAAATTGGAACCAGCCCCCGCCCCCAAAATCACCCCCGTGGGAGGTGCCCCTCAAGTGGAAAAAGAGAAAACAGCTCCGCCGGCGGTGTCCAATCGAAAAGATCAGGTGGCCGTGGCCCCCCCCAAAAAAATCGCCAAAAAACCCGGTTCCTCCAAAAAAGTCCCCCCCATCTCCTCCACACAAAAGAAAGGAGAACCCAGTGGCCGAGGCGATTCACCCCTAGGGAAAGGGGACTTTCAAGGATCTAAAACCAGTCCCGTGGGGGGGGTGGGCACTTCTTTGGAAATCGGTGGTTTTGGCCCAGGAGGCGGAAACACCTCGGATCAAGCGTTTCCTTACGCTTGGTATGGAGAACTCATTTACCGTCGTCTGTGGGAAGCTTGGGACCGAACCGGGGCCGACACCCAAGACTGCCGCATCGCTTTCACCCTTCAACGGGACGGCACCGTGACCGCCGTCAAAATAAAATCCCCTTCGGGGGATCCCCTGTTTGATCTCTCCGCCAAACGAGCTGTGGAAACCGCGGCCCCGTTCCCCCCCCTGCCCGATGGGTTCAAAGAAGAAAAACTCCCCGTGCTGGTTCGATTTAGACTTCAATAAAGTAGTATAATGCTCCCTGTTTACGCTTCCCGTTCCTGATCGGGACGGGGGCTTTTTTTTATACCTATGATTAAACGACTCCGCGGTTGGATTATTGGGGCTCCTAAAAGCCCGTTGAACCCGAACGTGTTCCACAGTGTGACTCTGGCGGCCTTTTTCGCTTGGGTGGGACTGGGAGCGGACGGGTTATCGTCGTCCTGCTACGGCCCCGAAGAAGCGTTTCGAGCTTTAGGCTCTTACACCCATTTGGCCTTGTTTTTGGCCATCGCCATCGCCGCCACGGTGTTTATTTTGTCCGCCAGCTATTCCCAAGTCATCGAAGCGTTCCCTTCGGGCGGTGGGGGGTACCTGGTGGCGGCCAAACTCATCGGCCCTAGGGCCGGGGTTGTTTCCGGTTCAGCCCTCTTGGTGGACTACGTCCTCACGGTGGCCGTGTCCGTGGCCTCCAGCATGGACGCTATTTTTAGTTTCCTCCCCCACGCTTTCCTCCCTTATAAATTAACCGCCTCTCTTGTGATACTGGGGGGATTGGTTGTTCTTAATTTAAGGGGTGTTAAAGAGTCCATTCAAATTCTCACCCCCATTTTCCTCGTTTTTATTGCCACCCACGCGGTGGTCATCCTTTACGGTGTGTTTTCCCACGGGACAGAACTTCCCCAGCTGGTAACGGACACCATGGTGGAAACCCATCAGGGCGTTCAAACGTTAGGAGTCTTTGCTCTGGGGGCTATCTTCTTAAAAGCGTTCGCGTTGGGAGGTGGAACGCTCACAGGAATCGAAGCGGTTTCCAACGGCCTCCCTATTTTGAGAGAACCTCGGGTCGAAACGGGCAAACGCACCATGAAATACATGGCCTTCAGTTTGGCCGTCATGGCCTTCGGGATTTTACTGAGTTATCTCCTGAACAATATCAAACCCATCCATGGCCAAACGATGAACGCGTCGTTGCTGTCCACCATCGCCCAAAACTGGCCCTTGGGGCGGGTCTTTATTTTCATCACACTGCTCAGCGAAGGAGCCCTTTTGGTGGTGGCGGCCCAAGCCGGCTTTTTAGACGGTCCTCGCACCATGTCCAACATGGCCATTGACAGCTGGCTCCCCCGCCGGTTCACCAACCTCTCGGACCGGCTGGTGATGAAAGACGGTGTTTTGGTGATCGGCCTGTCCGCTATGGCCATGATTCTTTACACCCACGCCTCTGTCAGAATTTTGGTGGTTATGTATTCGATCAACGTCTTCCTCACCTTTAGTTTAACGCAACTGGGAATGTTGATCCATTGGATGTCGTCCACGGACAAAAAACGTTTTAAGAAAATCCTTCTGAACGGGGTCGGGTTGATGTTGACCTCAGTTATTTTGGTTCTCACCGTGGTGCTTAAATTCACCGAAGGGGGCTGGGTGACCTTGGTGGTGACGGGCAGTTTGGTGGCTTTTTGTTTCTGGGTTCAAAACCACTACCGAACCACCAAAAAAGCCCTCGCCCACTTGGACGAGATTCTCACCAGCCTTCCCTTACCCGAAGAAGCCCCGGAAACCCACAAACAGCCCACCAAACCCACGGCCATTGTTTTGGTCAACGGCTACAGTGGCGTCGGCATTCACTCGTTGCTGTCCATCCATCGGCTGTTTCCCGGGCACTTTAAAAATTTTATTTTTGTGGCCGTGGGCGTCATTGATTCCGATCGGTTCAAGGGAACGGCCGAATTGGAAAACCTTCGCCAAAACGTTCAAACGGATTTAGACAAATACGTGCTCTTGTCCAACCGCATGGGGCTTTACGCCGAATCCCGAATGACGTTGGAAACAGACATTATTTCAGGCTTGGAAAGTCTGTGCAATCAAGTGGCCGAAGAATGGTCCCGACGGGTGTTCTTCATGAGCCAACTGGCGTTCGAGGGAGAAACCTTCTGGACGCGGCTCCTCCACAGCCGAACCTCTTTTAACATTCAACGGAAACTCTTGTTTCACGGTCAGCAAGCGGTCATTTTGCCCATCCGTGTCCGAATGAAACCCGTCAGTCTTCCAAAGTAAAGATTCGTCATACCGGCGAACGCCGGTATCCAGCCATGCCCTGGAGAAACAAATTATCGAGAAAAGAAGGGAAGCAACTCGGTGCCTTTTTTTGGCTCGTCATTCCGGTGAAAACCGGAATCCATTGTTTTTTAATATTTTCGACTTGAGTTTCTTGGAAACCGTGTTCTCGACAAAACGATTGTCGAGAAAGGGCGGGATGAAACGTGATCGTTCGGTTTTGTTTTAAAGATAAATCCCCCCTGCCCCGCATCAGTGGCTCTGCCACCCCAAGTGTCGGTCTCTCTGAGGCCGGCCCCTTTGTCAAAGGGGGGGGAACGTCCTCGGGGCGCTATCTTTTCCCCCCTTTACGAAGAAAGGGGGTACGGGGGGATTTTTTGGAGAGTCAACTTCCGTTTTTAGGTTAATAAAGTGTTAACTTCCGTTTTTAAGATATGAAGGAGCAACCCATGAGCCCTGAATCTTCCGATGTTGTAAATCTTTCCCCTAAAAAATTCCTGATCGGCTGTACCGCCGTGGCTTTGGCGTTCCTCGTCCTTGGGTCACGAAACCCTTTTTCCCCTATCTTTTTGGCCACAGAAGTAATGATCACCATTCTGTGCCTTTTTGTTTTTGGCTCAATCAAATACCGATTGGACAAAAACGCTCTCACCTACGGGGCGGGGTTGGTCATTGTTGCCACCTTTTGGCCCCTTTGGAAAACCACCCGAGAACCGATTCTCCTCACTCAAGGAATCCCTTGGAACACCCACGTCATCGAAACCATGAAACATTATTTTTTGTCTCTTCACGGGTGGGATCAACTGATCCACGCGGACACCATGCTGTTTATTTTGGGTTTAACTTTTTTCGTGGCCGCCGTGGCTCAAACCCGCCTGCTGGAAACCATCAGTTTTCGTGTCTTGGAAATCACCAAGGGGCGATTGGTGCCCACCGTCGCCGCCCTCACGGCCATTGTGGCGGCGGCGTCGGGCGTTTTAGACGGAGTGAGCATGATCGGGCTAATGATCCGGACCTTGGTCATTCTTCTTTTCCTCGCCAAAATAGAGAAAGATCAAGTGATTTTTGCCGTGATGGTGTCCACCATCATCACCACGGTGTGCGGCATGTGGCTGGCCTACGGGGAACCGCCTAATTTAATTATGAAAACCAACCTTCATCCCCACTTAGACAACGCCTTTTTTATTCGCTATTGCCTTCCCGCCGCTCTGGGCAGTTACGCGATCGTTTTTTTTAATCTCAGAAAACGGTTCACTGGAAAATCCGTTGAACTTTCCCAATTAGACCTTCTGGATCGCCACACAGACGATTTCCGATTTTTGCAGTCCCTTCGCCGAGGAAAAGTTCTGAGTTCTGTGGAATTTATTGAGGAAAATACCGAAACGCTGGGCTCTCACCACGAAGTCATCCTGAACCACTGTCAACGGGGAGTCCCTCTGGGAGAAGCCTTGGTCAACGAGGGCGTGGCCAAGGCCGTGAGAATTCAGTTGTTGGGGGATTATTTGGACCCCACCTTGGCCCAGGACTTAGACGATTATTATGTTCACGTGTACGGGCACAACGACCACCAAGCCGACCAAGCGGCCCAACGGTTAAAAAACGTTCTAAAATCCACTCGAAAAATGAGACAACGGGCCCAAAAAATTGCGGTCTTCTCGTTCGTTCCGTTCATCGGCTTGCTCATCGGCCACGCCATCAACCACGAAATACCGCTCTTTATGGCCAGCTTCGCCGGGTTTGCGATGGCTTTGGTCGGGATTATGTTCCACACGAAGGCCCGCCAGCTGGCCCTCAAAGAAGCCACCCACGAATTCAAAGAATACCTGTTCCTTCTTCCCCTCTTTCTCTCCATCACCCTGTTGCAACGAACCGGCTTTTTCGACTTGGCCGCCCAACTGATTCAAACCGGCATCACGCGCATCGGTGTCGCCCCCGTGGCCCTAAGCCAGTTTGGCTTCGCCACGATCCTTTCAGCCCTGCTGGACAACAACGTGGTCGCGGATTTTGCGGGCCGTGCTCTTCAAAATCTCTCGGTTTCGCTCATTCACCTGTTCGCCATGGCCCAAATCGCCGGATACGCCTTGGGCGGTTGCTGGACCCACATCGGTTCCGCCCAATCCGTGGTGGCCTACGCTTTCATCCAAAAAGAAGTGAACCCCCGCTTCACCCCCTTCCAATGGATCAAAGCCATGACCCCCGTCATCCTCCAACTCTCCCTCTTCATGACCGCCCTCATCTTCCTCGAAGCCCACTTTTCTAAAATTTTGGGCTAAAAAATCCGTCATTCCGGTGAAAACCGGAATCCATTGTTTTTGACTTGAGTTGATTGAACGCCTGTGAAGTTTCCTTCGGTATGACGAATCTAAAGAATAGGAATGGATTTGTCTGGGTAAAATTTCATCCCCTCGCACCGGGGGATTTTTCATTCCAGAGCGCTTTAACAAACGAAGGGCTTTCGTCATGTTGGCGCGGTTCGCTCGCTCCTGAAAATAAGATTCCGTTCGAAGGGTCGCGACCTTCTCCGTGACCGATAGGGCGATGAACTGATTCATAGCGATCCCCTCGGACCGGGACACCCGCCTCGTTTTCTCAAAAACAGAAGGGGCCAACCGCAGTGAAAAATTACTTCGTCTCAGGGTTTCCTCCTAACCCGGACGAGCCGAACGAGTGAAGGAGAAGCTTCTAACGAGGTGAATGTTTTATCGAATGATTATCCTAAAAACGGGAATTGGACCTCTCTAAAAACAATACAAAGCATTGACAACATTTCGTTTTATTATCAATTGGCCGATAAAAAAGACTCGCCCAATCGGTGAATCTTAAAAAAGCCTTTCAGGCTCGTCATTCCGGCGAAGGCCGGAATCCAGTCCGTGAAATTTCCGTCGAAGAAACAAAAAGCACATTCTTGATACCGGCTTTCGCCGGTATGACGAATCTAAAGAAAATGAGTTTCAACTTCCGTTTTTAGGATTATTTAACCTAAAAACGGGAGTTGAACTCCACGTTACAAATAGAGTCTCTTTAGCCCTCCGATAGAACTTTCCCTCTTGGGTGTTAACGGCAACTAAAAAGTGTACAGAAATGGGCGGGTTGATGGCCCAGGGGGGGGGAGGCATTTTTTTGTTTTTTTAAGTATAGTGGTAACTTAAGGGCAGGCGGTGACTGCCATGAACATAAAACCCCTTGTCCTTTAAATAGCTCAACTCAATTTTGTTCGAAAAAAGATGCACCTGATCCTCGTCAGTACGGACGCGTGGACAAACCTTATCTGGCCACAGCATCGGGTTCATTGTCTGTCAACACAAATCCAGAACCCTCTTCACCACCGTCGCCGACATGATCAATTCCTTGGTCGACTCATAAACCGACCACAGTTTTGGAAAGTTCCTTAAACGGTTCACTTCCAAAAAACTGCTCATCATCGACGAGCTCGGGTACCTGCCTCTCGACAAGCAGGGCCGTGATCTCTTCTTCCAAGTCGCCTCCAAAAGAGCCGAGGTCGGATCCATGATCCTGACCACCAACAAGGCCTTCAAAGACTGGGGGGAGGTCTTCCTCGACAACGCCGTGGCGTCCGCCATCGCTGAACGGCTCATCGAACATGGGGAGTTGATCCGGATCGAAGGAGGAAGTTTATCGCGTTAGAAAAAGACGCCAAAAATTGTTGGGCCTCGATTCGTTGGAGATAAAACAAGACTCACACCCTTAGTCATCTGTCTGCCTTTGGGGAGGTTTTTGTCACATTTTTTTATCCTCCACCGCACGGGATCCTTTTGCCTCACCAAGCCTTTTTGCCTCCCCCTGGGCCATCAACACCGCCCATTTCTGGACACTTTTAGATTGGCGTCAACACTTGGGAGAGGGCGGGGTGAGGGATTTTGTTTTCCGACAAGACAATGCCATATCCCTCATCCGCCACTTCGTGGAACCTTCTCCCGAGGGGAGAAGGAACTTTTTTGAGTCCGTCGATAACTTCGGAGGGCTAAAGAGACTCTACAAATATCCACCAAAGACATCCATTTCTGTTGTAATATTGTCATTAGAAAAGTTTGGAACGACATCGGTGGTCAGTACAGAATTCCAACAACGCGAGGTGTTGATGCGATTCTTTTTTCTATTTCTTTTCTTTTTCGTCTTGGTTCCTGCCAACCACGCGGGAAATCGAACGGAAACATTTGAAGATATTGGGCAAATCCCCGGGATTCAGGTGGATCTTCGCTACGCCACCAAAAATAATTTTTTAGGCGAGGATCTCTATGGAAATTTTAAGACCGCATGGCTCCACAAAAAAGCGGCCGACCAATTAAAAAGAGCTCTCACCTTACTTCAAAATCAAAACCCTGGCTGGTCGCTGGTGGTGTTCGATGCCCTCCGGCCGATGGACGTTCAACAACGTCTCTGGGATAAGGTTCAAGGAACAGACCAGCAAAAATTCGTGGCCAACCCTAAAAGAGGATCCGTTCACAACTACGGGTTTGCGGTGGATTTATCTTTACTTGATGAAAAGGGAAAGGAGGTTGACATGGGGACTCCTTTCGATTCTTTCGAACCCCTAGCCGAACCCCGATTGGAAAATTTATTCTTAAGTCGTGGGGAATTAACCCCCTTACAGGAACGACATCGTCTCCTCCTTAGACAAATCATGGAAGAGGCTGGGTTCAAACAACTTCCGATCGAATGGTGGCATTTCGACGCATTGCCAAAAGAAACAGTGAAAACCCACCACAAAATCGTTGAAACGTGGGACGAGATAAATCAACCATAGGCATTCCCAAGCCCTAGGGGAATTTCCGAAAAAACACGTCATTCGCTTATTTCTTCGCAACCCTAGTAGAAACAAAACGGTCTAGGGAATAGAAAAATTCCACGAGGGAGACAAACCCAATGAAAATCATTTTCAAATTATTTTTCTTCTTTTTTTTCTTCCCGCTCATCGCCGCAGCCGACAACTCTTCTTTGATTAGAATGGATGGGGGAGAAGCCTATTTTGACAACAACACGACCACAATTCCTCCTGGAGAAATCATTAAATCTGATGAGAAATTTAAAATTTTTGAAAAAGCCAAACTGACTTTTTCTGGCGACGTCGCTGTGGATCGGGTTGACATCCACACCTCATCCGGAGCTCAAATTTGTTACGTTCTGGGCTACTTGACTAAGGACAAAAACGGGCAAAATCAATCAACCGAGGTCCGCTACAACGGTGTTACCAACTGGGATATAAAAGCGGACGTTTCAGGGATCCAATCCATCCCTGTTGAACCACCCGTTCGGAGTTCTTTTTTTTCCATTCAGTGCTTCGTTGAAAATGATCATAAAAACGACACACCCAACGAAATTTGTTTCTATTTCCAAGGCAAAAAAATCGAATTACCCCTGTCGGTCCCCGTGAACATTCAAACAGCCGCCTCTTCCACGTTGTCTCCCCCGCTGGTTTACAGTGCCGACAACCTCTTTGACAACAGCGACGAAAATGTTTGGGCGGAAGGCATGCCCGGGAATGGAGAGGGAACGACTCTCACTTTTTCATTTAAAAACCCCACGCCTATTTCCACTCTCTGGTTTAAAAATGGCCATCAGAGAGACGACGACATGTTTGAGAAGAACGGAAAACTGAAGAGCTTTTCTTTCGCTGGAGAGACCTACACGCTTGAAGAGAACTTCGGGGTACAAGTCGTCCCTCTCCGACGTGAGGTCTGCGAAAGCACCGTCACATTGACGATCCTGTCTCATTACCCTGGATCGAAATACACGGATTTGTGCCTGACTGAAATGGGCTTCAAATTAGGGGATATTCCCTACAAGCCCTATCCAGAAAGGTTCACAAAAATAGCCCAGATGAACACTGAAAAAATGAGTTCGGCGGGGTGGTTCATTCAAGCCCTATGGAAGAACGGCGATACGTTAGACTCTGTCACTTTTGACTACAACACAGACACCGCGCATTTTAAATATTTTGACATGGATTTAGGAGTTCTGTATCAAGGTGTGGCTCGAGTGATCAGTGCTTCACCAAAAAAAATCATTCTCAAGCTGGAAGGCTATCTGGATCGGTGCGATTTTGACGAGTATGGAAATATTTTGTATCGAAAGAGCCGGTCCGCTGAAAAGATCACGATGTCTATTGTTAAGCCCAGTCGCCTGAGTTACGATGAGTGTGCCGCCATTATTTCCAACAATGGCCTGAGTAATGAAACGCTTGAATGTTATAAGAATTACAAAAATGAAGAGGAAAAACCGGACAGCGACTACAGTTGGTTTGGAGGGGTGATGTGGTATGACAGTCCCCTGGGGTTTAGGGCCACCCACCCCATGGACTAATCATGAACCGTTTCATCGCTCAGCTTGTCCCACTTTCTCTTCGGGTCGGGGCACGTCGAAATCTGCGAAGTGTGTCCAACCGCATTTTCAAACTTCCTTTTGCTTTGGACCACCTCGCCAGCGACCATCATTCTTACAACCATCTTGTCTTTGAGCATCAGAACACCATCACAAAAAAATGGGACGGGGCCAACCAACGATTGCAGGAGGGAAAACGGACCAACATTCAGTTGGCCTGTCCGTTCTTTCATAGACTTTTAATTCGTCACGGAGAGATCTTTTCTTTCTATCGCCAGCTGGGGAACCCCTCCATCGTCCGCGGGTTCCAATCTGGGTATGAAGTAACCGGACAAGGTTTAGGGGAAGGGGTGGGGGGTGGTCTTTGCCAACTGGCTTCCTCCATTTTCTGGATAATGTTGCACGCGGGGTTTGACATCCGTGAACGTCATCACCATGATTTTGACTTATTCCCTGACCAAGACCGACAAGTGCCCTTCGGCACCGGCGTTTCCGTTTTTTATAATTATCACGACCTTCGGATGGAGAACATCACGGGGATCAACGTCGTGTTGTCTGTCGAAGTTCGAGACAATACTCTTTCCGTTGGACTTTACTCCGAAAAAGCATGGCCTGTTTTATTTTCCGTTGAAGAACGAAATCACCGTTTTGTAAAAGATGTTTCGGGCACGGTTTACCGTCAAAATGAAATTGTCCTCCTTCGGCGGGAAGGCCCCGTTTTGACGGAGACCCCCCTTTGGAAAAATCATGCCCGGGTTCTCTACCCCATCCATTTCTAGAGAATGAAATGCATTCTCAAATTCGGACCGAAAACGAACCGGTTTCCCATTCGTCTTTTTGGTTTTGGGCCATCACTTTGTTCGTTGTTTCCTTCGGTTTGCGTTGGGCGATGTTAACCCAGTCCCCAATCGCTTCGGGGACCGACGGCTACTACTACACCGAACAGGTCCGGTTTTTTGTGGCCCACGGGAGATTTCGAAGTTTTGAAAATTCCCTCGTTGTTGTGTTTTTTGGATTTATTCAATGGCTTCTGGGCGACCCCGTGAGGGCGGTTAAGTTGGGGGTTTCAATCCTTGCGGGATTAACCGCCCCGGCGGGTTTTTTCTACGTATTGATGTCTCGCAAAGGTTTTCGTAGCGCACTATGGCTGGGAGCGTTGCTGGCTGTTTCGCCATCGCTTTCGTATCTCTGTGCCCACTTTCCTAAAACCAGCGGGGCAATCCCCTTCCTGTTCCTCTCTCTCGGTTTGATGGAAAGAGGCTTTTCCGTCCCTTCGCTCAGAAAAAAAAGACGGGCGTTGGTTTTCTCAGCTTTCTTTTTTCTCATTCTGATTTTCACTCACAAACTTGTGTTTTTAATCGGCGGATGGGTCGCGGCGGGGACGCTTCTTGATCACACAAATTTTCGCTCTCTTTTTTATCGATGGCGGGTGGGTTTGCTTTGCTTTGTCTTTATCGGAGTCGGACTGTTGGGAAAAGTTTTTTTACCATCAGATATTTTCCGGATCTTACCGGCATGGAACGGACCGCAAGGCTGGCCTCCTTATATTTTGTCTGAAAGGGTTTTTTTTCACCCGGTGCTTCACGTAGAAATTATTTTATCCTGTCTCGCGGTGGGACCAGCGCTCTTCTTGTTAAACCCGGATTTTGCAATAGGCGTGAGGACCAAGACGAAGAAGGCCGAGGCAGTTTCGACGAAAAAAGTGAAGGTCCTGCTGGTTGCATGGACGAACTTTTTAAGGAAGAAAATGTCCGGCCTTCTTCATCGAATCCCGCGGTCTAATGCAAAATCTGGGTTAAAGCGTGTTTCGGAGTTTCATTACCGAACGCTCGCTTGGATTCTATTGATTCCCGTTCTTCTTAACCCTTTCCTAAACTATCGGGACCTTGATCTTGGTTACCGACTGGTCCTGACGGTTTTTCTCCCGGGAACGGTTTTGTGGTCTTGGGGAGCCCCGACGAAATGGCTCGGGTTGCTTACTGGTCTTGGGATTTGCTTGGGCGGAGGGATCTTCACTGGGAAAGTATACAACCCCCAATTTGATGAGCGAAATGTAACCGCTTGGCATGAAGTGATTGACCGAATGCCGGAAAAACGATTCCCACTGGTTTTGTGTCATCTGGGGTTAAACTATTATTACACCTGGGTGACAGGCAAAGACACCTTGGCCTTTCGGCCGGACGATCGAGAGTATCCTCCGAACCAGACGTGGCGGATCTCTTGGGGTGTTTCCAGAACAGCTTTTGAAGACATTCTCGGACCGTGCTACAAAAAAAACCTCCCCGCCCCACAACTATTAACCCCAACGTACGCCCTTGTGAGAGAAGACGTCTGGCGTCTCTACGTGTCAAAACTTCCTCCTTCGGGATTTTTAATCTCGGTAGCCAACTCTTGGAGAAATCCCCATAAAGTTCGACCCTTGTTTCTCACCCACCGAAAATCCAGAAATCACACCAGATTAACCAGCCCTGATCAATAAACCTAAAAACGGAAGTTGACCTCTTCTGAAAACAAGGCAAAACATTGATGAAATTACATTTTAGTGTTGATTGGTCGACAAAAAAGAGTCGCCCAATGGGTGAATCTTATAAAAAAACTTTCTGGATTCCGGCTTCCGCCGGAATGACGAATCTAAAGAAAACGGGTTTCAACTTCCGTTTTTAAATTTAACCCGGATTTTGCATTAGACGCGAGGACAGAGACGAAGAAGGCCGAGGCAGTTTCGACGAAAAAAGTGAAGGTCCTGCTGGTTGCATGGACGAACTTTTTAAGGAAGAAAATGTCCGGCCTTCTTCGTCGAATCCCGCGGTCTAATGCAAAATCTGGGTTTAAGCGTTTTGGGATGTTTTCAAGGCCACCACAAGAAGATGTTCCAAATCCTTCAGGGTCACGGTGATCCCCCCCAAAAGAAGATGGATAAAATCCTTCAGAGACAGGTAAAACGGCGAATCATCCGGTAAATAATGGGGCCACACTGGGTTCACTACAGCATGGGGGGCCGTAAACGTCACCTGAACCTCCGTTAAGCCCACATCTCCCATCCAGCTGAGGAAATCGTCGTTCATTTTTTGGGGCTTTAACATACCCACCTGGTCGAGTTCCGCTGGGGGACGAACCGACACACCGTCAAATCCAGCAACGATAGCCGTCAATCGACTCTGCACCAAATCATTGATCGGTGTGAGCAACAACCAAGGGGCCAACACCGTCTCCCGTGAACGCACCTCCCGATGGCGAGCTAAAAGGTTCGGAAGATCCGCCAAATCTTCCTGGGTCACCACGCGGAAGAGAACCGGGGTTTTAGAAACCGCCGACGTTACCCTCACACGAGCAACAACATACCTTTGGAGAGCCAACAAGGATTCCCCCACAGTCCAAGAACGAGCCAAGGGTTGATCTGGCCTCGTGGACGAATCTTGGGCGTATCCCCGAAGGGCTTCCCAAGGATTCCCAACCTCTCTCTCCATCTCCAACAAACGGGGGTCCGGGACATCGAGTGGATTCAGATTCCCACCCTGAGGGGGCAGAGGAGGGTCCGTTGGTCTTTGGCCCAAAGCGAACAAAACAGCCTCTTGATGGCGTTGTTCTCGACGGTTCACCTCTGCAACGAAATGCTCTAAACGCTTCGGCTCGGTGTTGGCTTGATCGTAGAGTTTCTGCTTGTCTTCGTTTAAATTTTCCCGGTAGGCCACTTCCATATAGGTGAGGGCTTTTTTGACCGGAGAAACCGTTGGAGCCAAATCTTTTAACGGTTTTAAACCCACGGAATTGTAAACGATGTCATCGGCCATGACCGTGGCGATAATTTCCTGCAAGAGGGGCACAGAAAAGCGATCGTCAACCCGCTCCAGCCCCGCCGCACTGGAGAAATAACGACGCAAAATCGCCCGGGACAAATCCGACTGAACATCAAGATCCGCGTTCAGCAAAAGATTCTTTAGTTCCAAAATATCCAGAGACAAACCCGCGGACAAACCGTCGTCTCCTGTGAGGATTTTCTCGGGGTGTTGTCTTTTGGCCAATTGAATCGCCCAGTGTTTGCGTTGGGCGTTGCCCAACAGTTTCGGCAAAAGTTCTTGAATATAATCCCGTTGAAGTTCCACCGTAATGTCTTCGTTGTCCCACAAAATATTCGTGTCCACTTCCATACGAGAAGAGACCTCCACCCCCACGCTGTTGGCTTTTTCGTCTGGGATCACCACCACCCCCGCGTTCTCCAAAAGACGGTTGGCCTCGGGAGTGGTGAAAACGTTCGCCCCATAAACAATCGCTTGGAACAAGGGTTCCCCACCTTCACCGACTGAGAGCAACCAACGCACATTGTCTCTGTTGATGGTGCCTTTACGTCCTCCGCCCGGCACAAAAACGTTCGCTCGGGCAAGGAAAATCATATGTTCTTGCAACCACGTTTTTGGAATCAAAAGCTGCCCTTCGGCGTTGGCCTCAAACGGCGCCATCGTTGCCGGGGACCGGGCCAAAGAAGCCAGCGTTTCAGGGGATAAGAGAACCGCATCGGTCGCCCCGGCCGCCAAAAAACCACCCCTATGAAGTTTCTCCGGATTGAACGATGACAAAGCCCCTTGGGGAGCCCCCAAAGCGTATAACCGTAGAAGTTCCTTATGATCAAGCCCTTCGGGATCAAACACCACACCCGACCCGTCCGTCACAGACAAAATCCGAGCTCGGGATCCGTAACGCGTGATGGCCAAACGGATGTCTCCACTGCCCACGTCCCCATCCAATCCGCCTGTGAAAACGAAATCAATGGGAGCCTCGCTGTCCAACCCAATAAATTTAAGAACTTCGTTCACGTGGGTCATCACCCCTTGGGAGGTCACCCGATTGCTGGTTTGGTCTGGCAACAAATCGTTGCTCATGTGGGACACACCGCCCATCACCGCCGGTTTTCCCGTCATCAATCGCCACGAATCGTTCCCCAACCCCCGTTGAAGAGCCAGAGCCGTCACCAACCCAGGGAAAACCGCCGTGCCTTCGTCAGGACCAAATTCCAATGTGTCGGGCCATCGTTCGTGGGGCGTGCCCACCGCGAGCAAGGCCTCGGGCCCCATCAAATCCATCAACCCGTCGGCGTAGGCGATCATCGACGCCACCTCGTTCAGGTCCGTGTTGGCAATAAAAGCCCCTTTGCTTCCCCCCCGGGGGATGTCCACGTTTTTCCTCTGCTGAGTGTCGGCCAAAGCGTAACTTTCGCTCAACACGGTTCCGCGAAGGGCCAGCCGACTGGGGACCAATTCCCGCAACCCCCCGCGGGCAATGGGGGCCATCCGCACGTGAGCCCCTTGCACACCGTATGGCGAGTAAACCCAAATCACCGCATGAGGCAAACGAGGGTAGGTGGGATTGCCTTGAAAGAGAGGCAGATTTTCAGGGTCAAACCGAAACGCCACTCCCGTGCGACGGGCCATGAAATAATTTGTTTTTTCCACCGCTCGAACCAATCCCAAGGACTGAAAGAAAACGCTTTCCGTGAAAAGGTCCACCCCACGAGGGATTTCCGGAACGGTGCTGGGAACACCCGCCCCTTGAAAACGCTCTTCGAAAGAACGGATCAGGGCCCTTGAAAAATCCGGGTGGTCCGCAAAACACTGCTTTATTTTCTTCAATCGTTCCAACGGGTCTTGTTCCTCAAAGTTCCCCTGAGAAATGAACGTGGAAAAAGCCCGCAACAAATCGAGTTCTCGGTAAGAAAACTGGGACCCATTCGCCAAGGGGCGAAGGGCGTCGTTTTGCAAACGCACCCGCCGCAAAAGACTTCGGGCCCGGGACAAAGACGCTTGAAGCCGACGGAGGTCTTTTTCCCGGCTTTCCCGAGTCATTTGACCAAAGAAAGTGGTTAACCCCGACTTGCTCATCAAAGGCTTTTCGTTTAAAAGATCCGTGACTTCAAAAGGCTCCATCGGTCGCCGCAAAGCGTCCACCAAGATTTCCAGCCAACGAACCACCGAACGATATAAATCTCTCCAAAAATGGGATGGGCTTGTTTCCTCAGGACCATCGGAACTTATTAAAGGAATCGTTTGGTCGCCCGCAAAAGTGACAGACACTGGGTCCACGGTGGTGATTTGTTCCGCCACCGTGGGGCCCGCCAAGGCTCGAACGGTTTTGGCACGAGCATCAGGATCCTGACGCACCGCCGTCTCCAAAGCGAGGCCTAAATCCAAAACAGCGGCCTCCACCGGCGGAGGGGAAACCATCTGGTGAAGAGATTCCACCAAACGGTCCAGCGTCGTTGGGGCCTTGGAAAAAACCGCCAAGGAGTCCCCGGACCATTCGCCCACTCGAGGGGAAAAAGTGACCGTGGCCACGCCCCAAGACCGAAGAAGAGTCCCCACGGCCTCCGTGTGATACCCCCCGGTCACCAACAGGGCTCGGGTCATACCTTGATCGTCCATGGCCCGACGCAAATTGTTGGCCAAAGAATAATTGCGAGCGTCCGCCGAAACATAAAACTGTTCGAACGTGGACAAATTCAGAGATAAAAGATCTTTGGCTTTGGCTCGAAGGGGCTGGTACCGAGCCCAATCGTCTGGGGTCATCTGGAATTTCAAAAGTTTCTGCACAAGTTCTAACGTGAGATCGTCCTCTCGAAGGGAACGAACGGCGGGATCCGTCAAATGAACAGCGAAAGCCCGGTCTTCCAAATCTTGCAATTCCGTGTAAAGCACCGAGGGATCCACCCCGTCGGCTTTCGTCAAATAGTCTAAATAATGAGCCAACCCCGGCGTCCAAGCGGAACGATTTTTAGACAGAACGATCCGCTCAAGTCTCGAATAAAAATCTTTCGCGGAAACGGTCTGATCTCGAAAGCGAAGGACTTCTTGGGTCAATTCTTTTTCTTGGGAGGGGGTGAGTTTTGTTAAAAGGGAATCGAAGAGTCGCCGTTGGTCGGCCTTAAGTTCCTGAAGATTCAGACGGGACTCAAGGTCCACCACAGACAGAAACCGCGTGGTCATGGGGCCGGGTTTGGCCCCTTGGCTCAACCGATGAACGTAATCCCCCAAATCCCCCCGGCCGGCGTGATTTTCAGCGACGCGGGCCGACAGATCTTGGAGAGCGGGAGGGTAAAGAGTTTTTTTTCGTTCGTTGACGGTTTTTTGAACGTGGGCCCAACGGGTTTCCGCGTCGGGGCGTAACGCTAAGGAACGCCGGTAGGACTCCACGTTCGCTTGGTAAAAATAAGGGTTGTCCACCCCCAAGACACACAACCCCTGTTGTGGCGTGCTCAACGCCGCGTGCATGGGACCCGAAATTTTTTGTCGGGCCAGAAGGGAATCCACCACAGCCCCCAAGCTCGCCCGATCGGAGAACCGACGAAACCGGCCTAAGCGATAGGCCCCAAAACCGCCTTCCAAAGCCAAAAGGGAAACGGTTTGTTCCCGAAACAACGCTTGGGTCAAGGTGCTGAGATTCTTCTGAACCGTTGGGTTTAGGTGAACGTCCTGCACCAGAAAAACCGTCTTCTCCGAAGGCGAAACGGACGGAGGATGTAAAACACCCCATCGCCCCAAGGCCGGAGACACGGGCGCCAACATCGTTTGGAGAGCTGGGATCACACCCCGTGGGTTTGGAAAACCCTCCAACGCCAGAGGCAGAGAGTCCCCCACCGAAGCCAAGGACGGTTTCCCCAAAGAGGAAACCAACACCGAAGCCCCCCCGGTCTTCCGGGCCGTCCACCAAGCCGTGCGGTTGGCTTCGGCCAAAATAGGTTGGGGCACGGATAAGGAAAAAACCAAACCGATGGAAATAAACGAGGACAAACGGGAATAAAAAGGTGAGCAATTCATAAGGCCTCCGCTGTTGCAGCAAGTGTGTTCCCAGCGGCTTCGTTGCCTTATGGGGTCAACGATTTTATTATAGCACAGAAATTCAAAAAATTCACTTAAAAAATTTTACCGTCTGAGTCCGTTTCACCAAAATGGAGAAAAATTTGGGCGATGTTCCAAGGGGGGTATGGCAATGCCAGTAACTTAAGCCAGAAAAGGCTCGTCACCCCGGCGAAAGCCGGGGTCCAGTGTTTGAAACAGACGTTTAAACACAGTTTTAAAGACTTCCAAGAAACTTACGGCAAATCCCCCCTAGCCCCAATGCCAGTAACTTAAGGATCGTCTCTCCGGCGGAGGCCGGAGTCCAGTTTTTAAAATTGTTGTTTAAGAACAAGTTTAAATTCCTGGATTCCAGCTTTCGCTGGAATGACGAGCATTTTTTGGCTTAAGTTACCAGCATTGCCCCTAGCCCCCCTTTGACAAAGGGGCCGGCCTCAGAGAGACCGACACTTGGGGTGGCAGAGCCACTGATGCGGGGCAGGGGGGATTTATCTTTAAAATAAAACCGAACGGTCAAGTTTCATCCCTCCCCTTCTCCACAATCGTTTTGTCGAGCACACAGCTGGATTCCGGCCTTCGCCAATGACGATCCTTAAGTTACTGGCATTGGGGCTAGGGGGGATTTGCCGTAAGTTTCTTGTGAGCATCAATTTTTACTTGACTTTTTTGGAAGAGGTTTTGTAGAATGGAGTCGCTGGCACATTGAAGTGTCGCTGATTGTTCAAAGGACGGTGAAGTCCTCTTCCTAATAATGGGGAGAGGATTTTTTTTTACGCCGGTTCTAAAAAAAAGACATCGTTGTCTTCCATCGTTGGGGAATGGAAGTTAAAATTCACGCCTTCGGGCGTCAGGAGGAACATCATGTTGTCACGAATAAAATCTTGTCTATGGGGCGGGGGACTCTTCGCGCTGTTGACCATCGGGACCACCTTGTCACCGGTGCTGATTCACGCGGAGGACGCTCCGGTTGTTGCCACAGAAAGCGTCACACCGATGGAAGAGTCTCCAGCGGTGGACACGGGCTTAACGGACCGTTTGACCGCCATCGAGCAGGGCCTCACGGACCGAAAAGTAGCGTCCGACACTCTCTGGGTGTTGGTCACGGCCTTCCTCGTGTTCTGGATGAACGCCGGTTTTGCCTTGGTTGAATCGGGCATGTGCCGGGCCAAAAACGCCGTCAACATCCTCTCCAAAAACTTCATTGTGTTCGCCATCAGTTCCATAGCCTTCTACGTTTTGGGCTGGGGCTTGATGTTCGGGGACGGGAACGGGTTCATTGGTCTTAAAGGTCTCTTCTTGGTCACCGGGGCCGATAACAGCCCGGCCACCGGAGCCGCCTATCAGGGGGTTTACGGTGCCATCAATTGGACCGGGGTGCCCTTGACAGCGAAATTCCTGTTCCAGTTGGTGTTCGCTGGTACAGCCGCCACCATCGTTTCCGGTTGCGTGGCCGAACGAATTAAGTATGTTAGTTTCATTGTTTTTAGCTTCTTGCTGGTGGGTTTCGTTTACCCCATCACGGGCCACTGGATATGGGGTGGCGGGTGGTTGGCTAAATTGGGATTCTGGGATTTTGCCGGATCCACGGCGGTGCACACAGTCGGTGGTGTGGCTGGGTTGGCCGGTATCATGATCCTCGGCCCTCGTATTGGGAAATATCGAGCGGACGGAACACCCAACGCCATCCCCGGGCACAACATGACCTCCGCCACCTTGGGAACGTTGATCCTCTGGCTGGGCTGGTTCGGGTTTAACCCCGGCTCCACCATGGCCGCGGACCCCGCCGCCATCAGCCACATTGCCAGCACCACGAACCTCGCGGGAGCCGCCGGTCTTTTAACGGCCACACTCTTGGCGTGGGCTTTGATGGGAAAACCAGACCTTGGCATGACCATCAACGGGTGTCTTGCGGGTTTTGTGGCCATTACGGCCCCCTGTGCCTTTGTAACCCTGCCGGCGTCTCTGCTGATTGGGGCCATCTCCGGCGTGATCGTGGTTTACGCGGTCATGTTCTTTGATAAACTAAAACTGGACGACCCTGTGGGAGCCTTGGCCGTGCACTTGTGCAACGGTGTGTTTGGCACCTTGGCCGTCGGCCTCTTCGCCAAAGACAAAATCACCGGTGTGGCCACCGGCGATGGGCTCTTTTACGGAGGCGGTTTTAAATTGCTCGGAATCCAAGCCCTCGGTTCGGGAACGGTGATTCTCTTCACCTTGGTGATCTCGTTGATTTTCTGGGTCATCATCAAAGCGGTGATGGGCCTTCGCGTGTCTCGAGAAGAAGAAATTCGAGGCTTGGACATTGACGAACACGGTATGGAAGCCTACGCGGGTTTCCAAATTTACATGACGGAATACGGCTTGGCTCCTGTGGGTGGAAACGGAAGTTCCAAACCGGAAACCGACTCATCCAAGGCCGGGAGGTAACCCCATGAAACTCATTATTGCCATGGTTCAACCGCACAAAGTGGCTGAGGTTAAAAAAGCTCTGGACGACGCTCAAATCCACCTTATGACGGTGAGCAACGTCCTCGGGTCCGGACGGCAGAAAGGCTACACGGAAAGTTTTCGTGGGGCCAAATACGAAGTGAACCTTCTCAAAAAAGTTCGCTTCGATATCGCCGTCAACGACGAATACGTGGAACCTTGCATTAAAGCCATCTCCTCGGCCGCACGGTCCGGGAATATCGGGGACGGAAAAATCTTCGTGGTCCCCTTGGAAGAGGTGGTTCGCATCCGCACCAGCGAGAGAGGCAAAGCCGCCATCGGCTAAGTCCGTTCGTTTCAGCAAAAGGGCGGGGGGCTTTGGCCCCTCGCCCTTTTTTATTTCGTATAATCTTAAAAAAGCCTTTCAGATTCGTCATTCCGGCGAAGGCCGGAATCCAGCTACATACCCGCCCCAAAAAAGGTCGGGTAAGGGAGAAAACGAGCTCACGGTTTCTTCTAAGTTTCGTCATTCCGGTGAAAACCGGAATCCATTGGGTTTCAGTGTTTTTGACTGGAGCTCGTTGGAAGCCGTGCACCCGACAGAAAGATAGTCGGGAGAAGAAGAAAAGAAGCTTTTTGCCTTTTTTTGTGCTCGTCGTCCCGGCGAAGGCCGGGATCCAGTTTGTAAAATGTTCGTCGAAGAAACAAAAAAATCTTCCGGATTCCGGCTTCCGCCGGAATGACGAATCTAAAGAAAAAGAAGTTCAACTTCCGTTTTTAGGATCATAGAAGAAACTAAAAAATCTTCAAGCAAATCCCCCCTGACCCCCCTTTTCCAAAGGGGGGAACACTCTAGGGACATACTCTTTTCCCCCCTTTACGAAGAAAGGGGGGAACGGGGGGATTTTTTTAAGAGTTCAAATTCTGTTTTTAGGTTTTTAGATCGGAGGTTCCATGGACGTTTTATTGCTTTCTCGCTTACAATTCGCCCTCACAATTATGTTTCACTACATCTTCCCTCCCATCACCATCGGGCTGGGGGCTCTCCTTGTCTATATGGAGGGGATGTTTTTAAAAACCAAGAACCCCGTTTATGAAACCATGGCTCGGTTTTGGACAAAGATTTTTTCTCTCCACTTTGCCATGGGGGTGGCCACGGGAATTGTCATGGAATTTCAGTTTGGGACCAACTGGGCCACCTACTCCCGGTTTGTGGGCGACGTGTTTGGATCCCCCTTGGCGGCCGAGGGTATTTTTGCGTTTTTCTTGGAATCCATTTTTTTAGGGGTTTTGGTGTTCGGGTGGGACCGTGTGTCTCCACGCATGCATTTTTTTTCCACCGTCATGGTCTTTTTGGGGGCCGTCCTGTCATCGGTTTGGATTGTGGTGGCCAACAGTTGGCAACAGACACCGGCCGGGTTCACCATCGTGGGAGAAGGGCTTTCCGCTCGGGCGGAAATCACCTCGTTTTGGGCCATGGTGTTTAATCCGTCCAGCGTGGACCGGTTGATTCATGTGTGGTTGGGAGCCTTCTCCATGGGGGCCTTCTTAGTGATGGCCGTTTCCGCTTGGTATTTACTGAAAAACCGCCACACGGATTTCGCTAAAAGATCTCTCACGGCGGGGCTCCTTTTGGCCGTTGTTTCCAGTTGGGCCCAGTTGGGTTCGGGGCACCGCCAAGCCATTGTGGCCGCCCGTTATCAGCCCACCAAAATGGCCGCCTTCGAGGGGCACTTTGTTTCTCTTGAAGGAGGGGCCCCCCTCTACATGGCCGGATTTACCAACACTGAAAAAATGAAAACCACGGGCATCGCCATTCCCAACATGCTCAGTTTGCTCATTCACGGCAACCCCCGTACGCCGGTTCCAGCCTTGGATCAGTTTCCCCGGGAAAATTGGCCCCCGGTGGAAATTTCTTTTCAGTCCTATCATTTAATGGTCGGCCTCGGGTTCTTCATGATCGGGTTCACCACCTTGCTCAGTTGGCTCCGCTGGAAAAACGAACTTTTCGACAACCGCCTTCTTTTGTGGGGCGTGGTTCTCTCCGTCATGGCTCCCGCCGTGGCCAATCAGGTGGGATGGGTGGCCGCCGAGGTGGGGCGACAACCGTGGATCGTGTATGGACTTCTTCGAACCTCGGACGCTCTGTCTCCCGTGGTACAATCCCATCAAGTGATGGGATCCATCCTCATGTTTGGAACGATTTATCTATTAATGTTCGGGCTTTATCTCTCCACCTTGGCTCGAAAAATCCAGCACGGACCGGAAAAACTGTAACGCTTTGAAATTCACTGGGGGCTTTTCATGAATCTTCATGTTTTTTGGTTCATTATTATGGCGGTTCTTTTGGCGGGCTACGCCATTTTGGATGGGTTTGATTTAGGGGCTGGAATTCTTCACCCCTTGGCGAAAACCGACGAGGACCGTCGCGTCACCCTTAACGCCATCGGGCCCGTGTGGGACGGAAACGAGGTGTGGCTGGTCACTTTTGGCGGGGCTTTGTTCGCGGCGTTCCCCCGGGCCTACGCCACGCTGTTTTCAGGGCTTTACACCGCGTTCATGCTTTTACTCTTGTGTTTAATTCTGCGGGCTCTTTCCCTAGAATTTCGCGGTCAGCGAGAATCCAAAACGTGGCGATCCGTTTGGGACATCGTGTTCTTTGGGGCCAGTTTTGGAACGGTGCTGCTGTTTGGTGTGGCGGCGGGCAACAGCCTTCAGGGATTTCCCCTCGGGGCCGATGGAGAAATCCGCCTAGGGTTCTTCGACTTGCTCACCCCTTTTCCATTGATGGTGGGCTTGTTCACCGTGGTCGGGGCCACCCTCCACGGGGCTCTTTATTTGTTGCTCAAAACCGATGGGGCGTGGCAACAGAAATTACGGACTTGGGCGAAGGGAATGTTTTGGGTGTTCTCTTTTTCATTGGTTGCCGTGACCCTTTGGACATTAAAAACCGTTCCTCTCGCCTTGGAAAATCTGTCAAAACACCCGTGGGCTTGGGCTTTCGTCGTCGTCAACGGACTCTCCGTTGTGAACATTCGTTGGGCCTTGGCTCGAGGAAAACATTTAACCTCTTTCCTCTCCAGTGGCGTTTCCTTGGCCACCTTAGCGGCCCTTTTTGGTCTGGCTCTTTTTCCGAACGTTGTGGTGTCCAACCTAGATCCCCTCTACAACTTAACCATCACCAACGCCGCCTCTTCTCAAAAAACATTGCAGGTGATGAGCGTCATCGCCCTCATCGGGATGCCCCTCGTGCTGACCTACAGCGTCATCGTTTACCGAATTTTCCGAGGGAAAGTAAAGATAGGCCCAACCAGTTATTAGGAGTCTCTTTAGCCCTCCGAAGTTATCGACGGACGAAAAAGAAGTTCCTTCTCCCCTCGGGAGAAGGTGCCACGAAGTGGCGGATGAGGGATATGTCATTGTGTCGTCGGAAAATCAAATCCCTCACCCCGCCCTCTCCCAAGAGGAGAGGGAAAATCACTTCGGAGGGCTAACGAGACTCGTTACTAGTCGACCCTTCCTTTGACAGCAGTTGAGAAATTTCGGAGTTGACGAATCTCAACTTCTTGGCTAATATCAGCACCGGCACAACGGCGTGCCTTCTGGTCTGTTTTTTTGACTCGGGGGTATGCGGTGTCTTTCCCGCTTGCCCTCTTTCGTTCCTAAGGAGGGTTCCTTGCTGTTCAAACGTTCTTTCGTTCCATTCGTTCGTTCTCTATCCATAGGATTTTTATTTTTCTTAATCACGCAACCCGCCCACGCCGAGGACGCCCATTCTCTCATCAGTGCCGGGGACACGGCTTGGGTGTTGGTGTCGGCGGCCTTGGTCTTAATGATGACGCCGGCCCTCGCCTTTTTTTACGGGGGATTGGTTCGCCGTAAAAACATGCTGTCTGTTCTTATGCAATGTTTCGCCGTCATGGGACTAATCACGATCCAATGGGTTTTCATCGGCTACAGTCTCGCCTTTGGGCCTTCGATCGGCGGTTTGATAGGCCATTTGGATTGGGTCGGGCTGGCGGGCGTTGGGTTAAACCCCAGTGCCTACGCCCCCACCATCCCCCATCAAGCGTTTATGATTTACCAGTGCATGTTCGCCATCATCACGCCGGGCCTCATTTTGGGGGCCTTTGCCGAACGCATGAAATTTTCCAGTTACGTGATTTTTTCTCTTCTGTGGTCCACGTTGGTTTACGATCCCGTGGCCCATTGGGTTTGGGGATCGGGTGGGTTCATTCGATCTTGGGGAGCCTTGGATTTTGCCGGTGGGGCCGTGGTTCACGTGAACGCGGGCATGGCGGCTTTGGCCGCGGCGTTGGTCTTGGGCAAACGACGAGGGTTTCCTCAACGAGTGTCCCCCCCCCACAACCTTCCGTTTGCGGTCTTGGGAGCCGGGCTTTTGTGGTTCGGTTGGTTTGGATTTAATGGGGGCAGCGCCCTCGGGGCTGGGGCCTTGGCCGTGACAGCCTTTGTCTCCACCCACATCGCCGCGGCCACCGCGGGCCTGGTGTGGGCGGGATTGGATTGGGCCGTGAACAAACACGTCACCATGCTGGGAAGCATCACCGGGGCCGTGGCCGGTTTAGTGGCCATCACCCCCGCCGCTGGGTATGTGACCCCGCTGGGGGCCGTGACTCTTGGGACCAGTGCCGCCGTCATCTGCTTTGTGTCCGTCATGTATGTAAAAGTGAAATTGGGCTACGACGACACGCTGGACGCGTTCGGTGTCCACGGCGTGGGCGGTGTTTGGGGAGCCGTGGCCACGGGATTGCTGGCCACAACGACCGTGAACGCGGCCGGGGCCAACGGGCTGTTCCACGGCAACGTGGGTTTGTTGTGGGTGCAGATCAAAGCCGTCGTGGTCACCGGAGGTTACTCGTTTGTGATGAGTTACGGTCTGTTGAAACTGGTGGATAAAATCATCGGCTTGCGGGTGACGGAAACCGAAGAACGCATCGGATTAGACCTCACCCAACACCGGGAAGCCGCTTACACAGTTATTGACTGATCGTCATTACGCCGTCATTCCGGCGAAAGCCGGAATCCATCGGATTAACAGGGGGATTTCAATGAAATACATTGTGGCCATTATTCAGCCGGACCGATTGGACGACGTCTTGGACGCTTTGGAAGAAAAAGCCATTCACTTGGTCACGGTTTCGAACGTGATGGGCCGAGGAAGGCAAAAAGGAATTTCAGAAGTTTATCGAAGTCACCACGAAGCCAACAACCTACTCAAAAAAGTGAAGGTGGAAGCCGCCGTGAACGAAGAATTCGTTCAGTCCACCGTGGAAGCCATCCAAAAATCCGCCCGCACCGGCAACATTGGCGATGGGAAAATTTTTGTGTTGGATTTAGGCCAAGTGATCCGCATCCGCACCGGCGAAACCGGCCGATTGGCCATCGGATAAACCCGGTTATCGAGAAAAGGTAAAAACGAGCTTAGTGTTCCTTAGTTTCGTCATTCCGGCGAAGGCCGGAATCCATTTGAAGTTTCCGTCAAAGAAATAAAAAAAATCTTCTGAATACCGGCTTTCGCCGGTATGACGAAACAAATATTTGTGAACGAACCCTAAGCACTTTCCGCTGTCGCCATTAGGGCCCGCAGGCTTCGGTCGATCAAATCTCCCACCATGAGAGAATTCACTTCAACCACCAAATCAGCCAATACCCCAAGCAACACGGTGTTCCGATCCGCCACCAGTTCCACGCTGGTTAAATGAGCCGGGGTTACCCCCACCGCCGTGAACAATTCTGGCAAATCAACCCGCTGTTTGTCTTCGGTCCAAGGAAGATCGCTGGGAAGGACCACAGACACCAGTTTCTTCATGGAATCATCGGACAACTGGGACTCAAGCTCCTCCGACACATCCCTCACGCGGTTCAACAAAGCGTTCCGATCCACCGATGTTCTGGAAAAATCCGTCACAACCAAATGAAAGCCACCGCCTCCAGCCCGGGCCCTCGACAAAAGGGTTCGCTGATAGGCTACCACCCGGGTCCTTTCGTCATCCTTCATCTCTTCCAGTCGGGACACATCCAAAACCATCCCCACGTGTTCCGCTCGAGCCGAAGCCCCCCCCACCAACGCCCCCGCCGAAGGCATCGCGTTAAACAATCTCAACCAATCGGCCACGCCCGTCATCCGCTTTTCAATACCTCGAACAACCTCCTCCCGCCAAGACGCTTCCCACCGGGCCTCAGCGTTCAAGGGATGAAGGAGGAAAAACCGAAAAGGAACGGGGGGGCGAGCGTTCAAAGCGTTTTTGATAAGGCTCTCAGCTGTTTCCGGACAAACACGACTAAACGTCTCCCGGCGTTCGGGAACGGCGAAAAAATCATCAAACCGCCGTTGAATAACGATTTCTTGATTGGCCCAAAAATGCAAATACCCAGACAAAACCGCGTTGGCCACAAAAACCCCCATCCCCAGCCAAACCGCTCCGGAAAAAGTTCCATAGAGAACCAACAACCCCAACACAACCGTCCCGGGCAAGGCTCCCCAAAAACTCACCATCGCCGTCCGAGCCGCCGCCCGGGCCATCGCCGGAGTGGGGGAGTTTGTCACTTTCAAGGTTAGTGCATCCACAACCCCCGTTTTAAGATGCCACCGGTAAAGGCTTTTCCACGTCACCCACAAGGACACCCCAACCCCCGCCAGTCCCAACCCCACCCCATTGTAATGGCTCAAAACAAACGAAACGCCCCCCCCCCAAGTCCCCGCCGGCGAAAGGCCCAGCCACCAAAACACCCCAAAACACAACACCGCCGGTAAAAACACGAAAACCGGCACCAACGCCCCGGTGGGAATCCCTTCCGCAAGAGAAATGGATTTAATACCAACTGGCCCCCCCCACCTTTGCAAAAACCGCTTTGTGCCCCCGGCCATGCCGGGCAATGATTCATCTGTGCGTCTTACGTTTCTAATCTCTTTTATTACCTTGAGAGCCATCAGAACGCCCGTGTTAAAAACGGCTTGGGTTATCTCTTCGGTTCCATCAGGAGGCCTCATCGTATTGAAAATAGGGAGAAAATAATTCACAAAAAGGTAATGGGTCGGGCCGTTCTCGTGTTCGTCAAGAGGAGGAGTGCTCCCCGGATGTTCAACAATCCACCTTATTGTTTGTTCAACAAGATACCTTGCTCGATTATCTAGGCTTGTAAGTCTGTGATGGAAATCTAAAACAGCGCTTTCAAAAGCAACCACCAGATCAGACCCAAAGGCATTCACAGCATTATCCCTAAGAGTCACCAGAGCTTTGGGAGAACTATTTCCAGACTCCCGGCTAAAATCCGCATACATGGAAATAATTGACCAAAACGCATGATTGAATCGGAATCTAAGACCGATGAGAATCATATCTAAAACAATCTGTAAAAAGAGTGGATCTCTTGTTGAGTCCCTTGTTTGTGTTCGAGAGAGTTTCTCTTTCACCAGTCGCTTAGGGGATGGGGATAGTGGCAAAGAGGACTTTGGTGGCCCTCCTCGGTTTATCAAAATGTCATACAAAATTCCATACGTTTCCGTTTCCTTGAATTCTCTGAGCTGAGCAAGAAGAAGAAAACCCTCTCTGTTCAGTCCACCGAGTTCGGTTTTGAATCTCTTACGATCATCGCCATCTAATGCAGACAGAAACGCATCAACGGGCTCTTTCGCCGTTTCGATTGTCTTCTTAAATTCCGCAATTATTCGTTCGCATTCTTCAAACAACCCCTCATTAATTTTTACTCGAGAGTTGTCCTGGTTTTTGACCGAAGGTATCATTCTAATTCTATCTAAGCAGATCGACGGCTTCTTCTTGGTCTTATCCCGTGTTAAACGGGAATAAGCCTCGTTAATGTATTGAATAGCCTTGAACGTGGGGGTTCGCTTATAATCCGGAGAATCAAGTATTTTTAAAGCGAAAAGAAGATGTTTTTCGTGATCCATATTCCAAAACTTTATAAAAAGACGAATCAGTTTCGGGCTCGATTCCAATTTCTTCTGAAATTCTTCGAGCCATTCCATCGATAATTCTCGTTTAAAATACTGATCGGGCTCAAGTGTTCTTATAAACCATCTCACGAATTTTTGACAATGAACGTATACATCTTTTTGGTACAAACGAAATTCAGCCATATAAATCTGTTGAAGGACCTTATAAGTGACCGTTCCCGAAAAACCAAGGGCACCTAACTCAGCTAAAACCGAAAAAAGGGCAGAACGGTGTTCAGACAGTTGCATCTTTCGTATAATCTTCAATGGACTCTTTACGGGACGCCTAGGTTGACCCGGCTCCAATTGTTCGGTCTTAGCGGCTTCTCTCTGATGCGAAGGGTTCTGTGAAAGGTTGACCTTCTGAAATTCGGACATCCCAGCGGTTGTTATCTCAGAGGAAAGGGCATCATCAGGGGCGTGATCCCTAGTCCAAAGAGACATAATATGACGAATTCTTTCCGAATCCAAACTCTCCACATACTGGGAAATATTTTTATTTCTACTCTCTAAAGCCTCTACATCTATCTCTGCAACATCTATAAGCCATTTTCTATATTCTGGATACGTCTTTTGGGCTTCTGATTGTGAATAAAAATTGAGGCTCATGTATCTCAAGGCCCTGACCAGACGATTTCTTGAAAACTTATTCTTGAGAAAAAACAAAGTTCTGTTCCAACCCCAGTGGAATCCACTGAGCCCGATAAAGGTGAACAGATCGATTAGGGCGATTAAACTAGGGGCGTGGGCCCCTCCCGACAAGTAATCAAAAGCCAAAAAATAGGACAACCCGAAGAACAAAAATCTCTGAACAAACGCACTAAAGAATTCGCCGATGGTTCGAGATTCCCACAAATCCCTATGCAGAGTGGCGAATAAGAAGGCCACCAAAACATTCCCCATCGTAATGGGGATGACGCCCACTCCAATAGAGAGAAAAGCCGTTGCTGGGAAAAAATAAGCCCCAGCCCAATACCCAAGAAACAATCCCGCCGTCTCAACAATCGGCCAAAAAGGCCCAGCGGGAACTGAAACAGATTTCCACCAACCCATTATGGATCGGGTATCCTGCGCTGTTTTTACCGCTTCTTTCACTACATTACGTTTATTGTAAGTCCCACGCTGAAACTGGTCATTCAACCTTTGAAGCAAATCACCCAGCCATTTGATCAAAGATTGGGAAGATAAAGTGACATCCGCCAGTTCAGCCGCGTGCACCAAATAAATTTTTTCCCCCGCCAACTTTTGTTCCAAGGGCACGGGGTCTTTGGCCAACACGTCCAGATAGTCGGAGCTCTCTGGAATTTTGGAGATTTTGGGCGTCACCACCGCGTAAGAGATTCCTTTGTCTCTTAAAAGCGACGTGATCCCCTCCGTGTGAAAACCGCCGGCCACAAGGCCGGCGGTTTTGATGTTGTCGGTTTCCATTTTGGCCAAGAGGTGGTCAACAAGGACGTTGTTCCGGGAAACGGCGATGGAACAAAAATCTTCAAAAGGCTTTAGATCGGTGGCGGTCAAGATTGGAAGATTTAAGAGCGACGGGTTTAAACCCATAAGATCTTCTTGTATTTCCAAGGGACCACCCCCGTCCTTCTGGAATCGTCCCCAGTCCGTCATGGACATTTCGTGGTGGATCAGTTTGTCCAGCAAGGCCAGACGGCGGGAAACCCTCACCAATTTTTCTTGCTCTTTCGTTTCAATCAAACGGGTTTGGGCTTTTTCTTCTAAAAGCCCCATCTCATCAATCAACTCTTTCCGATTAATCGCCTCGGCCAACACCACGTAGTTGATGTAGGGCAATAAGAGCCCATACCGTTTCAGCTGAATTCCGTTTTTCTCACACTGCTCTTTTAGCGCCCTGTGATACTCCCCACACCCCACCCGACCGGAACGATACGACACGCTTCGGGCCGCCAAGGTGTTCAATTCCTCTTTGGAAAGGGTTTTCACTAAAGTGTCCACCAAGTGGAGGCGGTCCGCCTCCACTTGCTTAAAATCGAGGGAACCTTCTAGGTCGAGGGCGTTTAGGAGGTGGCGAACATTAGGAAAATCAAACAACTTCGATGCCTTCAAATTCACAGAAAAAGCAAATTCCCCCGTGTCCCCCTTTGTCAAAGGGGGGAAAAACAGGCCTTGTCGTGCTGTTCCCCCCCTTTGACAAACCTCAGTCAAGTATCTGACCCACGTTCCTAATTTTTCTCGCCCCGCTGTGTATTCTTTGGCGTGGTGGTCGTAGGCTTGGAGAGAGGTGGAGTAAACGGTTTCTTTTAACCTGTCAGCGGAAGATTGAAGGGTTTTTAAAATCTCTCTTACCCGGGGACGAATTTTGTAGGCCTCTTTCAAAGCCGCCACGTTGTCCAGATACCGTTTTCCTTCCTCGACACCGAACAACGTCGGCGGGTGGGGGAGGGTGAGGCCGGCGTATTCTGGCCCCCCGATCAGACCTTTGGTCAAAATGAAATCCGAGACGTCTTGAACAATTTCTCGAGGGTATTGACGAAAAGAATTTAAAGTGAAACTCCCCGACGCTCCTTCGATCCCCACGACATTGGCCCCGCGGGTTCCCAGCACCCCCAAAATCCCGGAAATATTTTTTTGAGCTTCTTCAATCCCGTGAGCGTCCTGCACGTGGATCACCATCGGGGCATCGGCTTTGAACGATACGTACACCTCACCCACATCGCCGTAAGGAAGAACCTCGTTCGCCCAATCCTGGGACGACGGATCTTTTAGGTCTGTTTGAAGAAGGGGGCTGGAAGCGAGGGGTCCTATGGGGACAGCGGTGGTGCCCGGCAGAATGGAAACCATGTCACGGGCCGTGGCGGAAAGAGACAGGGCGAAATTCCGGTCTCGGCCTTGGGAGGATAATTTTCTCGAAGCCTCTCGCCGTTCTCTCCAAAAAGCGTTTTCCTCCGCGTAAAGACCGCCCGTGTTCGTCCACAGGAAAGACAAAACCACGGCCCCCCCGAAAACTCTTTTCAAGGGCGGAAAAAAGGAACACCGAATCATCGGAAACCAAAAGGAAACAGCCGCGTATTCATGGAGAAACAAGCACTCCTATTCACTTAGCCTAAAAATGGAATTTGAACCTTCAAAAAATAAGGCAAATTTCATTTTTAGTTCCATGCAACACAGTGGCCAAAAACAGACGTTTCAACCAAGGTTAAAGAACAAAAACAAATCTTTAGAACAAGATCACCCGTTCGGTGGTTCTTAAGAAAACGACGTCAAAACCGCAGGGTTCTCCCAAAGATTTCCAAACAGCCTCCACGTAGGCTTTGCCTTGGGTTTGGTAACGCAAGGCGTGGGCGGGGCCTTGGCCTAAGAGGATTGCGTCGGTTTTGAAATCCGTCACCCATAATTTTCCATCCCGTCGAGTCAGGAGATCCACCACCCCGTGCACGACAGAACCGCGATCGGCGTAAAGGAACGGGGCTTCCCGTGATAAAATTTCCGATTGGGCGATGGCCTGAGCCGGGGGCGACACCAAGAAATTTGAAAGGATTTTACAAGCGTCTGGTTTAACCAATTCCTCGGTTTTTTCAAAACCGTCCAAGGCCAGCCGCGACCAGGCGGTGTCCACAGCGGCCTGAACATCCCCACCGTTTTTATAGTCCCACGTTTCCAACACGGCGTGGCACAAACGACCCAGCAACACACCCCCCACCACCACGGGTTCGCTAACAGAAGACACGGTTTTTACCGTTTCCGGCGAATGGCTGGGGCTTATAAAAATGGGTTGCCCTTGGACTTGAAAAAAAGCCTCCCGCCTTCGGGCCCAAGCCTCTTTTAATTCTGGCGTGAGGCGAGGACTTTTCAATTTTTTTTGGTGGGGCCAGTGGACAGGCTCTCCTCCCGTTAGCGGGATTTTTGTCACGGACAGTTTAAGACCACCCTTCAATTCCCAAAAAGTTTCTTGGAGGCTGGAGACCCCCCGGGTCATGGAGAGGAACGAACCTTTTTTACTTTCCTTGGCCCCGGAAAGGATCACGTGGTCCCGGGCTCGAGTGGCGGCCACGTAGAACAAACGGATTTGCTCCCCTTCCAAACGAACACGCTCGTCGTTCATTAAAAAAATCATGGCCAAGTCTTGCCATTTTTTAGAAATCAATCGATGCCCCGTCACGCCTTCGCTCCAATCGTGTAAGACCGCTTGGGGTTTGGTCCCAGTGGCGCGAGGAGCGGCGGACAAATTGGGCAGGATCACCACCCGGTATTCCAATCCCTTGGCCTTGTGAATGGTGAGAAAACGCACGGCCTCCACGTGTTCCTCCCCCAGAGGACTTTCTCCTTCGTCTTCAATTTTATTGACCGACCGAGACAACCGGCGAACAAATTCAACCAACGTTTCACCCCGTTGAGCGTTCGCGTCTTCCCCCAACCGCACCAGTTTCATCACGTTGGACAGGGTTTGTTCCCCTCGGTAGGCCACGGACGTGGCCTCTAAAAACCGCGTTTCCCGAAGAACACGGCGGAGAAATACACCCAGAGGTTCTTGGCGAGAGGCTTCTCTTAGTTTTGCCAAAACGTCTTTGATAAAATCCCACCCCTGCCCCCCTTTTTCAAAGGGGGGAAAAGACTGGTTTTCCAAGAGTGTTCCCCCCTTTGAAAAAGGGGGGTTAGGGGGGATTTGCTGGAAATTTATTGAAGGCGAAAGAAATTCTTTTTCGTTCGTTGATAACATCAAATCGTTGAATAGATTCTCGTTTTTTATCAGGGCCGGAAGATCCCGGTCTTTGCCCATCACAAGGGGCGATCGCCACAAGCCCGCCAGAGACAGTTTATCGTTGGGGTTCACAATCACACGGAGAAGGTTGAGGAAATCAATCACTTCCGGTGTCGAAAAAAAAGATCGGTCGCTTTCCACGAGGTAGGGAATGCCGGCGTCTTTAAACGCGTCAATGTAAACCGCCAGGGGAGACGCACTGCGAAAGAGGATGGCCACATCCCCCAACCCCCAACCGTCACCGGTTCCACAATGCTCCACCACCCAGCGGGCCACCCACGCGGCCTCGGCCCGCCGAACCACGTGGGCTTTAGGGTCTTCGTCGTCGCCTTCTTCTCCCTCCACCAAAGCCAACTCCACCCCCCCGGGCCGGGCCCGGCCACCGGGCTGGGAAAACAGGGGGAGGTAGCCGGGTTGAAGACCGGGGCTTTCGGTCATCACGTCCCCAAACAAACGATTCACGGGATCCACAATATTGGCGTGGCTTCGAAAACTCGTTTGTAAATCGCATTGAACGCCGCCCTGACGAAGCACCATGTCCACAAAACTTTCGTAGGCCCGAATGTCCGCCCCACGAAAACGATAGATGGACTGTTTGGGATCCCCCACAATGAACAGTTTGCCCGGTTCCAAAACAATGTCTTTCCACCCCACGGCCTCACGGCCGGATCGTTCCGCGAGGAACAAAATAATTTCCCCTTGCAGGGGATCCGTGTCTTGAAACTCGTCCACCAAAACAGCGTCGTAGCGAGTTTTGAGAACCCGCCTCACGTCCGGGTGCAAAACCACCAAATCCCGGGCCCCGGTCAACAAATCGTCAAACCCCATCCAGCCCTTCAACCGATAGCTGGCTCTAAATCTTTCGATAAAACTGTTCAGCAAAATTCGGGATCGGGCGATCACCCCCTCACCCAAAGGGGACAGGGTTTCGGCCACTTTCAAGGCTTGTTGATAAACCGTTTCCCCCTCCCAACCGGCCCAAGCTTTGGGCCATGTGGATGAAGGTTTTTTCCATTTTTCTTCGGAAGGAGCGAGAGGCTTCAAGGGGTTTTCGGCCACGGGCCCATAAGACCGCAACCGATCGCTCACCCGTTGAATGGCCTCGTGAATTTTGGATTGTTTTGAAAGGAGCGGTTTCCCTTCGGGAATCCGCTCCAATGAATTCATCAGATTCTCCAAGCGATTAACCAGGGCGGGGTAAGGACCAGCTGTTCCGGGGCGGTGGCACAAGTCCCGGGCCATTTCGGCCAAATCGGACAGGGAAACGTGGGGAAGGATCTCCTTCCACGCCGTGGCTCGGGGGCTGTGATCGCCTAATTCTTCCTCCAGCCATCGCCCCCACTCGTCCTGAAAAATCTCGTCGAAGGCGTCGCCCTTGTCTATTTGAAAGTTGGGGTTGAGCCCAGCCTCCACGGGAAACAGGCGAAGGAGGGTGGAACAAAAATGGTGAATGGTGCCGATGGGGGCTCGGTCCAACGCGTGCAAGGCGTCTTGGGCCATGGACCGCACGCGGTCTTCGTCCGCCAAAAATTCGCGACGGGCTTCTTCCAACCAAGCCGCGGTGCGTTCCCGTCGTTTGTCCGGCAAAGACCCGGCGGTCAGCACGGTTAAAAGATCGTTCAACCGCTCGGCCAACCGCACTTTGATTTCGCCGGCGGCCTTGTCGGTAAAAGTGAGGGCCACGATCCGCGTGAGCGGCACACCGGTTCCCTTCGGGCCTCCCGCCAACAGGAGGAATAACAAACGGTCCGTGAGAAGGGTGGTTTTGCCCGTACCGGCCCCGGCCTCCACCACAATGTTTTGATTCAGTCGCCGGCGGGCGATGTCCCGGGATCCTTGATCGGCGGTCATGAGGGCTGAGCCGTTACAACTTTTTGAGCTCGGGCCACGGAGGGGCCGTGGCTTTTACGGCACACAGAGGAAAAACCACACCATCGGCAAGGACCGTTCCACCCTTCTTCGGGGCGAATCACGTAATCGCCTTTTTTGATTTTCTCAAAAAGACCTTGGTACCGATCCCGCAACACCGTCCGTCGGTCCCGCCAAAAAGCCCCGGACATCTCGTCGGTTTCCCCGGACGATAAATATTCCAAGCGGGCCCCAACGATAGTTTCGGCCCCCCCTATCAATTCCAAATAGAGAGGAACTTGATGTTCCATCCCCTCGTCCACCCGGGTTTCCAATTTTTTAGATTTCAATGTGTTTTTGTAATCCACCAACCGGCGGTCCTGGGTGTTGGGGTTTTCGTCCACGCGGTCCACCCGCCCGGACACGCGAAGATCGGTCCCGTCCAACACCCCCGTGACGGGCCATTCCAAACGAACCGGACGGAACCCTTCAACCTCCAAACGGTGGCGGTCTTGCACCGCGAACCGCACCAAATTCTCTTCCACTCGTTTTTGAACGGCCCGGGCCACCAACGGGTAAAGCCCCGCCGACCGGGCCATCCAATCCCCAAAAAAAGACGACGTTTGAGCCAACACCAACCCCTCCACCGCCTCGGCCTTCGGCAACGCCTTGATCCACGATGAATAGACGGCACACAGAATTTTGTGGTGAATCAAACCCCACCCCGCCGGGGACAGATCCCCTTCTTCAAAAAAATCCGGCTTAAAACGAAGCCCCACCACCTTGGACATAAAAAACTGAAAAGGGCAGTCGCTAAAACTCTCGATGGCCGAAGGAGAAAGCCCTTTCGTTTTCCAAAGAGCCAAAACCTCCGGGAAGGGCAACGTCTCTCCGGGAGCGTCCATCACCCCATCCCAAGACCCCGGGGACCCCCGCTGGGTAAGAGGCAGAACACGCTGACGCAAAGAATCGATTTCTGGGTCAACGCTTCCCCGTCGGTCCAACAACAAATCGCACAAACCGGCTTCCTGTTCAGACACCAGCGGAGCCGATTCCCATTTTTCCAGAGGCGGGCGGGGTACCCGTTCGGCGTCGTCCAAGGAAAGGCCTCGGGATCGCAACCATTCCCTCAAATAGATGGAGGGGACTTCCGCTCGTCCCTCATCACCCGAGCGGGAATACAAAAAATAAATTTTTTCTTGGGCTGAGGAAACCATCAAAGAGAACAACAGTTTTTCTTCGTCGTACCCTTCGAGTTTGGGTAAAATCCAATACCCGCCCGGGTCCCGCAAAAGACGACGGAGGTCGTCGCTCAGCAACGGGTCTTCCCGAATGCTTCGAGGGAAAACGCCTTCCTTCAGCCCCAGAAAAAAGAGCCCACGAAAGGATTCCCCCCGGGCGTCCATGGCCCCCATCACCCGCACGCCTCGCACAGACCCCGTGCCCGGCAACCGGGCCCGTCCCACGGCCTCCCGCAGACGGTTCAAAAAATTGTCCGGCGTTTGTTTTTCCCAAACGAGAGCGAGATCTTCCATCCGGTCCAAAAGATCGCCCAAAGCAATCACACCCGCCGTTTGCTGAAAATCCTTCTCTAAAAATTCCGTCACCACGGTTCGCACCGTTTGGAGGAGGGCCCGTGTGTCCAGCTCGTCCGGCCCCCACCGTTCAAAACGAGACACGAACGGGAGAAGACTGGGCGGGGGAGGCGGAGGGATCAGGTCCAATTCTTCGGTGGGGAAATTTTTTGCCCCGTGGGCAAGGATCCAATCCAAACCGGCCCGGGGCCCGGCGAGGGCCAACCAAGAAGAAATTTCTTGTCGTTGGGCTTGAGACAAAACCAACGCGGACAAAGAGGGAGATTCCACCACGTTTTGCAAAGCGTCCCGATCGTGCCCTTTGGCTGAAAGGTCTAAAATATCCAACACCAACCGAACCCCGGCGTCCCGCCAAAGGGGCCCCCCATCGGCCAAAGAAAAAGGGACCGCGTTTTCTTTAAAAATCGTCGGCACCAGAGAAACGTAGGGATCCACCCCCCGAGCCACCACCCCGATGTCCTCCCACAACAGAGAAGGGTTTTCGTCCCGCAACCTCAAAATTTCTCGAGCCACCCACCACACCTCGTCTCTTTCGCCGGAAACACTGATCACCCGTACATTTTTCTCTTCCTCCGCCGGGATTTCTGGATACACCGCCGGAGCCCCCCCCACCCGCACGTTCGTTTCTAAAAACCGTTTCGCAAAATCCCATTCGGGACGCCCCTTCACGTGGGGAAAGAAAAGCGTCACGTTCGTGGCCTTGGCCACCGTTGAGAATAAATCCGCTTGGGCCCCGTTCAAATCGTAAAATCCGTAATAAATCAAAGAATCATACACGGACAACAACGCGTCGTCTTTTTCTAAAGCGTCTTGGGCCAAGCGGGCCAAATCGGACGAAGAAACTCTTTTTAACTGTTGAAGTCTCTCCCGGTATAAATCCGCGAGGGACAACAATCGAGACAACCCCGTCGCCCCGGGAACAGACAGATCATCGAAATGTTCTCGAAAAGAAGAGCCGTCCACGCCGGCCTCCACCAAATCCCTCAGCGTGGCCCGATGGGCCCCCGCCAAGGCGTTGGCTCGGTCTTCCGAAACCCCCTGATCTCTTAAAATCTGTTCCACCAAACTTTCGTGGAAGAAGTCGTCGTTGTTTACTTGAGGAAGGAGACCACCCGCTCTCTGGAGAACGTCCATAGAAAACCCGTGCAACGTGTGAAACCGCAAATTAAAAAAAGACAACCCGTGATCCAACGCCAAAAGCCGTTGAAGCCGTTCCCCCATTCCCCGGGACGCCGTCACCACCCCCACCCGTCGCCCCACCCCGGGCGGATTTTCCCGAAGCCGTGCCACAAACCCCTCCTCCAAAACCGGCCGAAACGGCCCGCAAATAAGCGTGAGTGCCATGCCTCCATTTTACCTGAATTTTTGGAAGTCTGTTGAACCCAGATTTTGCATTAGGACGCGGGATTCGACGAAGGAGGCCGGACATTTTCTTCCTTAAAAAGTTCGTCCATGGAACCACCATGGCCTTCACTTTTTTCGTCGAAACTATCTCGGCCTCCTTCGTCTCGGTCCTCACGCCTAATGCAAAATCTGGGTTGAATTTCCGTCGAAGAAAAAAAAGGAATCTTCCGGATACTGGCGTTCGCCGACAGGACGAATCTAAAGAAAACGGGGTTCAACTTTCCTTTTTAGGTTAAAGTTTTGTATTTTTTTTCTTGACAGAATGGGTTCTGTGTTATAAATTTAGCGAAGGTTCGGTGCGTAGAGGAAAAAGAAGACTACTCTTAGGAGGAAGGATCATGGGTCGTTCGCTCAAAATTATTCCAATCGCGTTTAAATCGTTGGCGGTCATTTCATTGTTGTTGGGGTTGGTTTTTACGGTGGTCATTTTGGTGGGTGGGGGCAACCCGGACACACCGAGAGCCACGTCCATTCTGGCGTTTGTTTTAGGGGCTTTTTACCTGCTTTTCTTCTGGACCATCGGCGAAGTGATCTCTCTGTTGGTGAAGATTGAAGCCAACACCCGAAAAGAGTAATAACCGTTTGAACCGTTCCACAGGCACCCGTCGTTTCCCTTGGGTTTGGGTCGCGGCGGGTGCTTTTGTTTTGGTCGCCACGGGGGTGTGGGTGTTTCGAACCAGTTTAAGAGAACGAGCCTTCGCCCCACGCCTCAACGACCGCCCAGACACCACGCGGGATTTCCAGCCTCCGTTCGAAAAACGAACGACCAACGTTATTGAACGTCGTCCGTCCCCTCAACCCGTGGGTCTTGATCCCCGCACCACCCAAGCCCTTCAAACCATTCAAGACATCAACCGCATCAACCGCATGAACCAAGAACAACGAAAACGCCCATCCCCTCTCCCCACCAACCCCACGCCTCCAAAAACAAAAACTGAGTAATTGTTTTTTCTCATCATGCCAACGAAAACTGGGGTTTTAAAAATCCCCTGTGTTTTCCCATTTTGAGCCCCGTTTTGTCCAATCTTTGCCCATTTTTCGTATTCCTCACTTTCTCCAACGAACCACGACGGAACTGACGAGAAACCAGCAGAAGGCCACCAAAACGATGGTCGCTCCGGTCGCGGTGCGAACGGCGGGGTGGGCGGAGATGAGGAGGCCCAGCACGGCGGAACTGGTGCCCACAGCCAAAGACCACCAAAACATGGCCCCGGCGGAACGGGCCAGATTACGGGCCGTGGCGGCGGGAATGATGAGCAGGCCCGTCACCAGAAGAACCCCAATCCACCACACGGACAAAATGACCACCAACGACAAAAAACCCGCGAACAAATATTGAAAAACCGCCGTTGGAATCCCGTGGGTTTCCGCCAGAACCGGGTGGAACCCCACGTAGAGAAGCCGGTTGTAGGCAAGGGCTTGAAAAACCACGAACGCCCCAAATAAAACCGAAAGAAAAACAATGTCCCCCGACGTGATTGTTAGGATGTCCCCGAAAAGAAACCGCATCATGGTGCGTTGCACGTCCGGTCGGCGGCTGACCACGGCCAAACCAAACGCCACCACCGCCGACAACACCACCCCGATCACCGTGTCGCTGGACAATAAACTTCGCCGTTGCACCGTCACAATGCCCAACCCCATGGCCAAAGCGAACAGGGGCATGCTGATCCGAGGAGAAAGCCCCAAAACAATGCCCAAAGCGGCCCCGGCAAAAGCACTGTGGCTAATGGCTTCGGCAAAAAATGCAAACCGGAAATTAACCACCTGAACGCCCATGGTGGCGGCCATGGGCGAGAGCAACAAAAGCCCCGCCAAGGCCAACCGCATAAACCCAGCGTCCAAACCACAACCGCAGAGAACTCGATGGAATAAATCCATTAGGAAACCGTGGCGGGGGAACGGAGGAGCCCCATGTGCATACCGTAAAGGGTGGTTAAGATGTCCGGGGTTAACACCTCCCGTGGGGGGCCCTCGGCGGTCACACGACGGTTTAAACAAATCACGTGGGTGGCGTGCTGAGCCACGGATTCTAAATCGTGGCTCACCATCAACTGAGTGAATTTCTTTTTGGATCTCACCCGTTCCAAGAGTTCACAGAACAGCAGTTCCCCTTGAAAGTCCACGCTGGCGGCCGGTTCGTCCAACACCAACAAATCTGGGGATCGCTGAAGGGCCAGAGCCAACAAAACCCGCTGGAGTTCCCCACCGGACAGGGTGCCCACCCGACGTTTGGCTAAAGTTTCGGCTTTAACATCCTGCAAACACTCCATGGCTTGGTCCCGGTGACGGTTCCCCACACCAAACCACAGAGGCGTGAGTTGGGGCCCTAAAACCATAAACTCCAAAACCGTCAAGGGAAGCCCCCGGTCCGGAGCCACCCGCTGGGGAACGTAGCCCACCCGGGGGTCTTTGGGGTTATAATCAATCGTTCCGTCAAAAGGAACTTGCCCCAACAACGCCATAAGAAGGGTGGTCTTCCCCGCCCCGTTGGGACCCACAATGGCGGTGCTTCCATGCAAGGGAACATGGGCCGAAACGTTCGCTAAAATAGGCACACCGCCCAAAGTGACCGAAAGATTTTTGAAAATCACCGCCGACGTTTCGGTAAAATTATTCACGAAATTTTAAAGCGTCGTCGAGATTTTTTAGATTTTGATCCAAAACCGTTTCAAAATAATCGAGGGAAGCGTTTTCGGGGCCGTTGGCCCCAGCGTCCAAGGCCACGGTGGGAACACCCGCCTCTTGAGAAACCGTTCGACCCAAGCGATCGGAGTATTGGGTTTGAGTAATAAGCACCGCGGTCTTTGTTTTTTTCATCAGACGAACCAAACCCCCTATGTCCGACAGCGCGGGGGCTTGGCCCGGATGAATTTGCAAAACCCCCACTTGGGTCAAGCCCACGTCCTTGAGAAAATAATCAAACGCGTTGTGGAGAGACGCCACCCGGGTGTTCGGCCAACGGGCCCGACGCGTTCGAAATTCTTCCATCCAACGCCCCATGCGTTGGGCGTAGATGTCGGCGTTTTTTTTAAAAAGATCCCCATGGACGGGGTCCACCTCGGACAAACCCATGGCGATGACCCGGGCCAATTGAGCGGACCGCTCGGGACTCACAAAGAGATGGGGGTTCACATCGGAGGGAGACGCCTTCCCACCGTGTTCGTGGTGCTTTTCTAATAGGGGAAGAAGATCGTCTAGGCCCTGAGAACTGTCAATCACGTGGAGGCCGGACCGTTCGAGTAAAGGGCCCATAAATTCTTCCAATCCAAGGCCGTTGATAATAAGCACATCACTGGACTCTAACTTTCGACGGTCTTGGGGGGTGAGGGCGTAATCGTGGGGGCATCCCGTGGACGCGGGCAACAACAGATCGACGCGAACCCCAGGCACCCCCACGGTCACGTTGCGGACCAACTGATAAACGGGAAAAGTGGACGCTAAGAAAACACGTTCCGTGTTGTCAGGAACAGTTCTAAAACAACCAACGATCAAAAAAAGAGGAACACAAAAAAGTGACCGGAAATACGCTTTGCCCCCATCGTTCCGTCGAAAGGGTTTCATTGGATGGACCGCACCGATTCACGGAGAACCCAGCCTTTCAAAGACTTTTCGGGAAGTCCCACGGCGGTCCAGCCGTTGATGGTTTCAAACAATTCCACTTTTCTTCCCTCGGGGACAACAAAGCCCACCTGTTCTTGGGAGCTGGGCCCCACCCGAGCTTCCGCCCGAGGGGTGAGGATCACCCCTTCCCGACGAGACCGTGCCGGGAACAAAAGGACCACCCCCACCGATAAAACCACCAAGAGAACACCGGTTCCCCACCGGGCCCACCACAAAGGTTCCGCGTCCCGGAATAAAGAAACCGTCAAGAAAATGAAGAAAAGAACGTTCAGCACGAACACCCCTCCCAAAACCGATGAAAACCTCAACAAAATCTGATCCACAAAACCCGGCGGGTCTTCTTCCAGTTTTGAACGCAACCGCGAAAGATTGTAGCGAATGTCCTCATCCCCTGGATTTAAACGAAGAGCCCTCTCAAACCACAAACGGGCTGGGCCGGGCCGGTTCAAACGGTAATAGGCGTTCCCCAAATTGTAACACAACGCCGGGCTGATCAATCCCTGATTCGTCATTTTCTCATAAGCGTCCACCGCCCCACGATAATCCCCCTTCTGGTAAGCCTCGTTCCCCTCAACAAAAAGGGCCTTGGGATCTGTCTCCCCCCCCCGCAAAAAAAAGGGATAAAAAACGCCCCCCACAAAAAACAGAAGACACATCCTTTTCTTTTGATGTTGGAGAAATTTTTGCCGTTTGAAAATTTCTAACATGGTTTCCTCCAAAGGGGGTCCAAACGACGCAACAAATCCCTCAACCGATCCACCAGCTGTTGGGCGGTGTCCAAGGTCAGCAACGACGCCGTGAAGCGGGCTTGATCAAAATCGTTCCATAATTTTTCCGCGTCCTGTTGAGTGGGTTCGTCCACAGACAAACGAACCAACCGGTCTTTCACTTGTTCCCACGTGAGCCCTTGGGGAGGTACCGCCATTTTCGCCCCGAGATAATCCAGCCACACCCGATGAAGAACCTCCACCGCTTGGGGGAGTTCCCCGTCGTTCTTGGGCAGGGGCTTTCGAGCGCCACGATCCGCCCGAGCGAAAGCCGTTCGAAAACGACGACCCGTTTTATCCAAAGCGACCCGGCGACGGAACCCCGTGGCGGTCCAAATAAAAAAGAAAACCAAAGGAGGGACACCATGGAACCAAAGCCCCAAGGTCCACGGACTCAAACGAGAGGGAGCTGAACGCAACCGATCGGGTGTTTTAATGAAACGAATGTCTTGACCCAACACTTGAACGTCCTCAAAAGCGGTGGGCCCTTCCAAAACCGGGGACGCTTTGTCCGAAGGGAGAACCCGTAAACTCAAGGGGGACGTTTGCACCGTTTGATAGGTGGCGGTTTCCGGATTAAAAAAAGAAAAAACAAAAGGAGGGATCTTTAAATCACCAGACGCTTGCGGTTTTAAAACCGTGGTGAACACTTTCGATCCACGCAGTCGGTCCCCCTCTTTTGAAATATTTAAACTCGTTAGAGTTTCATACACTTTAAAATCCGACAAAACCGGAAGACCGGGGTTTGAGAGAGCCTTGATGTTCCCCTCCCCGGACAGAGTGACCGTCAACGTCACCGGTTCATGAACGGAAGCTTGGGCCCGGTCTAACTTAGCCGTGATTTTGTAACGCCCCACATCCCCACGAAATCCCCCGGGACGCCCGGCATCAGGTAAGGGACGTACCGTGACAGAGATGGGATCGGATCTCAACGTAAGGGGTCGGACTTGGGTCATCATGTCATCAAAAAAAGAAGCGAAGGGATCGGACGAACGACTCCGTTGGGGAACGCCCACCTGCAACGAGGCCGAACCGATGGTGTAGCGTCCTGCGGCTGTGGGAAACAAAGCCGTGGTGAGTTCCGTCACTTGATAATTCAACCCATCGCGACCGGCTTGATAATTTTTTTGAGGGGGGATGTCTTCGTTTAAAAATCCCGTGGTGTCCGCGGGCTGGTATTGGGGAGCCCCCGCTAAAGGGAGTCGGTTGTACAAACGAAACCGGAGAACCATGGATTCTCCAACCCAAGGGGTGCGTTTGTCCACCACCGTTTCCACGAAAATGTTTTTGGCCCCCTCAACAACGGGGTCCGATCGGGAAGTCTCCTTCGGGATCGAAGGGCGAGACGACGCTGAAAGGACTTGAACCGATATGGGATCGCTGGACAAGGTCTCCCCACCTGAAGGAACGGAAAAAGCGGGAATGGTGTAAGAACCCGGGGCTTGGGGCTCCAAAATATAGGTGTAGGCCACCTCACTGGAAATGGCCCCATTGATGAAACTGTAATTTTGCGATTGCCCCGAAAACGTCACACGAAACCCTGGCACCGGTGGAAGGTTGGGGCGCTGAACATCCACCCGTTGACCCGAAAAAGTAAGGGTGAGCGTGAGGTTGTCGTTCATCGTGAGAGAGGTTTTGTCCACCACGGCGGACATTCGAGGCCCGTCCGCGTGGGAAGACGCGGCGAGAAGGAAACCCCCAAGAAGACAGGGAAAAAACATTAAAAACCAATGGATTCCGGTTTTCACCGGAATGACGAACCTTTTTAATTTAATAAAAAAACCCATCTCATCTTTTTTCACCAGTCCACTCCGTTCGATTCCGCGGGGGGATTTTTTTTATTGGCGTCCCGTTGGGCCTCTTTTTCTTGGGCTTCCACCGCTTGAAGAAGACGCTCCGCGTCTTCTTTGGACATTTCACCAGGTTTTGGTTTTTGATCGGACTCTTCTTTTTTATCGGACCCACTCTTTTTTCCATCAGATTCTTGGTCTTTGTTTTTATCGTCCTTTTTATTCTCATCGTCTTTCTTGTTTTTATTGTCTTTTTGGGGGGGCTGAGTTTTTAAGAGACGCTGAGCCATTTCCAAATTGTATTTGGCGTCTAAATCCGCGGGATTTTTGTGCAAGACCTCTTTGTATTTTTCCACAGCTTCCTTTAGCTTCCCTTGCTGAAACAACGCGTTCCCCGTGTTGTAAGCGGCTTCGATTTTCTGTGTTTCGTTCGAGGTGAGCCCCTGGGCCCGGCCAAAAGATTCAGCGGCCGTGGCGAAATTATTGTCGGCGTAAAGGGCGTGGGCTAAACGATCGTGAGCCACCGGATCGTTGGGATTTTTTTCCACAGCCCGGGCCCCCCGGGCCAGAGGAGACAATCGGCCCAGGCTGTACCCCGCCGTTGGGAAAAAAGAGAAAACCAAAAACAGGGCGGCCACGGATTTTTTGGACCACAGGGACCGAAGATCCCGAACCACTCGCCCCACGTGACCCGACGTTTCCGGCCAAAGAAACTCCAAGAAAAGGAGGAGCAACCCGATCAACAAAGGGATGGAGTAATGATCTTCGGTTTGGCCCCACACACGGCTCTCTAAATTTTTCTTTTCCATGCCGTTTATTTCAGCCAACAAACGAACCACCTCCACCTCGCCGTCCGTGGCTCGAAAATACATCCCCCCGGTGGCCGTGGCCATGGAGCGAAGAGCCGTTTCGTCCAAGCGGGACGTCACGTTTTTTCCCGCCTGATCTGTTTTATAGCCGAGCAACCGCCCGTCCTCGGCCCGCAAAGGAATGAGGTCCCCCTCAGGGCTTCCGTAACCAATGGGAAAAATCCGAACGCCTTCCTTCACGGCTTCTTGAACGGCTTCGTCCAACCGCCCCGAATGGTCTTCGCCGTCCGTTAACAAAACCAGAGCCCTGTATTTTTTAGTACCTTCAGGGAAAGCGCCCACGGATGTGCGAAGAGCGTCGGCCAACGACGTGCCGGGTTTGGGCACAAGCTCCGGATCCATTAAATCCAAAAGACTTAGGGCCGCTCCGTAATCCAATGTGAGAGGGCATTGAAGAATGGCCGTTCCGGCAAAAGCGGTGAGCCCCACACGATCGCCTTCAAGCCCGGCCAAAAGGCGGGACAACTCCCGTTTGGCTTGGGTGAGACGATTGGGAGCGATGTCCTCGGCCAACATACTGGAGGAAACATCCACGGCCACCATCACGTCCACACCCCGCCGTTGAACCTCTTGATACAACCGGCCCCATCGGGGGCCGGCCAAAGCCACCACCAAAAAGAAAATAGCCAAAACCTCTAAGACCGCCTTGACCCGCTGACGACGACCGCTCCAAGGATCCAACAACCGGTGAATCACGGACCGATCCCCCCAAGAGGCCAAAGCCTTCTTTTTCCATCGGAAATAAACAACGGACAGAGCGACCAAAACCACCGGCAAAACCAAAAACCATAAAGCCCAAGGACGAGTCCAAATCATGGAATCCTCCGAAACAACGTGCGGGACAAAACCATTTCAAGACCCAAAAGAAAAACCATCGTGATCAAGAAAGGGAAATACCGATCTTTATAATTCGAAAAAGTGACGACGTTCACATCGGTTTTTTCCAACGCGTCAATTTCTTTGTACACCTCTCTCAAGCGTTTCATGTCCGTGGCCCGAAAATACTTCCCCCCCCCGGCCTCGGCCACGCGACGAAGAGTGGCCTCGTCCAAATCCTGTTCCGGCACACGCACCAAGCGACGCCCCAACAAACCGTCCACAGGAAACAGCCCTCCCTCGGTGGAACCAGCCCCCACGGTGTAAATTTTTATGCCTAAGGCCGCGGCCGCTTTCCCGGCCGTGATGGGATCCACGTCGCCGGCGTTGTTGTTCCCGTCCGTGAGGAGAACGATCACTTTGCTTTTGGCGGCACTGGATTTCAATCGCCCCGCGGCCACCGCCAAAGCCGACCCTATGGCCGTTTGCCTTTCGTCCACCAAACCGATTTTTACTTTATCCAAAAACCCCAGAAGGGCTCCTTGATCCGCCGTGAGAGGGCACTGGGTGAACGCATACCGGGCGAACAACACCAACCCCAAACGATCGTGGGTCCGGGCCTTGACAAATTCTTTCAACACGTCCAGTGCCGCGCCCAAACGATCTTTGGGGGCAAAGTCTAAACTTCGCATACTGTCGGAGATGTCGAGAATCAACACAATGTCCGTGGCGGGCGTGGTGGATTCTTGACGGGATTGGCCCTCTTGGGGCCGGGCCAAAGCCACGACGCCCAAAACGAAAACCACGAGCCGAAGAAAGCTTAACAAACGAAATGAGAAAAACCCTTTTTTAAGCGGGCCCAACAACGGCGTGTGGGAAAACGTCAACGTGGCTCGGCTCCAAAGGCCCCACCGCCCCTCGTAAAATCCGAGGGGAATCACCAACAAAAGCAACCACAAAAGAGCGGGTCGAGCAAACGTCATAGGGACTCTGCCTTTTCTTCGTCGGGCTGAGTCGCCCGCACAAAATCCCGGGCCGTGGTGAGATGTTCCCGTCGTCCTTCGGGGCCGTAATCGAATCGAGCGAATTTCACTAAATCGCTGGACTCCAAAAGTTCCCGAGCCGTGCGTCGAACGCGACCATCCAACCCTATCTTTTTAAGGGCGTCCATAATTTCATTCGTGGTTAAATCTTGGGCCGGCAATCGAAAACGTCCTTCCACATACGTTCGAACAACACCCGACAACGTCGTGTAAAAAACCCGGGCCGTTTCTGGTGGATTCTTTTCAAGATCGTCCAAAGCCTCCAAAGCCAGCTCGTGAGCCGGACGGGGCGGAGGCAACGCCACCGTCGCTCGACGACGCTTCAACCACCACACCACCACCCCTCCCAGAACACCCACCCCCAAAACCACCCCCAGCCAGAGGAGCCAAGGGACAGGGCCTCGCCAAGGGCGTTTAAGACCGCGAATGCCCTTGGAATCGGGGGGAACAATCGAACGAATGGTCACCGGGATTTCCGGGGTTTTTATCTCTTGGGTTTTCCCCTCCCATTGCCAAGAAATCGTCATTGCCGGAACAGTGGAAGTTCCCACCTCGTAGCAAGCCAATGTCCAAGTGAAATCTTGGGTTAAACGCCCCTCTTCGGTGCGGGGTGTTCCTGGTTCAAAATGAAGAACATCGAATGAACCTAAAGTCGTTTCTGGAACAAAGGGTTCAACCACCACCCCCGTCTCGGCCACAGCCCGAACGACGAAACGAAGAGGATCTCCCACGGTCGCCGTACGGGGCTCCAACGTGGTCTCTAAGCGAAGGGGCGTTTCGGCGTAAAGGATGGGGGACACCAAAAGGGCCAGAACAAACCCATATGTCAGGCGATAGAATTTTTTATTTTTCCAACTCACCGAAGTCTCCTCGCTCGTTCGTTAAAGAGGCGAAGGAACGATTCTATGTAAGGGGTACCGGTTTGGGTAAAAACCGCGTCGGTACCGGTGCGACGGAAAAGAGATTCCAACTGAGCCCGGCGATCGGCCCCACGACGGGCGTAATCTCGGCAAAACGTCGAAGACCCCGCCGGCACTAAGATCGGGGTTCCGGTTTCAGCATCGGACACCAACACACGAGCCCCGCCGGGCATTTTTTCTTCCCGCTCGTCCCACACGGGGACAGCGATCACATCGTGCCTCTGTTCCGCGATGCGCAGAGCCCGTTCGTACCCTTGGTCCATAAAATCCGATATAAGGAACACCACGGCCCGTCGCCGTTGAACACGGTTCAGAACATCCAAAGCTTGGGACAAAGACGTTCCATGACCCGCAGGGCGATGGGTGAGGACTTCGCGAATGAGGCGCAACATGTGACCTCGGGTTTTTCGTGGGGGAACGTATTTTTCCACACGATCAGAGAAAACCAGTAAACCCGCCCGATCGTTGTTGCGCAAAGCGGCAAAAGCCATCACGGCGGTCATTTCCGCCGCCCGTTCGGCCTTAAATTGGCCACGGGTTCCAAACCACTGGGACCCACTGACGTCCACACAAAAGAGGACCGTCAACTCTCGCTCTTCAATGAATTTTTTAATGTAGGGATGCCCCATGCGAGCGGTCACGTTCCAATCAATGGAACGAACGTCGTCCCCGGGCAAATATTCACGGACGTCAGAAAACTCCATCCCTCGACCTTTGAAAGTACTGGAGTATTGCCCAGCGAAGACGTCCGTGACCAACCGTCGGGCCGTGATCTCGATTCGACGCACCCGAGCCAAGACATCCGCGGGGGGAAGGGCCGTGGTTTCCACGTTTTAAATCCTAACCCGGACGAGCCGGACGAGTGAAGGAGAAGCTTCTAACGGGGTAAATGTTTTCTCGAAATGTTTCATGGTTTCTCCGATCGAACGACTCGTCCGAGTTACCTTGACCGTTCTCTTGTGTCCTTGAAAACTGTTTTTTCAAAAGGGGGAAGATCCTGTCAACGGACAGGCTCTCCAGTCTCTTCGTTCTAAAATCTTTGACGTTTTGTCAAAGATTTTAGAACGAAGAGACTTAGGGGACTTCGATCTCGTTGAGGAGTTGTTCGATGATGATATCGGGTGTTTTGTCTTGGGCTTCCGCTTCGTAGGTTAAAAGAACGCGGTGGCGAAGCACATCGGGGGCAATGGTTTTCACGTCTTCGGGTGTGACGTAGGCCCGCCCGCGAAGGAACGCCATCACTTGAGACGCTTTGAACAGGGCCAACGTGGCTCGGGGCGACGCCCCCCATTGGATGAGAGGTTTTAAAGCCGCTAATTTCGAATCTTCCGGGCGACGGGTGGCGGAGACCAAATCCAAAATGTAGTTTTTTATTTTATCGTCCACGTAAATTTTGTCCACCACACGACGGGCCCGAGCGATTCGATCCAACGTGATGACTCGGCGAGGCACCGGTTGTTCGGAAACGCCCATGCGTTCTAAAATTGTTTTTTCTTCATCTCGCGTGGGGTAGGTCACTTTCAACTTTAACATGAAACGGTCCAACTGGGCTTCGGGAAGAGGGTAGGTGCCTTCCTGTTCAATGGGGTTTTGGGTGGCCAGCACCAAAAACGGTTCTGGCAAGGGGTAAGTGGTGTCCCCAATGGTGACTTGTTTTTCCTGCATGGCTTCCAGCAAAGCGCTTTGAACTTTCGCCGGGGCTCGGTTCACTTCGTCGGCCAAAATGATATGGGCGAACACGGGACCTTTCTTGACAGAAAAAACACCTTCTTTGGGGTTATAAATAAGGGTTCCCACCACATCGGCGGGCAAAAGGTCCGGCGTGAACTGGATACGACCGAATTTAGCGTCAATAACCCCGGCCAAGGTGCGTACCGCTAAAGTCTTGGCCAGTCCCGGCACACCCTCCAACAAAAGATGCCCTTGCCCCAACAACCCAACCAACAAGCGTTCCAACAAATACCGTTGCCCCACAATCACTCGACCAATCTCAACCAAAATTTCTTCAACGAAAACACTTTCAGTTTTCACTTCTTCACTGATGGCTCGAATGTCGGACATAGAGAAACTCCTCCTGTTTGTTCTGCCTCATAAAATCCTACAAAAAACACAAAAGATCACGCAACCCGAGCCTCCCCCTTTGAAAAAGGGGGGGTGAGGGAGGATTTTCTGGAAATTTCTCGTAAACGATAAACTGCCCAGGGCGGGACTCGAACCCGCACGGGTCTAGGACCCTCGAGATTTTAAGTCTCGTGTGTATGCCATTTCACCACCTGGGCTAAATAGGTGAGTTATTTTACAAAATTAGAGGGGGGGATTTCTAACGCTGGGACCAAGGGATCCCTCGGCTGTCTTTGTGAACACACGGGATGTAAAGACGGGCGGGGCCGTAACGATGGGATTCGCTCAAATACCCCCAACCAACGCGATCCTCTTGGAAACCACCACTGGGGGCCATGGCTCGGGAAGAACCGTGCTCTCGGGTGTAACATTCGGGAATTTTTTTTAAGTACCGAGGCACAAGAACCGAGGGGAGAAGGGTGTTGGGATACACTCCGTCGTGGTCTATGGAATAGAGCGTTAATGCGGTGCGTAAATTTCCTAACCCCTGAAGAGTGGCCCCCTCTTTGGAATCCCGCAACATGTTTCCGTATTTTGGAAGAAACACAGCCAGAAGAATGGACAAAAGAGACATGAGGATCATGAGCTCTTTGAGGGTGAATCCACCAGACATTCCCAAAAAACGAAGAAAGGGCGATCCGGGGAGATTTTTTCGTTTGCAAAAGGATTTTTCTTTCACAAAAACGCACCCCCTCGGACCTCGATCGTTTGACAAAAATACCCCTTATCCTAAAAACGGAAGTTGAAATCTTCTGAAAACAAGGCAAAGCATTGAGAATCTTTCATTTTATTACTCATTCGATAACGAAAAAGAGTCATCCAATGGGTGAATTTAAAAAAGCCTTTCATGTTCGTCATCCCGGCGAAGGCCGGGATCCAGTTTGTAAAATGTTCGTCGAAGAAACGAAAAAACTTTCTGGATCCCGGCCTTCGCCGGGATGACGAAACTAAAGAAAACGAGTTTCAACTTCCGTTTTTAGGTTCAAGGACACAAGAGACGATCCGAGAGAACGGTCACGATAACTCGGACGAGTCGTTCGATCGGAGAAACCATGAAACATTGAGAGAAAACATTTACCCCGTTAGAAGCTTCTCCTTCACTCGTCCGGGTTAGGTTCAATATTTATTGAGAGCGTCGATCACTTGGCGGAGGCGCCCGTAGTTAACGCGATTGAAACCGAAGAGAAGCCGAGGAAGGTGTGGGTGTTCTTTTTCTTCAGGGAGGGGAGCTCCCATGGTGAAGCGGGCTTCTTTCAATAAGATGTCTTTGAACCGCTCGTTTAACGAATCGAGTTCTTCTGGGGGAACCGCACGCTGAACACGGATGACCAAACGGTCTTTCACGTAACGGAGAGAATGGTAATTGTGGTAAAAATTCGTGATTTCTTCCACAGCGTTACTGATGGAATCGGTGATTTTAAACAGGTTAAAATCCTCTTCGGCCACTTTGCCTTTTTTTAGAAAATGTTTCCGCACATAACTGTCCCACTCTTTCCAGTAACCGCCGTTGGGGGAATCCACCATCACGATGGGCATGGGATCGGCTTTGCCGGTTTGAACCAAGGTCAACACCTCCATGCCTTCGTCGTGGGTACCGAACCCACCGGGGAAGAGAGCCACGGCGTTGGCTTCGCGAACGAACATCAATTTTCGAGTAAAAAAGAAACGACAATCAATGTAACGATCGTTTTTGTCCACCCACGGGTTGGTGCTCTGTTCGTAGGGAAGACGGATGTTCACACCGAAACTGTTTTCGGGACCAGCCCCCTGGTTGCCCGCTTGCATAATACCCGGCCCAGCCCCGGTGATCACCATAAAACCGGCTTTCACCATTTTACGGGCAAAGGCCCGGGCCTGTTTGTATTCCATATCGTGGGTGCGGGTCCGGGCGGAACCGAAAATAGTCACCTTCGGACGGTCTTGGTAAGGCTGAAAAACCCGAAAACCGTAACGGAGTTCCCGCATGGAACGACTCAATATTTTAGCGTCGGCCCGGGACAACCCGCTGTGTTGGGCTTTGAGGGCGGTGACAATCATTTCACGGACCAAATCGCTGATGTCCGCGTGGCCAGAATCCGACGTTTTCGCTAAGCGAACCAGAGCATCAATTTGGGCTGTGATTTCAGGGTTCCACGCGTTAAAAGATTCGGTTTTATGGGTTTCGGTAAAATGCATTTCGTTGCTGGGCTGGCAAAGCGGTGAATCGGTCATGGAATGTCTCCTCGTTTTTCTGTCCGGTCAATAGACTAGATCCTCAAGGGAATAATTGCAAGTTATTTTTTCCCCCAAGCGGTTTCCCATTCCACGTGCCAAGCCCTTCGGGCGAGGGCCGACGGGTCGGTGCGGGATTCGGCGGACGCGGGGCGACGGGTGATTTCGTATTTGGCCCAGAGCTGGGAATTTTGGATTTTCTGACGGAAACACACATACATCCGAGTCCCGGGAGCCCCCCTTAAATTCCCTAAATTCCCCGCCAGTCGAGGGTAAACAACGCCGTCCCAGATTTCTTCGGGCCCCGTGGTGAGATAGGCGTCGGGGGAATTAAAAAAATAGGCCCGGGCTTTGAGGGTGGTGTTTTTCCAAGGCTTCACCACCGTGTCCAAAGACCAAAACCGGCCCGTGTGGGTTTCGTCTAAGTCAGGCGTTTGTTCCCGCCGAACGTCGTGACGGAGAGTCCAACGAAAACGAGGAGTTACTTTGTAAGTCAGAGCGGCCCGCCATTTTTCGGTTTTCTGGACCATCAATCGTTGGACCCCCCAAGAAGGATCGTCTTGCCTAGTCTCTTCGGTGCGTTCTTGGATCATCACACGAATTTCCACGGGCCCCCGAGGGGCCCACGTTTGGTCCGCCAACAAATAACGCCCTTCGGACGGCGTGAGGGCCCCGGAATTATTCCCGTTCCCCACAGCCTCGGGGAAACGGGCAAAAGTCGCGTTCCACCGCCCGCGCCAAGGTCCCGCCTTTATTTCCGCTCCCAAAACACCACCTGTTTGATTGCGAGGCACGTCTTGAGGAGCCCCGGACACGGCAAAAGCCAAACCTTTCCCATGGGGCGAAACGAAAGTCGGGTCGTAATCAAACAAACCCACCCACCCGTGAAGAGGCCCCCTCGACCAGAGCCCCACGGTGGTCCAAGCCTGACCGATAGAACCGGGTGTATCGCCTCCAGAAGCTTGGGATCGAACCCACTCCCCGGCCACACTCCATTCACCGTTAGAATAAGACCCGTCACCTCCCACCAAAACCAAGCGATCTCCCCGAAAAGCCCGGGCATCGGCGAAGGTGTTGGCCTCGGGATCCACCACACGGCTAAAACTTAACCCATAACCCGCCACAGCCCCCTGAAAACCACCCCTCGTCGCACTCAAGCGACCACCGCCCAACCGCTCCGTCACGGAATTGTTATTGTCTAAAGCGTCTTGATCTTGAACGTCGCCGGTGGTCGTGTGGAGATTGTCTAAATTGAAGTCCACCCGGCCGTCGGGCGTGAGAGGAAGATCCAAGGGCTTTTCGGAAGCGAAAAGGTCGAACCCCAAGGGGCCCACCCCGCAACGCACGGACACCCCTCGCAAATAATCGCTGGACCCACTGCTTGTGTCGGGGCGGGGGCCCCGGTCTTTCACTTGAATGGGCCGAACGAATTCCCCAAACCCGTCGTAAAACATCAACCCTTGGCCAAAAGACATTGTGTAATGGCCAACCACAGATTGGCGAAAAAACGTTTCACCCGTCCAATCCAAAGCCCCCTTCCACAAATTGTAGGTGCGAAGGTTGTCCATGGACAAAGAAGGCCCCACGCTGGCCCGACGGACCAAACCCGTGGCCCCCACGGGGCCCCAACCGAGGCGGGTGCGGGTGTAAAAATACAGGTTGTTTTGAAGTTCCGGCGGTGCGGACTGATACGTAGACCCCGGAGGAAGCACTTCCCGGGCTCGGACAACCACCTCGCCAAACACCCGGGGCCGTTCGTCCGGAACATCTCCATCTTCGGTACGTCGTTCATCGAAACTGATGGCGTCGTCCTCGGCAAAGACCGGGGTGAAAAGCACCGTCAAGGCAAAACCGAGACAGCCAAAAATTCGCCCCAGGGAGAGCGAGACCGCCTCGCTCACGGGGTTTGCCAAGACAGGGTGAAGAAATGTTGATCCGGCAAAGAAGCGTGGGTGAGAAAAGCGTAATCAAGACGACATCGCCGAAGACAAAAACCAGCCCCCAACGTAAAGCGATTGGGAGCGGTCTCAAACCCGGCCCGCACCGCCAAAACCGAATGGAGGAGAACCTCCTGCCCCACCCGCCAAGACGTTTCTCCCCCGGACTGTTGGACCACCGACAACGTGGTCAATCCTCGGGCCCAAAGTTCCCCCGTGGCCCCCGCGACCAAGGAAGAGCTGGGAGACTCCGAGGTTCCCGACAGACGAGATTGAGTGACGTTGTGAACGGTCGCCCCCAACGTCACTTTCGGAATAGGGCGAGACACAACCCCCAGATCCGATTGCCACGCTCCGATACCCCCATAACGCTCCAAGCGAAGGTCTTGGCGTTTTACCGTGATCCCCACGGCGGAGGTGGACGTAAGATGGACAGCCCACGACACCCCCATTTCCGTTTCACGGTACAGAGCGGATCCAAAAGAAGTTCCGTAGGCCCCCCAAGACCCGATTTTTTTTGTGGTGTGAGAAACACCGGCGGTGGTGTGATCCAATTCATCAAGAGAATACAACTCCGTGTGCCCCAAAACGACCCCTGTGCCGGACAAAAAAGCCAACCCCGCCGGGTTGTAGTAAGAAGATTCGGTTCCGATCACGGCCACCATGGATTCCCCAAGAGCCGCGGACCGAGCGGAGAAGGGGCGTTCTTCAAAAGAGGCCAAAACCAAACAGAGCGGAAAGGTCATCCCTAAACAGAAAACGAGAATCTTTTTTTTCATCACCGCCCCACCGCCACGACGGCTTGGTCTCTTGACGTGGTTCCCGTGTCGGGGTGAGTCGCCTCGAAGACAACAACGTAGAGGCCCAAAGGAACAATCACACCGTCGTCGTCACGACCATCCCACTCGATGGAACCAGACCCCATGGCGGTGAAATCACCTCCGTTCTTCTCTCGATCTCCTTCCATGAGGGTACGACGCAAGAGGCCCCGCGTGTCAAACACCCGCAGGGTTTTTACGGCGTTTTCATCGGTTTTAAAATAGAGAAGGGTTTTTTGAAAAACGGGGTTTGAATCGAAAGGAGAAAAAGCTCGACGGGCGGGATCCACCGTTAAAGAATCAGCGTAGGGAGATCGTGGAGACTCGTTGGAGATCCCTTGGTGGGGGGACACAAACACACGAAAATCCGAGGACCGGTTGGTGTCTTCGCCATCGCGAACACGCCCAATGGAAAAACCATCGTCCACCGTGGGGGACACCCCCATCGCGTCCGACTCCGGCCAAAGGCCCGCCGCCACGGCGTGTTGGTGGGCCCGATCTTTAGCCCCATCGTAGGCCCCGTCCGTCTCCCAGCCCACAAAATCCACAAGAGTGGAGGACGACAGAGAGACCTTGTTGTACAAACCCACTTGGTCTTTTGTTTTGGCCAAATCCACGGTGGTGGTGGTTCCCGTGTAAAGGTGAAAAACCCCGTTTTGAAACTCAGAATCGCTCACACCCATGGAATAAATATGAACCACCACATACGCTCCCACCGGGACGGAAACCGGCAACGACAGAGACACGTGTTTTCCTAAAGCGGCGTCGCCATCGTCCAAAGCCCACCCCGTGACGGGCACAGGCTCCGGCCCCGCATTGTACAACTCCACCCAATCGGACCCCCGGGACTGGTCAAAAACGATTTCGTTGATGAGGAGTTGAGCCGAACAGAACGTTGGGAAAAGGAGGAGGATCAGGGGGAGAAGGGGTTTCAAAAACGAACAGAGAGAGAACACGATTCATTCCTCCTTGTTACCCTAAAAAACGAAAGTTGAAACTCATTTTCTTTAGATTCGTCATTCCGGTGAAAACCGGAATCCATTTTTTAAAATGCTTTTGACTTGAGTTGCTTGGAAAAAGATTTTTTATTTCTTCGACAGAAATCTCAGAAACTAGAAAGAAAGTGGCCAAACGGTTCAATATAATGCATCTTTCATGCCTCGTGTGCCCCGGATTTTTCCGGGGTGGCCACTTCCAAGAAACTCAAGACAAATCCCCCCTAGCCCCCCTTTTTCAAAGGGGGGAACACGCTTTGGAAACCAGTCTTTTCCCCCCTTTGAAAAAGGGGGGCAGGGGGGATTTATCTTTAAAACAGAACCGAACGGTCAAGTTTCATCCCTCCCTTTCTCGACAATCGTTTTGTCGAGTGCACGGCTGGATACCGGCGTTCGCCGGTATGACGAATCTGAAAGACTTTAATGCTCCGTTATTTATTGAACCCGGATTTTGCAATAGACGCGAGGACCGAGACGAAGGAGCCCGAGACAGTTTCGACGCAAAAAGTGCAGGCCATGCTGGTTGCATGGACAAACTTTTTAAGGAAGAAAATGTCCGGGATCCTTCGTCGAATCCCGCGGGCTATTGCAAAATCCGGGTTGAACACTCCACTAAAATTTCGAGCGGTGACGCCAACGATCGAACGCCAGCAAACCGATGATCGTTTTGGAATCTTGAATGGTGCCCCGCCGGATGGCGGTGAGGGCCTTGGAGAGAGGCCAACGAAGGGGTTCGATGAATTCATCCGCGTCGGGAGAAAACCGACCGGGGCGAAGGTTTTGGGCCACGTAAATATGAATGACTTCGTTGGCGAACGCCGGCGTGGGCCAATAACTCAACAAGCGAACGGCCCGCCCCGCCCGAAACCCCGTTTCTTCTTCCAATTCACGGTTCATACAAACGCGAAGGGGTTCTTTCGGGTCCAATTTTCCCGCGGGCAGTTCTAAGGTGGTGCGTTGAACGGGGTAGCGGTATTGGCGGACCAACAAAATGTCGGGATCCTTTCGTGTCCCCCCCGCCAAGGCCACCACGGCCACCGCCCCGGGATGCCCCAAATACTCCCGCACCGAGGTCTTGCCGTTGGGCAAACGAACCGTGTCCGACCAAAAATCCACGGCTCGGCCTTTGTGGACGAGACGACGACGTACGGACGTTTCAAGCATCTCAGAAGGGGGCGTCATTGATGCTCGCTCACTTGAACGTGTTGACGCATAGGCAATGAGAGGGAAAAAGTTTCCAACAGTCCGGCCACGAGGGCCCCCACGTAGTAAATCCATCCTTGGTTGGCCACCCGGGCGAAAACAAAAAGCAAACCCACGGACAACACCGACAGAGAAAAAGCGAAACAGGCGGCCGCCATTAAATAAAGTTTCAAGGGCATGTTGCTGTAGAGGGCCCGTTTGTCCGCCGGGTAATAACGGGCGTTCCACAACACCATAAAACCGGCCACCAGCACCAACAAAACAGGATCCAACAAACGCACCACAAATAAAATTCGCATGGCCCCCCGTTGGGTGTCTGTCGGGTTCGCAAACCACACACCGTCGTAAGCGGTCAAACGCCCCATCTGAAAAATGCGTTCGGACCCGCCGATGGCGTATACGTTGGTGATGACAAAAATCACGGCCAAGATCAGTCCCACCCCAAACACAGCGACAAGCCACCGTCGCGTCACCGATTCGGAACCGAACACCAAACTGAACATTCCCAAAAAAACCGCCGGACCAAAAACACCAATCAACGCAAACTCACGGATGTTGTTGACGATCAAAGGCCAAGGGTGGGGGTAAAGGATTTGCAAAGGCCGAGTGGCCAAGTAGAACCCCATAAACAAAAACCCCCAGTAAGCGGTCACGTAAGGGAGTTCCCCGGTCATCAAGGTCCGCATGGGGCGAATGGCCGTCACGTAGCGAGCCATGGCGAAATAAACCAAACCCGCCAACACGGGCGTGACGAAGTTCAAAAACAAAAAGAGGAACTGATCCAAAGGACGGGGCATTACAAGAGGGGCGACAAATATTTTCGCAACAAGAGATCCAACTTAAGCCGAGTGTCCCTAGGGATGGCGTCTTCTTTCGTAAACACCGCGGACGACAGCGCGGAACCACAGGAACAGGAACGCGGCCCAACGCATTGCGGAAGCACCGTTGAAATAAGCTTTTTAACGTTGTCAACGTTGGCGTGGATGGTCTCCACCACTTTGGCGGCGGACACCTCGTCGTCGTCCTTCCAAACATCGTAATCGGTCACCAAAGACACGGTCTGGTAACAAATCTCGGCTTCTCGAGCCAGTTTGTATTCGGGGACGACGGTCATCCCCACCACGGAAAACCCATGGGATTGATTCACTCGGGACTCGGCTTTCGTCGAAAACGAGGGCCCCTCGATGCACACATAAGTCCCCCCCCGATGAACAGGGATGTTCAGGGATTGTGCCCCACGGTATAACACGTCCGCCAGCAAGGGGCAAAAGGGCTGAGCCACCCCCACATGGGCCACAACCCCGTCACCGAAAAAAGTGGACGGGCGATTTTTGGTGCGATCAAAAACTTGGTCAGGAATAACAAAATGCCGCGGGACCAATTCTTCTCTAAGACTGCCCACGGCCCCGATGGCAATGATTCGCTGGACACCCAAAGACTTCAGAGCGTAAACATTCGCCCGAAAAGGAACTTCCCCCGGCAAAAGCCGATGGCCTTTTCCGTGCCTAGGAAGAAACGCACAGGGCACCCCACCCAAAAGACCCACGGTGATCACGTCCGACGTCGGCCCAAAGGGCGTCGGAACACGAAACTCACCGACGGTTTCCATTCCAGGAATTTCGTACAACCCGCTTCCTCCCACAACCGCCAAGCGAACGGGTTCTTTAAGGTCTTTCGGAAGATCGTGTTTAAGAACCATGAATTAGTCTCCCCTTCCATTTATTCCAATGATTTCTCGAATTCTTTTGAGGATTTGAGAGAGCGGGAACGGTTTAATAAAATAATCCAAAGCCCCCTGCTCCAAAGCTTTCAGAGCGGCGTCCCGATACCCGGTCACCGCCAACACGGGGATGGGACGGGTCTCTTCTTGGGACTTCAAAGTGTTCAAAACCTCAAGACCGTTCATATCGGGCATCATCATGTCCAAAACAATAAGATCTGGAAGACACAGCAGGATTCGCTCAAGGGCGTCTGTGCCGCTTTGGCACGTCACCAATTTGACGCTTTTCGGCAAGGCCGAAAAGCCCGCTTGGGCCAATTCCAGCATATGGGGGTTGTCGTCCACCCAAAAAATTGTTTTTTGATCGGTGGAAGAAAGGGGCAAAGAGGGATTCTTCAACCGGGGGAAAGTGATGTTCACGGTGGTCCCTTGCCCCACGCCCGGCGATTCCAACCAAATGCGTCCACCGTGGGAAGACACAACATGATGACACCAAGCCAATCCCAAACCCAACCCACCCGTGGGCCGGGTGAGACGGGTGTCCGCGTGAAAAAACTTTTCAAACACAAACGGTAAAAGTTCTTGGGGTATCCCTTGACCTGTGTCTTGAACGCTGAGGAGGACGCTGGACCCGGGCATCGCCTTCTGAGAAACGGTCACGTGCCCACCAGAGGGAGTGAATTTCAAAGCGTTCGTAAGGAGGTGCTCCACCACCTTGCTCAAAAACTCTCGGTTCCCCGCCACGGTGCAACGAACATCGGGAGGCGTGAACGAAAGGGACACCCCTTTTTTTTCATAAATCAGACGAAGGGCCTGAACAGGGACCTCCACAATGTCGCACAAATCCAAAGGACGAAGATCCGCCGGGGTTTTTTCAATCAACGTCTCCTGAACGTCCAGCAATTGGTTGATCAACCGAGCGAGGTTTTGGGATTGATCGTGGATGCGATGGAGAGACTCCAAAGGTTTCCCACCCAAATCCCCCAAGCGACCGGACAACAGAAGTTCGCTTAATCCCATGATGGTGGTTAAAGGGGTTCTTAACTCATGGGAGATCGTGGCTAAAAAATCGTTTTTCATTTTACCAATCTGATGCAGTTCCGCGTTTTCTCGTTTCAATTTAAACGCGGTCAACGTCCGATTCAGGAAACCCAACAAATCCAAAACCGCTAAATCTTTTTTCAAAACATGGTCCAAAACGCCTCGCTTCATGGCCTCCACCGCGGGGCGAGAATCGTTTTCTTCGGACAGAGTGACGATCGGCAAAGGCAAAGACGTTTGAGACAACCGGGACAAAACATCCACCCCACCCAACCCGGGGAGAGCCAAATCAATCAAAATCAAATCGAAAGGCTGGCCGTAGATGCGGGGGATCAAGTATTCCCCGCGACGACACGCCTCCAACGTGATGTCCATGGACGGAATTTCAGCCAACCGTGCCCGAAGAGAAGACACAAAATCCGGGTCTTCGTCCCCGGCCAAAATACGTATTTGTTCTCGCTCCATCAAGACTCCTTTATCTCTTATTTCCAAAATCTTTGACATTTTGTCAAAGATTTTGGAAATAAGAGATAAAAAAAGCGTTCGTCATCCCGGCGAAGGCCGGGGTCCAGCCGTGCACCCGACAGAAAGATAGTCGGGAGAAGAAGAAAAGAAGCTCTTTGTCTTTTTTGTGCTCGTCGTCCCGGCGAAGGCCGGCCGATCTCAGAGAGACCGGCACTTGGGGCGACAGAGTCGCTGATGCGGGATCCAGTGTTTTTTGATACTTTTGACGGGGGATTTGTCGTAAGTTTCTTGGAAATTTATAAAATTTCCGTCGAAGAAACAAGACTTATTTTGGCCGGACCAACGTCACTTCGCCTCCGGCAAAAACCACTGTTTTTCGCCCCACCCTCAGACGCAACCGGCCCAAATGGTCCACACCCAACACACGCCCTTCGCCAACACCTTCTGGGGTTTCAAAAGTGACCCGTTGGGACTTCAACACCGACACCCCTTCAAAACCCCGACGAAATCCCGAAAAACCATCCCGTTCATACCGGCTTTTCGATGCCCCGAAACGGGCCGCCCAATCCCAGAGGAGATCCTCGGATCTCACGGAAGGGGCCCATTCGTTCACGGCCCCCGCTGGGACCAACGGCTGGAGAGGAAGCCTGTTGTTCACGTTGAGGCCCACCCCCATCACCACCCAGTGAACACGATCCGGCTGGGCGGACATTTCCGTTAGAACACCCCCGATTTTTTTCCCCTCGGCCCAAACATCGTTGGGCCACTTCACCTGGGCCGGAACCCCCCTGGATCGAAGGACATGAACCCAATCGAGAGCGGCCACCAAGACCAAAGCGGGAACCTGTTCTGGGCGAATTTTAGGACGAAGCAGAAGAGAAAACCACAACCCACCCAAAGGGGACGACCAGCGCCTGCCCAGCCGTCCCCGCCCCTGGGTCTGGCGATCGGCCCACACCAGAAGGCCTTCGTTGTCGCCCCCCAAGGCCCCCTCTTTTGCTAAATCCTGCGTGGACGAACAAGTGGGGAGGTGAACCACTTTTCGAACCAACTTTTTCACAAAACATCCACGTCCATACAAAAATCCAAGGCCGGGGCCGAATGGGTTAAAGCCCCGGACGACACACGGTCCACACCGGAGAGAGCCAACACCCCCACATTTTCCAGAGTCACCCCGCCCGACACTTCCAGCAAAGGGGTTTTGTGTAAAGATTTTGCTTTTTGTCTCACCCAACGCACCAAACCCGGAAGATCTTTTGACGGGATATTGTCTAAAAGCAGAACATCCGCCCCCGCTTCCAAAGCCCAAAGGGCCTCGTCCCGATCGCGACACTCCATCACCACAGGAATCCCTCGCCGACGAACGGACTGAACCTGGTGAATAAGACCGGCCCGGCCGAGAGCCCCTCGAAAAAAAGCCAAGTGATTTTCTTTCAGAAGAACCGCGTCCGCTAAATCCTTGCGATGGTTTTTTCCACCGCCCATACGCACCGCGTATTTTTCCAATTCCCGAAGTCCCGGCGTGGTTTTTCGCGTTTCCAAAACGATCGTCTTTCGTCGCCCCACAGCCCGAACGAAAAGACGCGTGAGAGACGCAACCCCCGACAAATGAGAAAGGAAATTTAAAGCCGACCGCTCCGCCGACAACAACGACCGAAGGGACCCGCGGGCTTCTAAAACAGTCCGACCAGGCCGCAGGAGATCCCCATCGCGAACGAAAGCCTGAAAAACTATTTTTTTATCCCTCTCTAAAAAAACCGCCCGAGCCACGTCCACCCCGGCCAACACGCCCACCTCCCGGGATTTGATGGTGGCCACCGCTTGGGTTTTAGAGGGAACAAAAAAACGGGACGTCACATCGTTCCACGCCCGATCTTCGCTAAGAGCCCTTCGGGCTTGGCGTTTTATATCCATGCGAGGTATTCTACCCTTTTTTAAAATCTTCCGCCAAACCGCGGAAGATTTTAGTGGCCAACACAGGATTCCTGTGAAGGGGAAAGAGGAAGTGGAGCCCCCATAAAAACGAATAGAACAGGGGGCCTAAAAACTCGCGTAAGAAAAAATTCGTCTGAGACCGTTTCACCAAAAGGGTGAAGAATTTGGGCGATGTTCCCCCCTTTGAAAAGGGGGGGGCGGGGGGATTTGACCGACGATGAAAACAAAAACAAATCCCCCTCAATCCCCCTTTTTCAAAGGGGGAGGCTCGGCTTACGTGATCTTTGGGGGACAAAAAAACATCTTGCTTTTTTTTGAGAGGTTTGGTATATTGGGTGTGCACACCGAAGTGCAAAATTTTTGACGAAGACGTCCCGCGAGGCCAAAAGTCCGCGGGATTTTTTATTGGGCCACAGGCCCAACGGGGTTGGGAGGCCTCGGTGTCATTGGCTGGATAAAATTTGTGTTGAAGACGAAGACGTCTTGCACGGAAACATTCCGTGCGAGACGTCTTTTTTTTTATTAATGGGGAAGGGGGATTCTATGAAATTCAAAAACAAAATCGTTCGAAGCGTGGCCTCAACGGTGGCCGTCGTGTTTTTACTCCAGACGGTGCTGTCGTCCAAGGTGGAAGCCAATTTCTGGCAAGAAAGGCGAAGCGTCGCCACGGCCCAACGAAAGGCCGGTACGCCCACTCTGTTGGCCAGCCTTCCCGGGGCCCCGTCCCCGCTGGCCCTCTTTGGATCAAACCTTCCCACAGGGACCTCCAACGCCCGCATCCCCGCCCGCATGGGCGACGTGCGCTCAGTCCCGTTGGAACAACAGAAAACCTCCGTGGTCTTGATTCAAGACGCCCATCGGGTGGAATCGGCCCAGGTGAACATCGCCGAAATTTTGGAACACTTAAACACCACGTCCGGGCCCTTGGTGGTCGGGGTGGAAGGAGCGGCGGGGTCTTTTAATCTCCAAGATTTCCGTCAATGGGCCAACGACGCCGAGCGGGACGCCGTGTCCGCCTATATGGTGCGACGAGGGTTGGTGAACGGGGCGGAACTGTTTGGCATGAAAACGGCCCAAGAACCTTTATTGTGGGGTGTGGAATCGCCGGAATTGTACCACAAAAACGTAAAAGCCCTTCAAGAGAGTTTGGCCCATCAAAAAGAGATCAAATCGGTTTTGACCGTTTGGGACAAAGAACTTCAGCCCCTCCGGCAACAATTTTTCTCGTCGAAAGCCTTGGCTTGGGACGCGGCGGTCACGGCGTACCACCAAGAAAAGATGGGCCTCGTGGACTACGTGCAAACCCTCGCAAAACTCACGCCGGGTCCCCTCCCCACCGAAACATCGAAATTGATCCGTGTGGCCACATTAGAAAAAGAACTAAACATGCTCGCCATGGAAAAAGAACGGCGGGATTTTCTGGAAACCCTCTCCGGTCGCTTGACACCCGAGGCCATGGCCTCTTTAATGAAAGACAGCGCCTCCTACCGTTTGGGCGATATGTCCGGCACGGCTTACTACGAAACGTGGAAAACCTTGGCCACCGCCCACGGTTTGTCGTGGAAAAACTGGCCCCAGATGGACCGATACGTATCTTCAGTTATTTTGTCCGAAAAAATTTCCGCCCAAAAACTTTTCGACGAACTGGCCCTGTTGCACGACCAAGGAATTCAGAGCATCGGTCGCACCCCTCAAGAACGGGAAGTGCTGGCTTTGTCCGAAGATTTGCGCCTGATGGACCGGTTGGTCAGCCTTACGTTGGTTCCCTCGGAATGGAACACCTGCTCCACCCGACGAGAAAATTTGCTCAGCTGGCCCGAACGCTTCGCGAAAATCCAAGGGCGGGTTTCCCCCTTGATATCCCCCATTGTGTTAAATTCGTATTTTGTTTTTTACGAAACAGCCCTCGAAAGAAACGATGTGATGGCCACGAATCTTTTGAAAAAAGCCCAAGAAGCCGGGGCAAAAACCGCCGTCCTCGTGGCCGGCGGGTTCCACACGGAGGGGTTGCTGACCGTGTTGGCGTCCCGGGGAGCGTCTCCCATGGTGGTCGCGCCCAAAATTGGGGAAATCGTGGCCGGGACCTCTTATATGGACGCGTTCACGGTTAAGCGCACCCCCGTGGAACGAATGCTTTTGGGCGAACGGCTGGATTTGGCCCCGCCCGCCTCTTTGGCCACCCAATCGTTGGGGGAATTGGCAAATTTAGCCAAGAGGTTGATGGGATTAGCCCAAACGGCAGCACGATTGACCGAGACCACTGGCGATGATATCGCATCACCAGCCGGAACAGAAATTAGCAACGTTCGTCGCCAAGGGGACACCGTCACAGCGGATGTAACGGTAGAAAAGGTTGCCAGCAAAATCGTTGTGGAACCGGCGGAAGAAGAAACACCCACTCCGCCAACCGACACAGAAGTGATCACTCTCCCATTAGAAGCAGGGGCTGTAACCGCAACCGTGACGCCCCGTCAAAACTCAAGAACCCAAGGGTTTATTGTTGGGATTTTAACCCGGTTCACCCCAGAACTTATAGTGGCCGGAATTTTCTGGTTGTTGGGCATCGGGGACCTGTCCGTTTCCACGGCGGGCTTCGCGGTGGCCGTGAGTGCCTTTGTTCGGGCCGGCTGGACGGGAAGTATTTTGTGGCACGGCTTCGGCCACGTGGTGGCCCTCCAAGGGGCCCGTCCGGGCCAGTGGGGAGCCCCCTTGAAAAAATACATGAAAGGCCTAGGCTTCTCCATCCTCCCCTTCACCAAAACCTTCATCCCCGGCCTCTCCGCCCCCCCCCCCCCCCCCGGCTTACCCCG
>Ga0247840_10000753_pt1 | contig 66029 bp, 51 predicted proteins | sample LaCruzMarch2015__FD_192404 | JGI IMG/M metagenome (GOLD analysis project Ga0247840, IMG submission 192404) | Freshwater microbial communities from meromictic Lake La Cruz, Castile-La Mancha, Spain - LaCruzMarch2015_17m | ecosystem: Environmental > Aquatic > Freshwater > Lake | place: Spain... | reverse complement strand
CTCAAATTGGGAGTGCAAAAGTAATACTTTTTTTATTACTGCCAAACTTTTTTTTACTTTTTTTTCTACTTTTTTTTCAACACTTTGTTAGTAAATATTTTATCAACTAAAAAAAATTCAAAAGGTTATTAAGAACAGTAATTATTTTGAAAATGGGCTGCAAAGATATATAATTTCTTAATTTCTTAATAATAAAAAAACTTTTATATACTACATGTTTTCAGTTTTTATATCTTTGTATTGAATTTATAAATACTATAATATTCTATAATCTAATAAATATGAAACGAATAAAACTTTTTATACGCTTATTTATTATTATAATAAGTATGATAATAGTATCAAAAAACTTAAATGCTCAACGAAGTTTTGGAAGCAGAATATTTACAGGAGGAAGTCTTGGATTACAGTTCGGTAACATTACTTTAATAGATGTATCTCCAATGATAGGCTACCGCTTAACAGAAGATATAGATGTTGGGATTAATCTCACTTATAAATATTATAATTATAATGATTATTACAAATACACTGATCCTCAAACAAACAAAATTCAATATTTTAATCTAAAAACCAATATTTTAGGAGGTGGGATATTTGGCAGATATCATTTTACAGAGAATTTATTTGCACATCTTGAAGTTGAATACTTGAGCTTTTCAATAGATAAGTACTCAATATATAATAATGGACTTATTTCAAAAAAAGAGAAAGTTGGAATTACAAGTCTATTTGTAGGTGGAGGATATAAACAAGAAATAGGATACAATTCTTTTTTTACATTAATGATATTATATAATTTAAACGAAACAACTAATTCACCCTATACCAACCCAATTATCAGAGCTGGGTTTGGAATAGGTTTATAGAAATCAAACAATTAACAACTATTATATTATGGGTAATTTATTAACAACGCTACAACCAGAAAAAATCTGGTATTATTTTAATGAAATTCTTCAAATTCCTCGTCCTTCAAAAAAAGAAGAGAAAATTGCTGCTTATCTTATGGCATTTGCCAAAGAACATAAACTGGAAGCCACTCAAGATAAAATCGGTAATGTTTTGATTTCAAAAAAAGCAGCTAAAGGCTTTGAAAATCTTCAAACAGTAGTTTTACAAAGCCATTTGGATATGGTTTGTGAAAAAAACAGCGACAAAATTCATGATTTTGATAAGGATGCTATAGAAGCCCGAATTGAAGGCGAATGGGTAAAGGCTAACGGCACTACTTTAGGTGGTGATGATGGCATTGGCATTGCTGCTTCGTTGGCTATACTATCATCAAATGACATTGAACATGGTGCTGTTGAATGTTTGTTTACAGTTGACGAAGAAACCGGTTTATCGGGTGCTTTTGCTTTAAGTACAGATTTATTAAAAGGTAAGATTTTATTAAATCTTGATTCGGAAGATGAAGGTGAGATATTTATTGGTTGCGCTGGAGGAAAAGATACAGTTGCAGAGCTCTCATATTCCACAATTCCAGTTCCTGAAAACAATCAGGCTTTTATTATTAATATATCAGGGTTAACAGGCGGACATTCAGGCGATGATATTAATAAAGGCTTAGGTAATGCTAATAAATTACTCAATAGATTTTTGTGGGAAACCAACAATAAATATACAATTCATTTGGCAGAAATAAATGGAGGAAATCTAAGAAATGCAATTCCAAGAGAGGCTTATGCTGTTTTTACTGTTAATAAAGACAAAGCATCAAAAGTATTGGCTGACGCAAAAAAATACAATGAAATAATACGTTTTGAATACCGTTCTACCGAAGCTGAACTTCAGTTTACTATTGAAAATATTGAAATACCAAAAAATATTATAAATTCAGAAATTCAATCAAAACTTTTGAATGCTTTGTATGCATGTCCTCATGGAGTTATCAGTATGTCGAGAGAAATACCGAATTTTGTAGAAACGTCTACCAATCTGGCTTCTGTAAAAATGAAAGATCAAAAAATCATTATTACAACGAGTCAGCGTAGTTCTGTTGAATCAGCTAAAGAAGATATTTGCAACATGGTTGCCAGTGTTTTTCAATTAATCGGAGCAAAGGTAACTCAAGGTGACGGTTATCCGGGCTGGACACCTAATCCTGATTCGAAAGTTCTTGAGATTGCTAAAAAATCTTATCTGAAACTTTTTAATAAAGAGCCTAAAGTATTGGCTATTCATGCTGGTTTGGAGTGCGGATTAATTGGAGAGAAATATCCTGAAATGGATATGATTTCTTATGGTCCAACTATCAAAGGAGCTCATTCGCCTGATGAAAGAATGAAAATTGATACTGTGAAAATGTTTTGGGACCTGACACTGGATATATTAAAGAATATTCCGATTCGTTAAAAAAAGAAAGGCTAGCAATATTGAATTGCCAGCCTTTCTTTCTAATTGTATTTTAAACATTTCATTGCTAAAATAGAGATTCTTATTACAAATTAAGTTTTTAAATTTTCACAAAACGATTTCTTGAAAGAATTTTTCCATTTTGAAGAATTTGAATCAAATAATAGCCTTTGGCTAAATTATCAATTTCAATTTGAATATTTTCATTTTTGACATCATTTATCATTTTTGATGTAAGAATTTCGCCATAGAGATTGTATAATCTGATTTCAATATCCTTTAACTGATAATCAATCATATTAATATTTATAATATTATTGGCAGGATTTGGAGAAATTTGAAAGGAATATGTTTCTTCATTTTTAATATTCAGTGTGTTATTTACAACAAATGAATGGCATATTTCACTCCCAAAATCTGTTTGAAAACTGTATAAAGTTAAAAATCCACTACCAATATTTCCTTCAAAATAAGCCTGTCCAGCAGTACCATTACCATTAGGTGGCATATTGGCCCAAAATTTCAATCCATCTTCACCCAAATCTGTCAATTTAATTTTATAACATCCGTTTTGAAGATTAAAAGTCTTATTATACCAAGTGTTAGCAGACATAGGGCTATCACTTTGAGCAACAACATTCCCATTCACATCTTCTACCTTCCAACTAGTTTCAGATGGCTTATGATTCGTACGAAAGTACATTTGGTATTCATTTAAAGTATAAACAGGAACTGTATCAAAAGCAGTAACAACCTTATTATTGAACATATATTCATCTTGCTGACCATTGGGTTGTTTAACTGCCGCCCAAAACCTAGAAGATGATGTATATGAATCCAAATTCATTGGAGGTAAACTTACCTTAGCCGTTTCTAAAAAAGCAAGAGAACCAGACCATTGAAAACTATTAATAATTCCGTTTTCAAATGCATAATCTATGGTAAGGTTTGTTATTGTATTTTTGCCTGTGTTTTTAATTTTAACAATAGGCTTTCCACAAATAGGATTAAACCTTCCATTTATTTCATAGTTGCTGGGTGCAATAATTTCTACCATTGCAGCATCATTTAAAAAATTAGGTACAGAATAAGTAACTAATTGTGATTCTGTAACGTAATTCCCATCAGGATTATAATCAATGTCATAATCAATTGAGATTTGATTGTTAATAACATAAGGACTTAATTCAAATTCCTGGATTGTTGCAGGCATACCCGGACACCATGCAGCTCTGTTATATACCCAGGTTCCTCCTTGAGGATATAAAGGATTCATAGCACAAGGTTGCATAATCTGCCATTGTCTTATGAATTGTCCGTTTGCTTTCAATTTATGAGTATTCGCACAGAATTCAGCACAATTATTGGTTGAACCCATTCCATGACCAGTAATAGTAGTTCTGAGTTTTAGCATTTTTTCAGTAGCAGCATCTATTGTAAAGGTTTTAGCAATAACTTTAGCATCAAATGTATTTAGATTATAATTACCTTGCCATACATTTTTAATATTCAAAACATCGCGAAGTGGAGTTCCTTCAATAAATACAAATTTTAAATCAAGTAATTCCTGAAAGTTTCCGGCTTCAAGGTATACTGTATCTTTTAGTAAATGGACAAAATCACTCACATCATAAATCCAAGTCCAACCGTTTCCTAATGAAAGACCATTTCCATAGGGAGTAATAAAGCGTCCTAATTCCCATTTATTGATTATCTCAAAAGGAGCACCATAATAATAATAGTATTTTTGGAATAAACTATCATTGGCAGTCATTAAAATTGAGTCTGTAAGAATTCCATTTGAATTGTATGTGTATCTGTAATATGGCAAATATTTAAATAAGGTATCTGTTGGAATGGTCGGATGCAAACTATCAGCATACACAACTATCATAATTGGCAAATTTTTAATAGAATCTAATACAAATACCGAATCAATATGAGACTGATAAACCCCCTTTTCAAAAACGATTACAGGTTTATAATTCAAAGGTGTTAGATTTTTAAACCGATTCGCCTTGTAATTATTCCAATCAGTAATTCCAATATATTTAGCTTTATCCTGATTAAAACCTGATATATTATTTATAATATTTCCATTGCCTTCATTAAAATCATAAGCATAAACTAAATTCTGATATTCCGTATTTAAAGCTGTTAATTTATTATACATAAGATATTTAATAGATGTTGGACTTAAATCTTTATCCCATACAGAAAAATCATCAATAGATCCTTTATAATATCCATTTTGATATGTTATTGCATTTCCTACTATAAATCGTGCAATCGTATCCATAAGTTTTGTTTTGCCACTTCCACTATGCCAAAGATTTCCATTCAAATAAATTTTCATACTTCCTGTTTGTGCATTTTTAGTAAATGCCCAATGATTCCATTTTCCCTTAAAATCAGAAACCTGAGCTGCTTTATTGATTCTGTCATAAGGGTTTTTTCCTGCATCCCAAAATACGCTACTATTTCCCCATGGTAAATGTGCATTGAGTATTCTAGCATTTGTAGCACTTATTCCTTCAAAAGCTGAGCCATTATAGGGCAGAGCTTCATTCCCATATTGCCAGAACATTATAGTAACTGAAGTATCTACCATTTGAAATCTGGAAATAGGAAGTTCCAGAATATTACCCAATCCGAAAGAAACAAAATAATCAGATTCCGTTGATGTAACACCGCTTAAATTAGTAGTTAGATTTGTTGCAAAACCAAGCCCTTGATTTTCCTGAAAATATTCAAAATCAATAAGTATGTTTGAAATCCCATCCCAATTGAAAGCCTGATTGAACTGAAAACTATGCCATCCATCAGATTGAAGTTGTGTATTTTTATCATAAACTAAAAGAAAACTATCCAATGAAGCAGGTATAGCTATTGAATCAATTCCACTTGCTTTGATTTTAATAATTAACCTTCCAATGTTTTTGGGGATTGAAAGCCCATTAATATTTAATTTTATACCTGTTATATTACCGGCAGTTAATCCCGAGCTTATCAATTCTGAAGCCTTCCAGATAAAAACGCTTCTTCCATCGGGATTACCATTTACAAAAGGCTGAAATGTACTATTCACAAGATTGCCAACTAAAGTTGAATCCAAAGAAATTGTGTTATCATGAACGATATATGACTGAAAAGAAGGCAAATAATTCCACGAAGGAGTGTTTCTATAAAGTAGTGTATCAGGAGGATTTCCTGTAAAGTTAAAATATTTATACTTTGGCTGTGAATTTAGAATGGAATCATATGTAGCAGTATGTTCAAACAGGTTGCAATACGAAAGATAATCCCATTCTCCGCATTGCGGACTTTGGGTAGGATCACATTTAAGTTTGTAATACATAAATACCTTTTCAAATGTTTTGTTAGAAAAAGAAGGAAAAATAAATTTTCCAACTTTTGGATTGAGTCCTGTAGGCCTTGCCCAATTGAAATCGAAAGTCTGAACAACGGTTGTGTCACCTGGACCCGCAAACAACTTATGACTTATTACAAATAGTATTATCAAAAGAAAAGCGATAGATTTTTTCATTTATTAAAGTATTAATGATAGATTCTGAAATTTCATTTTTTTATTTTTTCATACAAAAATTAGAACCAATTAATTATGTTTGAAAAAAACATTACAAATATACATTTTATATTTAACATTTTTGTTCAAAAATTTCAAACATATTTGTAGTAATTTTGCATTTGTTATAGAATTTACGAAAACTGAAGTTGGTTAAAAATGAAGAAAATATTATTTAGTCTATCGCTTTTTTTATTATCATTATCCTCTGTACTTGGGCAAATTCCAGCTGGATATTACGATGCTGCTGTTGGCTATTCAGGAGAAAACCTTAGATCAGCATTAAAGACTATTACCACAAATGGTCATTATAAAATATTGTACGATAATATTTGGAATTTTTATGACAATACAGATGTTTATCCTGCTCCAAACAATACTATTATTTGGGATATGTACACTGATATTCCAGGAGGAGCTGACTCTACCACTTTAACGGTATTTACTGATCAATGCGGAACTGGAGGGGCTGGAGCTGAAGGAGTATGCTATTCGCGTGAACATTGTATGCCTAATTCGTGGTGGGGTGGATTAGGAAAAACCACATCAACATCCTATCCTCAATATTCGGATTTACATCATTTATTCCCTGCTGATCAATACGTTAATATGTATAAAAGCAATTATCCAATTGGACAAGTAGGTACTGCAACTTACATCTCTAACAATGGTAGTAAAGTAGGCTCATGTTCTTTCCCAGGGTATTCAGGTGTTGTTTTTGAACCTATTAATGAATACAAAGGCGACTTTGCCAGAGTTTATTTATATATGGCTACACGATACATGGATAGCATTGGAGCGTGGGTAAAAAAATATCCAACTTATGATTCAAGATTTATAATTGATACTGCAACCAGTAATTATAAACAATGGTTTATCAGTATGTTAATTACTTGGCATATTGCTGACCCAGTTAGTAGTAAGGAAATCAACAGAAATAATACAATCTATTACAATACAGCACAACATAATAGAAATCCTTTTATTGATCATCCTGAATATGTGCAAGCTATTTGGGGTGGTACTATAGTAATAAAACAAGAACCATCAAATCATACTACAAATTTTAATGCAACAAATACAGAACCTTTAAATAGTACAATTACATTAAACTGGACAGATGCTTCGGGAACTGTACAACCTGATGGATATCTTATTCGAGCAAGTTCTATTGATTTTAATTCAATTCAAAACCCAACAGACAGTTTTCCAGAAACTATTACCAATATGCAAAAGATAGTAAGTCAAGGTGTGCAAACTACTACTTTTTCGGGACTACTTCCTGGCACTTTATATTATTTCAAAATTTTTCCTTTTACAAATAGTGGCAGTAATATTAATTATAAAACTAATTCAATTATTCCCACAGCTACTTCATCTACTTCAAATTTAGTATGGAAAGAAGATTTTGAAACTGGATCAAAAACTTCTTATGCTAATGATACCATTACATGCAGTATGGGAGACTGGATATTTTTTGATGCATTGATTGGCACATCAACATCTGATAGAAAGAATGGTATAAAAAGCGCGAGATTAAGGTATGCAAATTTGAAAATGTTTTTTGATAAAACAGGTGGTGTAGATACTATTACAATTTATCATGCTAAGTATGGAAATGATGCAAATGCAATTTGGAAACTTCAATTATCAACAGATGGAGGAAATAATTGGAATTATATAGGAAATCCAATTACATCAACAGATACTATTCTTACACCAGCTATTTTTTCAATAAAACAACCAGGTAGTGTACGTTTTAATATTGAAACAACTTCTAATACAATCAGAATAAATATTGATGATATTAGCATTACAAATTACACAGGCCCTTTGCTAACGCCCCCACAATTAACTGCTGATGTAACAAATAATAATGTTGATAATAATATAGATATTTTATTTACAGATAATGCTGCCTGGCGAGCAAATATTACTTCTATTAAAATTGGGAATACAGCTTTAACACCAATTACTGATTATATTTTAAGTGCTGGTAATATTCAGCTCCTACCATCAGGAGGAAACTCTTTACTTACTGCAGCAGGTTCAAAAATTATTACGATTGAAGCATTTGGATATAATACAGACACAATTACTCAAATTATTAATACTGGCACACCCACATCTAATAACTCAACTGTTTCAATCAGTTCAGCATTTACAACAAATTCAACCCGCACTATAACATGCACAGCCAAAGACAAATACAACAACTTAGTACCTGGCTATACATTCAAATACAATTTAATAATAACCAACAATAATGCAAATACTTCAGAGTTATATACTATTGATGGAATTGCTCGTTCGAGTAATGTAAGTAATGTTATTGTAATTTCAACTACGAATGCAAGTGGAGTTTCAAGTTTTACAGCCTCAATTCCAGTAACAGTTGATCCGGGAGATGGTATAAGTATTCAACTATTACTAAATGATGGAACAAACAACACAGGCTCAGCTTTTATTTTTAAACAGTTATTTAATCAGACAATAAGTTTTGGAATACTTGCTCCTGTAGTTTATGGAGATGCTAATTTTAGTTTATCAGCAACAGCAAGCTCAGGACTTGCTGTAAGTTATTCCAGCTCCAATACTTCAGTTGCAACAGTTTCTGGCAGTATCGTAACTATTATTGGTATTGGCACAACAAATATTACAGCTTCACAATCAGGTAATACTTCTTATTACCCAGCATCTAATGTAACTCAAACACTAATAGTAAATACAAAAGCACTCATTATTTCCGGAGCTACAGCTTCTAATAAAGTATATAATGGTACAAATACTGCCACAATTACAGGTACATTAAGCGGCATCGTTGGACCTGATATTGTTAACTTAAATGCATCTGGTTTTTTTACCGACATAAATGCTGGCATAAATATACCAATAACATCAACATCAACAATTACCGGCATCGATTCATACAAATATACCCTCACTCAACCAACCAGCTTAACTGCAAATATTACCCAAGCTTCTCAAACTATTACTTTCGGTGTACTTACAAATAAAACTATATATGATTCTGATTTTAGTCCAGGTGCATCCTCTCCTACTTCTGCAATAAATACAATTACATACTCAAGTTCTAATTCTTCTGTAGCAACAATTATTTCAAATCAAATACATATTGTTGGTGCAGGCACAACATTAATAACAGCTTCACAAGCTGGAAATAATAATTATACAGCAGCTACAAATGTTTCTCAAACACTAACAGTAACTGCAACACTTGAAACAATTATAGCATGGCAGTTTGGAAATCCCGCATCAATAGGTAATGAAATTACTTATAATGCTACTACTAATAATATAAATCTAAACATTTCAACACTCTCCAGAGGAAGTGGAATTTCTCCAACAGCTTTAGCACGTGGATTTTCTGCTAACTCTTGGGGTGATTCTGCAACAAAAATAAATGCTGTAAGCAATAATGAATATTTTGAATTTTCTATCAATCCAAAAATAGGTTATAAAGTCTCTCTTTCAACTCTGGATGCAACATTAAGACGCTCATCAACAGGACCAAATGTATATATTTGGAAATATAGCACTGATGGAAATACTTTTACAGACTTAGGCATCGATATGAATTTTACAAGTTCTGCCGACGGAGTTGCTCAACCTCAAATAAATTTATCTGGCTTATCAACTTTACAGAATGTAACAAATTTAACAACAATAACCTTTAGAATATATGCGTGGGGAGGTACTAGTGCATCAGCCACATTTGCAATTGCAAGATATGGTACTAATATTACAAATAACTGTTTGGCAATTGGAGGCACAGTAAGTGCAATTCCCCCTCCTATTTTGTCAGTGAACTCTTTAACTGTCTTTGAAAATCAATGTATCAATACTACAAGCAATCCAAATAGTTTTAGAATTACAGGAACAAACCTAAACACATCAAATGTAACGATAGCTGCACTAATAGGATATTCTTATGCAACAACTTCAGATGGCACCTATGCATCTTCATTAACAATTCCTCAAACCGGAGGTAGCTTTAATCAAGATATTTTTGTAAAATTTTCGCCTAACGCAGTTCAGACTTATGGTGGAAATATAATTGTAAGCGGTGGTGGTGCAACTTCGGTGAATCGTTCGGTTACAGGATCTGGAATTAATACAACTGCAAGCGTTACAACAACAAATCCTGCTACTTTGATTACTACAAATACAGCAACTTTAAGTGGAGTTGTATCTTCAGAAGGTTGCCAAACTGTTATTGCAAGAGGAATATGTTATAGCACTTCTACAAATCCTGATATTAATGGAGCTCACACTATTGAATCAGGAGCTTTAGGTTCTTTTTCCAGCAATGTTTCAGGTCTTTTACCAAATACATTTTATTATTTTAGAGCTTACGCCACAACTAATGCTGGTACAACATACGGAAACACTGAAACTTTTACAACTAATATAGCCGCGCCAATAGCAAATACAATCATACAACCCTCTTGTTTGATAGCCACAGGAATTATAGAGATAACTTCGCCATTAGGTGAGATTTATGAATATAATATTGATGGGGGAGTTTATCAGATTTCTACTATATTTGAAGGCATTTTGGCAGGAAGTCATACTATACTGGCGAGGCTTAGAGCCAATCCCAGTAGTATTTCAGCCAATACTAATATAATAGTAAACCCACAACCTCCTGTTTCATCAAGTCCATCAGGAAATACTACGCAACGTTTTTGTAATTTAGCTACTATAAATGATTTAGTAGCAGTAGGTAGCTCTATTAAATGGTACGATTCAATTAATAATGGTAACTTACTTTTATCAAGTAATGCATTATCAAATGGTGTGCATTATTTTGCAACTCAAACTGAAGCCGGAAAATGTGAAAGTAATTCAAGGTTAAATATAGGTGTAATTATAGATTCTCTAACATTATCAGGTACAGCTTCTACTACAACAAGTGCAGTTTTAGGAGGACAAAATATAGAATTAAATTTAACTGGCAATAATGGCAGTATTAGTAAATGGCAAAAATCATATAATGGTAGTGATTGGGTTGATATTCTTTCTGCAGATAATCCATATTCAGACATTCCAATTTCATTGGGTAGCTGGAATTATCGCGCAATAGTAAAAAATGGTGTTTGTGATGAAACTAATTCAAATCAAGTTACAGTTTCTGTTAATGTAAATTCTACAACATTTACAGCTAATATTGATAATAACTGGGATAATGCAGGCAATTGGAATAATGGCATTCCAAGTAAGTTATATAATGCTATAATTCCAGCAAATAAGTTAGCAATTATTAGTTCAAATAATATTGCAAAAACAAAGAATTTAACGATTGTACCTTTAGGTAAATTAACTATCAATTCATCTTATGATTTATTTGTGGATAACACATTGTATTTACAATCAGATGCAACAGGAAGTGCCTCGTTCATTAATAAGGGCATCTTACAATCAACCAACAATATAATTGAACGTTATATCCCTGTTACTACCACTGATGCATTTCATATATTGGCTTCTCCTGTTGCTTCTCAAGAAATTAACAGCAGTTTTAATCCTGAAACTCAGAGTTTGTTTGCATGGGATGAAACCAATGGAAGTTGGCTTGCCAATGAAGAGGCTGGTTTTGCTGCCCTAAACGGAAGCAATATACTTACACCAGGAAGAGGCTATGCCGTTTCCTACCCTGCAACTTCCACAAAAAGTTTTACAGGAATAATCAATCAAGCTACAGTTTCAACCAATTTGACATTTACTTCAGGTTTGTATGCTGGATGGAACTTAGTTGCCAATCCTTATCCTTCTGCCATAAACTGGAATACTGCTTCAGGCTTTAATAGAAATATGCTTGAAAATACTGGCTCCGAACAATATGCTTATTGGATTTGGAATCCAACAACGGGCAACTATGGTTGTTTTATTTCAAATGATACAATTGGCACAAATGGTGTTTCTAATTTTATAGCTTCAGCCCAAGGTTATTGGGTAAAAGCTGATTCTGCTGCAAGTTTTAGTATAAACAATAATGCCTGTGAACATGCTCCTCAAAACTGGCTAAAATCTAATAATGCAGAAAACAATACCATCAGGCTAAAAACATCAAACACAACAAATACTTTCAGTGACGAATTAATAATCAACTTTGGAAACTCAAATGATATGGGTGGTGCCGAGAAAATGTTTAGTATGTACGCAAAGGCTCCTAGTTTTTATTCAACAAAGTTGAATAAAAACTGGAGTATTAACAAACTTAGTTCAGTTGCCAATAATTCTACTATAGTTTTAGGCTTTAAAGCAGGTATTGACGGCGATTATCAGATTTCAGCAACGGGTGTTCAGTCATTCGGTAATGTGATGCTGGAAGATTTACAAACAGGAATTCAACAAAATTTATCTGCTTATAACACTTATTCGTTCAATGCACAAACCAACGACAATCCCTATCGTTTTCTGTTACACTTTATTTCAACAGGAATAAATGAAGAGTATGAGAAATCACCTATTATTTATTATAGCAATCAAACAATTCATGTTATAAATCCATGGAAAGACAATGCTATATTAAATATTTATGATGTAAATGGCAGATTGTTTCAAGTATATAATATTACAGAAGGAAATAATAATTTTTTCATTTTAATACCTCAGGGTGTGTATTTTATAAAATTAATCAATAAACACAAGATTTTTGTAAAGAAAGAGGTGATTTTCTAATTTATATAAGGACTTCATAAAACATAAGTCAATAATTAACTTGAGTAGGAATAGAAAGCACCGCTTATCGGCTTCTTCAGACGATTAGCGGATAAATAAAAGGGAAATAAAACTATCCGCTAAGCGAAAAAAAATCGCTAAACGGTTACAGTCAAATTAAAACATATCTGCCAAGTAATAAAAACTACTAAACAGAACTAATAACACAAACAAATGAATTTTAAAGAAAATTATACTTATCACGTTTACAATAGAAGTAACGAAAAAGTATTTTATTCAAGAGATAACTAATTATTTTTTGTCAGGAAAATAAGAAAACATATTATGCCTTATGCTGATATATTAGCTTATTGTTTGATGCCTAATCATTTTCATTTACTTATAAATGCAAAAAAAGAAGCAGAAGTGTTTGTAAATAGTAAGAATATGATTTATACACAAGGCATTGTCTAAATCAATTGGAACAATGCTGAGTTCTTATACGCAAGCAATAAACAAACAACAAATCAGAAAAGGTAGTTTATTCGCACATCAAACAGAAGCAAAACAATTAAATTTTCAAAAAGGAGAATATTCGCAGAATTGTTTCTTTTATATACATCAAAATCCCATTGTTGCTGAATTAGTAAAAAAGATTGAAGATTGGGAGTTTTCCTCATTTATTGATTATATTGGCATAAGAAACGGAACTTTAATTAATAAAAATTTGGCATACGAAATAGTTAATTTTGATATAGATGATTTTTACGAGCAGTCTTATACTGTTTTAGGACTTGATAGTATTAATGATTTATATGAGAAAGAATAATTCCTTTACTTCTGGTATTAAGTAAGATGCCAAATAGAGATTATGATAAAAGGATGGTAGTTGAATAATATCAGTATCAAATCAATTAATTGGAATCTTTACTTTTACAGTAGTTCCTTTTGCAGGAATTGAGTCTAATTCAAATATTCCATTTAATAAATTAATTCTTTCGCGCATATTGTATATTCCATTGGTTTTAAGCGATTGAAGTTGTTCTTCCAATTTAAAACCCTTGCCGTTATCGTCTATCTGTAAAAAAATCTCATTCATGTTAATTTGCAGCAGTATATTTACTTTGGTGGCTTCGGCATGCTTTACAATGTTATTCAATGCCTCCTGAACAATGCGAAAAAGATAAGTTTTTATAACTTTATCCATATCATCTGAATTGCATTCATCAATAAATGTAATGGTAAGACGAGTTCTGTTTTCAACATCCTCACATAAATTTCGGATGGCTTTCGACAGACCGAATTCGTACAATACCGATGGCATTAAATCGTAAGAAATACGTTTTACTTCATCAATAGTGCTATCGAACAAAGTTTTAATTCCTTCGATGGTGTATAATAATTTCGAACGATCGGTAAAAATAAGGCTTTCTAATTTAAGCTTAATTGCAATCAGCAATTGCCCCAACCCATCGTGCAATTCACGCGATAGCCTTTGGCGTTCCATCTCCTGCCCATCAATAAAAGATTGCATCCTTATCAATCGTTCTTTTTTCAATTCCTGACTCTGTTGCTCCAGTTGGTTCACCATCTGATTAAACGATTCTGTTAAAGCTCCTATTTCGTCTTTTGCTGGAAGTTTTGTTTTAATATTTGAACTTTCTTTATTCATACTTTTTTATCAGGTAATTTATAAATACTCTTCAAAAGTAAGAAAAATATAACAATGCAGTGCAAAGTTTTATAATACTGTGGATAATGACATATCCTAAAATATGTTTCTTTTAAAAAAAGGCCAAATATCAATATTCTATTAAAGCCTCCTCCTATTCTGAAATTAAAAACCGCTGTCAGAAATTAATTATTATTCTAACAGCGGTTAATTGTATATTTGGTCTTGGTATTTTAGTAAAAAAAAATCTGAATAAAAACCACTAAACAGATATTTATATTTGAAAATAGATATTACAAAACACCTTCATCATAAGCTTTTTCTCCATGTAAAGAATCGTCGAGTCCTAATATTTCATCGGATTCAGAAACACGAACCGGAGTTATAAAGTTAATTACAATTAACATGATATAGGTAAATATAAATCCATAAATAGATGCAATGGCAACGGCTACTACTTCTTTTCCAAAGAAACTTGCATTTCCAAACCATAAACCATCAGCACCGGCAGCATTTACTGCTTTTGATGCAAAAACGCCTAACATAATGGTTCCAAAAACACCACCAATACCATGAACGCCCCATACATCCAATGCATCATCCCATTTCATTTTATTTTTTAATTGTACAGCAAAATAACATACCAATCCCGCTGCAGTTCCAATAATTGGAGAAGCCCACAATGGAACGAAGCCAGCACAAGGTGTTATAGTGGCTAAACCTGCAATTCCTCCTGTTAACAAGCCAACTAATTTCGGTTTCCTTTCTTTAGACCATTCTATCACCATCCATGAAATGGTTGCAAAAGAAGCAGCAATATCTGTATTTAAAAATGCCAAAGATGTTACGTTATCAACACATACTTCGGATCCGGCATTGAAACCATACCAGCCAAACCATAATAAACCACTACCAATAGCTACCAAAGGAATACTGTTTGGTGTGGAGTTTTTGTCAACACGTGCTCCAACATAAAATACTGATGCCAAAGCTGCGAAACCAGCTGTTGCATGAACTACAATACCACCTGCAAAGTCTAAAACACCCCATTGAGCTAATAAACCACCACCCCATATCATGTGAACAAAAGGATAATAAACAAAAATTTGCCATACTGTTAAGAAAATCATGTATGATTTAAAAGTAACACGATTTGCAAATGCTCCAGTAATAAGTGCAGGTGTGATAATTGCAAACATCATTTGATAAGCAACAAATACAAACTCCGGTATTTTACCATTGCTGTACATACTGTCCATGCCAATGCCATTTAAAAAGGCTTTGTCTAAGTTTCCAAAAATACCACCTTCTCCACCGCTAAAGCAAAGCGAATAACCGAAGATAACCCATAATACAGTTGTCCATCCTAATGACACAAAACTTTGTATCATAATTCCTAAAATGTTTCTTTTTGTTGCCAAGCCTCCATAAAAAAAGGCAAGACCTGGTGTCATTAACATTACCAGCGATGTTGCCAATAACATAAACCCTGTTGAACCGGTTTCTAACATAATTGTTGTGATTTAAATGATTATTATTTTATTTATAAAGTGATTCCTAATGTAAAGTGTGCAGTTGATGCTTTAGGATTAAATAGCAATGATGCTTTTAATGGCAATTCAAAACTATCGGAGATCTTAATTTTACGGCTACCAATTATGCCTACATTAACAACTCCAAATTTATCGGCATAAGCACCTGCAGCAGGAGTTATTCCAACAACGAAATCAACACTGTTGTCTTGTATTGCAAGGGTATAACCTGCTTCAAAATACGATGAATAATAGGTTTCTTCATCTATATCTTTTTGCAAATCGTAACCCAATCTTTTATCGTTTCCATAAAAATAAACGCCTCCAAGTAACCAAAGTGGCAATTTATCGCCACCTTTAAACATTAATGAAGCTTCGAAACTATGAGCTGTTGTTTTATCTTTATAGGTAAAAAACCGTGTGTCGGGAGCAGCAGGTGTTCCATTATAGGAAGGAATGTAATAATCTGTAAATATCAAAGTAAACTTCTTATAAGTATATTTTGCATACAAATCTATTTCTTTATAAAAACTATAGGTTGCAACTGAACCCCAGCAACCTATTTCAAAATTTTTAGCTGTAAGTGATAATGTTGGTTGAATGGCTGGAGAATTTCCATAATCAATACCACGCCATACATATCTGCTTACGATATCAGCACTTACATTTAATTTAAACGTTGAATTGGTGGTGTCACTACTGTTTTGCGACTTCAGGGTAGTGCAAAACATTAGTAAGAATAATAAACTTAGGTTTGTAAATTTCGCTTTCATATGTTATGTTTTTTAAAATTAAGTTGCTAATTTACTAAAATATATCATCTATTTGTTTTTGGATATATTTTAATTGATTTTGCTGATGAAATGTAAATAAAATTTAATCCTATTTGTATTTCATCATCCTATTACTTTTGGCCTACAAATGTAAAACCATCCTATTTTTCATACAATAGGATAAAGTATGATTTATTTATAAGAAATATTTTGATGAAGTAAGAAATATTCTTAGGAAAATAATTACTAACAGCATCAAATAAAAATAATATTTTTACGATTGCACATAAAATATGATGTATCTTTGTTCTGTAAATTATTAAAAGTTTTTTTTCATAAATTGAAACCAACAGTTGTAAAATTGTTGGTTTTTTTATTTACCCCAAAGCTGACAGGTTTAGCAAAAAATATGTAACTATCCGATAAGCGGTTTTGAACCGCTCATCGGATAAAACCAAACAAGCATTTACAATAATATATACATTCTGATAAAAACTACTTACCACTCGTAAGTACGGTATTTACATTCGTATAATAGGTACTTACCACTCGCAAGTATGGTATATACATTCGTATAATAGGTACTTACCGCTCGTAAGTACGATATATACATTCGTATAATAGGTACTTACCGCTCGTAAGTACGATATATACATTCGTATAATAGGTACTTACCACTCGTAAGTACGATATATACATTCGTATAATAGGTACTTACCACTCGCAAGTACGATATATACATTCGTATAATAGGTACTTACCACTCGCAAGTACGATATATACATTCGTATAATAGGTACTTACCACTCGCATGTATGATATATACATTCGTATAATAAGTACTCACCACTCGCAAGTACGATATATACATTCGTATTATATGTACTCACCACTCGCAAGTATGATATATACATTCGTATAATAGGTACTCACCGCTCGCAACTATGATATATACAACTGTATTTATACTAACCCGAATTCAGGTTAAAAGTAAATAACGATAATAATAGCATGGTAAGTAAATTTGTGAAGGAATAAATTATAAAGCAGAACTAAAAAAAACTCCCGAACACTGTACGAAGCAGTATTCGGGAGTTTTTTGTTTGTTGTCTTGTCCTAACATAAATCTAAAACACCCATCATTATATTTCAATAAGCTTATTTTTTACAGCATACAACACCATTTCAGCTGTATTTTTCAGCTTTAGCTTTTGCATAATATTGTTTTTATGGCTATCCACCGTTTTGGTGCTTATAAAAAGTTTATCGGCAATTTCCTTATTGCTTAAGCCATGTACCGCAAGCTTAAGTATTTCAATTTCTCTTTGAGTAAGTATTTTGTTTTCTATCAAACTCTGCTCAGCTTTATATTTTTTCACATAGCTTTTCAGGAAGTTTTCCGAAATCAGTTTGCTGTAACACTCTCCACCCTCTTGAATAATTTGTATAGCATCCAGCAATTCTTCCTTGGAAGTATCTTTGGATAAATAACCTTTGGCACCTGCTTTAATTGCATTTATCACAAACTCTTCGTTAGTGTGCATCGATAATATCATAATTTTTATATCAGGATACAGCATCGTAATTTCCTTTGAAACGTCAATACCCGAAAGCCCCTTCATACTGATATCCATCATGATTATGTCGGGTTTTATATTTGTAAGCAAATCTAAGGCTTCATTGCCGCTGGATGCTTCGCCGATAATATCAATAAAATCAACTTCAGATAAAAGCGATTTTATTCCATCCAAAAACAAGCGATGATCGTCCACCAATACAATTTTGATTTTATTCATTTTAATATATTTCTTTAGTTTTTGAGCATCAAAGTTAGAATAAATTTCTTACAATTCTTTCATTATTCCCATTATTGTAAACAAAATCAATGAATTCATTACATCAATCTAAGATATATTTTTGTATTTTTATTCCGTTCTCACAAATTGAATACTCAAATTTTCAAACTTACGAAAGCTTTCGTACAAGCGAGAGGAATCGTTTTTGCGTACCGAAAATTCTAAGCTGCAAGTAGTCTCAAATTGTTGATTGAATTGATGTAGATTCTCGTCTTTCAATAGTTTCATCACATCATTCATCTGCAAATAATCAAAGCTAATTTCATAAACATCGTTTACAATTTTCTCAAGGATTTCAACTTCTTCTAAAGCTTCTTTGGTTGCAGTTTTATAAGCATTAATTAAGCCACTTACACCTAATTTTGTTCCGCCAAAGTACCGAATAACCACAACCAGTGTATTTGTCAAGTCTTTCGACATCAATTGTCCGTGAATAGGGCGACCCGCAGTACCCGATGGTTCTCCGTCATCATTGATACGATAGGCTGATTTATCAAAACCTAATATATAGGCATAACAATGGTGGCGGGCATCGTAATATTCTTTTCTGAGTAATGCCAATGCTTCTTTTACTTCATTTTCTGTTGTTACAGGCAAAGCAACTGCTATAAATTTGCTTCCTTTTTCTTTGTAAATGCCTTCCGAACGGGATTTAATAGTTTTATACGTATCTTCAAACAACATAATGAGCAAATTTATACATTAGCAATAAACACAATGGTTCCTAAAGCTACCAATATACCAATCCAATTGATCATATTTAGCTTTTCTTTAAATACAAAATAGCCACACAAGGCTGATAAACTAACAATACCAACATTCAGAATTGGAAAGAAAACAGCACTTTCAACAACAGCTACTCCTTTGAAGAAATAATAGGTTGACAAGAAATTAAAAATTCCTAATACTATTCCTGCTACAATATTTCTGAACAACAGCTTTTGTTTAAGAGCAATATAATTAACAATTAGCCAAATTACACCAACAACTAATGAAGAGAAAAAAACACAACTAATAAACAACATGGTATTAAAACCATTAAATTTTCGTTGAGCATAAGTCATTATGGTATCATTCATCCCATTTACAAGAAACAAAATAATGGGCAGAAAAATAAACCTTGGATTGATTTTAAAATTGGCATTGTTATTAAAAACCAATAAGAAAGAAACAATTGCAAAGCCCAAGCCCAATATTTTTAACAGACTTAAACTTTCATTCGCATACAACAAAGCTCCTATAAAAACAGGAATTACAACCGATATTTTACTCGAAATAGCTGTTATTGCGATACCTACAGTTTGCGAAGAATATGCAAAAACCTGAAATGTCAAAATAAAGATACAACCAATAACAATGGCGTACGAGAACCAGTTTTCGTGTACTACAGTATTAACACTCAACGAATTCCATTGAATAGCAAAGCCAAGGGCAGAAGCAGTTAAATAATTAACTACAATAGTCTGTAAAATATGAATATCGTATTTTTGGAATATTTTAAATAAAACCAAAATAGCTGTAGAAGTAAGAATGGCAAGAGTTAAATAGAACATATCCGATTTAGTTATTAGTTATTGGTTATTAAGTTATTAAGTTATTACAGACACGAATCTTTCCTTTATCCTTTATCCTTGAATTAAGTCCCTTCCAATATCCTTACGGTAATACTTTCCTTCAAAATCAATAATTTCAGCATTTTTCAAGGAAATTGTTTTTGCTTCTTCAATGGTATTGCCAAAAGAAGTAATTGCAATTACCCTACCTCCGTTTGTAAGAATATTTCCATTTGTATCAGTTTTTGTACCTGCATGAAATACTATACTATCAGTTACTTTATCAAGATTTTTAATAACTTTCCCTTTTTCATAAGCTTCAGGATAACCATTGGCAACCAACATCACACAAACAGCAGTACGTTCCTCAAAAATAATTTCTTTTTCAGCCAGATTTCCATTAGCAATTCCTTCAAATAAATCAATAATATCAGTTTTGATGCGAGGAATTACCGTTTCTGTTTCAGGATCTCCCAGGCGAGCATTGTATTCTATCACAAAAGGTTCGCCTTTTACATTCATCAAACCAATAAAAATAAATCCTTTGTAAGGAATACCATCATTTTTTAACCCATTAATGGTTGGAATTACAATTTTTTGTTCCACTTTTTGCATAAAAGCTTTATCGGCAAAAGGAACATGACTTACAGAACCCATACCACCAGTATTTGGTCCCGAATCCCCCTCTCCTATTCGTTTGTAATCCTTAGCAACAGGTAAGATTTTGTATGAATTCCCATCAGTAGCAACAAAAACAGAAAGCTCTATTCCATTTAAATATTCTTCAATAACTACTTTTGACGAAGCCTCTCCAAACATAGCATCGGCCAGCATATAGTTTAATATTTGCACAGCTTCACCTTGATTTTCGGTAATAATAACACCTTTTCCAGCAGCCAATCCATCTGCTTTCAATACATAAGGCGGTTCTAATGAATTTAAAAAGACGACTCCATCTCGCAATTGACTTTTGGTGAAAGTTTTGTAAGCAGCTGTTGGAATACCATGTTTCAACATAAATTTCTTTGAAAAATCTTTGCTACCTTCAAGCATCGCTCCAGCTTTTTGTGGTCCAATTACAGGAATATGCTGAATTGCCTCATCTGCAAGAAAAAAATCATGAATACCTTCAACCAAAGGTGTTTCTGGCCCGACTATAATCATCGAAATATTTTTCTCTAAAACAAATAATTTAATCTTTTCAAAATCAATAGAATCAATACTAACATTAGTTCCGCAGATTGCAGTACCAGCATTGCCAGGTGCTATGTATAATTCACTTAATTTTTTGCTTTGTTTAATTTTCCATGCTATGGCATGCTCTCTGCCTCCAGAACCTAAAAGTAGAATATTCATTTTAAAATTATTTTTTTGCAAAATAACGAAAATTTACAATGAAGTTTCTGAAAAAAATAGTCAATGTAAATTTTAAGTAAATTATATTAGCATGATAAATTTAAGTAATTTTGTGAATCATTGCTTATAACAATTTCAGCAATTACACGTTCACTTTAAAACAACAATATTTTTTGATATGACAGATAAAATAACGATACTTTGGGCTGATGATGAAATTGATTTGCTAAAACCTCATGTAATGTTTCTTACAGCAAAAGGTTATAATGTAATTACTACAAATAGCGGAGGAGAAGCCTTAGATTTAGTAAAATCAAACGACGTTGATATCATCTTTTTAGACGAACAAATGCCAGGTTTATCAGGTATTGAGACACTAATTCAAATGAAAAGCATCGTCCCAAATATTCCAGTGGTTATGATTACCAAGAGCGAAGAAGAATCTATTATGGAAGATGCTATTGGTTCAAAAATATCAGATTATTTAATAAAACCTGTTAATCCAAATCAAATTCTTCTTTGTTTAAAAAAGAATTTAGAAACCAAGCGATTACAAAGCGAAAAAGCAACACATTCCTATCAACAAGAGTTCCGTAAAATAAGCATGGATGTTTCGGGCAGATTAAACTTTAATGAGTGGATTGATGTTTATAAAAAACTCGTTTACTGGGAATTAGAATTAGGAAAATCAGAAGATCCTGGTATCATTGAAATTCTTAAAATGCAAAAGAATGAAGCGAATCATCAGTTTGGAAAATACATTGAGCGTAATTATGTAGATTGGCTAAAACCTTCTACCAACGAAAAACCTACTCAATCGCATACTATCCTGAAAGAGAAAGTTTTTCCTCTATTAAAAGAAGATAAACCTACCTTTTTATTGGTCGTTGATAATTTAAGATATGACCAATGGAAAACACTACAACCTAAAATTGAAGAGTATTTACGCGTTGAAAACGACGAAATTTATTACAGCATCCTCCCTTCTGTAACACAATATGCTCGAAATTCATTATTTGCAGGACTATTACCTTCTGAAATTGAAAAGAAATATCCACAATTATGGCTCAATGAAGATGAAGAAGGAACAAAAAATCAATTTGAACCTGATTTAATAAATGAATATTTACGAAGATTTGGTATAGATATCAAAACATCCTATCATAAAGTTCTAAATTTAAATTTTGGCAGGAAATTGGTTGATAATTTACCTAATTTGATGGCAAATAAATTAAATGTGATTGTTTATAATTTTGTAGATATGCTTTCACATGCACGCACCGAAATGGATATCATTCGAGAACTTGCTGATGATGAGCCTGCATACCGATCTTTAACTCTTTCATGGTTTGAACATTCTCCGTTATTTGATATCATAAAGTTTTTGGGTGAAAAAAATGTAAACGTAGTAATTACAACCGATCATGGTTCTATAAGAGTAAGTAATCCAGTAAAAGTAAAAGGCGATAAAACCACCAATACTAATCTGCGTTTTAAAATTGGCAAAATGTTAGATTACAATCCAAAAGATGTTTTCGAAATAAAAAACCCTCAAGATGCATATTTACCTAAACTAAATGTAAGTTCCTCCTATATTTTTACTCGTAGCAATGATTTTTTTGCATATCCTAACAACTATAATTACTATGTAAGCTATTATTTGAATACTTTTCAGCATGGAGGAATTTCGATGGAAGAAATGCTGATACCTATCATTACTTTAAAAAACAAATAATGCTTAACTGAATTAGAAGTTATGAATCTTACTTTTCAAAATATAACCCAAGAAAAGCTTCCTCAAATTGCAAAGGAAATTATTGTATCATTTAAAGATGAACGAATTTTTGCTTTTTTCGGGAAAATGGGTGCCGGAAAAACCACACTCATTAAAGAAATATGCAGCTTTTTAAATGTTGAAGATATTGTTTGTAGTCCAACATTTTCAATTGTAAATGAATATCATACTTTTGAAGATGAAAGTATTTTTCATTTCGATTTTTATCGATTAAAAACCGTTAAAGAAGCGTTTGATATTGGTTATGAAGATTATTTTTTTAGTAAAAATTATTGTTTAATTGAATGGTCTGAAAAAATTATAGAACTTTTACCACAAAACTTCGTAAAAATACAGATAAATGAAAATGAATCTGATGGAAGTCGGACTATAATTTGCGAAAATTTCAAATAACATGAACACTAAGCAAGATGCATTTGTAAAATATGCTGAAGGTTTTTTACCTCAGGAGGAAATGCTAGAATTAAAAAGACAACAAACTTCACTTACAATAGGAATTCCAAAAGAAGATTTTAACAATGAGAATCGAGTAGCCTTGGTACCCGAAGCTGTATGTTTACTTGTTGCTAATGGACATAAAGTAATTATAGAAAATGAAGCAGGAATAGCTTCTCATTTTGAAAATTCGGAATATGCGGAAGCAGGTGCTATTATTGTTTCTAGTCACGAAGAAGTTTTTCGAGCAGATATTATTTTAAAAGTTGCCCCATTAAATTCTTCTGAAATTTGTTTGCTAAAATCAAGACAAACAATTATTTCTGCTTTAAATATTGCAAACCGAAACAAAGAATACTTTAAAGAATTATCGGCAAAACGAATTACAGCCTTGGCCTTTGAATATATCAAAGATAAAACAAAAACATACCCTGTAACCCGTTCGATAAGTGAAATTGCAGGAAATACTGCTGTTTTACTTGCAGCAGATTATCTTTGCGATTATAAATACGGAAAAGGTATTATGCTTGGTGGTGTATCAGGTATAACTCCTACAGAAGTTATAATTATTGGTGCTGGAACCGTGGGGGAATATGCAACTAGAGCCGCAATAGGTCTCGGAGCTTATGTAAAAGTATTTGATAATTCAATTTACAAACTTAGAAGGTTACAGAATAATATTAATGAGCGAATTTTTACATCTATTATACAACCAAAAGTACTGTTAAAATCCTTAAAAACAGCGCATGTAGTAATTGGAGCTATGCATTCCAATAATGGTAGAACACCTTGTATTGTAAGCGAAGAAATGGTAAAACAGATGAAACAAGGTTCTGTAATTATTGATGTTAGTATTGATCAAGGTGGTTGCTTTGAAACATCAGAAGTTACGTCTCATTGTAATCCTGTTTTTGTTAAACATGGAGTTACTCATTATTGTGTGCCAAATATATCGTCAAAAGTTCCACAAACAGCCTCTTATGCATTGAGCAACTGTTTTGCTCCTATTATCCTTAATATTAGCGAGGCAGGTGGCATTGAAAGTATGCTTAAATCTGATTTTGGTGTACGACAAGGAGTGTATATATTTAATGGTACAATTACAAATAAATATATTTCCGAAACTTACCAATTACCTTTTCAAGATATTGAACTATTAATGCTTGCATTACGATAATGTAATAAAAAAAACCTTTATCCAGGTTTTATGAATAAAGGTTTATTTATTGCTTTTAAAAAGAAAGTTTACTTCACAATCGTAATTTTCTTTGTTATAGTATTATTAGAAGTCTTAATAGATAAATAATAAATTCCTTTTGAAAGTTTAGATAAATTTATAGTTGGATTTTCTTTACTAAAATTATTTTCCCATACTTTTTCTCCAACCAAGTTATAAACTTCGAGTTTTACTTTTGAATCTGTCAAATTTGTAAGATTTACAGTAAATAATCCATTTGAGGGATTGGGAAAAACATCAACATTAGCATTCAATTGTATTTCATCACAAGCTGTAGATGTTGATTTAACTATTCCGAAAATACCTTCTTGGTTTGAAGTAAAATTATAAGTACCGCCTCCAGTTCCACCAGGATTAGGATTTATACTTGTAATATAAAAATAGCCGTTGGCATAACCACTCCATCCAAAGTTAAAATGATAATAATCATTACTAGTACCCTGATAACCATCTAAAACAAAAGCATGTCCAGCTGAGCCATCATCTCCAGCATATAAAATTGGGTGAGACGCATCAATATCAGCTTTAATTTTAGCCTTCCATTGGGCATCCGTAAAACTTGATTTAGCAAAATAAGCAGCTGTTGGGTATTTAAAATAGCTAACAAATGCTTTTTGAGCAGTAGGCCAAGGAGCATTAGCAGGTCCAACTGGAGCACCAGATCCATTTACATCATAATCCATTTCAACAGCTACACCACAGTGATACATTATTTTAGCAACTTCAGCATTTGTAGATGTTACATTTGCAGGCATTGCAGCCCAATTATAAGTAGAACCTCCAAAATTTGCACTTAATGTTCCATAATTATTAGCAAATCCAGCAGAAGTTGTATGAGCATACGAATAAGAGCCTTGCCCTTGAGCTGGCCAAGCTTGGAACTTCATAATTATTGCCATAGCAGTTGCCACACATCCAGTAGGGTTGTGATTACAATAATAAGAATCAGTATTGGCTGGTGTTAGTGCATTGTAATAACAACCTTGATCCCAAGTGGCAGTTGTTAATGAAACTGCTGATACAGAAGCAGTACTCTTAAAACTAGAACTACTGTAAGTTAACCATAGTCTGTTGATTTCGTCAGTTGCTACTAAGTTTTTTTCACGGGTTTCAATAATTTCGTTTTTATAAGATTTCACAATCCAATTAAAAGCTGGTGAAATATTTTCAGTATAATAGTTCTTTTCAAAAGAATATGCTAAAACTGGTATTGTATTACTTTCAGCAGATACAATAATATAGCCATTATCAAGCCCAATATTAAAAATATAATATGCAGGATTGTTATTTTGCAACTCAGTAAATTCTTGTGTAATTCTTACAGATTCAAAAGAAATTGGTTTTACAGCATTTGCTCGTTCATAATAAAAATTAGTGGCTACTTTTCTGGCAGTTTCAATAGGTACTATACTTGCAAAGGTATATATCCCTAAAAAAAATAAAATAATAACAAATAGAATTTTTCTCATTTTTAATAATTATTTGATTGATAGTTGATTATTTATTTCATTAAATTTTCACAAACATTCGGTAAGCCTTTTGTTATATACTCATTGAGTAATTTAATATCTTTTCTGGGTAGTTTATCACATCTGTAAAGTTCATTTAATGGCTCCTTAGAGATTATCCTCCCCATCAATTCATCACGAGAAGGGGTTACTGTTAATTTGCTATATTCTTCATAAGTGTAATCTAAGAATGCAACATTTTTCCCAATACCTCTATTGTCGAGCAGATAATCATTTTCTAAACGAGTAGGATAAGCCAATTGTCCGTTATAATAAACATCTTTAATACCTGGATAAGAGATAATCTCTTTTCTGTCATCAGACATTATTACTGGAACATTGTTATAAAAATCAGAAACGGTTTTGTAAATTATTATGGGAGCTGTTACTTTTACTACTCCTTGGGCTTTACTTAACGCTTGTTTTGCAGATTGTGAATTGTTTTGTTTTTGATTTACTTGCTGTTCTCCATTTTTTGACGATTTACATGAAAACAATAAAATAAACGTAAATATTAATAATAAATAAATTACAGATAATTTTTTCATAAAAAGATGATATATTATTTAAGTTGCAAAAATAGAATAAAAAAACAGAAAAATTGTAATAATATTCATAAAAATATTAATGATTTCTTCGTTTTAGTTCTTCTTTTATTAAGCATAATTCTCTTCCTGTTTGTCCTGCAATTGAAGTATTTTCTTGCGCTCGTCTAATTAAATATGGCATAACCGAGTTTACAGGACCAAAGGGAACATATTTTGCAACATTAAAACCATTTTTAGCCAAATTATAGCTAATATGATCACTCATTCCTAAAAGTTGAGCAAAATAAAATTTATTGTCATTTTTAGTAAATTGGTTATTAGTAATAAGATTTGCTAGTAATGCATTGCTATTTTCATTATGACTACCAGCACAAATAGATATAATATCAGAATGTTCAATACAAATTTTCAAAGCCCTGTCGTAATCCTTATCAGTGGATTCTTTGTCAATATGAATAGGTGAAAGATATCCTTTTATAGAAGCTCTTTCGCGCTCTTTTTCCATATAAGCACCTCTTACCAATTTTAGACCAATAAAGTATTTTTTATATCTCGCATCTGTAATACAATTATTTAGAAAAGAAATTCTATCATGACGATATAATTGTAAAGTGTTATAGACAATTGCCTTTTTCTGGTTGTATTTTTGCATCATTTGAATTGCAATGTCATCAATAGCACCTTGAATCCAAGTTTCTTCAGCATCAATAAGTATGGGTAATCCTGTTTGAAATGCGAGTTTACATATGCTATCAATCCTATCTTGAACTTTTTTAAACTCAATTACTTCAGAAGGTGTAAGTTCTTCTTTTGAATTTATTTTTTCTAAAAGTTCTAATCGAGCTATACCTGTAACTTTAAAAACAGCAAAAGGAATGAATTTATTTACTTTTGATTTTTCTATAACATGTATTATCTCATTCATCACAAAATCAAAATCAGATTCCTTATGATTTCCTTCTGCAGAATAATCAAGGATAGAACCTATATTACTATTAGCCAATGAAGCAATGGTTTTTTCACACTCTTCTATAGTTTCGCCACCACAGAAATGACTAAAAATAGTAGGTTTTAAAATCCATTTTATTGGGAAACTAAATTGAAGTGCGAAGGAAAGTATTTTATTACCAACATTAACAACCCAAGGGTTTGCTATTGATTTAAAAAGCCAATATGTTCGTAATAGTTTTATTTTTGATTGATGAGAAAAGGCAATTTCAGTATTATTAAACATTTGATTAAAAAAAATTCATATTTTCACAAAAATAAATATTATTTTTTTGCTTTCCCCTTAAATATATGTTAATTTTGCATTTGCATGGAAAAGATAGTAAAAATTGTAAAAAATCCTTATCCCATTTACATCGGAGAAATTAATGCGTTTGATTTTGAGCAGTTTCAGCAAATAATTAAAGCATTTTCACAAGTTGTAATCATCATAGATGAACACACAAAATTGTATTGTTTACCTAAATTGCAGAATATTCCTTCGTTTAGAAATGCGAAAATTGTTGAAATAAACAGTGGCGAAACAAGCAAAAGTATTCAAAATACAATAGAAATATGGGAAACTTTTACGAATTTCAATTTAGATAGAAATTCGTTGATAATTAATTTGGGAGGCGGTGTAATCAGCGACTTAGGTGGTTTTGTTGCTACTACTTTCAAACGTGGATTGCATTATATTAATATCCCTACAACTTTACTTTCAATGATAGATGCTTCTATTGGTGGAAAAACAGGTGTAAACTTTAAAGGATATAAAAATCAGTTGGGCGTTTTTTCTGATCCAGAAGTCATCTTTATTGATATGACATTTTTAGAAACTTTGCCAAAGCGTGAATTATATGCTGGTTATGCAGAAATAATAAAATATGCCCTTATAATGGATCCTTTGCTTTGGGAGATGATCATAAATGTAAAGCCTGAAAATATTCCAGAGAATGTTGAGATAATAAAAAGAGCAGTACAAGTAAAGAGTAATATTGTAAATACAGATCCATTTGAAAAAGATATCCGTAAAATATTAAATTATGGACATACTATTGCTCATGCTATTGAAAGTTTTTCGTTAGCAAATGACGAAAACCCTTTATTACACGGCGAAGCTGTTGCTATTGGCTTAATTTGCGAAACTTATATTTCTGTTAAGATGAATGGTTTTGACGAAAATAAAGCAGTTATCATTTATAATTATATTCGCTCTTTATTTACTCCATATAAAATTAATTCTCAAAATATTCCTGCGTTATTAGCATTTATTAAACAAGACAAAAAAAATAAAAATAAAAAGCTTAATTTTACGCTTATTTCTGAAATTGGCAAATCGCTCATCGATAATTATTGTGACGAAAAACTAATAGAGGAAAGTATTCTGTTTTATTCTAATATGCACTAAGTTTTGACAACACTTCATTTTAATACTTCAAATAAAGTTTTAAGTGGCGAAATTAATCTGCCTTCTTCCAAGAGCATTACCAACAGAGCTTTAATACTTAAATATCTTGCTAGAAATAGTTTTTCAATATTAAATCAATCTTTAGCTGATGATAGTGTTTTGCTCGATAATACTTTAAAACAATTGCATGTATTGTCAAGAAATAAGTTAACAAACGAAATTTTTATTGACAATGCCGGCACTGCAATGCGCTTTCTTACAGCTTTGCTTTCTATCACCAAAGGCAATTGGTCATTAACAGGTTCCGAAAGAATGAAAGAACGACCTATTAAAGGATTGGTGGATACGTTAAATCAGTTGGGTGCTCAAATTTCTTACCAAGACAATATTGGGTTTCCGCCAATACAAATAAAAGGAAATACTATTAAAGGTGGTAGTGCAACAATTGAAACAAATACAAGTAGTCAGTTTATTACTTCAGTCTTATTAATTGCAGCATTTTTAGAAAATGGCTTGTTATTAACTTTTAATGGCAAAATTGTATCAAAACCTTATTTCACATTGACATTGAAAATGCTGGATTATTTTGGCATTAAATATTCTTTTATCAACAATTGTATCGTTATTAAGAAACAAGCTTTTCAGTCCAAAGATATCTTTATCGAATCGGATTGGAGTGCGGCAAGTTATTGGTACGAAATGGCTGCCTTATCAGAAAATGTTGAATTAAAATTAAATGGTTTATCCAATTCCGGCTGGCAAGGCGATGCAATTATTGCAGAATTATTTAAGGAATTTGGTGTAAATACTGAATTTTTGAATGATGGAGTTAGCTTAAGCAAAACTAAATCACGAGTCAAATCATTTTCATTTGACTTTACTGATTATCCTGATATAGCCCCTACCGTAGCTGTTTGTTGTGCAGGTTTAGGTGTTAATGCTGAATTAAAAGGTTTAGGAGGCCTTATAATAAAAGAATGTAATCGCTTACATGCGCTTGAAACTGAACTCAGAAAAATTGGATGCAATGTAAATATCATCAATAACAATACATTGCTTATTGAACCTTCAATAATAAACTCTCAGGAAATTATTCATACCTACAACGACCACCGTATGGCAATGAGTTTTGCTCCCTTGTCAATCGTTTTTGGAAAACTTAATTTAGATAATATCCAAGTCGTAAAGAAATCATATCCTGGCTTTTGGAATGATTTGCAAAGGGTGGGTTTTAAGATTGATTAATGTCAAAGAAAAATATTGAAGCTTACAGATTATAGTTTATGCAGACTATACCTCCAAGTCCAAATTTAGAATCATCTCTAGTGAAATAATCTATCGCTTCGATATTCAAATAATAATTTATATAAGGTTCAATCGTTAGAAATATCTTGTTGTTAATAAAATATTCGCATCCTAAATTAAGTTGAGAATAGGTCTTCAGACTACCAAATGAAGGATTGATTCTTAAGATTAAACCTATCGAAGGCGATATTTTAAAGTGCTCTTTCGTAAATACTGTATATCCTAACATTAAGGGAAAATTCCAAAATTGAAATTTAGAAAACTGATGTCCAATATATGGTCCATTATGGTAAGTAGATGCAAAATTATGAATATCTAATCCATTGTTTTGATAGGTCGATTTATAATAATATATCACTAGTGTCCACTTTAAAATAAATAATGTTCTTTGAAATCTTTGAAAATCTATATTTTACAAACTTTTTAGCTACGTGTCGATTTGAAATACAGAAATTTGTGATAAAATTTTCATATCATGAATTCAGGCAAGTATATTTTCTCGCAGATAACAGAGTTTCTACCAAAAAGAGTTTTTGACTGCATTGTTTTCCGCTTCTCTGGCGATAAATATGTTCGCCATTTTAGCTGTTGGAATCAGATGCTTTGTATGATTTTTGGACAACTTACAAATCGGGATAGTCTTCGAGATTTGATTGTTGCTATTGAGGCTCATGTCAGAAAAACATACCATCTTGGGTTTGGTAAAAATGTAACTCGTAGTAACTTATCAAAAGCAAATGAGAGTAGAAACAGTAAAATATTTGAAGAGTTTGCCTACCATCTCATTGGCATTGCTCGCAAAAAACGAGCAAATGAGGATTTTGAGATTAAAGGAAAGATTTATGCTTTCGACTCAACAACTATCGATTTGTGTTTGAATGTATTTTGGTGGGCAAAGTTTCGCAAAGCTAAAGGAGGTATTAAACTCCACACTCTTTTCGATATTACAACTAAAATACCAGCTTTTATTCATGTTACTGCAGCTACTGTTAACGATGTAAAGGCAATGGATTATATTTCTTGCGAAAGTGATGCATATTACATTTTTGACCGTGGTTATGTTGATTTTACCAGACTCTATAAGATTACTAATCATTCAGCTTATTTTGTGATACGAGCTAAAACAAATTTAAAATTTGAGAGAATGTATTCTAAAAAGGTAGATAAGACAACAGGTGTACGAAGTGACCAGATCGGAAAATTGACAGGCTTTCATGTGTCAAAACAATATCCAGAAAAACTGAGAAAAGTAAAGTTCTATGATAGCGAAACCAAGCGCACTTTTGTGTTTTTAACCAACAATATGGAGCTAACAGCAGAACAAACAGCATTACTTTACAAAAATCGTTGGCAAGTTGAGCTCTTCTTCAAATGGATAAAACAACATTTAAAAATCAAATCCTTTTGGGGGACTTCTGAAAATGCTGTAAGAATACAAATTTACACTGCAATTATTGCGTATTGTTTAGTAGCAATTATAGGATATGATCTCAAAATCGAACGTTCAATCTACGAAATATTACAGGTGCTAGGCATATCCATGCTTGACAAAACGCCTGTTAAAGAGCTGTTTACAAATATAGATTGCAAAAATGTCAAAGAACTAAATTATAACCAACTGTCAATCAACTTGATTTAAGTGGACAGTAGTGATAATATATTGAATAAGATAAGCCACTTCTTATTGATAGTTTTTCGTTAAAATTATATTGAACCTTTAAACCAAAATGATAACCATGACTTTCTTCAATTGAAATCAAAGTATTATATGGGTCATCGTAATTAAAATGACAATAATCTAATGAAGTTTCTATTCCTAAAAAAAATTTATGTTTTTGAGTAATGCTTGCATTATTTGATTGAAGTGAATTTTCTTGATTTATTGTTTTTTTGTTTTCACTAATATTTGATAATTCCACAGTTTTAATGCTAAACTGAGCATAAATCTGAGCTGATATAATCATTACACACAAACTTAATAATATTCTCCTTTTCATTTTTTGAGTATTTATAATTATTGCATTTCATTTAACGTCAAAACTAAGAAGATATTTTCTTTCTTTCAATTCAATTTTTTGAATGAACAAAAAATATAATTAATAAAGTGAAGTTATTCAAATATATAACAATCTTTGGATGGCAATGAGTTTTGCTCCCTTGGCAATCGTTCTTGAAAAACTCAATTTAGATAATATCCAAGTCGTAAAGAAATCATATCCTGGCTTTTGGAATGATTTGCAAATAGTGGGATTTAAGATTGATTAATAAAATATAAAAGCCTTTCAAATTGAAAGGCTTTTATAAAAATAACTTATTTGAAAAATTAGTGCTTAATTATAATTTTTCGTGTTTTAAAAATCTTATCGTTCACTATTAATGAATAAAAGTAAATACCATCTTTAAAATTTGCTGTATTTATTGATTTTTGTACACTCAAATCACTAATTTCAACATCGGCAACTTTAACACCTAAAATATTGCTAATTGCAATTTTGGCAGTTAAAGCTTGTTTTGGTAATGTATAATTAAAACTTATATTATTGGATGCAGGATTAGGATAGGCTTCTGAAAAATAAACATCAGATACAGCAATATTATTAACACCAACAGTAGTAGTAAAATTTAAAATTACACTTGCCGAATCGGAAGTATTGGCAGTATTGAAAAAAACATACGTAATACTAGATGTACCACCACCACCATGAGCATTATAATCAGCTGAAAAACCTGAATCAACAGCATTTGGAGCAATTAAAACAGCATCTGATAAAAAAGTCATTGGATCGTAACATACTCCAAAACAGAAAGTATTTTCAGATCCAGAAACTATACTATTGTATATTTTTTTTACTTTCACATTAATTGCTGTGTTAGATATGTTTTTAACCAATAAGTATTGAACTATTGTTTGGGAATTACTTCCAGTAATATTTAATACAGTATTATTAGCTAATAGAGTATCATTATTATAAATTCGTAAATTTTGAGCAAATACAAATGAAGTAACAATAAATAATAAAATAAATGTAAGAAGGAATGATTTTTTCATTTTTCGAATTATTAATTTGATTAGAATTGAGGATTAAAATCCTCAATTCTAATATTTTTTATTTGATTATTCTATAACTATTTTTTTTGCAATATTATTTTCGCCAACTTGTAAATTCAAATAATATATACCTTTCGACAACTTGCTAACATTGATGTCTAAAGTATGATTACCTGTTGATAGTTCTCCTTCATTGCGAGTAATAACTAAAGCACCTAAATTATTGTAAATATTTATATTTACTGTTTTAGTATCATTTAAGTTAAAGTTAAGATTAAGATTGTTTTTGGCAGGTACAGGACTAATGCTTAAGGAAGTATTAATAGCTGTTTCCTCAATGCCAACTAATGATAATAAATTAAAAACCTTTCTATCTTCTTTTCCAAATATGCCGTTTGAAGAAACAACAACTTGATTAAATGCATTTTTTAAATTATAATTTCCTGCACCAGTTCCTGCATTAATGCCATCACCATAGGCATCATATACCATTAAAGTATAGCAACCTGTTGCAGAGAAAGTAACGTTTGCAGTATGTGCTAGAATTCCAGCAGCTGCTAAATTAGCATAAGGGCCACCTTGTGCAACAACAGTACCAGTTGCATCTTCAGTAATTTTCCAAGTTGACTCTGTGCCATATTGGTCTTGAACAAAAGTAAATACATGTCCTGTTGATCCACTTGATGAATTTGAAGACATCAAAATATTTGATTTCGTTGCAGAATTGTTGGCAACATTTTGGTCAGCTATACCATTTACATTTACAACAGCAACTGTAATTGAGTTTGATGCAAGAACTGTAAACGATGAAATTATAGGAAATACAACATCTGTAGTAGAGTAAGGCATCAAAGAACCTGTCCAATTATAAGTAGAAGCAGCTCCTCCATTTATTGCATAAGTAAATGAAGCAGAAGTAACAGTATCAGAACCTAAGTTTTTAATTTTTACAGTAGGTTGAATTTTAGCATCACAAAGTTCGTTATAAGAAGATACACTTACTACAGAAACATCTTTTGCATTTAAGAAGTTGGTTAAATTTACTTTAGATTCAACTCCAGTAATAATTTCTTGTTTTCCCTCTGCAATAAAAGCAACTATTTCTAAGTTTCCTAATTCCAAATCAACACTATTAATATTAGCTGGTAATGTATAAGTATAAGTTTTTTGAAACAAAGTACCTTGAGTAGTAACTTTAATAGAATCACCCCATTGCCCAGAAAGCAAATGACGTAACATGTGACTATGGTTGTAATTCCCATTAGGCAATACCTGCGTTGGATTTGAAGAAGCCCCTGATTGAGGACCTTCAACATTATTTTGTAACAATGCAACATTTAGCATATTTAAAGTTGATCCATTTGCTGTATAATAAGCTTCAACATTAACAGTTAACACTCTGGTTTGAAGATCAACGACAGCATTAACACCTACGTTAGCATAAGAAGGCTGTGCTAAAATAATATTTGCATCAGCAGACCATACGCTTCTACTTAAAGCTGTGGTTGTTCCAGAAAATACATGACGATTAATTGTACCAGAAGGATATCCTGTCAAGCCTGTTTGTGCAGCCAAGGCATCGCCGAATGATGTTTTATAATTAGGTTCACCAGCACCAGGATTTGCATAACTTCCTTGATGAATATTAATTAAAAAAACATCGTTAGGATGAGCTGCTTTTATTTGATTTGCAATTTTATGACCATCAGGACAATAACCGCAATGAATACCTGTGTATTCTTCAAGCACTACTTTTTTGTTATGAGAAACGGTGTCAACAATTGTTTGAGCAAACATACTAACTGTAGCAATACTCAAAATAAAACTAAGTAAAACTTTTTTTATAAAATAAATTTATTAAAATTATTAAAACGATTTAGATTTTTCGCAAAAATAATACGTATTTAAATATTAAGTATATCTTTAACTATTAATTAACCTTGTTAAAATAAATTATCTAATAACTTATCATCCATAATATTTGGAAGGGTTACTTTTAGGTTAGGTTCAGCTTGCATAGCACGTTTTATAGCGAAAATAGCTTCTGGGTTTCTTGCCCAACTTCTTCTTGATATTCCATTATTTACATCCCAAAAAAGCATATTTTGCAATCTTCTTTCAGCATCTGCAGAGCCATCAAGTAACATACCAAAACCACCATTGATAACTTCGCCCCAACCTACACCTCCACCATTGTGTATAGAAACCCATGTAGCACCACGGAATGAATCACCAATTACATTCTGAATTGCCATGTCGGCAGTATAACGTGAACCATCATAAATATTTGAGGTTTCACGATAAGGAGAATCTGTTCCAGAAACATCATGATGATCACGTCCTAACACGATTGGTGCTGATATTTCTCCTTTTTTAATCGCTTCGTTAAAAGCTTTCGCTATTTTAATTCTACCTTCTGCATCGGCATATAAAATACGTGCCTGCGAACCTACCACCAATTTATTGGCTTTAGCACCTTTAATCCATTGGATATTGTCACGCATTTGTTGTTGTATTTCCACAGGAGAGGTTTTAGAAATTTCTTCCAAAACCTTCATTGCAATAAGATCGCTTTTATCTAAATCAGCAGCATTACCTGAAGTACATACCCAACGAAAAGGTCCAAATCCGTAGTCAAAACACATAGGTCCCATTATATCCTGAACATAAGATGGATATTTAAAATTTCCATCAGCTTTCATAACTTCTGCTCCTGCCCTACTTGATTCTAATAAAAAAGCATTGCCATAATCAAAGAAATACATTCCTCTGGCAGTAAGGTTATTAATAGCTATTATTTGGCGTCTTAGTGATTCCTGTACTTTTTGCTTGAACAATTCCGGATTTTCAGCCATCATTTTATTAGATTCCTCAAAACTCAATCCAACAGGATAATAACCACCAGCCCAAGGATTATGTAAAGAAGTTTGATCGCTACCCAATTCAACTTCAATATTTTCATCTGCTAATTTTTCCCATAAATCTACAATATTACCTTGATAAGCAATAGAAACTACTTCTTTCCCAGCTTTTGCTTTTTTGATACGAATAATTAATTGATCTAAATTATCAAAAACTTCATCCACCCAGCCTTGAGAATGTCGAGTACGAGTTGCTTTAGAATTAATTTCGGCAACTATTCCAACACATCCTGCAATTACAGCGGCTTTAGGCTGAGCACCCGACATACCACCCAATCCTGAGGTTACAAATAGTTTTCCGGCTAAGCCTTCATTTTCTTTTTGAATTTTACGACCTGCATTCAAAACTGTAATTGTAGTTCCATGAACAATTCCCTGAGGACCAATATACATATAAGAACCTGCTGTCATTTGCCCATATTGTGAAACTCCCAAAGCATTGAATTTCTCCCAATCGTCAGGTTTTGAATAATTAGGAATTACCATACCATTGGTAACAACTACACGGGGAGCATCTTTGTGCGAAGGGAACAAACCCATTGGATGACCAGAATACATTACCAACGTCTGTTCATCTGTCATTTCAGAAAGATATTTCATACAAAGCAAATACTGAGCCCAGTTCTGAAACACTGCACCATTGCCGCCGTAAGTAATCAATTCATGTGGGTGTTGAGCTACAGCATAATCCAAATTATTCTGAATCATCAGCATAATAGCTGCCGCTTGTTTTGTATTACAAGGATATTCATCAATAGGACGTGCATACATCTTATATTGAGGGCGAAAACGATACATGTATATTCTACCATAATCGTTTAATTCTTTTAGAAATTCGGTTGCTAGTATTGAGTGATGCTTAGGTTCGAAATAGCGTAAAGCATTTTGTAGTGCTAATTTTTTTTCCTCTACATTTAAAATTTCTTTTCGTTTGGGTGCATGATTAATGTCTGCATCCCAAACTTGTGGCTGAGGTAAAATATTGGGTATCCCCTGAATAATTGCTTGTTGAAATTCTTTCATTGTTTTTATTAATAATTTTGTTATTTATTTCAATTACAAATATTTGATTCAAATTATTTGCTCAGTTTTCTGTTTTTTACTGTTTTTTTTTGCCCCCAAAAACACTAATTTTAACATATCTTTCTGGACGTAGACGTAAATCTTCTAATAGTAAATCTAAATTTTTAGCTGAAGATTCTAATTTCTTGTACAATGTATCATTATTAATAAGCATACCAATAGTTCCTTCTCCTTTATTGATTTTCTGCATGATACCTGACACATCACCCAAAACTTTATTTGCAGTATGAATTGTTTGATTAATGTTGGCTTTTGCCAAAGTATCACTTAACGTAGAGAAGTTGCTAATAATATTTGTAATCTTATCGTTATTTAATCTGATATTATGGGAAATAGATTCAAAATTAGCTATAATTGAAGCCAATCTATTACGCTGTGTTGACACTAATGTATCAACATTATAAGTAGTATTCTTAATATTATCGAGTGATATTTTTATGTTTTCAAAACTCTTGGATAGATTTTGCTGAGTTGACTGATTAAAAATCAATTTAATAGCAATTAAAACAGAATCGAAAGAACTCATCAATTCCTCGGCTTTTAATTTTAAAGGAAGTACCTGACGACTTATTTCTTCTTTTAAATCAGGATTTATATCGGATTTTAGTATCTCGCCTCCTTTAATTTTAGTTTTCGAATCACCCATTAAAATCTCAATTGCTTTAGATCCCATTAAATCTGCGCTATAAATCTTAGCAATTGAATTGTTTGGAACGGCAATTTTGGAACTAAAAACAATAGCAACTTTTACATTAGAAGATTCATTGCTTACAAATTCCACTTCTTTTACATAACCAACCTTTATACCATTGATATAAACAGGGTTAGAAGATACAAGCCCATCAACTTTAGGATAATAAGCATAACATACTTTCTGACTCGAAAAAATATCTTTACTTTTCATGAAATTAACACCCCAAATTACAATAGCAATCGTAACAATAAACAAAGTGCCAATTTTTATTTCTCTAGTTATTTTCAAAGTGTATATTTTTAAAATTGTTTACAAATCTTTATAAAATCTTAATATCAGGCAATTATTTTTCATTAAGTAGTTTTATCGCTTGTGTAGGTGAAATTCTTTCACCGTTCAAAAAAGCAACTAAAAAAGCATCCTTAAAACCTTTTTCTTGCATTCTAATTAATAACTTATTTGCTTCTTTAATATCCTGTTCATCACCAACAGTATACTTATAAAGGTTCACGTGGTAATATTTTTTAACATTCTTAAGATTAGAAAACTCAGGCGATGATACTGGTTTTTCTGAAGCAGAAGTAGCAAACTGAACCCTGAACGAAATTTCTTTCTTGCTAGCGTTTGTAATTTTTAAAGTATCTGATTTATCTATAGTGTTTAAAGCAATATTTTTTTCATCTTCTTTAGGAGTTAGTATTTTTGCTTGATTGTTAAAGCCTTCAATCTTAAATTTATATTCTTTAAAAGCATCAAAAATAGATTTTGAAATATCGTTTTTTCCTTTATCTGACGCTAAAAATTCTTCTTCTTTTAGATTACTAACAAAACCTGTTTCAATCAATATAGCTGGCATTGTAGTTTTGTATAGCACAAGAAATCCTTCTTGCTTAACACCTCTATCAATTGTTTTTATATTATTTCGAAAATGTTTCTGTACTTTAGCAGCTAAGTCCAAACTTTGATCTAAATAGGCATTTTGAAATAGCGAAAAAATAATATTCGCTTCTGGCGAATTTGGATCAAATCCATCATAACTTGCAGAATAATTATCTTCTAAAAGAATGGCAGCATTCTCCTTTTTTGCCACTTCCAAATTTGATTTACTTTTACTAAGCCCCATTACCCATGTTTCAGTGCCATAAGACTCTTTCGATTTTGTTGAATTGCAATGAATTGAAATAAATAAATCTGCATGATTTTCATTGGCAATTTTAGCACGACGATAAAGTTCGATAAATTCATCTGTCTTTCTTGTATAAATTACCTTTACATCGCTAAAATTAGATTCTATTAATTTCCCCAATTTTAATGCAATTGCAAGAACAACATCCTTTTCCTTTAACTTACTTCCAACAGCTCCAGGATCATGTCCACCATGACCAGCATCTATAACAACAAGATTAATTTTACTATTTCTTGTTGGTTTTTTAGCAAACAAATTAACATCCAACAATATAAGTAGTAGAAAAAAAATAATCCATCTGCTCTTTTTGAAAGTCATAAACTGGTCTTTTTTATGTTAAAAATTTATAATTCTTATGATTAAAACTTCAATTATTAGATAAACTTTTCGTTATTCAATTGAATAGTTTAATTTTGCCTTTTAATTATTTTACAAAAATAGCATTAAAAAAAATATTTTACTATAAATTACTGTCGAAATTGCTAACAATTCGTTCATATTTGTTTTTTTTAATCTACCTGATAGTTTTTTTCGGGTTTCCATACCATTTATTAGCCCAAGAAAACAAACAAATACCCTCTACTGATTCTTCTCTCATAAAATTAGAAAAAACTTCCAATTCAGATACTTCAATTATTGCTTTTGACTCTGAAATTGCAAAAAATAATGTCAAAGATACATTAAAGAAACAAAAATCAAATGCAATTGAAACAAAGATAGTTTATAAATCTACCGATTCTTTAAGATTTAGCATAAAAGAAAAGGAGGTATTTCTCTACAACAAAGCTGATATTTCTTACGAAAAAATAAACCTAAAAGCTGACTTTGTTGTGATGAATTTTGGTAAAAATGAAGTTTTTGCAAAAGGTGTTGCTGACTCCAATGGTAATATACAAGGCAATCCTGTTTTTAAAGAAGAAGAAAAAACTTTTGATTCAAAAGAAATGCTTTACAATTTTCATTCAAAAAAAGGACTTATTAAACAAGTAATTACTCAAGAAAGTGAAGGTTATGTTCATGGAGAAAAAGTAAAGAAAATGGCGGATGATATTACCTATATCAAAAATGGAAAATTTACAACCTGCGATTTGGAACACCCACATTTTGATATTCGCTTTGGGAGAGCCAAAGCCATTCCTAACAAAAAAATTATTACTGGACCTGCATTTTTATATATTGAAGATATTCCAACGCCGCTTTTTGTTCCTTTAGGATATTTTCCAAATACAAAAAATCAATCTTCGGGAATATTATTTCCCACTTATGGTGAATCGCCAACGCGTGGTTTCTTTTTCGAAAATGGTGGATATTATTTCGCAATCAGCGATTATATTGATTTAGCATTACGCGGAGATATTTATACTAGAGGAAGTTGGGGTATTCATACCCTCTCAAATTATAATAAACGATATAAATATAATGGAGCAATAAATTTCGATTACGTCGTAAATATTGATGGTGAAAAAAACACATCTTCGTATTCAAAAAGCACTGATTTTTCATTCAATTGGCGATTTAATCAAGATGCAAAAGCCCGTCCAAATAGCCGTTTTGCTGCAAATGTAAATTTAAGAAGTAGCAAGTACGATCGCTATGCACAAAACATAAATAATATTTTTACCAATACTACATCTTCAAGCATTTCATATTCAACAACCTTAGGAAGTAATTACTTTTTAAATATTAATTTAGGTGAAAGTTACAATACCAATACAAGAGTTATTGACCTCAACCTTCCAACAATTGCTTTCAGTGCAAATCGTTTTAATCCATTTCAGAAAAAAATTCAATCGGGTGAAGTAAAATGGTATGAAAATATTAGTGTAAGTTACTCTATGGAAGCACAAAATAAAATTAATACCCACGATAGTACTTTATTCACAAAAAAAACGCTTGATGAAATGCAAAATGGTATAAGACATTCAATACCAGTAAGCAGTAGTGTAAAAGTACTGAAATATTTTACATTAACAAATTCAGTAAACATCAACGAAAGATGGTATTTTAAGACCATTAATAAAGAGTGGTCAAATGATACAATATTCAATGGAAATGATACAACAATAGGATATTTGAAAACTACCGAAATTAAAGGATTTTCAAGAGCTTTAGATTTTCAGTTAAGTTCAAGTATCAATACTAGAATATATGGTATGATGCAATTAAAAAAAGGTCCAATTCGTGCAATTCGACACGTAGTTACTCCTAGTATTGGTTTTTCTTGGCGACCTGATTTTGGAACTTCACTTTGGGACTATTATCATTCATATATTGATAAAAATGGCATTGTTCAAAAATATTCTAAATTTGAAGGTGCTATATACGGAGGTCCGGAAAGTGGAAAATATGGAAGTATAGGTTTTTCTATAGATAATAGTCTTGAAATTAAAATATCTTCAAAAAAAGATTCCATTACTGGCATGAAAAAAATAGTTTTGATTGAAAGCTTTTCACTTTCAACATCATACAACATGGCAGCAGATTCGCTCAATTGGGCTCCTCTTACTATTAATGGCAGAACCACTTTATTTAAAAACGTTTCGTTGAACTATATGAGTACTTGGGATCCTTATGTAAAAAACAAAAGCAGCCGTCGAATTAATCTATATGAATGGGATATTAATAAAAGAATCATGCGATTGGACTATACTGAATGGAGGGTTGGTATAAATTTGAGTCTTAATCCTGCTTTTTTCAAGAAGAAAACAACTTCAGCTGTTACTCAAGAAGCAAAACCACAATTAACTCAAAATCCTGTAAGTAATATCAATCAAAATTTAGGAGACCAAGTTGATTTTAGTGTCCCATGGAATTTGAACATTAATTATTCATATTGGTATTCAAGTATGTATAATGCAGCAAACACTAATTATAACAAAGATTTCACACAAACTATTAATTTCTCAGGAGATGTAAACTTAACCAAAAAATGGAAATTAGGTTTTAGTGGTGGTTACGATATTAAAGCAAAAGATTTTACCTATGCTTCTTTTGATGTTTACCGTGATTTGCATTGCTGGGAAATGCGATTTAACTGGATTCCTTTTGGGTGGAGACAAAGCTGGAGTTTTACTATCAATGTAAAAGCTTCAGTACTCAAAGATTTGAAATGGGACAAAAAGAAAGACTTTAGAGATAGAACTCAATAAGAAAATGAAGTATAGGATTTAAATTAAATTATTTTCCAAACAATACTTTGTAAGTTCTGTATTTTTACTTAATTCCATTTTTCCCATAATTCTACTTCTATAAGTACCAACAGTTTTACTTGAAATAAAAAGCTCATTGCCAATTTCCAATAGCGATTTGCCATTTGCAATTTTAATCATAATTTCAAATTCACGGGCTGAAAGAGTATCATGTTTTTGCTGATAAGAGTCTTTATCAAAATAGTGAGCAAAATTTTCAGCAAGCGATTGAGAAATATATTTACCACCTTTTGATACTTTTCTTACAGCTAAAAGCAATTCTTCCGAAGCTGTGTCTTTTGTTAGATATCCAGATGCTCCAAGTTTTAGGGCACGAATTGCATATTGTTCTTGTGGATACATACTTAGCATCAACACATTAATTGATGACCATCTGGCTTTAATTGATTGAAGTATCTCTAAACCACTTCTTTCAGGAAGTGAAATATCTAGAATTACAATATCAAAATCGTCGTCTTTTAAAATATTAATTGCGTCAGTACCATCTCCAGTATCTATAATTTTATTCTCCCCTTCCAACTGAATAAGTATTTGCCTTAGACCATCACGAACTATTTTATGGTCATCACAAATCAGAATTTTCATTTGTATATATTTTTTAAATTATTGATGAACAATGTATTTTACAATTGATTATCTTTGGTTCACTTAGTATTTTATTTTTGCTGATTAAACATTTCTTTATCAACCTAACAGTGCAAAACTTTAGTTTGACAAATGTAATCATTAAATTTAATAAGAGTTATAGATTCTGTAGATTTTTTAAGTAAAACTGTATTTTTTTAATTTATTGCTTTCAAAAAAAATTGAAAACAGCTACTTTATTACTTTAAAATAATTCATAAAAAAAAATCCTGACATTTAATTACTAAAATTATAATTCCTTCTTATTCTATATCAGCAACTAATGGTAAGACAAGTTTTATTTCAGTCCCTTTTTTATCTTCAGAGTAAATATCAAAAGTACCACCTAATGAAGTCGCTCTTTCCATCATACCCATTAAACCAAATGATTTCTTTGACTTTTTTTCTTTTTCTGTAATTCCGATTCCATTGTCAGTAATTTTTAAATTTACAGCATTAATTGTTTTTTTTAGAACAATATCAACCCTATTTGCTTTTGAATGCCTTGAAATGTTTGTAAGAGATTCTTGCATGATTCTAAAAATAATTAACGAAACATCGGGAGGAATATTTAATTCTGAATCCATTTCCAAAAAAACCTTAATATTATTTCTATGTGAGAACTCTTTTGTGTACCAATCAATAGTGGCTACAATACCCAAATCGTCGATAACTGGTGGTCTTAACTGTGAAGTAATTCTCTGAACTGTTTTAATGGCTTCACCAACAAGATTAAATATATTGTTCATTTTTGATACTATTTCTTTATCGGAAATAACTTGTTTAATAATTCCTATATCAATTTTAACAGCAGTGAGTGCTTGCCCTAAATCATCATGAAGTTCCCTAGAAATAGCAATTCTTTCATTCTCTCTTACTTGTTCAGTGTATTTCGATAATTGATGAAGTTGTTCAAGTGCACTTTTAAGTTTTTCATCTGTTTTTTTTCTTTCAGTAATATCCTTTACAAAACCTAAATATCTTGTTTTAGTAAGCTTTACAGATTCTATACTCCACCATATGTTGCTTCCATTTTTGTGTTTATATAACACATCTGCTTTTGACGCTCCATCTTTCAATAAAGTTTTTAAAAGCTCTATGCTTTCTTTTGAAGTTTCTTCTGGAGAAATGTCAGAAATTGACATATTTAAAATTTCATCCTTTGAATAACCTGTAATTCTACATGCTGCTTCATTCACTTCAAGATACTTACCATTTTCGTCTGATACAAAAACACCATCAGGAGCATTATCAATATAACTTCTATATTTTGATTCGCTTTTTTTAAGAGCTGCATTGAGCCTGTTCAGTTCATCGGCAGATTCTTTCAGCTGAACAGTATTCTGTATAATGGCTTGTTTCTGATTAAAAAGATCAAGGAATATATTGATTTTACATATCAAAATATGACTTTCAATAGGCTTAAAAATATAATCGACAGCTCCATAATTATAACCTTCAAAAACTTGAAGTTTATCAACAAAGTTTGCCGTTAGAAAAATAATCGGTACTTTATCGCCTAATCTTTCCTCGTTCATTTTTAATGCCAATTCATAACCATTCATTCCTGGCATTTGAACGTCAACTATTGCCAATGCAAGATCCATTCCACGAGTTATTTCCAATGCTTCGGAACCAGAAAGGGCCTGAATTAAGTTGACTTTTAAATTCTTGATAATAGTTTCAAGTATTGTTAGATTAAGCTTTGAGTCGTCAACTATAAGTAAATTTGGTAATTGTATCATAAAAATAATATTTGCTGATATGCTAATAGAGATTATCCTTATTGATGAATAATGACATAAAATTCTATTCAAAAATCGAACATTTTGCAAAACACAAATTAATGCATTACAAATGTAATCATAAAATAAAAAAAAACAAAAGATTATTAGTTTATTCTCAATTTTAGTATCAAAAAATTCAAGTTTAAACCTGAGCAAAATATCAATTCAACTCTATTATGAGAAATATTTTATTTAAAGTGTTATGTAAACTAGAATGAAGAAACTTCAATTATTCAATGCTTATTCCATAATTTCACTTAATTCGATCCAACGGTTGGATTTTTCATCAATCAATTTTATAATTTCGCCAACTCGTTCTGACCATTGGGTTAACAATGAAACATCACTACTTCCTTCATTCATAAGATTAAAAATCTTTTCCTTTTCAGTTTCCAATTCACTGATTTCTTTTTCTAAGAGTTCATACTCTTGTTTTTGCTTATAAGTAGGTTTGTTGGAAGTTGTTTTTGATCGTTCTACAGGTTTTTCTTCTTTTTTAGTTTCGGCTTTTAATTGTTTTTCTTTTAGTATTTTTTTTCGGGTATATTCGGTATAAGTACTATGATAATCTTTTACTATTCCATTTTCTTCAAATACAAAAATGTGATCTACCAGATTATCCATAAAACTACGATCGTGAGAAACCAATAGTAAACAGCCTTTGTATTGCAACAAAAACTCCTCCAGCATCATCAATGTAAAAATATCTAAATCGTTGGTAGGCTCATCCAATATCAGAAAATTTGGATTTTGCATCAAAACCATCAATAAAAACAGTCTGCGTTTTTCGCCACCACTCAAATTGGAATAATAATTATATTGTAAGGTATTTGAAAATCCAAAATAATTCAGAAAAACGGAAGCTGACAAATCTTTACCTCCATCCAATCTTACGACTTCGGCAATTTCTCTTACGATTTCTATTACACGCTTATCTTCGTAGGTTTCGAGTCCTTCTTGCGAATAATAACCAAAACTTATAGTTTGCCCCTTCACAATTCGTCCCGAATCCTGCATTACTTTCTCAATAATCATGTTTAAGAAAGTAGTTTTGCCAATTCCATTTTTACCAACTATTCCAATACGTTCGCCTTTTTTGAAAGTATAAGTAAAATCATTCAGCACAACTTTATTGCCATACGCTTTTGATACATTATACATTTCGAGAATTTTACCACCAATACGTTCGGTTTTAATACTTAATTCTACTTTTTTATCGTCAATTCTTTTGGTAGCTTTTTCCTGAATATTGTAAAACGAATCAATACGAGCCTGAGATTTAGTTGTTCGGGCTTTGGGCATCCTTCTCATCCAATCTAATTCCTTGCGGTAGGTGTTTTTGGCTTTTTCAATTTCCTGACGTTCTATTGTTTCGCGATCAGCTTTTTTCTCTAAAAAATAATTGTAATTACCTTTGTAATGATAAATATTTCCGTTGTCCAACTCCAATACTTCGGTACAAACATTATCTAAGAAATACCGATCGTGAGTAACCAACAATATACTCAAACTTTGTTTACTCAAATATTCTTCCAACCATTCTATCATTGAAATATCCAAATGATTAGTTGGTTCATCCAATATGAGTAAATCAGCATCTTCAATCAATACTTTTGAAAGTGCTACTTTTTTGCGTTGACCACCTGAAAGTGTATTGATAGTTTGATAAATATCAGTAATTTGCAAACGACTTAGGATTTCTTTTACTTTGTTTTCGTAATCCCAGCAATTTAGTATATCCACCTGATGAATTGCATCTTCCAGCAATTTACGATGCTCGGCATCATCCGATTTTTTTATACATTCCAATGCTTCTTCATAACGACGAATTGCAAGTAAAAATTTATTATCGGTATTGAATAATACATCAACTATCGTTTGGTTTTCTTCTAATTCCGGATTTTGAGGCAAGTAAGCAATGTGTATATCTTTACGAAATACTACTTTCCCCGTATCGGGCAAATCTCTTTGATTGATAATATTAAGTAAACTGCTTTTACCTGCTCCGTTACGAGCAATCAACGCTACTTTTTGCCCTTTATCAATTCCAAAAGTAATATTCTCGAATAGTAGTTTTTCGCCGTAAGACTTGGCAAGGTTTTCGATTAACAGATAATTCATGCAAACTTTTTTGTAAGGTATAAAGGCAAAGAAAATATTAGAGACTAAGGATAGATGAATAAGAAGGAAATTTGAAAATAAAAAATTAAACAAACTATTTTATAGTTCAGTTTGGTATATCAATACTTCATTACTTAGACTTACTTTTTCCTTATTTTTCTAATTCAGTCATAAGCTCATCGCTCATCTCCATGTTGTGGAATACATTTACCACATCATCGTCTTCTTCAATAACGTCAATCAGTTTCATTACTTTTTTGGCAGCATCAACATCAATGGTTTCTGTATTTTTAGGAATACGTTGCAATTCGGCACTTTCTACAACTATTTTTAATTCTTCTAACTTTTTAATCATAGCTCCAAAATCTTCCATGGCTGTTGTAACAGTATAATATTCATCTTCCAGCGAAATATCTTCGGCTCCGGCATCTATTAAATCAAGTTCTACTTCATCAAGATTTAAGTCGGCTTGCGGTATGGTGAAAATACCTTTTCTATCGAATAAGAAAAGCAATGAACCATTGGTACCTAAAGAGCCATTGTATTTATTAAAATAAGATCGTATATTACTTATCGTTCTTTTTTCATTATCGGTGGTACATTCTATAAAAATGGCAATACCATGAGGAGCATAACATTCGAAAGTAGTTTCGGAGAAGCTGGCAGAGTCTTTATCAGAAGCCTTGTTAATGGCACGTAGCAGATTTTCCTTAGGCATATTTGCCCCTTTTGCATTGGAAATAGCTAAACGTAAACGAGGATTTCCATCAGGATCAGGACCGCCTTCTCTAACAGCCACAGCTATTTCCTTAATAATTCTTGAAAATATTTTAGAACGTTTTGAGTCTAACGCTCCTTTTTTACGCTTGATGGTTGACCATTTATTATGTCCTGACATATAATTGTGTTTTTATGATTTCCAAAGTTTTGGTAAAAGTAATAATTTTTGCAAAAATAAAAAAACTGTCAATGTTTTTTTTGACAGTTTTTTAAAAAGCAAATTTATTACGTTTATTTGCAGGAATCTGATTAGTATTTAAAATATCATTTTAACGTTTTGGGGTTTGGGGAAGTAGCAATTTTCAAAGCACAAAAAATATCAATCCACTACAAATGTGGATACAAGGCTTTTAATCACAGAACCCTCTTTTTGCCTTACAGCTAAATTGTGCTAGCATTTTTGTCTAAGGTTCGATTATAATTTTTTGTGTCGCTTTTTCATTGGGTGTTTCAATTGTCAATATATACGTTCCTCCTAAGTCGATATTTTTAATTTTATGTTGAAATGTATTTTCGCCAAGAACTAAATTGGGTAAAACTCTTTCTTCAATTTTTTTACCATCAATGTTATAGAGAGAAATTTTTGTTTCTGCAACTTTGATTAAATGAAATTTCACAACAAAATCTCCATTACTAGGATTTGGTAACACTTGAACTTTTAATGTTCCTATGCTTTGTTCGTTTAAGTCGTGAATTCCTATTGTTGAATTTTTAACAACATACACTTTAAATATTTGACTACTTGCATTGCTCTGACTTCCAGTATTCGTTAAAAAAATATTAGCTGCAGAGCTACTTATACCGCCATATATGTAACCAACTAAACTACTGTCTGATATAAATTCGTCCAAATTTAAAACATCATTATTAAAATGCTGAAGACTAGTAATAGGAATAAATTCAGCTCCTGCACCAAGCAAACTTGGCATTTCAACAGGAAGTTTGTATTCAGCCATTAATCCAACAGAATTTCTTGTAACACGTGCAATTGTTTTAACAAAAGGAACATTGTTGTCTTGCACTAAAACTCCTAAACTGTCGTAATATTGAGCAATTCCGCCAAAAAAAACATTGTGCATCTCATTATTTGATAAAGAATATAAAGGTAAAACTGCACAATGATAATGATTGTAATATTGTTGAAATGTGTTGTTTACTTCATAACTTGAACTATCAATATTTACACAATTTAAATATGGTAAATCAACAGTTGGTTGAAATACCCCTGAAAAAACAGTAATTCCTTCAGTTCCATTTGGAAATATTTGAGAAACAGCGTTATAATCTCTTCGGTGCAAATTTGTAGTATCTGTAATTGTTGGTAAATGTGAAATCGTAATCGTTGTTCCGTCATCCGACAAGTTGAATTTACGGATTGCATTAGTATAAACTTGAGTATAAGTTGGATTTCCAAATGGATTGTAGTTACCATCAAATTTATTCCCCCCAATCAGATAAAATGTATTATTTATTTTTTTTAAATGTCCACCAGTTACTGCAAACTGAGCATCACTAATTTGTCGAAAATAATTTGTAAAAGAAGTTCCGCCTATAACTGCATTTATAACGGATGGAACATCAATAGCAATTAAGTTGTCGAATGTTTTTCTTGCTGCTGAAGCTGTGTTGTAGCCATAACCGCCAATGATGTAAAGGTAATTTCCTTCTTGATGAAATTCCATATTCGTTGAACTTAATTGCTCTTGCATTGCAACCGAAAGTGAAGTAATTGGAGCAGTCCACTTTTGTTGCGAAACAGGGTCAATTACAATTATCTGATTATTGTTACCTGCTATGTCAAACGCAGCAAACGGTTGTCTTCGGTGAAGCCCGTCAAGTCTGCCACCAACAATGATCCATTTTCCATTGTATTGTCCAAAAGCATAGGCTTGAAGCCCACCAAGACCAGAAATATTCATTGGTTCAATATAAATATTGAAAGGAGTCGTTTGCGAAAAGACTGTAAGACTGAAAATTATTAATCCTAAAAATATGCTAAGTTTCTTTGACATTGAATATGATATTAAATTATTTGGAAAATATATTATGTTGTGGTTAATTTGTGAACTTTGTAATTGGAGTAAAATTTGGTCTATGTTGCTCGCTGAGCTTGTAGCTAACTCGATAATAACATGTATATATTTCTGTGTTTTAATTTAAATTAAAGTTTCTGATACTGTTTCAGGTTTTTCTGAAAACCTTATGTTTGCTATTTAATAACAACTAAAGTACGACAATGTTTTCTAATTGCTTAAATAGTCAATTTAGTAATTGACTTCAAAGCCAGACTCAGGGTAATTTCTTTATCTTTTTATTTTGTTAAAACTTTTCAATTACAATATAACTTTTTGTTAATTAACCTCCTTCTCATTTTTTTTGTTCTATTTCCATTTTTATCATATCCTAAGGAAACAAACTTTCAATAAGTAATATAAATTTAGAACACTAATGAAAAGGAAATATTCTGTAACCGCAAATATTCGCATTCAAAAAAAAGTGCCAAAAATAATTGACACTTTTTGAAACTAAACTTAACTAATTGTGAGAAAAAATAGCTTTTAAAGAGAAGCTATGTCTTTGCTACCAGCTGGCAAGAGTAATACCAACTGTGTATGGATATAATTCAGGTCCTTTATTTTCTTTAAACATTTGAGTAAGTGCATAACTTGCAAACAAATTGATGGGTCCCCACCCTATTCTTACTTCTGCATCTAATTTTATAGGATTCAGGTAAAAATCGTTATATACTTTTGGTTTATTTCTGTCGCCATCTGCAAAATGAACTTGTTTGGAGTGCGATCCTATTTTATACCCAAAAACACCACCTACTGCAAAATGAAATTGTTTCCATTTCTTTTGGGCAGTTTGGTATTCGAGAAACAGAGGAACTCTTACCCAACTTTCAACCAATTTGCTTTTTATATAACTATCGATACTATTATCATGATAACCATAAATGGTAATCGAGTCAGGAACAAGTACAACATTATCGTCGAACCGATAATTGTTCCACTGCAAACCTATACCAGAAACTATTCCAAAACGGTTATTAATTATATTAGCATTGAGTTCAAAAACATTCAAATTTACTCCTATTGATTTAACATCATTTAATTTAAGAAAGTCATACTTGGCAGGAAGGGCTGTTCCAAAATCTTTGTTTACATAACCATTAAATGCTAATTCAAATCCTGCCCAGTGTCCTCTGAAACGATGTGTATAAGGCTTGTTTTTATCTTTCTTTTCAATTTTTACATTTCCATTATCTCCTACAATCATTTCGGTATTTCCAATTGATATTTTGGTTTCTTTGCCATCAATTACTTCAATATCGCTTCCTAACACAGAAACTTTGGTTGTATCATCAGCACTTGTATTTACACGATTTTTCTTAGCAGTATTTACATCATTATCTCCTAAATTATCAATAATAGGTTTTTGATCATATTTTACAGAACTTACACCTGATAATTCCCCCGATAGCTCTGTTTTTACATTTACATTGGCTTTGGCAACACCACTGGCTTTTACATCCATTTTTTCAACATCAAGTTCCTTGGCATTCATATTGGAAGCACCACTGATTTCTGAATTATGTTGTATTGCTTTTCCTTTTAAAACAATTTTTGCGGCACCTGATATATCTGTTGATAAACTTTGAACATCAATATCTAAATCTATTTTAGAAGCCCCCATTGCTTTGATTTTTAATTCGCTTGATTTTAAAGTATTTTTTGATTTTATTTTGGAAACACCTGATGCTTTAATATATTTTAAATCAGTACATACAATTATAATTTTTACGTTGCTAAAATTGGTCATAGTGCCTGATGATATTTTTAAAATATTATCTTTCACTTCTAAAGATGCTTCTCCTTCGTCCTCTTTTTCTACTTTAACGTTTTGCTGACTTCCATAAGAAATTACAACATTGGCAAGATCTCCGGCTTCTATTCCAGTAAATACAGGCAAATTATAGGTTTTGTATTCGGTATCTGAGTCCTGAGCTTTAACAATGATTGATAATAATACGAATACAGTAATTAATGATAATAATTTTTTCATCTTATTGATTTTTTTATTGAATAAAATTTGATTTTAAAATGTGACGATAAACCTACCGGTTTTGTTACAGGCTAATTACCTATTTCCGACTTTTTTTTCCAAAGCCACATAGGTATCTTTGATATCTGAACCTATCGCTTCTATTTTACTAAACCCAATGATAGCTGCATTTTTAAGAAAACTTCCGGCTTCAGCTATGGGTTGATTTTTTAGCAAATCAGTATCAAAATCGAAACGACGGTCTTTTTTGTTGTCAATAATTTTTTCGGCTGTATTATTGTCTATCTGCTCGTCGGCAAAAGCCAATAAATCATTAATAGAAGTGTAATAATTTCTGTGTTCATCGTTAATTAAAACAGGGCTTTCGATATCTATTTTTTGTAAATGAATAGATGCTAAAAATTGAATATCTGTATTGTTATTCTTAAATTGCGTTGTATTTTGAATGGGTTCTTTAGATAAATCTTGTTTTTTGATTTTGGTAGTTAATACCAACATTTTATTATGATTGATAGTGGCAATAGGTTCTATCGGTTTTATTAAAGATTTGGTATTAGTTTTTGTTTTATCGATTTCGGCTGTAGTAATGGTAGTTGATTGTATTGTTTTACTATTATTACTGAAGTAATAAGTAGAAACACTTGCCATTATAAATAAAGTAGCAGCAATGGAAGCCGTTTGATAGAATATTTTTTTATTAATAGGTATATTAAAAATTGAGAATTTCTTTAATTGATGTTTGTTTTCAAACACAATAGTTTTGTCGGCAGAGAGCTTTGTTAATTGAAATAAATGATATTCGTTATTTAAATTAGGATGTAGCAAACGGAATTTTTCTAATTGACTTTTTTGCGAAATGCTTAAATCGCCTTCCGAGTCAGCAATAAAAAACTCATGATAATTGATTAAATTAATCATACGGCTCGATGAAATGGCTTCTTTTTTCAAACATTCCTTAAAATCAAATTGTATAGAAGCATCTTCAGTAAGGCTTATGTTTTCGAAAGCATCAAATTCGGCTTTTACATCAGGGTTTTTATTAACAAATGCCAGTAATTCTTGCGTTTGGCTTTCGTTAAGCTTTCCCTCGTAATAATCGAGTATGTAGATTTCGTAATTATCTTTGTTGATGTTCATTTATTATAAAACCCTTTCGAGTTCTCCTATGTAATTTTTTAAAAATAAACGTGCCCTATAAATATATACTTTTACCTGCGATTCGTTGAGATTGGTAATTTCACCGATTTCATCATAACTATATCCTTCGTAATCTCTTAGTAAAATAACTGATTTCTGAATTTCGGGAAGTTGTTCCAATGCAGCATCCAGCACTTCTTTTAAATCAGAATAATTATTTTCTATTGTCAAACTTTTTAAAAAAGCATCGTCTAAAGTAGTTTGCTTTTTCTCTCTCCTGATTTGGTCAATCATAGTATGGTAAGCAGTAGTGAATAAATAAGAACGTGCTTTTTCGTAAGAAATATCAGCTACTTTATCCCACATTTTAATAAACGAATCCTGCACCACGTCTTTCGCCTTATCTTCATCTTTTATATTTTTGAGGATAAAGCGATAAACGCCATCTGCAAAATCATCTACACAACAGTTGTACTCAGTAGTTGTCATTCAAATACGTAATTATTTTCTCACAATTTACTTATCAGACGAAGATGTATTGCGAAAAGTTACAGCGAAGGTAAAAAAAGTTTTTAAGTTCTTAAAGTTTATAAAATAGCGATGGTATAAGTTGTATTCTATTTTGCCTTTCAATGCTAATAGACAATTTTTAAGAATTTCAAATTGCTTTCGGTTCATCCGAATGCTCTACAAACTTATCTTATATTTATTTTTTTTATCTTTGCAACGAAAAATCTTATTTGCATATAAATTATTATCATCGTGGAAAACAAAAAAGTAAAAGTTGGTTTAATACAAATGACTTGTACAAAAAACAAACAAGCCAATATCATTAAAGCAACTGAAAAAATAAAGCAGGCAGCCTCAGAGGGTGCTCAGATAATATGCTTGCAGGAATTGTTTGCATCGCTTTATTTCTGTGATGTGGAAGACTATGATAACTTTGCGTTGGCTGAAGCTATTCCCGGAAAAACCACAGATGATTTTTCGAAACTGGCAAAAGAATTGAATGTAGTAATCATTGCTTCTTTGTTCGAAAAACGTGCCGAAGGATTGTATCACAATACGGTGGCTGTGCTGGATGCTGATGGCAGCTATTTAGGAAAATATCGAAAAAACCATATCCCTGACGACCCCGCTTATTACGAAAAGTTTTACTTTACACCCGGCGATTTAGGCTATAAAGTATTTAAAACTAAATATGCAACGATAGGAACCTTAATATGTTGGGATCAATGGTATCCCGAAGCCGCACGTATTACAGCACTGATGGGTGCCGAAATTATTTTTTACCCGACAGCTATTGGTTGGGCAACTTCGCAAACTTCAGAAGTTAACAATGAACAATACAATGCATGGCAAACCATACAACGCAGCCATGCCATAGCCAATGGAATACATATAGTAAGTGTAAACCGTACAGGACAAGAAGGAGAAATGAATTTCTGGGGCGGTTCTTTCATCAGCAATCCTTTTGGGACTTTGCTTTACGAAGCAAGCCACCAAAACGAAGAAATACATGTTCAGGAACTAAATTTAACTAAAACCAACGAATACCGTATTCACTGGCCTTTCTTAAGAGATCGAAGAATAGATACTTATGCACCTATTACCGAAAGATTTATTGACGAATAAACAATTAGGAATTACGAATTAGGAATTAAATAAAATACCATTAATAAGCGAAAACTGTCAAGTGATAAAGAGAATAGAACAACTTTACGAGCTTAAAAAAACTTTAATAACTTTATGAACGCTGTAAACTTGCATACACCCCGAAAAATGGGTTACCGATTTCCTGCTGAATGGGAAAAACACACGGCCACATGGTTAAGTTATCCGCACAACGAAAACTCTTGGCCTGGCAGAATCCAACATATTTATCCTGCTTACCATCAATTTATAAAAGAATTAAGCTATGGCGAAATTGTAAACATTAATGTTAATGATCAGCTAATGCTTAATCATGTTAAAGAACAGCTTACAACCTATGGTGTAAATCTGGACAATATTCGTATTTTTATTCATCCAACCAACGACGCATGGTGTCGCGATCATGGTCCTGCATTTTTAGTAAATCCAAATGCTGTAGATAAAAAAATTATTGTCAATTGGGAATACAATGCCTGGGGGAATAAATATCCTTATGACTTAGATAATAAAATACCTCAATTGATAGCCGATAAGTTGCAACTACCTGTTGTCAATCCCGGCATTATAATGGAAGGTGGTTCCGTTGATTTTAACGGAAAAGGTAGTTTAATTACAACCAAAGCCTGTTTGTTGAACGAGAATCGCAATCCACACTTAAACCAATCGCAAATAGAAAATTATCTTTACGAATATTATGGTGTTGAGCAAATTATTTGGCTCAACGAAGGTGTAGATGGAGATGATACCAATGGCCATGTGGATGACCTCACTCGATTTGTGAATGAAGACACCGTAGTTACAGTAATGGAAAGCAATAAAAATGATTTGAATTACGCACCTTTACTCGAAAATTACAACGAATTAAAAAAACAAAGGCTTCTTAATGGAAAGCAATTAAACATTATTGAACTTCCTATGCCGGAGCCATTGCTGATTGAAGACCAGCGTGTACCCTGTTCCTATGCTAATTTTTACATTGCCAATAGTGCTGTAATTATACCTATTTTCAACTGCAAAACAGACGATATTGCCCTAAATATTTTATCAGATTGTTTTCCACACAAAAAAGTTATTGGAATTGATTCAACTGAAATTATTTGGGGATTGGGTAGTTTTCACTGTTTAAGTCAACAGGAACCTGAAGTTATATAAAAACTATTTGGCATTAAATTTGTTAAATAACTTATTCAGTAACTATGAAAATAAAGAATTTTATTTATTATACGACAATGGACATTTTGTCATTCCGAGCAATAGCGAGGAATCTCAATAAAATTTAAAAAACATAATATGAGATGTTTCCTTATTTCAGCATGACAAAAAAAGTTCAATAAAACAAAATAAAAATTAAAATCAATAAAAATCACAATATGAAGAAAACAATCATTGCAAAACTTGTAATTATTTTGGCACTTGTGGCTTTCAGCGGAAAAACATATAGCCAAAAAGTAGAAAAACCTGCTGAAGAAAAAGTGAAAATTATCACTGATCAGGAATTTGACAAAACCATCAAAAAAGGTATTACCTTGATTGATTTCTGGGCAACCTGGTGCGGACCATGTCGTCGTCAAGCTCCAATTGTTGAGGAAATTGCCAATGAAGTAAGTAAAAAAATAAAAATCGGCAAATTAGATATTGATAAAAACAAAATTGCTGCTAGTACTTATAGTGTAAGAAATATTCCTACTTTAATTATATTTAAGGATGGTAAAGAAGTTAAGCGTTTGGTTGGATTACAAGACAAACAAACAATTCTTAACGAATTGAACGCCATAAAATAATTATCAGAAACAAAATCTTAAAAGCATGTTGTAAAAAACAGCATGCTTTTTTTATATACTTATGTAAGAAAAAATATATGTATCAGAAAATCAAAAAATTCTTTTCAGTACAGGCAATTATTGGCATAGTCATAGGTATTATTGCTGGCTATCTTTATTATTTAAAAATAGGTTGCACTTCAGGAACTTGTCCTATCACTTCCAGTCCATGGATGAGTATGCTCTGGGGAGGCATAATTGGGTATTTATTAGGCGATATATTTTCAAAGAAAAAACCTAAAGAAGATAAATAGCATTTTAATGCTTCAAAATTTTATATACTAAGATTTTTAAATCAGTTTCTCCAGTATTTTCCCAAGAACGATTGCTACCGGTTTTAACAGAAATACTGCAATTTGCAGATAAATTAAATGCTTCATCTTCCAGTAGTAATTTCCCGCTACCTTCTAAAACGTAAAATATTACATCAAAAGGATTGTCATGTTTTTCAAGTATTTCTCCTTTTCTCAGCGTTAAATGAATCAATTCGGCTTGCTCGTTGGCAAACATAATCCGACCTTCAATCTTAAAAGGAACTTTAGGTGCATTCTCTAAATTAATTATTTTCACACACAAGCAATTGATTAACTGATTAATAGAATAAATGAATAACACTTCGACTTCGTTCAGTGCATCGCCTAATAACTATTACTTATTTATTAATTAACTAATAACCAATAAAAACTAAATAACTTCTTTAATCATGGTTAACACCATTTTAAATCTCTCAATTGCATAAACTGCATGAGGAATATTAGCCGGCATAATTATGGTTTCACCAATATTTACTGCTTGTGGTTGTTTATTGATGATAATCTGAGCAGTACCTTCCACCACCTGAACCATTGCATCAAATGGAGCGATATGCTCGCTTAAGGATTGACCTTTGTCGAAAGCAAACAATGATACATTTCCGGTTTTCTTTTCCAAAACCCTTTTGCTTACAATTCCGTTTTCGGAATAATCAACCACTTTGTTGAATCTGAATACTTTTGCAGTTTCGAATGATTTGTTTTCCATTTTTTAATGTTTTTATATAGTGAATAATATTTGTTAAATTAATGTATAAGTTTGCTTATCAAATGTTTTAGAGATAAAACGGGATGCCTGAAAATCATTTTTGGTCACGAAAATCGCATAACTTCTTTTATTTTTTCTCTGTATTCGGGTTTGTAGCAATGCGTATTGCATTTCTGACAAGCGGGTTTGTTTTCTTTATATTTACATTTATCGGTGCGGAGAATGGCATAATCAATCAGGTTTTTACAATCTTCACAAACAGCTTTGCCACCATGATTTGCTTTGCAGTAAATCTCTATCATCGCTTTAACAGTAGCTTTTTCAGTTTCTATTTTTTTACTATTCATCAGTATGTAAAGATAAGAAAAAACATGACAGGTTTCGAAAACCTGTCATGTTTAAAGTTATTACTAATTCAAAAACAATTTCATGTCTTCATCCACTGTACCAATTCCTGCAATACCAAAAGTATCAATCAGAACTTTGGCTACATTTGGAGATAAAAATCCCGGTAAACTGGGTCCTAAATGAATATTCTTAACTCCTAACGACAATAATGCCAATAAAACGATAACTGCTTTTTGTTCGTACCATGCAATATTATAAGCAATAGGCAAATCATTGATATCATTCAATTCAAATATTTCTTTCAATTTCAAAGCAATAACTGCTAAAGAATAAGAATCGTTACATTGACCTGCATCCAAAACGCGTGGGATTCCACCAATATCACCCAAAGGTAATTTATTGTAACGATACTTAGCACAACCGGCCGTTAAGATAATCGTATCCTTTGGCAATTGTTCAGCAAACTCGGTATAGTAACTACGATCTTTCATTCGGCCATCACAACCAGCCATTACGAAGAATTTTTTAATAGCACCTGACTTAACAGCTGCTACAACTTTATCAGCCAAAGCAAAAACCTGAGCATGAGCAAAACCACCAATAATTTCACCAGTTTCTATTTCAGTAGGGGAAGCGCATTTTTTTGCATGTTCTATAATTTCAGAAAAATCTTTTTGTCCACGATTAACTCGTGCAGGAATATGTTTGAACCCTGCAAAACCAGCAGCTCCGGTTGTATAAACTTTATCTGCATAAGTAGAATTTACTGGAGGAGGAACAATACAATTAGTAGTAAATAAGATAGGACCATTGAAAGTGGCAAATTCTTCTTTTTGTTTCCACCATGCATTACCATAATTTCCTACAAAATGTTTGTATTTTTTAAAAGCAGGGTAGTAGTTTGCTGGTAACATTTCACTGTGGGTATAAACATCAATACCAGTTCCTTCTGTTTGTTTCAGCAATTCTTCCATATCTTTCAAATCATGACCACTGATTAAAATGCCCGGTTTATCACTTACACCTATATTTACCTTAGTAATTTCAGGATTGCCATAAGCAGTAGTATTTGCTTTGTCTAATAATGCCATAGCAGTTACACCAAATTTTCCGCATTCCATTACCAAACCTACCAATTCATCGGCAGTGTGTTCAGTAATAGAGGCTATCAGTGCTTTCTGCATAAAGGCATATAATTCAGGATCTTCCATACCTAAGTTATAAGCATGTTCAGCATAAGCAGCCATTCCTTTATTTCCATAAGTTAACAGTTCTCTTAAAGATCTTACATCTTCATTTTCAGTAGCCAAAACACCTACTTTTAATGCTTTAGCATCAAACTCTTCTTCAGTTTCTGCAAACCAGATAGCAGATTCATGCAATTGAGCCGGCATTTTAATTCCTGCATCAACAATAGTTTTTTTCATCATTTCTCTAATTTCCAACGCTTTTTTTATTCTTACGATAAAAGTACTTCTATCGAAATTAGCATTGGTAATGGTTGTAAATAATGATTCCATTACAAAATGATTAACCTCAGCATTTTCTATACCTGCTTTGCGAGCTTCGGTAGTAAAAACTGAAATTCCTTTTAATGTGAACAACAATAAATCCTGCAAATTTGCAACATCCTCGGTTTTTCCACATACGCCTTTTATGGTACAACCAGTACCTTTAGCGGTTTCCTGACATTGATAACAAAACATACTCATTTTTTAATTTTTTTAATGATTAATTTTTATTTTATTGATTTACTTTGGATCTCAATTTATAAGACCAAAGCTTGAATTTTACTTTAAAACTTTATGAACTTTATAAACTGTTTAAACCCATTCTTCAGAAACAATATCTCCTTGAATACCTACAACTATCTGTTTAACAGGAATTTTTCTTGCTGATGCGTCAACTGCCATTTTAGCAATTTGAAGTAATCCACCACAACATGGAACTTCCATAATGATAACAGTCAAAGTATTGATTTTCGATTCATCTATCATTGCAGATAATTTTTCGATATAGCTTTCTTTACCTGAATCTAATTTTGGGCATGCAATCGCCAATGTTTTTCCTTTAAGGAAATGGTTGTGGAAATTTCCGAACGAAAAAGCCACGCAATCAGCAGCCAACACTACATCGGCATTTTTAAAATATCCTGCCATTGGATTTAATAAGTGCAATTGCACAGGCCATTGGCGTAATTCTGATGGAACGCCTTCGTTTGTTGTTACTGTAGCACAAGCTTGTGCTGGTTTACTAAAATCCATTTCCTGAGATCCCGGACATCCGCAACCTTTGTGTTGATGTTCTGTATTCATTTTATTTATTGCTAATGTTGATAAATCTATATTTAAATTATTTTGCTTGATATATTCTACGCCCTGATTGAAATAAACCATCTCGTTATGATCTTTCAGATGCTTTAAATGAGCTAAAACTGTAGCTGCTCCTTTAGGTGAAATACGCTCCATCACAGCAATTTCGTCATAGGCTTCAGCTTCACGCTCTATTAATTCTATAGCACCAACAGGACACTCGCCAATACATGCTCCTAAACCATCGCAAAACAAATCGCTGATCATTCTGGCTTTGCCATCAATTAATTGCAATGCACCTTCATGGCAGCCAGTTACACATTCGCCACAACCATTGCATAATTCTTCATCTATTTTAATTATCGTTCGTTTCATTTTTATATTTATTAAATTAAATCAGATATTTTTGTATTCTTTAAATAGTTTTTAAACTCATTGGTAAACTTACTCGCTAATCCACCGAAAATACAATCTTTAAAAGGGCATAATTGGCAGTTCCCCATGCAGCTTATATCTTCTATGCTACCTTCTACCATCTCAAATAAATCAAGCAAACAAATTTGGTTAGGTAATTTATTTAAAATAAATCCACCTTTCGGGCCTCTATCAGAAGTTAAATAACCAAACTTGGTAAGTTGTTGCATTACTTTTGCCAGATGATTTCGCGATACATTGATAGAAATTGCCAACTCAGTTGAATTAAGTTTTTCTTTACTCTTAGCAATGGAAATTACGCTGTGTATTGCGATTGATGCGGCTTCCGATATGTTTATTATTTTGCTCAATTTATTTATTTATATTTCGGTATTTGAATACGCAAATATACAATCGAAAATAAATACAAACCAAATTAATTTTCACTTTTTTTGTTAAATAATCTTAACCGATTGAATTTGTATTATTTACAAATAAAAAATTAGTAGAAAAACATAAGTTTTAAATCAATGATTTTAAATTAAGCTAAAAATTTAAATTTTGAAATAATTGAAGACTTTAATCCGCTAAATAATATTATACTTGCAAAAAATAAAAGTATAAGAATTAAATGGAGAAAATTAACTGGAAACCAGGCACTATGCTTTATCCCCTACCAGCAATTATGGTAAGTTGCGGAGCTACTGAAGAAGAATTTAACATTATCACAATTGCCTGGACAGGAACTATTTGTTCAAATCCTCCAATGTGCTACATTTCGGTACAACCTAAAAGACATTCTTACGAAATTATTAAAAAAAATATGGATTTTGTTATTAACCTTACTACCAAACAACTTGCTTTTGCCACTGATTGGTGTGGTGTAAAATCGGGGAAAGATTATAATAAATTCAATGAAATGAAATTAACACCAACTAAAGCACAGTTGGTTAAATCTCCTTTAATAGCCGAATCTCCAGTTAATATTGAATGCGTAGTAAAAGAAATCAAATCATTAGGCTCACACGATATGTTCATAGCAGAAGTAGTAGCTATAAATGTAGATCCAAAATTCCTTAATCCAGAAACACAAGCATTTGATATGGAAAAAGCTGGACTTATCTGTTATTCACATGGGAAATATTATAATATTGGAGAGTTTTTAGGTGGTTTTGGTTTTTCGGTAATGAAACCTAAAACTAAAAAGAAAAGAAAGCTTAAAAGTCATTAATTGTAAATTGTAAATTAGAAGTTAATTAGAAAAATAAAATTCAAACATATATTAGATTTTGTAATTTTACAAAGTTTTAAATTTAAATAGAAATGAGAAAAATTACTTATTTATTTGTTCTGTTGAATATTTTATTAACTTATAATTTAACTTCTGCTCAAACTATTTTATATGGTAATGATGCCAAAAGGATTATACCTGGGACAGAAATGATAGTCCTAACTAAAGGCAATGTTACACCTACTTATTTCAAATTTACAAAAGGATCTGAATTTTTATTTGAAAATTTAAACATCCTATTATATAATGTATTAAAGGTTGGAGAAAGTTTTGACAATAAACTAATAAACAGCAATAAAGATGAATTAGGTAATATTCATTACCGTTACGAACTTACTTATGAAAATGTGCCAATTCATGATGCTCAATTTTTAGTACATGTAAATAACGGTAAAATATATGCTGTTAATGGAAACTTTTATAGAGATATAAACATTTCAAATACTATTTCCTTTTCAGAAAATACTGCTTTACAGAAACTTCTAAATAAAATAAATGCACATAGGTATAAATGGCAGATGCCTGAAGAAGAAAAACTTTTACAAGAAGAGACCAAAAACCTACGTGCAACCTATTATCCAAAAGGCGAATTAGTTTTACTAAAAGATAAAGTTTCTCAACAATATATCTACACCTATAGTTTTAATGTATATGCAGATAAACCTCTAAAACGAGCTATTTATTATGTAGATGCTTCAACAGGAAAAATTGTATTTGAAAATAATTTAATACATGAAGGCAATGCTAATGGTACTGCTGTTACAAAATATAGCGGTACACAATCAATAAAAACAGATAGCACAAATCCAACTTCTTTTAGACTTCGAGAAACCCTTAGAGGTCAAGGTATTGAAACCTACAATATGCTTACAGGCACTAATTATGGAAATTCAGTTGATTTTACTGATTCTGACAATAATTGGAATAACGTAAATGCTGCAAAAGATGAAGTTGCAACAGATGCTCATTGGGGTGCTGAAAAAACATGGGATTATTTTTGGTACAGATATGAAAGAAATAGTATTGATAATTTAGGCTTTAAAATAAAAAGTTATATCCATTATGACGTAAGTTATGCCAATGCTTTTTGGGATGGGCAGCGTATGACTTATGGTGATGGCAATAGTTCTTGGCAACCTCTAGTTGCTCTTGATATCTGTGCCCATGAAATTACACATGGACTGACATCTTATTCTGCCAATCTAGATTATGAAAGTGAATCAGGCGCTATGAATGAAGCTTTTAGTGATATTTTTGGCACAGCCATCGAATTTTATGCAAAACCTTCAACAGCTAATTGGTTAATAGGTTCAGATATTGGAACTCCTTTGCGATCTATGTCAAATCCTAATACATATAATGACCCAGGTACCTATGGTGGTAATTTTTGGATTAACCAAATTGGTTGCATACCAAGTAATCTTAATGATAATTGTGGCGTACATACCAATTCTGGTGTATTAAATCATTGGTTTTATTTACTATCAGTTGGAGGAAGTGGTACAAACGAATTTAATCAAACCTATAATATTTCTGGAGTTGGTGTTGATACTGCAGGTGCTATTGCATTTCGTTTACTTACGGTTTATTTAACCAATACCTCAAAATATTCCGATGCTCGCCTTTATGCTATTATTGCAGCTGCTGATTTATATGGCAATTGTAGTCAAGCTGTTCAAAGTGTTACCAATGCATTTTACGCTGTAGGGGTTGGAAATGCTTATACACCTGGTGTTCAAAGTGATTTTGTTGCTGATAATGCTACGTTTTGTCAATCACCTGCTTATGTAACATTTATAAATCAAAGCAATAACGGATTAAATTATGTTTGGGATTTTGGCGATGGTGCTACCAGTAATTTAATAAACCCAACACATGTATATAATAATTATGGAGCTTATAATGTTAAATTGTCAATAAATGGAGGAATTTGTGGAATAGACAGTATTATCAAACAACAATATATCAGTGTATTTCCATCAAATCCTTGTGTATTTTCTATGCCTCAAACAGGAAGCTTAACTGCTAATACTTGTAATGGAATTTTATATGACAATGGAGGTAATAATTTTTATTTAGACAATACAGATGTAACTACTGTTATTTCACCAATTGGTGCAACTTCAGTAACATTAACATTTTCAAACTTTAGTTTTGAAACTAATTCCGATTTTTTATATATTTATGATGGAAACTCTGTTTCTTCTCCTCTTATTGGAAAATACTCAGGAAACACTTTGCCTAATGGAGGAACAATTACATCTACTTCTGGAAGTATAACACTAAGGCAAACAAGCGATGCATCTGTTTCTGATACAGGTTTTATAGTAAATTGGCTGTGTTCATACCCAGCTGTTGCACCTGATTGTAATTTTAGAGTTTCAGATACTAGTAGTTGTACTGGTGTAATTAATTTTATAGATATTTCAACGAATGGACCCAATAATTGGCTCTGGGATTTTGGTGATGGAATAACATCTAATATTCAAAATACTACACATACATATCAAAGCAATGGAATATATAATGTAAAACTTTACACATCGAATGCTTATGGTTCTGACTCACTTATAAAGTTCAATATTATAAGCATAAATAAACCAGCAGATCCTATTATTCCCAACGATACTGCAAATTGTGGAGCTACATCATTTACTTTTCATGCTAGTGGAAATGGAATAATTAAATGGTTTAATACTCCAATTGCAAACTTACCTATAGATACAGGTTTTATTTTTAATACAAATACGTTGAACTCTAATACAACTTATTATGTTGAATCACAGGTCAGCGCTCCAAGTACTTACGGAGGAAAAATCGACACCTCTGGAGGAGGAAGTTATTTTAACAATTCATCCATCCATTATCTTGTCTTTGATTGTTTAACGCCTTCGGTATTAAAAAGTGTAAAAGTTTATGCAAAATCAGCAAAAAGTCGTACCTTTCAATTACAAAATAATTCTGGAAGTGTTTTAGCAACAAAAACTTTAAATGTGCCTGCTGGATCAAGTCGTGTAATACTTAATTTTAATATTCCTGCTGAAAATAATTTACGATTAGTTGGGCCTAGCAGCCCTGATTTATACAGAAATAATGCAGGCACAAACTATCCGTATCAAATTGGCAATAAAATAGTTATAAAATCAAGCAGTGCTACTCAAGATCCAACTGGTTATTTTTACTTTTTTTACGATTGGGAAGTACAAGGCGAAACTTGTAGAAGCAATCGATTGCCTTTAAATGTTTATATCAATTCAACCAAGCCAACTCCTTCATATACTTATACTTCAAATAATTTAAATGTTAGCTTTACCAATACAACGGTACAAGGGGTCAATTATTTATGGAATTTCGGTGATGGTACAACTTCAGTATTGACCAATCCTACTCATACTTATGGAGTTTACGGAAATTTTGAGGTTAAACTTACTGCTACTAATGCGTGTGGTATAGATACAATTACAAAAACAATAAACGTTGAAGTCTCTGTTAATGAAAATAATACATTGAATAATTTGAACATTTATCCAAATCCTACAAATTCACTTTTGTATATTCATTTTCCTTCATCCATTTCCGGAAAACTACAAATGCAATTGCTCACAATGACAGGGCAGCTCATTTGGGATTCTGATTTTGAATCATCTACAAATGTATTGAATACAACTATTGATATGAGTAAATTTGCAAAAGGAATTTATTATTTAAAAGTGAAACAACAAAATCAACTCACTGTAAAAAAGGTAATTAAACTTTAAAAATAAATAAAAAAGAGAACTATAAAAATCAATATATTAAGGGGACTTCTATAAATTAATTCTTTGTTATTCAGATAAATATAGGTATATTTGCATATAAATAAATGCAAAAAAAGATGTCATTACAAAAATATAAAACAAAAGGCGAAAAAGGATTATTT
>Ga0247840_10000752_pt1 | contig 66032 bp, 56 predicted proteins | sample LaCruzMarch2015__FD_192404 | JGI IMG/M metagenome (GOLD analysis project Ga0247840, IMG submission 192404) | Freshwater microbial communities from meromictic Lake La Cruz, Castile-La Mancha, Spain - LaCruzMarch2015_17m | ecosystem: Environmental > Aquatic > Freshwater > Lake | place: Spain... | reverse complement strand
TTATTTTAAAAAGTTGCTGGTATGGTTCGAGCATCTGGCAGAAAGAACCTGATATGAGAGATTCACCTTACGGTAAATTTGATAGCAGAGAATTAATTCTCCGGGATGAACTGGCCATTGACCGAACCTTGCTGGCTAACGAACGAACTTTGCTGGCGTACTTGCGTTCCGGTGTCGCCTTGTTGATTGCAGGCGTGTCGATCATTCATTTCGCAGAGAAAAGCTGGTTCCAAGTGGTTGGAATTGCCTGTATTCCCGGCGGAGTCATTACCGGACTTATCGGCGTGGTAAGGCACCGGAAAATGAGCCGTTCTATTTATCTTATCCGGCGCAAATCTGATGGCTCGGAGAAAGAAAATCTCTGAGATCAGGACGCGGGAATAGTAAGCGTCTGTCCGACTTTGATGTCGGTTTCGCTTTTCATTTTATCACGGTTGGCGTCGTAGATTTTACGCCACTTACCGGCATCACCGTAAACCGAACCGGCGATGCGCGAAAGGGTGTCGCCGGGGCGCACCTGATATGTGCGGACCGCCGCGGCCTGTTCAACCGGTTTTGATGCGACGGGTGTTGCGACCGGAGCCGGGGCAGGACGGGATGCCGGCTGTTGGGTCAGGATAGTTCTGACATTAGCGACTGCTGTCGCGCCACCGCCACCTGCGGCCTCAAGCTGTCTGCGCAGCAAATTATTTTCGCGCGTCAGTCGAACCAGCTCTTCTGAAACATCGCCGCCGGATACTCCGGTTTCTCCAGCCAGCGAAACCTTCGCCTGTTTGATCCAATCCTGAATCAGCGCGCGTTTTTCAGTGAGCGGACGTTTTTCGAGATAGCGTTCATAGTGGTAGATAGCCCGAGCGTAATTTTTTTCGTGTTGCTGGTAAATCATCGCCAGTTCCAGATCAGGACGACCCAGTTCCGGTTTTTTCATTAGCGCCGTTTCGAACTGGTTGATGGCTTCGTCCCAGTTTTTCGCGCGGACTTGTTCAAGACCTCTACGGACGTGAGCGTCTTTTTCATCCGCTGTGTCGAGTTGCGCGCCGCTTTTCTGGCCGCATCCGGCGAGCAGTAATGCGCAACTGATGATTAGGAGTGACTTTTTCATAATCAGAAAAACAGTTTAAAAAATTTCAGGATGCCTTGGCCCCACGGTACGCGGTGCGAGATGCCGCCTTTGCCTTCGAAGGTATGCAGGTTGGCGATGTACCATTCATAGTTACGCACCAGCGCTTGCTTATTCGAAAACTTTGGATAGAAGTTCAGTTTTTGTTCGATTTTCTCCGTCGAGACGAACGAATCTTCGCAGGCTGTTTCATAAACCCATTTGTAGAGCGGCGAGAGTTTGAAGAACTCGAGGACACGCAGGGCCCAGATCAGCGGCTTTGCCAAAGTACCGATTACTTTTTTTCCAAATCCGGCGCGGTCGAGCACGGCCTGGTAGTCTTCTTTCATCGTTGTAAATTCTCTGGCACCGACATTGAAAATGTCATTTACCAGCGCTGCGTCTTTGATGAGGCAGAGATAAATCGCTTCGCAGAGATCTTCGACGTCGAGCAGCTGGTAGCGGTTGTTGCCGCTTCCGATCATGGGGAATTTTTTACCGTCTTTCGCCCAGTCGTAAAAGAGGGCGAAAACGCCGAGCCGCTCCGGGCCGACGAACGACTTTGGACGGATGATCGGCACGCACATCCCTTTAGCGCGGTATTCCAAGCAGACGTTTTCCGCTTCGATTTTGGCGATGCCGTACGGGCCGACGCCGATCAGTTTGTCATTTTCATACAGCGGATGGTGATCCGGAATTCCGTAAACGGCGGTCGAAGAGATGTGCACGAACCGCTCGACCTTTTCCTTTTCCGCGGCGGCTAGCAGAATCCCGGTGCCTTCGATGTCGGTGGAGAAAATTTCTTCTTTCGTATAAAGGGGCAGGGCGGCGGCCGTGTGGATGACCCAGTTTACGCCTTTCATCACTTCGCGGACTGTTGAGCCATTACGGATATCGCCGACTACCGCTTTGATTCGGTCTCTCTCTGGATAATCGAACTCAAGGAGATCCAGCACGGTAATGTCGGTCATACCTTGGTGAAGCAGATAGCGGATCATATTGATACCGAGAAACCCGCTTCCGCCCGTTACCAAAACCTTCTTGTTCATAAAGCGCTCCTGAACTAACCTTAAACCGATGAAAACCCTGAAAGACGTCGGAGAACATAACGCCATCGCGGCCCTGACTGCAAACCTGAAAGCCGTCGGCGACGACTGCGCTGTCCTGCCGCTCGACGCGCATTACGACCTTGTCCTCACCTCCGACCCGCTCATCAGCGGCGTACACTTCACGCCCGGCACCGATCCCGAGCAGATCGGCTGGAAAGCCGCCGCGCGTGTTTTGAGCGACTTTGCCGCGATGGGTGCCGATCCGCAGTACCTGCTCATCAATCTCGTCGCGCCGCCGGAGCAGGATTTCCAAACCTTGGAAAAAATCTACGCCGGAGTTTCCAAGCTTCGGAAACTGTTCGACGTCGATCTCGTCGGCGGCGACCTCGCGCAGGGGCCGGTACTCGAACTGCACGTCTTTGGCGTCGGGCGCGTACCGAAAGGCAAAGCGCTGCTCCGCTCCGGCGCGCATTCCGGCGACATCATCTACGTCACCGGCCCGCTCGGGGGCTCGTTCGAAAGCGGGAAACACCTGAACTTTATGCCGCGCATCAAAGAAGCCAAATGGCTACGGCAGTCCGGCGTCGTCCGTTCCATGATGGATATCAGCGACGGCCTCGCTACCGATCTGCGCCACATTCTGAAAGCCTCCAAAGTCGGCGCGGCGCTGGATAGCTCGGCGATTCCGAAAACAAAAACGGTGGAACAGGCGCTGTTCGACGGCGAGGACTTTGAATTGATCTTTACCGTTCACGCCGAAGATGCCGGCGCCTTCGATTTCCAATGTCTGGAAGATATGGAGCAGAAGTTTCAAAGAATTGGAACCATCACCGATCAGTCGGAAATTCTGACACTCGACGGCGTCGTTCTGGAGCGCAAGGCGTTTGAGCATTTCAGGGATTAAACGCTTGTCGGCGGACAGGCGGCACGGATATATTCCGAGCCTTCTTTTCGGGGCGGTAGCTCAATTGGTAGAGCGCCACGTTCGCAACGTGGAGGTCGAGGGTTCGATCCCCTTCCGCTCCACCACAAAAGCCATTCAGGGGCTTGATGAAGCGCTCCAATCCTTTTACTATCAAGCCATGCACGCGATCAGTCAGACTCTTTTAGACGAGGCGGTTCTGTCCGTAAGAAAAATGTGGTCTCAAGCGAAACCTCGAATCGGCATAATTCTCGGCTCCGGCTGGGGTGAAGCGGTTAGCGGACTGCGGATCAAGGCGGAGCTGTCGTACGAAAAAATTCCGAACCTCGGAAACCCCGGCGTAATCGGCCACGCCGGTAAACTGCTCCATGCGGAACTCGGCGGAGTAGAAATTTTTATTTTTCAGGGTCGCCGCCATATCTATGAGGGTGAAGGCTGGACTCCGGTTATTCTACCGGTCTGGATTCTGAAGCAGTTCGGCGCGCAAACGGTTCTGCTTACTAATGCTTCGGGCGGCATCCGCGAAGATCTGCGGCCCGGCACGCTGATGGCGATTGAAGATCACATCAACATGCTCGGCGGCAGTCCTCTTGCCGGCCCGCACAATCCGGACTTTGGCGAGCGCTTCCCAGATCAAACGGCTATTTACGACCACGATTTGCGTAAGACGCTTATGGATTCCGGTGTCGATGCTTCCGGTGTTTATGTTGCGACCGGCGGACCGAGTTTTGAAACGCCCGCCGAAATCCGAGCCTTCCGCGCACTCGGTGCCGATGCCGTCGGTATGTCCACTGTGCCGGAAGCGATTTTTGCCAATGCGCTTGGAATGCGAGTTGCCGGTCTTAGTTGTATTTGCAACTGGGCGGCAGGACTTGGAGATGAAAAACTGTCAGCCAATGATGTTTTGTGTACAGCAAAAGAATCCATGCCGCGAATGCGGTCTGTCATAAGGAGCTTTGTAGAAAAATGCGCGTATTAAACGAATTGTTCGAAAATAACCGGAACTGGGCCAGAAGCATTGTCGCAAAAGATCCTGAGTTTTTTAAAAAGCTCTCGAATCAGCAGGCACCGCAATATCTTTGGATCGGCTGTTCCGATAGCCGTGTGCCCGCCAACGAAATTATCGGCCTGGCGCCCGGCGAAGTTTTTGTCCACCGCAACATTGCTAATATGGTGATTCATACGGACATGAACTGTCTGTCGGTCATCCAGTACGCCGTCGATATTTTAAAGGTAAAGCATATCATCGTTTGTGGACACTACGGCTGTGGCGGCGTCGAAGGCGCGATGGATAACCGTCCACAGGGGCTGGTGGACAACTGGCTGAGGCATATCCGCGACGTTTACCAGAAGTATGAACTGACGCTCGACCGCATTGCCGACCGGAAACGCCGCAGTGATAAGCTTTGCGAACTCAACGTCATTGAGCAGGTCTCCAACGTCTGTCACACCACCATTGTGCAGGAAGCCTGGCGGCGCGGACAGGAATTAGCCGTACATGGTTGGGTTTACGGTCTTGAAAACGGACTGTTGCGTGACCTGCACGTTTGTGTCCGCGGAGCAGATGAACTTTCATCCATCTACCGCATGGCCGTCGATGAGGAGTTGGAGGAAAGGGAATTGTAGGACGCGCTTCCCCGTCAGGGGAGCGTGTGCAGGTTTTGCGTATGAACCGGGCACCCGAACATCCACCGAGATTGACACCGTTTCAGAAGTACGGTTCGCCACTGTATTTCATCACAATCGGAACCTTTGATCGCAAGCCTGTGCTGGCCAACGATGCGGCACACAAACAGTTCGTTGCGTTTGGTATGGAACGTTCCAGTTGCGGAATAGCAATCGGACAGTATGTGATTATGCCGGATCACATTCACTTTTTCATCCGGCTTGCCCCGCAATACAAGCTGGGCGCAACGGTTGGGTTTTTGAAAAAGGTACTGTCGGTTGCTCTCAAAGAAACCGGGAACTCAATGCCGCACTGGCAGCCCGGTTTCTTTGATCACATGGTAAGAAATCCGGCCAGCTATTCGGAGAAATGGGAATACGTTTATCAGAATCCTGTACGCGCCGGATTGGTTCAATCGGCGGATGAGTGGCCGTATTCAGGACAGATCGTTCCGCTCCGGTACTGACACAAGCTCTCCGGAATACCGGAGAAGCTTGTCCTACAAGTTGGGCGGGAGCCGTTTTATTGTAGGACGCGCTTCCCGTATCCGGGAGTGTGAGTCGGGAAGACACAGGCTCCCTTCGGGAAGTCTGTCATACAAGTCGGGTTGCGGGTTCTGTTGTAGGACACGCTTCCCCGTTAGGGGAGCGTGTGATTATTTCAGTCCAAGCACATCCTGCATATTATAAAGACCGGGCTTTTGCTGAAACACCCACGCAGCGGCGTTGAGCGCGCCCATCGCAAAGGTTTCGCGGCTGGTCGCCCGGTGCGACAGTTCAATCATCTCGCCGGTTCCTGCCATCAATACCGTGTGGTCGCCGACGATGTCGCCGCCGCGTACCGCGTGAAATCCGATTTCATCTTTCGTCCGGGCGCCGGGCATACCGGTGCGTCCATCGCGTTGCGACTTTTTCAAATCAAGACCCGCGCCGTCGGCGGCGGCTTTGCCGAGCATCAGCGCTGTACCGCTCGGAGCGTCTTTCTTCTGGTTGTGGTGCCGCTCGATGATTTCGATATCGTAGCCTTTGGCGTGCAGTGCTTTCGCCGCTTCCTTGACGAGGTTGCAAAGCAGGTTGACGCCGAGGCTCATGTTGCCCGCCATCACTACCGGGATTTTTTTCGCGGCGGCATTTACTTCGGCCAGCTCGGTATCGCCGAGGCCGGTCGTGCCAATCACCCAGGCGGTTTTCCATCCGGCGATACGTTCGGCGTTGCCCGCTGTGCCGAAGTGGGAAGTGAAATCGATAATGACGTCCGCGCCCGGAGCGACGGCGGCGAGGTCGGCGGTGATTTTTACACCCGCTTCTTTGGTGCCGGCGGCCAGTCCGGCATCTTTGCCGATGTCCGGAACGTCCCAGAGATCAATCGCTCCGGCCAACTCAAGCCCGGCGACCTTCTGTTCCTGAATAAAGCGGATCAGTGTTTTGCCCATGCGGCCTGCCGCGCCCTGAATAACGACTTTTATGCTCATACGTGTTTCTCCGTTGCCAGTTTTTACAGAAGCCCGCCGCAGAATGAAAGTTGTTTCCTAAAAAGGCTGGCGGTCAGGGCGCGGAACCGGAAAGATGTGCGCCCGAAATTAACCAATATCAAATAACTAATAACCGAGGTTCCTCATGTCTTTTGAAAGCGGCTCCATCAGTTTCCGGATGTTCTACGTCCCCGGCGAACTCCCGGCGGATATTCATGAGAAGTTTGCCGCTGACGTGCTCGGCTCGGTCGATTACCTGCTCGACGAGGAGCTTCACGGCTGGGTCGGCCCGCGCCATTTGCTCGACCGCGACATCAACGAAGGCTCGGCCTGGCCGTCCGGCTTTCTCCGGCTGACGCTGACGCAGGCTCAGCGTAAAATTCCCGCCTCGCTCCTGCGCGCCGAGTGCCGCATGGAAGAACTCGCCCGTATGCAGGCCGAACACCGCGACTACGTCAACCGCGCCACCCGCAGCGAAATCAAAAAACAGGTGACGGAACGGCTCCTGCCGCAAATGCCGCCGCAACTCAAAGGGATCGACTTCTGCTACGACCCGAAAGAAAAAATTCTCTACGCCTCCGCGCTTTCCGAAAAACAGCTCGACGCTTTCCTGATTAGCTTTGGAAAAACAACCGGCGTCAAACTGATTCCTGTCGAGCCGGTTTCCGCCGCGTGGAGCGAAGCGCGCTGCCGCGCCGACCAGTGGTCGCCGTGGAGCTTCGCCGCCGAACAGTGGGCCGACTGTATGCCCGGCCGCGAATTCCTGATGTGGCTCTGGTTTATGTCCGAAGCTAAAGGCGGCGAAGTCGATCTGCCCGAAGGCGGAAAATTCGCTGTGCTGGTCGAAGGCCCGCTGCTATTCGATCAGGAAGAGCAGGGCGAAACCGCCATCCGCAAAGGCGAACCGATGCTCAGCGCCGAAACGCGCGCCGCATTGCTCAGCGGGAAGAAACTGCGCCGCGCCAGACTCACGCTGGCGCGCGGCGAAGAGTGCTGGACCGTCACGCTCGACGCCGACTCATTTGCTTTCCGTAGCATCAAACTGCCGCCGACCGAAGCCATCGATGCTGAAGGCCGCTTTCAGGAACGGATGGAAATGCTCGAAACTTTCCGGCAGGCGTTCCTTGGTCTCTATTGCACCTTCGCCAAATTGCGCGACGACAAAGGCGCGTGCAAAAAACTCGACGCAGAAATGAAAGCCTGGATGTCCGCCCGCCCGTCCCGCAAACTGATTGAAAGTTAACCGCGAAAGAGCGCAAGGAACGCGACGTTGGGGTGGAACGCGACCGCCGGGCGCGTTTTTCCGGTAACAACAAATAAAGCGTGCTCGGCGATCACGCTCCACCTTTAAGTAAATCTTAGGTTGACACCGTGGCGGCATAAGCCTACAACCCTCGCCTCAATCCGGTCTGCACATTGCGGGCCGCACGCTGCGGTTTACGCAGTATCTTCTTTCCTACACGTCCGGCAGGCAGAGATTTTTGAAATATTCCGGACGGAAAAGAAGGTTCATGAAATCACAAAATGTATTCGCGGCTCTAATCGAGCCGCTGCAGCGCGCTGTTGCCGAAGAAGGCTACACGACTCCCACACCAATTCAGCAACAGGCTATCCCGCATTTGCTGGAAGGCCGCGACCTGCTCGGTTGCGCGCAGACCGGTACCGGCAAAACCGCCGCGTTCACGCTGCCGCTTCTGCAGGAGATGACAGAAAATAAAAAAACGGCGGCGGGCGGAAGACCACGCGCGCTGATTCTCACGCCGACGCGCGAACTGGCTGCCCAGATCGGCGACAGTATTAAAACGTACGGACGTCACCTGCATGTTACCCATACGGTTATTTTCGGTGGCGTTGGCCAGAATCCGCAGGTTCAGGCGATGCGCCGCGGACTCGATGTCGTGGTTGCCACGCCGGGCCGTCTGATTGATCTGATGGGGCAGGGCCACGTCAAGCTCGACCAGATTGAGCTATTCATTCTCGACGAAGCCGACCGTATGCTCGACATGGGGTTTATTCCGTCTGTCCGCAAAATCATCGCCAAGCTTCCGGCGAAACGCCACTCGCTCTTTTTCTCGGCGACGATGCCGCCGGTAGTCGCCGGACTGGCAAAGGAACTGCTGCATGATCCGGTACAAATCACTATTGATCCGGGTAAGCCGACGGTTGAGCGCATTGCGCAGAAGCTGATGTTCGTCGATAAAGAAAACAAAGACGAACTGCTGATCGATCTGATTACCGACCATAATATGGATAAGGTGATTGTGTTCACCCGCACCAAACACGGCGCGGACAAAGTGGTTCGGCAGCTCATGTCAGCAGGCATTAGCGCCGCTGCTATTCACGGCAATAAGTCGCAGAACGCCCGCACGACGGCACTGCATAATTTCAAGACCGGCAAACTGCGTGCGATGGTCGCTACTGACATTGCCGCCCGCGGTCTCGACGTGGACGGTATCACGCATGTGGTGAATTACGATCTGCCGGAAGAACCGGAAACCTACGTTCACCGCATCGGCCGTACAGCACGTGCCGGAACCGATGGCGACGCTGTTGCATTTTGCTCTGCCCGTGAACGCGATTTTCTGCGCGACATCGAAAAGCTGATCCGCAAATCCGTTCCTGTGGATAAGACGCACAAATATCACTCCGAAGAAGCGCGCAACGCCACCGGTGCCGCCGCGCGGCCTGAACCGAAATCGCGGCAAGGCGGTGGACGACGTTTTTCCGGGCCATCGTCCCGCGGGCCGAGCCAAGGTCATTCTCCGCGCCCGGCGCATAAGGGTGGATCGTTTTCGCCCAGCCGCCGTCCACGTTAAAGGGTCGATAGATTTTAACCGCCCAGCCTTTGCCAAAGGCTACGGCGGGCACAGCAGGGGTCACTGAGGCACAGAGCTTTTTTTGTACAATGGAAATGATGACAGGGCTAAGGGAGACGCAACGTCTCAGAAATGATTTTGCTCTGTGTGTTTTGTAAAGCTTCTGTCTCTGTGCCTCAGTGACCTCTGCGTTCGAAGATTTGTGAGTTTAGGGAGACGCCGCACTCTTGCGGCTGAAGGCTCCGTCTAAAGCGACCATCAATATTTTGTAGTGCGATTCCCCGCAGAAACTTCAGCAACGTCCCGACGTGCGGTATTTCTGGAGCGCAGTAAACTTTCCGAGCTGTAACGAGATGTTTATAAAGGGGAGCGGAATGAGAGAAAAAATATGGGAAGTGGTTTTTACAATCTCGTTGGTCATCATAACCAGTTTGTGTTTGTTGACTATGCATCCCGATCCGACATCTCTCCGCGCTGACGTTGACGAAAATATTGCGCTGGTTGAAAAGTAGCCGACTGTCGCGACCGACACGAATACGCGTAATAAAACGGCGAATCGCGTGCCTCCTGCTATCGGTCATAGACCATAGTGTCTAATTTACAGCACAACGTCTTCTCAATCTTGAAGGCTTCGTGTGGTGAGAACGCAAACGGAGTGCGCTGACACAAGGAAGGCAAGGTCGCCGTAAACCGGCGCGATGCTGGCGAGATCGGTGGCAAGCGCCAGATTCCAATTGCCGGGAGGCAGCTCGAAGGAAAGGTCTACCTCTTCATTGTTGATCAAAACGAGCAGTTCGTTTTTGCCTTTGATGTGCATGCCGAGTGCTCGGTCGTTCTTCCAGTCGATAGGGAGACTTTCGGGGCCGAGCCATTCGACATCACCTTTACCGGTATAAAACTTTCCTGAACATAAGGCAGGATTCTCTTTGCGCAGAGCGACGAGTGCTTGCGTGAAGGCGAAAAGCTCCCGGTTTTTTTCGAAATTCGACCAGTCAATCCATGAAATTCCGTTGTCCTGACAGTAGGCGTTGTTATTGCCGGACTGGGTGCGGCCGAATTCGTCTCCGGCGGTGAGCATGGGAATGCCGCGCGAGAGAAACAGTGTGGCGAGCAGGTTTTTTTGCTGTTTAAGGCGTCGTGCGTTGACCGCGGAATTTTCGGTCGGCCCTTCGATGCCGAAGTTAACACTGTTGTTCTGATTTTCACCGTCGAGGTTCTCTTCGCCGTTGGCTTCGTTATGTTTGCGTGCGTAGGCAACAAGATCGGCAAGCGTAAAGCCGTCGTGCGCGGTGACGAAGTTGATGCTTTTAAGCGGCGAACCGCCGTGGTGCTGGTAGAGATCGGAACTGCCGGCCAGCCGTGTGGCGAGCGTACCGATTGATTCACCTTCGTTCCAGAAGCGGCGGACATCGTCGCGGAATCGCCCGTTCCAGTCGGAAAAACGTTTGCCGGGAAAGCTGCCGACCTGATAACCGCCGAGTGCATCCCACGCTTCGGCAATCAGTTTGATGTGTTTGAGCGCGGGCTCGGCTTCGATGGCTTTGATGACCGGCGGATGCTCAAGCAATTCGCCGGTTTCATCGCGGCACAGTACCGTGGCGAGGTCGAAGCGGAATCCATCCACATGCATTTCTTCTGTCCAGTATTTCAGGCAGTCGACGATCAGTTGTTTGGCGACCGGATGGTTACAGTTGAAGGTGTTGCCGCATCCGCTCCAGTTCGGATAGGTGCCGTCGTGTTTGATCATGTAGTAGGCGGCTTCGTCGAGTCCTCGGAAGCTGTACACCGGGCCGTTGAACGGACCTTCGGCTGTGTGATTGAAGGCGACGTCGAGAATTACCTCAATACCGACCGCGTGCAACGCTTTGACCAGTGTTTTGAACTCGGTAATCGCCGCACCTGGTTTGCGCGACGCGGCGAAGCGGCTCATCGGCGCGAAGAAGGCGAGTGTGCTGTAGCCCCAGAGGTTGAGCAGGTTTTTTCTTGCGGCGCCTTCGAGGAAGAATTCCAGCTCGTTGAATTCAAAGAGCGGCAGGAACTCGACGGCGGTAATGCCGAGCGACTTCAGGTGCGGAATCTTTTCGATGAAATCAAGGTAGGTTCCGCCGCCGGTGAAGCCGCGCAGGTGCGCTTCGTAGATGATAGTTTTTTCCGGCGGAATATCCGGACGTTTGTCGCCGCGCCAGTTAAAGGTGTCATCCATAATGAGACCTTTTGGAAAATGTTTTCCGGTGCGGATGTGCTGCCCTGATTCGAGGCCGTCGGGTTCTCCCCAGCCTCGCGGGAAGTGGACGGCGCGGGCATATGGATCGAGGAGCCACTGTTCGGGAACGGCGTCGGTCCTGTAGAGGTAAAATGCGCCGGGTTTGAGGCCGGAGACTGTGGTGTGCCAGAGCGGCCCGCCGGTCATCTCGATTTCGCGTACCGGTGTTTCGGCGTCGGCAGAATCAAAAAGCAGCAGCCAGAGTCGATTGGCGCTGCTGTGCACAACGAATTCGATTTCCTTTTTGCAGATGTGAACGCCAAACTTCATTGCCGACAGTGTACGCGCCCCGCGCCGGAATTCAACTGTTCCGGCTGTTGGAAAAGCTTCGACAGTGCGGGGCGTTCCGTGGTTTAACTTCGCGCTCATGTACAAAAAAGGCCAGATCATTGAGACGGAACTTTTCGATACAGCGGATAAAAACCGCTGCGTCGGCAAGCTGGAGGACGGTATTCGTGTATTCGTTGAAGGAACCGCCGCCGTCGGGGACACTGTCCGCGCTGAAATTTTTAAAACCAAAAAGCGCTATCTGGTCGCCCAGCTGAAGGAAATTTTGAAATTCTCAGACCGGCGCACAGAGCCGCGCTGCAAATATTTCGGCTTTTGCGGCGGTTGCAAATGGCAGCACCTTGACTACAGCGAGCAGTTACGTGTGAAGCGTAAACAGGTGGTCGATGCGCTCGAACACCTCGGCAATTTCGAAAGCCCGGAAGTGGGCGAGTGTATTCCAGCGGATGAAATTTTCGGCTACCGCAATAAGATCGACATGGATTTTACCGACCGGCGCTACCTAACCGCCGAAGAAATGAATATTCCGGAAGCGGAGCTGAAAAAGCCGCTCGATTTCGCGCTCGGCTTCCACGCTCCCGGCTGCTTTGCCAAGGCGATTGATATCGACCATTGCGATCTGGCGTCCGAGGAAATGAATCTGGCCGTCGAAACCGTCCGTTGTTTCTGCCGCGACCGGAAGATCCCTGTTTATTCCACCTTCACTCACGAAGGGTTCCTTCGAAACCTCGTTGTCCGGCGCGGACAGCGTACCGGCGAGCTGATGGTGAATTTGATCACTTTGACTCATGACGCGGCGCTGATGCGCGAGCTATGCACAGAGCTTCAGGCGGCGCTTGGCGCGAAACTCACGACGTTTATCAACGCGACAACCGACCGTAAAAACATGGTGGCGTTCGGCGAAAAGGAATATGTCCTGTGCGGCGAGGGAAGTATTTCCGACCGGCTCGGCGAATACACTTACCGCATTTCGCCCAACTCGTTCTTTCAGACCAACACCGTGCAGGCCGAAAAGCTTTATAACGAAATCCTGACAGCCGCGCGTTTCCAAGGTTCGGAAACGGTTTACGACTTATTCTGCGGCACCGGTTCCATTGCGCTGTTCGCCGCGAAACATTGTCGGCGAGTTCTTGGTATCGAGCTGGTCGAAGCCGCCGTAGCCGACGCGCAGAAGAACGCAGAAGAGCACGGCGCGAAGAACTGTACCTTCCGGCAGATGGATCTGATGCACTTCGGGAAAATCCGCGCGGAGCTGGAAGCCTTCGGCCTACCGGATGTTGTCATCACCGATCCGCCGCGTGCCGGTATGCATCCCAAAGCGGTGGAAATGCTTCGTGAACTGGCGCCGCCGGTGGTGATTTATGTCAGTTGCAACCCGGCCTCGCTAGCGCGTGACGGGCAGCTCCTTTGTGAAGGCGGGCTTTACAAACTCATCAGCGCCCAGCCGGTTGATCTTTTCCCTCAAACCAATCACGTCGAAAGTGTCGCCCGGTTTGAGCGGACTTGATGTTTTGAAGCCTTGGAAGGTTCCTGTGCCGCCCATCCGGCGGCTTAATGGTGCAACAGGATGCAACATGCAGTAAAACATTGAAATTAAAACCCCTCCGTTGCATCCTGCCGCCTGTAGTTTTATTTTGTTTGGTAAAAAACCCATATCCCGGAGGAATCCGATGATGGATAAAAAATATTTTTATTTTACTTTGATGACTCTTCTGTCGATAGCGGCAGTCGGGTTTACGCAGCCTTGTCAGCCGGCGGCTGGCGCAACCTCGATTACGAACATTTGTCCGACCTGCGGACACACACTGAATGGCGCTGAAAAGCCCGCCGCTAAACAACCCTGTCATGCAGTGATTGCCGCCCCGACGACGAACGGTTGGAAGGGTAGCATTTATGGCGGCCTTGCCGCCAAGAGCGGCAACACGACTTCGAGTTCGTATAACTACGGCGGAGATTTCAGTCGGGACGGCAAGGTTTACCGCGGCAAGTTGAAACTGGATGGAAGTTACAGCAAGGCCGAAAGTCAGGTGACGGTTTCGAAGTCGGAAGCCTCCGGCGAACTGCGCCGGATGCTGGATGAGCGCTGGTTTGCCTATGGAACGCTTTCCGCGTTGCATGATGAAATTAAAGACCTCTCTTACCGTATGAAAACCGGTCCGGGTATAGGGTATTATTTTTTCGACTCCAAAGAGTTGACGGCGGATGTCAGCTCCGGCCCGCTCTATGTTCAGGAAAAAAAGGCGAGCATCGCGAGCAGTTATCTGGCCTGGCGGTTGGCACAGGGCATCACCTGGCAGATCACAGATACGTTCCGGTGGTGGGCTGCAACGGAGGCGGACGTGGATACCACCGATACCACTGCTTATATCATTGCGTTTAAAACCGGCATCGAAAGCAAGATCAACAGCAACCTGAGTCTGCTTGTTACTCTGGAAGACGACTACGACAGCCGTCCGGAAAATACCGGTAAAATCAAAAAGAATGACTCTTCAATCAGCACCGGCCTCCGCTATACCTTCTAGCCCGCCTGGAACTTATCATGGCAGACAAAAGCTACTACGTAACCACACCGATTTATTATGTGAACGATAAACCGCACATCGGCCATGCGTACACGACGATCCTTGCCGACGTGCTGGCGAATTATCACCGTCTGCTCGGTATTCCGACCTATTTTTTGACCGGCACCGATGAGCACGGCCAGAAGGTTCAGCAGGCCGCCGACAAGAACGGTTTGACGCCGCAGCAACAGTGCGACCAGACCGTTGTCCGCTTTCAGGAACTCTGGAAACGTCTTGAAATCACCAACGACGACTTCATTCGTACCACCGAGGATCGTCACAAAACCGTTGTTCAGGAAGTACTTCAGGATCTTTTCGACCGTGACGAAATTTACCGCGCCGATTATCAAGGATGGTACTGTGTCGGTTGTGAACGCTTTTTTGCTGAAAAGGATCTCGTAGAGGGCAACTGTCCGGAGTGCGGGCGCAAAGTGGATGCCATTCAGGAAACCAACTATTTCTTTCGCATGAGCAAATATCAGGACTGGCTCATCGAATACATCGCGACTCATCCGGAATTTATTCAGCCCGACTTCCGCGCCAACGAAACGCTTGGCTTCCTGAAAACTAAAAAGCTTCAGGACCTTTGCATTTCGCGCCCGAAATCACGCCTTGCGTGGGGTATCGAACTGCCGTTCGACAAGGAGTTCGTCACCTATGTCTGGTTCGACGCACTGCTGAACTATATCACCGCCATCGGTTATAAACGCGACGATGTCAAATTCAACCAATGGTGGCCGGCGACGCACCAGCTGATCGGTAAAGATATTCTCACCACACATACCGTGTACTGGCCGACTATGCTCAAGGCGATGGGCGTGCCGCTGCCGAAAACCGTTTTTGCGCACGGCTGGTGGCTGACCGGGCGCACCAAAATGAGCAAGAGTCTCGGCAACGTCGTTGACCCGATGGAGATGGTTGATAAATACGGCGTGGATGCCTTCCGCTACTTCCTTATCGCTGAAATGACACTTGGTCAGGACGCATCCTTTACTGAAGAGGCTTTTGTCCGCCGTTATAACAGCGACCTGGCCAACGACCTCGGCAATCTGCTCAGCCGCACGGCTAACATGCTGAGTCGCTACTGCGATGGAAAGTTTCCGAAGATTGATGCTACTGTGCTCGATGGAGCACCGGAAAAAGAATTGTGGAATACCGTCCAGCAGGCGGTCACTGAAATGGAAAGCTCTATCGACACCATGCACCTCAACGGCGGTCTTTCTGCCGTACTCGTTGCTGTGCGTAAAGTGAACCAGTATTTCGAAATCAAACAGCCGTGGACGCAGGCCAAAGAAGGTAAGACGGAAGAAGTCGGCATTACGCTGGCGCTCGCCGCCGAAAGCCTGCGCGTTTGCGCCGCACTGCTTTATCCCGTCATGCCGGAAAAAATGGGCGCGCTTCGCGCCGTCTTCGGACTCGGCAAGCCCGACCCAAAACTGCTGCGCACCTTCGGTGTGATCAAAGCCGGAACCGTGATCAAAGAAATCGCACCGCTGTTCCCGCGCGTTGAGGTTGAGAAAGCCGAAGAGAAGTCCGTTTTAAAACAAAAGGAAAAACCCGTGAGCACAGAACCTGTAAAAGTCGAAGGCGTCATCACCTATGACGAGGTTATGAATGTCAAACTGCGCACCGCCAAAGTGCTGTCTGCCGAAAAGGTGGAACGGGCGGATAAGTTACTTAAACTTCAGATTGAAGTCGGCGAAGAAAAACGCCAGCTCGTCGCGGGAATCGCCTTGCACTATACACCGGATCAGGTCATCGGTAAAACCATCGTCATCGTCGCTAATCTCAAGCCTGCTAAAATTCGTGGTGTGGAATCGCAAGGCATGTTACTTTGCGCCTCCATCGGTGACCAGCTCAAGCTGATCACGGTTGACGGCGAACTGTCCGCCAGCGGCGCAGTTGTTAAATAGATTTGATGAAAACACTGATTCTAGTCCGGCACGCCAGCGCAATTCGTGGAAATTCTGCGCTCAACGATTTTTCCCGTCCGCTTGATCGGTGCGGTGAAAGCGATGCCGTGACTATCGCCGAGCGTTTCGCGGAATCCGACCTGCGGGTGGACGCGGTTGTCAGTAGTCCGGCTGTTCGTGCGCGTTCAACCGCCGAAGTGCTTGCGCAAAAACTATCCATCCCGGTTCGGGTAGACGAGCGCATTTATAAGGACGGAATACAGAACCTGCTTGAGACGGTTCGTTCCTTTGACGACCGTCATCGCACTGTGGTGCTGGTCGGACACAATCCGGGGCTGAGCGAATTCTTGCGTTATCTGACCGAAGATAATTATGCCGACCTGCCGACGGCAACAGCTGCGGTGGTGAATCTGCCGATCAGAGTCTGGCGTCACGCGTTCGCCGGTCATGGAAGGTTTAAGGGGATTCTAAGTTCCAGCGAAGATATTCTGGAAATCAATTACGGTCCTGCATTGCCTTGGACAGGCCGCTACCGGATATGGCAGTTCGAACACGCCAAGCAGATCTATTTGACCATTATTTTCGTGTTCGCTCTGGTGCTGATCCTTGGCATCGTCGGCTTGGTGCTGCATCAGAGCATAGACGCCTCGGCTTTACCACAGCAAGGCTCCGGACGCTGAACAGGCCTACAGGCTTTTAAGCGCTTCTTCGCGGATCACGCGGCCCATTTCGCTGGTTGAAGCTTTCTTGTAACCTTCGCGCCACAAGTCGGCAGTGCGGTAATTTTGCGCCAGCGCAGCTTCATAGCCTTTGCGAATAGCGGCGGCGGCTTTGGCTTCGCCGAGGAAGTCGAGCATCATGGCCGACGACAGCATCATCGCCACCGGATTGGCCTTGCCCTGACCGGCGATATCCGGAGCCGAACCGTGGATCGGCTCGAACAGTCCGTATTTTTCGCCGAGGCTGGCGGACGGCAGCAGTCCGAGCGATCCGCCGAGCGTGGCGGTGGTGTCGGAAAGAATGTCGCCGAAGATATTGCCGGTCAGAATCACGTCAAACTGGCGCGGATTGAGAACTACCTGCATCGTCGCATTGTCGATGTACATATGGTTGAGTTCGACGTCCGGGAATTCATCGGCGTGTATGCGCTTAACGGTGTCGCGCCACAGGCGGGAAACGGTCAGCACGTTGGCTTTATCCACCGAGGTAACTTTATTGCGACGTTTCCGTGCCCATTCGAATGCCACGCGGGCGACGCGTTCGATTTCCGGAACGGTGTAGCGCATGGTGTTGAATGCTTCAAAACCGTCATTGCCGGTCGGTTGGCCGAAATAGATGCAACCGATCAGTTCACGAACGGTCAGCAAATCGACGCCGGTCACGGCTTCCGGGCGGAGCGGTGATGAATCGGCCAGTGCCGCCGGAACAGAAACCGGGCGAAGGTTGGCAAAGACGCCGAGTTCTTTACGGATTTTGAGCAGGCCGGACTCCGGACGCAGTGCGCCGGTCAGGTGGTCCCATTTTGGTCCGCCCATGGCGCCGAGAAGCGTTGCATCGGAAGCTTTGCAGGCGGCAATGACGTGGTCGGGCATCGGATCGTTGTATTTGTCGATTGCGGCGCCGCCAGCGGCCTGTTCGTTGTATTCCAGTTTAAATCCGCATTTTGCCGACACCGCATCCAGCAGTTGAATGGTTTCCGCCATCACTTCGGTGCCGATACCGTCACCGGCCATCACTGTAATTTTGTACGTTTTTGACATGCCAACCTGCTTTCTTCCTTTAAACTCCCGGGAAAATTAAGACGGCGTTTTTATCACTCTGCCCTGACCTTGGAAACAGAATTTATGGGAAAAGGACTGATCCTCTTTGATATCGACGGAACCCTGCTGCACGCGCCGGGAGGCCGCGCCGCTTTTGCTCAGGCCTTCAAAGAGGCGTTCGGCTGGGAGCAGGGCGTTGAGCATATCAACTTTTACGGCGCGACCGACCTGAATGTCTTCCGGGGAATCTGTGTCGAGCGCGGCGTTGAATCGACTCCGGAAATGGAACGCGCCTTTTTCGAGCGGCTTGCTCCGGCGCTCGACTCCCGGCTGGCTGAAAATCCGCCAACCCTTTTTCCTAATGTTGAAAATATTTTAAAGACGCTGCATGACCCGCCCCGTCTGTCGCCTTGCTCCAGCCACCCCTCCCATGGAGGGGACCTTTTAAAATCCCCTCTGCCGGAGGGGTGCCCGCAGGGCGGGGTGGGTTGTCGTTGGAAACTTGGTATCGTCACCGGAAATATCGAAGCGACGGCGTGGTCCAAATTGCATCATGCTGGTATCGCGCACTATTTCGATTTCGGCGGATTCGGCTGTACGCACGCCGACCGCGCCGAAATCGCCCGGCAGGCGCTAAGAGCTTCCGGCGTTGAACATCCGGCGAAAGTTTTCCTGATCGGCGACACGCCGAGCGACATCAACGCCGCCAAAGTGAACGGTTTTACCGCTATCGCCGTTGCCACAGGCGGCTTTGATTTTCAGACACTGGAAAAATCCGGTGCGGATTTTGTTTTCGAAGATCTAACGGATACGGAACGGTTGCTGTCTATTCTGGCGAATGGAGGGTTGGAGTGATGGAAAAACAATATGGAGTGCGCAGGCTTGCCTGCGCTTTGTTTGACGAAGCTCGCTTTGGCGGGTTGCGGAGCAAGCTCCGCAATGGAAAGCGGCGGCAAGCCGCCGCACTCCAAAGAACAATTCTTTATTCCATCATTCCAATCATCCTGTGCTCCTGCACAGAAAAGGAGGCCCCGATGAAACAGCAGTTCCCTGTCCAGAAGAGTGATGCCGAGTGGAAGAAAGAGCTGACGCCGGAACAGTACCGTGTGCTTCGTCAGGCCGGAACGGAGCGGCCGTTCTCCGGAATCTATACCGACAACGACAAGCCCGGCGTTTATCGTTGCGCCGCCTGCGGTGCGGAACTGTTTACATCCGGCTCCAAATTCCATTCCGGCTGCGGCTGGCCGAGTTTTGATTCGGCGGCCAAAATGGGGACAGTGATTCTTCGACCCGACAACAGCCTCGGAATGACCCGTACCGAAGTGCTTTGCGCCAACTGTGGCGGACACCTCGGTCACCTTTTCGACGACGGCCCGACCGCCACCGGTATGCGTTACTGCATCAACTCCGACGCGCTAAAGTTTGAGGAGAAGGATAAATAATTGGCTCATAGAGCCAACGCTACAATAGAGATTGCAGAGTCGGCTCTGCGAGCCGATGGATCGCGGGTTTTGGAATTGTAGAGTCGGCTCTATGAGCCGATCTGGCTTAAGGGGTTCGTATGGAGAAGAAAATCAAAAAGACTCCGCCGAGACTTGAGCGGGTCTTTCAACCGTATGATCCGCCTCTTTATTTTGTAACCATCAACACTCAGCACCGGAAACCGTTATTGGCGCGACGGGAGATTTTTGATGCTTTTGTTGAGTATGCCCGTAAAAATGCAGTGAAGGCTCGGGCTGTTGGCCGGTTCGTCATTATGCCGGATCACGTCCATCTTTTTGTGCGGATCGGGCCGGATTCAAAGCTAAACGATTTTGTTCGTTTGCTAAAACAGGCTTTGACTAAAGAGTTGAAGGAGTTGGGAGAAACTGGCGATTTTTGGCAGCCTGGATTTTTTGACCGGTTGTTGCGCCATTCGGACAGTTATTCAGAAAAGTGGAATTATGTTCGCGAAAACCCTGTGCGGGCCGGTTTGTGTGCAACGGCGAATGATTGGCCCTGGCAGGGCGAGGTTGTGCGAATTGAAATGTAGAGCCGATGAGATTGGCTCATAGAGCCAACGCTACAACAAAGATTGTAGAGTCGGCTCTGCGAGCCGATAATGCGACGGTTCGGAAATTGTAGAGTCGGCTCTGCGAGCCGAATTCTTAAATAATTTCGACCAGTTCGAGTTCGAACGTCAGGTCTTTGCCGGCCATCGGATGGTTGGCGTCGATGGTGACGGCATCTTCCTTGATCTCTTTGATGATAACCCCGAGCGGACCTTGCGGACCCATCATCTGGAGCGGCATACCGACGGACAGTTCCATTTCCGGCGGGAACTGGTCTTTCGGAATATCGCCGATCATCTCTTCGCGCGCTTCGCCGTAGGCTTCCGCCGCCGGAATCGTGACGGTCTTTTTCCCGCCGATCAGCATATCGCGCACGGCGGAGTCAAAGCCGGGAATCACCATGCCGGAACCGGTTTCAAATTCGAGCGGGTCGCGTCCGGCGGAAGAGTCGAACTGCGTTCCATCGTTCAGCGTGCCGGTGTAGTGAATGCGTACTGTTTTGCCGTCTGCGATCATGGGTGTCCTTGGGTTTAAAGTTGGCCGGAAACCCTACCGAACGTGAGAATAGAGACAATAAAAATCATTAACCACGGATGGGCACAGATTTGGACAGGGCAAGCGGGACGCTTGCGATACGTACCGCCGCCGGCCCGGCCTGTCTCGCCACAGCCTTTGGCGACGGCGGACGGCCATGTCTAGAAGGTGGAGCGGGCGCTCCGCGCACGCTAAATGCGCCCGGAGGTCGCGTTCCACCAATTGTGGGGGAGGGTCGTTGAATTGCGGCGAGAAAAGATGTTCGGAAACTTCGGGATGAATTCTTCCGTGATTTGGAACGGAATCGTTAATTTATGGGAACGGCACCGAAGATGTTCAGAAATAACTACTCAATTTTTTCCCAGATTCTGCAGGGAGATAGGTTTCCGTGTATATTTTCCGATGAAATTTCTCTCTTTGTGTCACGTACGAGACGAGTACATCTTCCGATTTCCTGACTTAATAACCCATGGATACTGGCCTAAATTGTCCACAGTTTTACAACCGTTTAACAATCCGACTATGAAAAAAAACATTACAATTTTACCATTCATCACAATCCCCTTTATTTTTTAAACTAATTCCATGCGAGTTTATGACCTGTCCGAATTTTACGTTACGGAATGAAGTGAAACGTAGTTTGACTACGTGGTCTTAGCAAGCTTTAAAACGTAGTTTGACTGCGTGATAAAGAAGCGGTTAGGCCAAAGAATTGCGGAGTTGCGAAAAAGCAAAGGCTTTACACAAGAGCAGTTCGCCGAGAAGACTGATTATTCTGTTGAATTCATCAGCTTTGTTGAGAGGGGTATCAACGCTCCTTCGATTGAGGGCTGTGAGCGAATTGCCAAAGCTCTCTGTGTACCCCTAAAAGACCTTTTTGATTTCTAATATCTTCCAAACCTTGGAAAATAAAAGGCGGAGCTGCGTGGCTCCGCCTTCTGTGTATTCCGTGTGTTTTGTGGTTAAAACCTAACCCGTTCCTCGATGATGCGTTCGAGTTCGTCGATCTTGACGCGGATTTGTTGCATGGTGTCGCGGTCGCGCAGGGTGACGGTGTTGTCTTCCAGAGTCTGGAAGTCGATGGTGACACCGCACGGCGTGCCGATTTCGTCCTGACGGCGGTAGCGGCGGCCGATGGCGCCGGCGTGATCGTAGAAGCAGTTCCAGCGGCTGTTGAGTTTTTCGAACACTTCGCGCGCTTTGCCGACGAGTTCGTCTTTGTTTTTGAGGAGCGGGAAGACGGCGACTTTGTATGGCGCGATGCACGGCGCGAAGCACAGGACGGTGCGGGCTTCGTATCCTTCCGGAGCCTGTTTGCCGGGTTCGGCGGTGAGAACGGGGCCTTCTTTGGGAATCCATTCTTCGCGGTAGGCTTCGCAGAGCAGGGCGAGGGCGATACGGTCAACGCCGGCGGACGGCTCAATGACGTGCGGCAGGAATTTTTCTTTGGTTTCTTCGTCGAAGTATTCGAGCGATTTGCCGCTGGCGTTCTGGTGCTGGGTGAGGTCGAAGTTGCCGCGCGCGGCGATCCCTTCGAGTTCCTGTGTGCCGAAGGGGAAGTCGTAGAGAATGTCGGTGCAGGCGCTGGCGTAGTGGGCCAGTTTGTCTTTTTCGTGGACGTCGCGGTGCATGCGGCCTTCCGGCAGGCCGACCTTGCTGTACCATTTCAGGCGCTCGGAAACCCAGTATTCGTGCTGCTCTGCATCGGTGCCGGGCTTAATGAAAAATTCGAGTTCCATCTGTTCGAACTCGCGCGAGCGGAAGGTGTAGTTGCGCGGATTGATTTCGTTGCGGAAGGCTTTGCCGATCTGCGCGATGCCGAACGGCACTTTCTGGCGCGAGACGGACAGGACGTTGGCGAACTGGGCGAAGATGCCTTGCGCGGTTTCGGGGCGGAGCCACGCGACATTGGAGCTGTCTTCCATCGGGCCGACGAAGGTTTTGAACATCAGGTTGAAGGAACGCGGCTCGGTGAGTGTGCCGGGCTTGTCGGTGTCTGGGCCGACGAGTTTATCGTAGGCGTCGAGCGCGATCGTGGAAAGCGGAACGGATTCGTAGTCGGCGGTGTTCGCTTTGGCTTTCTTCGCTTTCTTTTCCGGAGCTTCTTCGTCCTCGGGGTAGGCGAACATCAGCGCGGAAGCATCGGTTTTGTGTTTGAAAACGAGAATCTGGTCGGCACGGTAGCGGCTCTTGGTTTCGCGGCAGTCAACCATCGGGTCTTTAAAGTTGCCGATATGTCCGGAGGCTTCCCAGACTTTCGGGTGCATGATGATGGCGCTGTCGAGGCCGACGACGTTTTCGCGGCTCTGGACGGTGGCTTTCCACCAGCTTTCCTTGATGTTGCGCTTCAGTTCGACGCCGAGCGGGCCGTAGTCCCAGAAGCCGTTCAGGCCGCCGTAGATTTCCGAGGTTTGGAAAATAAAGCCGCGGCGCTTGCAGAGCGAGGCCAGCGCGTCCATCGAAACTGAGTAATCGTTTGCTTTCATAAGGGGGCAGAGGATGCCCGAAACGGTTTGGAGTTGAAAGTTAAAATTTAAAAGTCGAGACTGCGCCGCGTGAAAGAAAAAGCGACATACCGGCGGTTTGATCTGTTAGCGATTCTGGCCATACTGGGCTGTATCGGCATGCTTTGTTTTGAGGCCATTTTTATTTTCGAGCTGTACGACCGTGCACCTGCTCAGGGCCTGAACTTGACGCCGGTGCAATCCGTCGCGCCAGCACCAGCGGCAAAACCGCCGACCGTTGAGACTCCGGTTGTTGCCCCGGTCGCGCCGGCCAACGTGCCGCCTGTGGAAACCGACAAAGCAACTGATCGCCGCGAGCCTGCCCGCCGTGAGTCCGTCGAACCGGTCGAATCGGTTGAACCGGTCGCTGTGCCGGTCGGTTGATTTCCGATCAATAATTCCTCAGCTGTGAAAAGAAACCGTTTATCCGCTTGATATACATTCACGAATGTATGTATAACCCGCCCGCAATCAATCGAGGTTAATCCATGGCCAGAAGAACTAAAGAAGACGCGCAAGTAACCAGAGAAAGCGTATTGATCGCAGCGCTGGATCTGTTTAGCGAGAAGGGCTATTCGCGCACAACGTTCAGCGACATCGCCAAAAAAATCGACATGACCCGCGGCGCGGTCTACTGGCACTTCGATAACAAACCGGCGCTGCTTGCCGCGATGGTGGATTATTTCTGCACTCTCCGTGAAGCGCGGGTGCAGCAGCATTTTGCTGAAATTCATTCCGTAGAAGAGCTGAAGCAGTCTTTTGTCGAACATGCCCGGGCGGTGGCGGAGGATAAGCGGCTCAAGAAATTTGAATTTTTTATGGCCTTCCAGATGGAGTGGTCGGAGGAGCTGCTGACCGAGACGCATAAGATACTCGATAAAGTCCGCAAGGATCCGTTTGAGAAGCTGGTTGCTATTCTGCGTTCGCCGGTAATTGCCAGCCGGTTCCGGCCGGATATCGATCCCGGCTGTCTGGCGGTTACGCTGGCTGGTCTTTGGGTCGGGCTTTGTAAAATATATCTCGGAGCATGTCCGAAAATTGATTTGGTCTCCGCCGCTGCGGAGGGATTTGATTGCATAATGAATGGAGCTTTAAAGGAGAGAGGCCGTCTATGAATAAAAAAATAATGACAGTATCTGGAATCGTAATCGTGTCCGGTCTGGCCGGATGGTTTATTCACGGAATGTTTGGCGGAAAAGGCGGCGGTATGCCGGCGATGGGCCGTCCACAGATGCCGCCCGCTTCGGTCATAGCTCAGGTGCTGAAAGAACAGTTGCTTCAGCCGGCTGATGAATACATCGCCCGGGTCGATCCAGTTGAGGATGTCATGATCCGCAGTGAGGTTCCCGGTTATATCGCCGCCGTTCATTTCACGGAAGGCGGCATGGTCAAGGAGGGCGACCTGCTTTTTACAATAGACCGGAACTCCTATCAGGCGGCGGCCGATGCAGCGGCGGCTGAACTGGATCGCGCGCAAAAGCTGTATGACCGCATGAAGAGCGCCGACGTCCGCAGTATTTCAAAATCGGATATGGATTCCGCCGAGAGTGCGCTGCTGCGCGCTAAAGCCGCCTTGAAGATCGCTCAGGTTTCTCTGAACTACACGGAAATCAAAGCCCCAGTCAGCGGGCGCATCGGTGCCGCTTATGTGACCAAAGGCAACTATGTCACCTCCGCCTCCGGCGCGCTGGCACGGATTGTACAGATCGATCCGGTTCGCGTGATCTTTTCACTGACGGATCGTGAATATCTGCGGCTGCGTCAGCAGGAACTGTCCGGACTTTCTTCCTCGCTGACTGCGCATGTTCGCCTGCCGAACGGCGCGGTTCTGCCGGTCACCGGAAAAAAAGATTTTGACGACAACGCCATGAATCCGGCCACGGGAACGATTGCCGTGCGATATCTGTTTGGCAATGCGGACGGAATGCTGGTGCCCGGTGGTTATGTAAAAATTCTGCTCGAAAATCCGAATGCGGCGAAAGGGATAAAGATTCCTCAGAAGGCTGTGCTGGTGGATCAGCAGGGTTCGTATGTTCTGACTGTGGATGAAGCCGGTAAAGTTTCTGCGGTGCGCATCAGAGCCGGGGTGCAGCTTGGCCCCGACGTGATCATACTGTCCGGTCTGAAGGCCGGCGACTGTGTGGTGATGGACGGTGTGCAGAAAGCCGTTCCCGGCGCCACGGTGAAAGTGACTGTAGCGGAGGACGGAAAATGATATCCCGCGTATTTATTGACCGCCCTCGGTTGGCGGGCGTGATTTCCATCGTGCTGATGCTGGCCGGTATTATTTCTATTTTTTCGCTGCCGGTTGCGCAGTATCCGATGGTAACGCCGCCGCAGATCACCGTATCGGCGAGTTATCCCGGCGCCAGCGCGGAAGTGCTGGCCGACACCGTGGCCGGTCCGCTTGAGGACGCGGTTAACGGTGTAGACGACATGATTTATATGTCATCCACATCCGACAGTTCCGGCAACTATGCTCTGACGGTTTCTTTCCAGGTCGGCACGGATGTCGATATGTCGCTGGTTAAAGTGCAGAACCGGGTTTCCCAGGCCACACCACTGCTGCCGACGGAAGTTACCCAGAAAGGCGTTTCCGTAAGAAACCAGTCGTCTGACATGCTCGGATTTCTGATGGTGCAGTCGCCTGATCGCTCGCGTGACAGCCTTTTTCTGGGCGACTATGCTTTCAAGGTGATCAAGCCGGCTTTGGAGCGCATTTCCGGCGTCAGCAGTGCTGACGTGCGCGGTTCGAGATACAGCATGCGGGTCTGGATGGATTCCGACCGCCTCGCCGCTTTGGGGTTGAGTTCCTCGGATGTGATTACCGCGATCCGCAACCAGAACATTCAGGCCTCCATCGGAGCTATCGGTAGCGTTCCCGGCGACGGCTCGGAGCAGATGACCTATACGCTGAAAACCACTGGACGTTTGAATACGCCGGAAGAGTTTAGAAAAATTATTATCCGCACCGGAGCCGATGGCGCGGTTGTTTTTCTGGGCGACGTTGCGCGGATTGAAAGGGGCTCTGACAACTTCCTGTTCACCGCGCGGTACAATGGCGAGCCGTCTGTAGCGATGCTGGTGAGCCGATCCTCAGACGCCAATGCGCTCACGACGATGAACAATGTGCGCAAGGAACTGGATTTGCTTAAGAAGCAGTTCCCGTCTGGGGTCGAATGTAATTTCCCGTATGACGCCACCAAATTTGTGCGCGTCTGCATTGAAGAAATCACCTTAACTCTAATGCTGACATTCCTGCTGGTTATCGGCGTCTGCTATCTCTTTCTGCAGGACTGGCGCGCCACACTGATTCCGGCGCTGACCATTCCGGTTTCGCTGTGCGCCACCTTTGCAGTACTGGCGGTTTTCGGCTACAGCATTAACACGTTGACGCTTTTCGGACTGGTGCTGGCTATCGGTCTGGTGGTGGACGATGCCATTGTGGTGGTCGAGCGGGTTCTCCATCTGATGGAGCACGAGCATCTGGATCACAAGGCCGCGACCATCAAAGCCATGGAGCAGGTCAGCAGCGCGATCATCGCCACCACGCTGGTGCTACTGGCGATTTTTGTGCCGATCGGTTTTATGGGCGGCATCGTCGGCAAAATTTACCAGCAGTTTGCCGTTTCCATTTCGGCGGCGGTTTTCTTTTCGGCCGTCAATGCGCTGACGCTCAGTCCGGCATTATGCGCCACCATACTTAAGGTCATTAAGCCCAAACAGCACGGCCCGTTGCGTTGGTTTAACACCGGTCTTGACCGGGCGCGTAACGGCTATGTGGCGGTATCCAGCCGTCTGGCCAGGCGGATGGTGCTGACCGTGGCGGTTCTGGCGGCGGTTATCGGCGGTGCATTTTTGATCGGCAAGTTCAGCCTGACCTCGTTTCTTCCGGAGGAGGACCAGGGAATTATTTTCGGCGCCGTCCAGCTTCCGGAAGGCGCGACGCTGGCCCGTACCGATGCGCTGCTCACTCAGGCGGTCACCCCGCTGCGCAACGAGCCCGGCGTCGCTTTTGTGATTCAAATCACCGGGTTCAGCCTGATGGGCGGTGCCGGAGAAAACGTCGCTTTCGTCGTTTGCGGTCTGAAAGACTGGAGCGAGCGGAAGAAACCGGAGCTGGCGGCGACCGCAATTCAACAGCGGTTGTTGGGCCGTTTGTCTCAGGTCCCCGGCGCGCAGATCTACCTCTTCACGCCGCCGGCCATCCGCGGGCTCGGAGCCAGTAGCGGGATGAATATCCGCCTGCAGGCCATCAGTGACAACGATCCGCAGAAATTGGATGCGGTGTTGAAAGGCTTCCTCATGAAGCTCAACACGATGCCGGGAATGATGTATGCGTTCAGCACCTATACGGCGAATACCCCGTATCTTTTTATGGATGTGGATCGCGTCAAAGCGTCGCTGATGGGCGTGGATACCAGCGCCATCTTTGCGGCACTGCAGGACAATCTGGGATCACGCTACGTCAACAACGTGAACTTTGAAGGTCAGGTGAACAACGTCAACGTGCAGGCCGACTGGCAGTTCCGCAATCAGGTGGAGGACATTGAAAAGATTTATGTCAAAAATAACCGCGGCGACATGGTTCCGCTGGGTAGTGTGCTCAAATCCCGCGTCACTCTCGCGCCGCGCTCCGTGGATCGCTACAACAAATTCACCGCCGCGGCCATCACGGCCGTACAGCTTCCGTTTATCAGCAGCGGCGAGGCCATGAAACGAGTTACCAAGCTGGCCGGAGAAACTCTGCCAGCCGGCTACACGTTCGACTGGACAGACCTGAGCTATCAGGAAGCCAAAGCCTCCGGCGGCAGTACACTGCTCATCGCCATGGCGCTGATCTTCGGTTTCCTGTTCCTGGTTGCGCAGTATGAAAGCTGGATCATTCCGCTGCCGGTAATGCTTTCCACGGCGGTCGCGAGTCTGGGCGCGCTGGCCGGACTGCTGTTCAGCCACATGTATCTGAGCATCTATGCACAGCTTGGACTAATTCTTCTCGTCGGACTCGCCAGTAAGAATGCCATTCTGATCGTTGAGTTTTCCAGAGCCCGGCATGAGGAAGGGTTAAGCATTCATGATGCGGCGGCTGATGGTATGAAACAGCGGTTCCGCGCCGTGCTGATGACCGCGTTCACCTTCATTCTCGGCGTACTGCCGATGGTGCTGGCCACCGGTGCCGGTTCCGCCGCGCGACGCTCTATCGGTACGACGGTGTTCTGGGGAATGCTGGCGGCGACGATCATCGGCATCATTCTGATTCCCGCGCTCTATGTGCTATTCCAAACCTTGCGCGAAAAGAGTCATGCCATCCGTCTGGGTAAAGACAAGCTGCACCTGCTGGTGATCCTGCTCGTTCCGTTCCTTTTCGGTGGATGTATTTCCGTCGGGCCGGACTACAAAAAACCGGAACTACCTCAGCTCAGCGGGCAGCCACTGGAAATGCCGGCCGAATGGTGGACGGCGCTGAATGATTCGGAACTGACCGCGCTCATTGATGAAACCCTGCGAAATAACCATGATCTGAAATCGGCGGTTGCCGCAGTTCGCGCCGCCCGCGCTCAACTTGGTATCACCCGCGCCGCCTACGGTCCGCAACTGGATGCCACCGGCAGATACACGCGGCAGAAGGCCAGTGAAGAAATTTCTAAAACCGGCGAAAGCAGTCTCTACCACGGCGGATTCGACGCTTCATGGGAAATCGATCTGTTCGGCGGAACCCGCCGTTCCGTCGAAGCTTCGCTGGCGGCACTCAAAGCGCAGGAAGCCGGACGGGCCGATGTACAGGTTTCGCTGGCCGCCGAAACGGCACGGAGTTATGTCCAGTTGCGCGCCGGGCAGCAGTTGCTGCGGGTCGCTCGCTCCAATCTCGAAATTCAACAATCGACCTACGACATGCTCAAGTCGCGTTTCGAAAGCGGATTGATTGACGGACTGGCGATGCAGCAGGCGCGCTCCAATCTCGAAAGCACCCGTGCCGCCATTCCGTCTTTGGAGACCGGTGTCGAAAACAGTCTTAACGCGCTGGCGGTTCTTACCGGCGTCATGCCGGGCTCGCTTCACGAGCGGCTCAGTGTGGAAAAAGAAATTCCCGTCGCCTCGGTTCAAACGGTCACCGGTATTCCGGCTGATCTGTTGCGCCGCCGTCCCGACGTGCGCAAAGCGGAACGCCTGCTCGCCGCGCAAACCGCCCGCATCGGCGTTGCCAAGTCGGATTTGTATCCGAAGTTCACACTGAACGGATCGATTGGGATCGAATCGCTCAGCGCCTCAACCTTCGGTAATTCCGGCACCGACTTCTACAGCGTCGGGCCGGGCGTCCGCTGGCCAATCTTCCGAATGGGGTCGATTCGTAACAACATCAAGGTGCAGAAAGCAGCTCAGGAGCAGGCTCTCAACGCTTACGAAAAATCCGTTCTCACCGCCGTGCAGGAAACGCGCGATGCGCTCACCGGTTTCCAGAACGAACAGCAGCGGATGAAGTCGCTGGAAGCCGCTGTTGATGCCGCACGAACCGCCGCGTTGCTGGCGGGCGACCGGTATAAAAACGGGCTGATCGATTTCTCCACCATGCTCGACGCCCAGCGCTCCCAGTTGGTATTTGAAGGGCAGCTTGTACAGAGCCAAAGTGCCATCACACAGAATCTGATTCAGCTCTACAAAGCGCTCGGCGGCGGCTGGAGTCCGATGGAGTAAATGTAATGTCGGCTCTGCGAGCCGAAAGATTGGCTCATAGAGCCAACGCTACATTTTCTGCAGCCGACATCGGCGGAATTGAGGTTGCAGAAAATATTTTCCCGCTTAGAATGCGAAGCCGTTGGCAGGGCGCATGGTGTGTCCGCCGGAAAGGGAGGATTCATGAAGCTGTATGGATGGTTGGCAGGATTGGTGATGGTCGCAATGCTCGCCGGTTGCGGCGGAAGCAAGAGCAGTATTGATGAAAACAAACCGGTCAGCCAGGTTGCTGCTGATGCCCAAAAGATGACTCAAGCTGACTTGCAGAAGATGGTGGATGTTTATAACGCCGCCATCGCTGAAAAAGGCAAAGAGCTCGAAGCGCTCACAGCAAAGGTCAAAGAGATTCCTTTGACTGAACTGATGGGTGAAAAGGCGAAAGCCCTGAAGACCGACGTTAGCAAAATCACCACCTCGATGGGTAAACTGAAAGACCAGATGGCGGTTTACGCCAAAGAACTGGCCGCCAAGAAATAGCCGGAACTTCCGGTTGTAGACAACGCCCCGCATCCGCGGGGCGTTTTTTTTGTATGAATCCGGACTCTTGTTTTTTGCGGCTTCACACTGTCGATAAAAGCGCGTATTTATAAAGGTTTAACGGGGATGCGTCTCTGTCGCCGAAAAAGCGATTTCTTATAGGCTGCGAGAGACCGGGCCGACGGTAAATAGTTAAGGGGACTTCGGAATGAAGAAGGAAACGGATCGGGCGGAAAATGTTCTGGCTTCGCCGACCAGTGGCGGCACGATCTGGCATGCGCAGTCACCGGAGAATGCACTGAAGGCTCTGGTGACATCTGCCTTGGGGTTGACCACAGCGGAAGCGGAGGCACGGCGTGCGGAATACGGCGCGAACATCCTGCCGAAACCGGCCGGGCACGGGCCGCTGAAGATCTTATGGGCGCAGATCAACAACCCCATCTCGTGGGTGCTGGTCGCGGCGGGCATTCTGGCTGTCATGCTGGGCAAGCACACCGATTCACTGGTGGTTTTCGGTGCCGTATTCATTAACGCCATCATCGGCTTTCTTCAGGAGCACCGTGCGGGCCGTGAGATTTCCGCGCTGGCGGCGATGGTGGCGGAGAACGCCGCCACGCTGCGTGACGGGAGAGCCGTCAGCCTGCCGGTCGCCGAGCTTGTTCCCGGCGACATTGTCATGCTCGCCAGCGGCGACAAGGTACAGGCCGACCTGCGCCTGCTGCAGGTGAAAAATTTACATATCGAGGAGTCGGCGCTGACCGGCGAGTCGGTGCCTACAGCCAAACATGTTGCCGCAGCGGGGCCGGATGCCGCGCTGGGCGAACGCTCCTGCATGGCCTATGGCGGCACTCTGGTTACTCAAGGCACGGCTTCCGGACTGGTGGTCGCAACCGGCGGGCGCACCGAACTGGGACGTATCAATCAGCTCCTCAACGAGACTTCGCAATTGGAAACGCCATTAACCCGGCAGCTCGCCGTGGTCAGCAAATACATCACTATGACGGTGGTTGTGCTGGCTGCGGTTCTTTTTACCTACGGCCTGTTGGTCAAGAACGCCAAGATCGGCGAGGCGGCGATGACAGCCATCACGCTAGCGGTCGCCGCGATACCGGAAGGGCTGCCGGCCATCATTACCATTGCGCTGGCGGTTGGTGTCCGGCGCATGGCGGCGCGGCGCGCGGTGGTCCGCCACCTTCCAGCGGTCGAAACGCTGGGCTCCACCTCTGTCATCTGTTCGGATAAAACCGGCACGCTCACCCGCAACGAAATGACCGTTCAGGCTCTGTGGTGCGGCGGACGGGAGTACCGCCTTTCCGGCGTCGGCTATCACCCGGAGGGTGTATTGACACACGAATGCGCCGAAGTCACCGACCTCCCCGCCGATCTGCGTGAACTGCTGCTGGCCGGCTGTTTGTGCAACGATTCGACGCTGACGCTGAAGGATGATGCCTGGGCCATTAGCGGTGATCCGACCGAAGCCGCCTTGATCGTTGCCGGCCGCAAGCTGGGTCTTGAGGAAGGTGCCTGTCGTGCCGCGCATCCGCGCATTGATGTCCTTCCGTTTGAGTCCGATGTCAAATACATGGCCACCCTCAACCGCGGCAACGGCGTGGACGCCGTATTTCTTAAGGGAGCTCCGGAGGCGGTCATGGCCCGTTGCGGGTTGGACGAGGTCTCAGCCGGTCGTGTGCAGGAGGCGCAGAATGCTATGGCCCGGCAGGGGATGCGGGTACTGGCGATGGCCGGTCGGAAACCGGATGCCGGCATGACGCAGCTCAGCGTCGAATGGGCAAACTCCGGCTTTTCCTTCCTTGGGCTCATGGGCATGATCGACCCGCCGCGTCAGGAAGCGATCGATGCTATCGCCCTGTGCCACCGCGCCGGGATTGCCGTCAAGATGATCACCGGCGACCACCATGTCACCGCCGCCGCCATCGGCCGCGATCTGGGAATTGTCAAGGAGGGCGGCGAGGCTCTGTCCGGGGCGGACCTGGACAAGCTGGACGAGGCCGGACTGCGCGCGGCCGCCCAGCGCTGCAATGTCTTTGCCCGGGTCTCTCCCGAGCATAAGATCCGTTTGGTCGAGGCGCTGCAGGCTCAGGGGCACGTGGTAGCGATGACCGGCGACGGCGTGAATGACGCCCCCGCGCTCAAGCGCGCCGATATCGGCGTGGCGATGGGGATCACCGGCACCGCGGTCTCTCAGGCCGCCGCCAAGATCGTGCTAACCGACGACAATTTTTCCACCATCGCCTCGGCGGTGGAGGAAGGCCGCCGGGTGTACGACAACCTGATCAAGTCGTTGGCGTTCGTTTTGCCGACCAATCTCGGTCTAGGGATGATTCTGGCCGCCGGCATGTTCTTTTTCCCGACAGTCGAAGTCGAGACGTTGGGGCATGAGTTGCTGCTGCCGATGTCGCCCACGCAGATCCTGTGGATCAATCTGGTCGCCAGCGTCGCGCTTACTATTCCGCTCGCTTTTGAGAAGCTGGGGCTCAACGCCATGCGCTGTCCGCCTCGCCGTAAGGGTGAGCCGGTCTTTTCCGCCTTCATCCTGACGCGTACGTTGCTGACCGCGCTGTTCATGGCCGCCGGAGCCTGCCTGCTGTTCCTGTGGGAATACCATCGCGGGATCAGCGCCGCCGCCGGCGGGATTATTCCTTTCGACCTGCATCTACATGCACTGGCCGACGCCCAGACCATGGCCGTGACTACCGTAACCCTGTTCCAGATATTCTACCTGCTGCATTGCCGTTCGCTCAAGGATGGCCTCTCTGCCACCGGCTGGTTCAGCAACCCTGTCATCTGGCTCGGCATCGGTGCCCTGTTGCTTTTGCAGGCCGTCTTCACCTACCTGCCGTTCATGAACAGGGTGTTTGGAACGATGCCAATGGACGGCGGCGCGCTGTTGCGTGCCGCGCTGGTCGCCGCGACCATCCTTCCCGCCATTACCGTGGAAAAATGGCTCTGGCGCCGCAAATAGTTTTTATTTCCAAGTTCTGGAAAAATAATTGCGGCCATTTGCAAAGCCGTGTACCTTGGCATCCTCATGCGCCGCGCGTTGTGTGCGGAGCCGGTTTTGACTAAAAATTAAATCCAAGGAGAGTTGCGATGAAGGGTATTCCGATCTCAGGCGTCCGCAATTTTGCATTAATGGGTCACACGGGCAGCGGGAAGACGTCACTGCTGGATGTGATGCTGAATATCCTTGGAACGAATGAGCGTGTCGGCTCGGTGGACGACAAGAGCAGTATGGCCGACTGGACGCCGGAAGAGCAGGAACACGAAATTTCCATCTGGGCGAAACCCTTCGACGGCGTTTATACCGCCGCCAGCGGCAAGCAGCGCCGCTTTGTCGTCATCGACACCCCCGGCTACGCCGACTTTATCGGCCAGCTTACTGCCGCCGCCGAAATCACTGACGCCGCGCTGATTGTGGTAGATGCCGTTTCCGGCATTCAAGTCGGCACCAACCGCGCATGGAAAGTTTGCGAAAAACGCAATCTGCCGCGCGGCATTGTTATCACCGGTCTCGATAAGCCGGAGGCCAGTTTTGAAAAAGCGCTGGCGGACGTTAAAGCCATGTGGGGCGACATCCGCTGCGTACCGGTCGTTCTGCCGACCAGTGACGGAAAATCCGAAGTCGATATTCTCGATATGCCGACCGATGCCGTGCCTGCCGATATGGCGGCAACGGTGAAGGCGATTCGCGACCATCTGATCGAACTGGCCGCTGAGACCGATGACAAGCTGATGGAAAAATATTTCAACGGCGAGGAGCTCACCGCCGACGAATTTTCGCACGGTCTGCGCGAATCGGTTCACGAAGCACACCTGATTCCGGTGTTCGCCTGCTCGGCAAAAACCAAGATCGGCGTGAAGGAAACGATGGATTCCATCAGCCGTCTTTTCCCGTCGCCGGAAGATTATCCGGTTAAATGCGCCGACGGCCACGAAGTCGCCACCGGCGAAGACCAGCCGTTTGCCGGACTGGTCTGGCGCTCGGTGAATGATGCTTTTACCGGTCAGATCAGTTTTGTGCGCGTTTATCGCGGCAAGCTCACACCGAACAGCGAAATACTTAACGCCACCAAAGGCGAAAAAGAGCGCATCGGCAGTATTTTCTACATCAACGGCAAGAAGCAGACCGACTGTCTGGAAGCCAAGGCCGGCGACATCATCGCACTGCCGAAACTGAAAAATACGTTCCTAAACGACACGCTTTGTGCGCCAGCGGAAAAAATAACCTTTAAGCCGATTGAGTTTCCGCATCCGGTTTCCGCCTACGCCGTCGAACCGAAAACCAAGGGTGATGAAGACAAGATCGGCACGGCACTGCACCGCGCGGCGGACGAAGATCCTTCCATTCGCGTCGAACGCAACCGTGAAACGCACGAAACCCTGCTGTGGGGCATGGGTGACATGCACCTCGACGTTACGCTGGAGCATATCCGGAACCGCAGCAAAGTGGACATTACTCACCACACACCGAAAGTCGCTTATCGGGAAACCATCACCGGCACCGGCGAAGGTCACTACAAACACAAAAAACAGTCCGGCGGACGCGGCCAGTACGGCGAATGCTACGTGCGGGTTCATCCTCGCGATCCCGGCGATAATGAATGGTTTGCCAACAAAGTCGTCGGCGGAACCATTCCCCACAACTTCATTCCCGCCTGCCAGAAGGGATTTGTGGAAGGGATGGCGAAAGGCCCGCTGGTCGGTTCCGAGGTCGCCAACATCAAGGTCGAACTCTACGACGGCTCCTACCACGACGTGGACTCGTCCGAAGTCGCCTTCAAAATCGCCGGTTCGCGCGCTTTGCACGAAGCGATTGAAAAGGCGCGGCCGGTTCTGCTCGAGCCGATCATGACCATCGCCATCACCGTGCCCGACGAATACATGGGCGACATCACCGGTATCCTCAACACCAAGCGCGGCCGCATCCTCGGCATGGGCGTGGACGAAGGGATGCAGGTTATCACCGCCGAAGTGCCGCAGGTCGAAACCTTCAAATTCTGTTCCGAACTGCGCTCCATCACCGGCGGACGCGGCTCGTTCGAACTGACCTTCGCCCGCTACGAACAGGTTGCCTCCAACATCGCCCAGAAAATCATCGCCGCCGCCCAGAAAGACAAAGTCGCCGTCGAGGATTGATCCAGTTTTCCAAACCTTGGAGCCGGTTTAGTCCGGGTTCCAAGGTTTGGAATAAATCTGTCCGGTCATGGATTGCTGAAAGGTAAAAATAGTCATGTCCACACAACGTTACTCTGTTACGCCTCATCCCATCGAAACGCTACTTACTTGGGTTAAATCAGGAGAAATTGCCATTCCTGAGATTCAGCGCCCCTTTGTTTGGGAAGCCACCAAAGTCCGCAACTTGCTGGACTCGCTCTATCAGGGCTATCCCGTTGGTTACCTTATAGCTTGGCGTAATCCTACCGTAAAACTCAAGGACGGGACACCGTCTGCGGGCAAACGTGTTCTCATTGATGGTCAGCAACGGGTTACCGCACTGATGGCCGGATTGCTCGGGCGCGAAGTTTTGACCAAAGATTACGAAACCGTCCGCATTCGCATTGCTTTCCACCCTCAGACCGAAAAGTTTGAGGTCGCCAACCCAGCTATTCGCAAGGATGTCGCATGGATCGAAGATGTCGCTGCAATTTTTGCTCCTGAAGCCGATTTGATTGAGCTGACCGAAGATTATGTCGCCAAAAACCCCGCCGCTGACCGCAAACAGGTCGGCAAGGTGCTTCAGAGACTCGGTAAGATCATTAACAACCACGTTGGTTTGATTGAACTCGCTGAAGACCTCGACATTGAAACGGTTACCGAGATTTTCATTCGCGTGAACTCCGCTGGCGCAGAACTGTCTCAGGCTGACTTCGCTATGTCGAAGATTGCTGCCAACGAAACCTACGGCGGCAATATGCTACGCAAGGCCATTGACTACTTCTGCCATCTTTCCGTCGCGCCCGACTTTCTTGGACGTATCGAGAAGGGCGATAAAGCATTCGCGGCCTCTGAATTCTTCCCGCAAATGCGCTGGCTTAAGGATGTGAACGATGACATCTACGATCCCACCTACACAGATATGTTACGTGTGGCTTTTACCGCAGAGTTCGGGCGCGGCAAACTGGCGGATCTCGTGGCGCTACTTTCAGGACGGAACTTTGAAACCCGGCAGTATGAAGATGCTATTGCCGAGGCGTCGTTTGCGCAACTCAAGCAGGGTATTTTGCGTTTTATTAATAAAACGCATTTCGACCGTATCACTATGATTCTGCGTTCTGCCGGATTTGTGATAAGCGATCTGATCGGCGGGCAGAACGCTGTCAATTTTGCCTATATTCTTTACCTTCGCGGACGGGCTGAAAATGTACCTGCCGCCGACCTCGAACGGCTTGTGCGCCGTTGGTATGTCATGTCGATTCTACGCGGACGCTACACCGGGAGTCCTGAGACGGCATTCGACTTTGACATCCGCCAAATTGAGGCGCGCGGGTTAGTCGCCTACGCCGATGCGGTTATTGAGAACGAACTGCCAGCTAGTTTTTGGATTGGCATGCTTCCACAACTCATGGATACCTCGTCGGCGCAGAGTCCCTACTTTCTTGCTTACAAAGCGGCGCAGGTGAAGCTTGGCGACAAAGGGTTTCTTTCGCGGGACATTACCGCGCAAGACCTCTTGATGAATCGTTGTGACGTTCACCATGTTTATCCCCGCAATCACCTCAAAAAGCAGGGGCTCTCAAAAGGTAAATACAATCAGATAGCCAATTTTGTGCTGGCCCAAAGCGAGATAAATATCGCTGTCGGCGACAAGGCTCCAGAAGGATATTTTAAAGAGCTCGCTGATCAATGTTCCGGTGGAAACAAAAAATACGGAGGCATCACTGATCTGGACGAAATGCGAATGAATCTGCACATGAGTTGTCTGCCCGAATCACTGCTCGATGGAGAAATTCCAACCTATGACGACTTCCTTGAACAACGCCGTAAGCTCATGGCACAAAAGATCAAAACTTGGTTCGAGACTCTCTGACGATCTATGATCTAGGAGGGTTCCGTGAAGAAGATCGAAGCAGACTGGGCGGAGGAACTCCGGAAGCGGTAAAAAACGGTTTATTTCACTCCGATGGTTGTGTATAAGGTGCGCTTCCGGTGTCCGGAGGACGGACGGCAATTTAAGGTTTAGCGGGAGAGTTTCATGTCAGGTCATAGTAAGTGGGCGAATATTAAGATCAAAAAGGGCAAGGCGGATGCCGCCCGCGGTAAAGCGTTCAGCAAAATTGCCAAGGAAATGACGGTGTCGGCGCGTATCGGCGGCGGCGATCCGTCGGGCAATATCACGCTGCGTATGCTGATCGGCAAGGCCAAGTCCGTGAATATGCCCAAGGACAACATTGACCGCGCCATTAAGAAAGGTACCGGCGAGCTGGAAGGCGGCGCACTGGAGGAGCTGATGTACGAAGCCTACGCCCCGGGCGGTGTCGGTGTTCTTGTGCAGGCTCTGACCGACAACAAGAACCGCGCGGCTTCCGAGATTCGTAATGCGTTCACCAAGAACGGCGCCAGTCTGGCTCAGCAGGGAGCCGTCAGCCGCAGTTTCCAGCGCAAAGGACAGATTTATATTGATGCCGCCGGGATTGATGAAGATGCGCTGATGAATATCGTGCTGGAAGCCGGAGCTGAAGATATGCGGCGCGACGGCGACCAGTTCGAAGTGTTGACGGCGTTCACCGATTATTCCGCCGTGTCCGAAGCCCTGACGAAAGCGGGCATCGCGACGGCTTCTTCGGAGCTGACGATGCTTCCCGAGATGCCGACGGATATTAAGGATAAAGAACAGGCGCAGAAAGTGATGAAGCTGATCGATGCGCTGAACGAACTCGACGATGTCCAGAATGTCTATGGCGCGTTCGAAATCGACGACGCCATTCTGGCGGAAATGGAATGAATAAAGTCCGCATTCTAGGGGTCGATACCTCTCTCCGCTCGTCCGGCGTGGCGGTGATTGAGGTATCCGGCCAGCAGATGCGGGCGCTGGTTCACGGACGAATTCACAATAAGCCTGCGCTTTCGCATTCGGGCTGTTTGGCTGAAATCCACCGTCAGATCGACGCGCTGATTACCGAATTTTCCCCCGATGAAGCGGCTATTGAGGGCGCTTTTTTCGCGAAAAACGCCAAAACGGCGATGATTCTCGGTCAGGCGCGCGGCGTCGTGCTGGCCGCCTGTGCCCTGCGTAATCTGCCGGTTTATGAATATTCGCCGCGCTCGATCAAGCAGGCGACGGTTGGCGCCGGAGCTGCCAGTAAGGAGCAGGTCGGCAAAATGGTGATGCGTCTGCTGGCGCTGGCGGAGCTTCCGCAAGAGGATGCGGCGGATGCACTTGCGGCGGCTATCTGCCATGCCCACCAACGAGGTTTGCCGGAAGCCTTGCGTTCAAAACCGGTTTAATGTAGTTTCCGTGCCCTGTTTAAGAAACACAAAAGGAGATACACCTGATGGAACTCAAGGAAATCAAGAAAATCGTCGAAATGATGACCGAGAACGATCTCGCTGAATTTCTACTCGAAGAAGAAGCTTTTACGCTGCAGCTTAAACGCGGAACAGCTGGTATAACCCAGATCGTTTCTGCTCCGCAGCAGATGATGGCCGCTCCGGCTACCGTGGCATCTGCCGCCGCCCCGGTTGTTGCCGCTCCGGTAGCTGCCAACGAGAATGCCGGTTTAATCGAAATCAAATCTCCGATGGTCGGAACATTCTACCGTTCACCGTCTCCGGATTCCGATGTTTTTGTTCAGATCGGCCAGGATGTCACGGCCGACACCGTGGTTTGCATCATTGAAGCCATGAAGGTGATGAATGAAATTCAGTCTGAAGTGAAGGGCAAGATTAAGAAAATCCTGGTAGACAACGCCACGCCGGTTCAATTCGGTCAGGCGCTGTTCCTTGTCGAGCCGGCTTAGTCGAACGACTGCCGGCTGTATTTGATATCTGAACCACGGGATTTTTTATGTTCGAAAAAATACTGATTGCCAACCGGGGCGAGATCGCATTGCGGATTATCCGGGCCTGTAAAGAGCTGGGAATTAAGTCGGTCGCGGTATATTCCGAGGCCGATGCGGAATCGCTTCACGTTCAGATGGCCGACGAAGCCATTTGTATTGGCCCGGCCTCTGCGACCTCCAGCTATCTGAAAATGGCGAATATCATCAGCGCCGCCGAAGTGGCCGATGTGGATGCTATTCATCCAGGCTACGGCTTTTTGGCTGAAAACGCGCATTTTGCCGAAATCTGCCGGGATTGTAACATCACCTTTATCGGTCCGGATCCGGAAGTAATCCGTAAGATGGGCGATAAAGCGATTGCCCGCGACACGATGAAGGCCGCCGGTGTGCCGATCACGCCCGGCAGCGATGGTATTCTGGCCACCAAAGAAGAGGCGCTGGAACTGGCTCATAAGATGGGCTATCCGGTTCTAATCAAAGCGGTGGCTGGCGGCGGCGGCAAAGGGATGCGCGTGGCGCATAACGACGTTAGTCTGGCGCAGGGATTTATGATGGCCAGCGCCGAAGCCGGAAGTGCTTTCGGGAATCCTGACGTGTTCATGGAAAAATACATCGAGTCCGCCCGCCATGTCGAAGTGCAGGTGATCGGCGACAAACACGGCAACGTGGTGCATCTCGGCGAGCGCGATTGCAGTATTCAGCGCCGCCATCAGAAGCTGGTCGAAGAATCTCCCTGTCCGGTGCTGACTCCCGACGAGCGCAAGGCTCTCGGCGAAGCCGGTGTGAAAGCCGCCAAGTCGGTGGGCTACAACAGCGCCGGAACGCTGGAATTCCTTTACGACGAAAAGGCAAAAAAATTCTACTTCATGGAAATGAACACCCGTATCCAGGTGGAACATACCGTCAGCGAAGAAGTGACGGGGATCGATCTGGTCAAGGAGCAGATTCTTGTGGCGGCCGGTAGAAAGCTTTCCTTCACGCAGGACGATGTGAAGGTTCGCTATCACGCCATCGAATTTCGCGTGAACGCCGAAGATCCCTACAAGAACTTCACGCCGTCGCCCGGCAAAGTCGAAGCCGTACATTTCCCCGGCGGCCCCGGCATTCGGATTGATTCGCACGTTTATAGCGGCTACACCATTTCGCCTTACTACGACAGCATGATTGCCAAAATCATCGCCCGCGGAGCCAATCGCGAAGAGGCGCTCAATCGCCTGCATCGCGCACTGGAAGAATTTACCATCAACGGCCCGCATACCACAGTTCCTGTCGGTATGGCGCTGCTGATGGACAATCGCTTCCGGCGCGGCGAATACAACACCGCTTTCCTTGAAAAATTCATGCACGAAAATTTCATGGTAGACCGGTAATAAGGAGATTCCGCTATGAGCGACAGAAACGTTCCTCCGTCCCGGAATTGGCCTATTCCGGAGGAGAAATCTGACGATGCCGGACTCGGCACGGTACGGATTCACAATAATGTCATTGCGGTTATCGCTCATGAAGCGGCCAATCGCGTGCCCGGTGTGGTGGAGCTTTCCGGCACGCTCGTTGATGAACTGGTTGATATAATCGGTAAGCGCCCCCGCGACCGTGGGGTTCGCGTCGCCGTCGAATCCGAAAATACAATCATCGTCGAACTGACCGCTGTACTCGAATATGGAGTTCATATTCCGGAAGTCTGCGGAAAACTTCAGCTGGAGGTTCGCAAATCAATTGAAGAATTGACCGGAAAACGGGTGCAGGCGGTCAATATTTCGGTGCAGAGCATTCGGCGCAGTGTGAAAGATGTTGCGGGAGGAGTGTAAAATGACACGGTTTCTACATATGCTCTCCGGAGCGGTTATCTGGTTTCTTTTTGTCGCCATCGGCGGCGCGATGATCTATGCCAACGGCCTTCGTGTGGAGGAGGGCATTCTCGGCTTATTCTATTTCAGTGAAAGATGGTACGAGGCAATGGGCGCTGGCGGTATCATAGTGTTACTCTCGTTGCTTCATCTCGTCACCTTCGGGCCGCGCCGCCCGAAAGCACGGTACATTTCATTTGATTCCGGTAACGGTGCCGTATCCATCAGTGTCAACGCCGTTCGTGACTTCATCCGCAAACTGGGCGACGAGTTCGGTGCCGTGGTCGGTATCGATCCGAAAATCCGCACCGAAAAAGACACGATCAGTGTCGATCTGGATGTGAAAGTTCAGACAGGTGTCCGCATCCCGGAATTCTCTCAGGCTCTTCAGAACCGTGTTCGCGAAGGGATGCAGGACAGTCTGGGTATTGCCGAAGTGAAGGAAATTAAAGTCCGTATTCAGGAAATTGTCGGGACGCCTCGTCCGCCCCGCCGGTAATCTCATGAAAAAAAATAGCGCACCCAAACTGGTTATCGTCGGCTCCATCGGCATCGACACCATCGAAACGCCTAGCGAAAAACGGATTGAAATTCTCGGCGGCTCCGTCAGTTATGCCTGCGCTGCCGCTTCGTTCTTCGTCAAAACCGGTATGGTTGGCGTAGTTGGCACCGATTTCCCTTCGGAACACCGTGCTCTCTGGGAAAAAATGGGCATCGATCTCGCCGGGCTTCAAACCGAAGAAGGTAAAACATTCCGTTGGTCCGGCGTCTATGAAGCCAACATGGACAATCGCCGCACGCTGCTCACCGAATTGAATGTATTTGAGCGCTTTACGCCGGAACTGCCGGAAGCCTATCGCAATGCGCCGTACCTTTTCCTTGGCAATATCGCGCCGGAACTTCAGCTCCACGTTCTCGATCAGGTTCATTCGCCGGAGTTTGTCCTGATTGACACCATGGATCTATGGATCAACATCGCCCGCGAAAAACTCACCGAAGTCGTCGGCCGGTGCGACATGCTCACACTTAACGAATCCGAAGCGCGCCTTTTTACCGGCGAGCATTCGCTTATGGCCGCCGCCGAAACGCTGCTTGCCATGGGCCCGCGGTTTGTTCTCATCAAAAAAGGGCAGAGCGGCAGTATGCTTTTCTCTAAAAATGGAATCTTCCTGCTCCACGCTTTCCCTCTGGCGGACTTCAAGGATCCGACCGGTGCGGGCGATACGTTTGCTGGCGGACTGATGGGTGCGCTGGCCGAATTCGGTGAAACGGATGAGAAAGCCATCCGCCGAGCCATGGTTTACGGCAGTGTTACCGCCGCCTTCGGTGTCGAAGAGTTCAGTTTGGAGCGTCTTGCCACCCTTGACCGCAAGCAGATTGAAGCTCGCGCAAACATGCTTAAATCAATGTGCCGCATAGACTAACAGCAATTTTAAACAGGCTGTAATTGTTGAGCCGCTTTTTAATGCTTTGAAGGCACCGTCGCGTTTGACACGTCTTCTTCATCTTGTTAAATTCCTGCCATCTCGCGGGTTGCATTTGTACGAAGCCGGAAGGAGCGTAAAACATGTCAGCATGGGCGATTGTTCTAGCGTGTGGTAAAGATCAGGAAATCGGGGCAGGTGTCGATGTCGCATTTATTGCGCTCGGTTCCCGGCCGGTGGTTGCACGTTCCATTCAAACACTCGAACAGAATCCGCTCATTGAAGGCATCGTGCTCGTTGTTCGCAAGGAACGTGTAGACAGCGCGTTGCACACCGTTCGTTCCTTCGGTTGCCGCAAAATATCCGCCATCGTTGCCGGTGGTCCGTCACGTTTAACCAATTTAAAAAATGCTCTCGAAAAAATTCCGGACGATGCAACGGCTGTACTGATTCATGAAGCGACCCGCCCGTTCCTGAATGACGAAGTGATCACGGAAACTATCAAGGCCGGGAAACGTTACGGTGCCGCCATCGCCGCCGTAAAAAGTGCCGACGGGGTCAAGCTGGCCGAATCCGGACAGAAGGTCACCAAATCGCTCGACCGTAATACCGTCTGGCTGGTGCAAAGCCCGCAGGTTTACAAAATCGACGTCTTCAAAAAAATGCTTAAAGGTTCTGGTAAATTGACCGACGATGATTCCGAACTGCTGGCAAGGGGGAAACAGGAAATTCATTTGGTTGCCGGTTCGCCGGGCAATATGAAAATCCGTACGCCGGACGACCTGCAGGTCGCCTCCGCCATCCTCAGTGTTGCTCGCCGCACTCCATAACTTCTGTACAAGGCCGGCGAGACGCCGGCGGTACGTATCGCAACCGTCCCGGTTGCCTTGTCTAAACCATTTACGGGGCCAGAGCGTATTCAAAAATCCTGTAGCCGTTATTTTCTTCTGTGGGTGCGGCCGGTGGCTGCACTTTTTATTCCGCGGTCACCGACCGCGGCTACAACTTTTCTAAAGTTTCTCTAATGCGCGACGGTAAATCCCTTGAATTCACCGGTTGCCGCCGACCGGCGTACCAGTTCGTTTGTGATATAACGTCCTAGATTCGACCGGCGGATCGCCTGCAAAAGTTCCATCAGCGATTCTTCCGCGCCTTCCGCCACTACCGACACGCTGCCGTCGAACTCATTCTTCACCCAGCCAGTCAGATTCAAATCCTGCGCCAGACTCACTGTTGTGTACCGGAACCCGACGCCTTGCACCCGGCCTTCATAGCGGACTGTGATCCGTTGGTTCATTTTGACTGCGAAACTCGTCTACATTTTATTTTAGACTATGGGCGACTGAGGCTGGTCATCTGTCGGCAACTCGTTCGGGGCCCCAGCTTTCCGCTTTTGCTTTTCTTCCTTCTTCCGTTTTTTGGCGAGTTCTTTTTGGCGTTTTTCGAAGGTGTAGTTAGGTTTGGCCATAGGTATTCCTTTAATTTAGTTTGAGCTTTATAACACGCCGCCGCCGTCGTTCTCTCAACAAAAAGATTATGGACTGCGCAGGCTTGCCTGCGCTTTGTTTTGCCAAAGCTAGCTTCGGCTGTGAAAGCGGCAGCAAGCTGCCGCACTCCATAGTTTTTCACAGGTCGAAGTAATACGCCTGCGGATGATGCGTAATCAGCGCGAAGGTGGAAACTTCCGGATCGGCCATGAAGAGTTCGGTGACGTTCAGGCCGATACGGTCGGTATCAAGCAGGTCGCAACAGACTTTGTTCATCGCCAGATCGGGACAGAGCGCGTAACCGAAGCCGAAGCGGCTCTGGTCGAGTTTGCGTTTCCATATTTCCGCCAGCGTTAGCTCGCCTCCGTCTGAGCCCCACAACTTACGGATTTCTTTATGCCAGTATTCCGCCAGCGCTTCGGCGGTCATGACCGCCAGCCCATGAAACATCAGATAGTCGTGGTAGAGGTCGGCATCGCGCAGTTCGTGTTCTTTGGTCATCACCTTGTTTCCAAGTGTGACCGCCATCAGCGCGGCGACGTCGCGGTCAGGGCGGAAAAAGTCAGCCAGACAGTGTCCGCCGGCTTTTTTCTGCCGCGGGAAAGTCATCGGAATGGTACCGCCCTCCGGATTTTCGAGGAAGAAAGTGTCGCCAGCGGAATGGCAGTTGAAAAAGCCGTGGATGACTTTCGGTTCAAACACACCAAGGGCGATCTGTTTCATTTCTTCGAGTTTCGGATAAACCTCGTCATCGAGCAGTTTCTGGTACTCGGCATCGGAGAGCTTACCTTGCTTGTAGCCCCAGGCGCCTTTGATCATTCCGTTCAGATCGAGATATTTCCAAATGTTGTCGAGCGGGATATTTTCGGTCACGGTTGTGCCGATCCGGACTTCCGGTACCGGAATGTCGCACGCAATCGGCTCCGCCGGTTTTTCATCAATCGGCTTAACTTCACAACCGAGGACGTCGCGCGTCGGCGCAACATAGTCGGGCAGTCTGCCGGTATCCTTGAGTGTCTGCATGGCGGCCAGCCCGGCAAAGGCATCTTTGCAGTAGAGCACCTGGCCGGAATAGTGCGGTCGGCAGGCCAGATCGACAAACTCTTCTGAAAGTGCCGCGCCGCCGAGCAGTACCGGTGTTTTGAATCCGGCATGTTCGATAATTTTCATGTTTTCGGCCATGACGGCGGTGGATTTTACCAGTAGTCCGCTCATGCCGAGCGCTGCGGCATTATGCGCTTTGACCGCTTCCATCATTTTTTCGACCGGCACCTTGATGCCGAGATCCACCACGTCGAAGCCGTTATTAGAAAGAATGATGCCGACCAGATTTTTGCCGATGTCGTGTACGTCGCCCGCGACGGTTCCGATCACAAATAGGGGAACTTTATCGCCCGCCGCGCTCTTTTTCATAAACGGCTTGATCATATCAACGGCCCGCTTCATCACTTCGGCGGACTTTAGTACGAACGGAAGCTGCATCGTTCCATCGTTGAACAGCCGTCCCACTTCTTTCATTGCCGGAAGCAGGATCGTGTTGAGAATATCCTCGGCGCTCATTTTCTTCAGCAGATCGGGAATCGCCGGTTCAAGCCACGGCGATTTGCCGCGGACGATGGCGTCGGTCAGCACGTCGGCTGACGGACGGCTTTCCACCGCCGCTTCAACCGTTTCCTGTACGGTTTCAAACAGGTTGATATAGTTTTCGAGTGGGTCGCCATTCGACCGGTCATCGGCCAGCAAAGCCTCGGCCGCTTTGCGCAGATTTTCCGGGATTTCGTTCAGTGGCACGATCGCCGCGACGTTGATGATACAGGCGTCCATTCCGGCTTGTACCGCCTGACGCAGGAAAACAGCGTTGAGTACCTTGCGTAGCGCCGGCTTGAGACCGAATGAGATATTTGACAGTCCGAGAATTGTTTTCACTCCCGGCAGTTCGGTCTTAATGCGCCGGATTGCTTCCAGAGTTTGGAACGCCGCATCGCGCAGCGTTTTGTCGCCGCTGCAAATCGTGAAGGTCAGCGGGTCGATCAGAAGTTCTTCGGCTTTGAGTCCGCGTTCGACGCAGAAGTCGACCAGCCTTCTGGCGATGGCGACCTTTTCGTCGGCATTCATCGCCATCCCTTTTTCATCAATCGTCAGCGCGACCAGCGCCGCGCCGTGGCGCCGCGTCAGCGGGACAACCCGTTCGGCGCGTTTCCCGCCGTCTTCAAAGTTGATCGAGTTGACCATAGCCCGTCCACCATAGAGTTTCAGTGATTCTTCAATCACGTCGGCGGATGTCGAATCAATCATCATCGGGATGCGGCACTCGCGCGCCATGCGCGGCACAAGCACGGCGACATCTTTGCTTTCGTCGCGTCCGGCATAGCCGCAACTCAGGTCGAGGACGTGCGCTCCGGTCTCTTCCTGTTCGGTCAGAATGTGAAAGGCATTTTCATAGTCATTGGCCAGTAGCGTGTCGCGGAATTTTTTTGATCCGGTGGCGTTGGCCCGTTCGCCGATGTACAGCGGCGCGGGTTCCTGCGTCAGGTCAACTGCTGTGAAGAGGCTGGCGACTTGCATGGGTGCTTTTACTGGTTGTCGAATTTTCCAACCTTCGGAAACTTTTTCGCGCAATTGTCGGATATGCTCTGCCGTGGTCCCGCAACAGCCGCCGACAATAGAAAGTCCGTTTTGTGCGGCGAGCGCGGCGACCTTTTCGGCGAACGGTTGAGGTTCGAGCGGATACCGGACTTTTCCATCTGCGCGGGCTTCCGGCATTCCGGCATTGGGCATGCAGGCCAGCATACCGGGCCAGATTTCATTCAGCGTGTCGAGATGGTGTTCCATCGCATCGGGGCCGGTGGCGCAATTGAGGCCGAGCACATCAATCGGATATGGCGCGAGAATCGCGGCGGCGGCGGATACGCTGGTGCCGACCAGTAGTGTGCCGGTGGCTTCGACCGTGATGGAAACATACCGGATAATATTACTTCCCGATCCGAGAATATCGTCAGCGGCAGCCAATGCGGCTTTAATTTGGAGCGGGTCTTGGCAGGTTTCAATGATCAGCCCGTCCACGCCGCCGTCGAGCAACCCTTGAATCTGGATCTTATAGGCTTCATAAAGCGGGTCGAACGCAATATGTCCCAGTGACGGTAGCTTGGTTCCGGGGCCGATTGAGCCGAAGACGTAGCGCGGCTGTTCCGGAGTTGAAAATTCATCGGCGCATTCGCGGGCTATTTTTGCGGCGGCCTTGTTGATTTCATAGGCACGGTCAGCGAGATTGTATTCGCTAAGCGTTATCGGCGATGCGCCAAACGTGTTGGTTTCTATCACATCCGAACCGGCTTCGAGATAGGCGCGATGCAGTCCACGGATGATTTCCGGCGCCGAAATATTCAGCCACTCATTGCAGCCCTCATACGCACTCCACTGTTCGCGTGTGATGGTTTGGTTTTGCAGGAAAGTGCCTGCCGCACCGTCGAAAAGCAATGGGCTGGTTTTCAGTTTTTCTCTCAGTATCATGCCGCGCAACCTAGCAAACAGCTCCCGTCACGGCAATTATAATCCTTGAATCCGGATAAACGGATTTTTAGTTCGGAGTACTGAAAAAAAGCAGGCACAATTTTTTCATAGTTGCTGGACCGTACGCTTCATTGAAAGAAAAACGCCGATCCAGTTTGGATCGGCGTTTGAAAAGAGTGGCGGAGAGGGGGGGATTCGAACCCCCGGTACGCCTTTACGGCGTACGGCGGTTTAGCAAACCACTGCTTTAAGCCACTCAGCCACCTCTCCGCAGGAGTGGGTTATGTATGATATTCAGTCCGAAAGGGCAAGCGGCAAAAAGTCATTATCTCGCTTTCCGCTGTTGCTCCCACCATTCGAGCTCAGCGGCATGGCGTCCGGCGGTGCGAGCAGCGAATTTGAAGTAGAGGAAGGCATCGAAAAAGCAGCGGTGATGCATGATCCGCTGAGCATTTTTTGGTGTGGTTTTCAGGAAACGCGGTTGGCCGCTCATGATTTCGGCAATGTGATGGGTGATGGCTTTCGGGATACGGATACGATCCAGCTGGCGGATATGGCGGTGGGTGGCTTCCTGCAGTGCTTCGGCATGCTGCAAACCTTCGCTTGCAGCGATTTGTGCGGCGATCCATTCGTGATATTCGCCGAAGATAAGCGCAAAAAGCAGGGCAGGGTCTACAGTGAACCCGGCGGCGCGCCAGCGGTCAATCTGAGCGAAGCTTTTTTTAAGCCAGTGGGTTTTTCCCTCGCCATCCGGCGCGTTGAGCCATGCACCAAGCTCGGGGAAAAGGTGTTCAAATACATCGAGTTCGCAACAGAGGGTGAACACCTGCTCGGCCTTTCCACAACTGAGAAGCTTTTGTATTTCTTCATAAAGACGCGATGAGGAGGTGCCCTCGAGCTTTTCGGCGTGGCGTCGGATGGCTTCGCGGGCGGAGGGTTCAATTTCAAAATCGAGGGCAGCGGCGAAGCGGATTGCGCGCAGGATGCGCACTGGGTCCTCGATGAAGCGCTGATCGGGGTCTCCGATGACACGGATGATGCATTCTGCGAGGTCATGACGACCGTTGACGTAGTCGATAATAGAAAAGTCGGCGATATTGTAGAAGAGGGCATTGACGGTAAAGTCGCGGCGCAGAGCATCTTCTTCCGGAGTTCCGAAAAGATTATCACGCAGAACGAGACCGTCCTTGGCAAGAAAGGTATTGTCGTCGCCGAGGTCTTCATCAGCAGGGGGCGCGGGGGCGCGGAAGGTTGATACTTCAATGATTTCGTCGTGGAAGTAAACATGAGCGAGCCGAAAGCGGCGGCCGATGAGTCGGCAGTTACGAAAAACCCGTCGCACTTCTTCGGGAGTGGCATTGGTGGCGACGTCAAAATCTTTTGGATTACGGCCGAGTAGCAGGTCTCTCACGCCGCCGCCGGCGAGATAAGCAAAGTAACCAGCATCTTTAAGTCCATAGAGAACCTTGAGTGCGGCGGCGCTGATCTGCTTGCGGCTGATGTTGTGGTTGGAGCGGGATATGATTTGAGGTTCCATACGGTAACGTTGTTTCCAAGATTCGGAAAAATGTAACGGGAGTGAGGGGCCGGGGAAAGAAGTTTTTTATAAACCCTGAACAATCAGACGGGTTCACCAACCTGTTCCTGAATCCATCGCAGAATGACACTGACAATATACGCGACTTCTTTCTCTGAGAGTTCAATTCCGGTTTTGATACCATGGAATTTTTCAAGTTTGGCCCGATCGCTGGTGCCGGTGGCGTGCTGGGCGATAAAAACGGGGTGTCCTTTGAGTGGAGTTTGTCTTCCGTCGTTTTTCGGGTCAGCCGGCGCAAGCCGTTTCTTGACAAAGTCGGTAGCGTGAAGCCTGAGAATGTCTATTCCACGCGACTGTACATACTCTTTTTCAGGCTCACCCATGGCAGGCGATATGATTTGTTTTGAGCGGGCGAGTTTTGTTTTAAGGACTCCCCACTGTTTATCATCTATGTTCTGCACGTTGCCTACCGTCTCCTTTCCAATAGAATCAGCTCCAGCACGAGCAAAAGTATAGGTGGGGGGTGACTGACTGGCAAGGAGAGAACGAATTTCGTTTTTGAAACCGTTGACTTTGTAATAAGTTCCTGTTTAATACGCGCCTCTGTTTACAGAAAAAGCGCTCGTGGTGAAATTGGTAGACACGCAAGATTCAGGTTCTTGTGCCGCGAGGCGTGGAGGTTCGAGTCCTCTCGAGCGCACCAAATAAAAAAGCGTTCCCAGGAAGGGAACGCTTTTTTATTTTGATACGCGAAGTTCTTTATTTAGTAACTTCAGGCTTAGCTGCTGCATCAAGGTCTGGCTTTTTAAACACTACGTTGGATTTTGCTTTTAACTCCTCAATATAGGCCAGCAGAGTTTCCTGTTTTTTCTTGCCGGTCAGGTAATCCTTAAGCTGGTCCTTCACTTCGGCCAACGGACGTATACCGGCTTGTTCATGCTTGGTGGTTTTGATGAGATGATATCCAAACTGGGTTTCAACCACATCGCCGATCTTTCCGATTTCTTGAGAGAAGGCGGCGGTTTCAAACTCCGGAACCATTTGTCCACGAGAGAATGTGCCAAGAGATCCGCCCTGTTTTTTGCTGGGGCAGTCTGATTTTTCTGCGGCAATAGTTGCGAAGTCACCGCCGGCGAGAATGTCGGCGCGTATTTTTTCAATGTCTTTTTTCTTCTGGGCTTTAGTGGCATCGGTATCTTCAGGTGTGAAGGCCAGTAAGATGTGACTGGCGGTTACGCTTTCTGGAACCTTGAAAGAATCGGCATTTTCTTCGTAGAACGAAGCAATTTCGGCGGCGGTGGCTTCAGCTATTTTTGCTGTCTTCTCGTCGACCAACTTGCGAACCAGCATCTGTTTCCGCAAATCTTCTCTCCATTCAGTGTAGTCGATTTTGTTTTCAGCCAGAGCGTCTTTGAGTGAAGTCCCAGCCGGCGCATTAGACTCGATCAGTGAGATTTCTTTTGTCAGTTCAACGTCACTCACGGCCAGGCTGGATTTTTCAGCTGCTTTGGTAAGGAGGATATTTGCCACAAGCGTATCGGTTACATTCTGGTAAATTTGCCCATACATCTGGGAGAGCTTCTGTGGCGGTACCCGCTTGCTCATTTGCATGAGATTCATCTGCACCCCTTGCATAATTTCGCCGTGAGTTATTTTTTCGCCGTCAACCGTTACGACTACGTCGTTGGTAGCGAGCGCTAAGGGATTAGGTTGCAATGGCTGTTCAAACAGATCTGGCGCCTGTTGGGCTAAGTCAACGGTTTCAACGGCCGGTTTTTCCTGGGCTGGTTTTTCCTGAACTTCCTTTGGTGTTTCTTTGGAGCATGCAGTGAATACAGCCAGCGTGGCGGCAGCGGCGAAAAGACCGACGGTTTTTGTTTTCTTGACGAATGTGGTCATGTTCAGAATTCTCCTATCTGATTGTTAATCTCCATTACCGCGCAACCCTAGTGGCGGTAAGGGCGGCATATTTATATTTAAAGGCGTTTATGTCAATTCATTCGCTTTTAAATAACAACTGTTAGGTGCGATTATGAAATCGGCAGAATGTTCATTTAAATGTCAGCAATGCGGCACCTGTTGCCGCTGGTCTGGACATGTTCTACTCACGGATGACGATATTCTCCGGTTGGCCGTTGCGGCCGGGCTTTCGGAAATACAGTTTGTTGAACGCTATACTGTTCTGGCGACCAATCGTCGTCAGCTGAGCTTGGCCGACCAAACGGACGGGAGTTGCGTACTTCTTGAAGAGAATCATTGTGCGTTTTATGAGACCCGTCCTGCACAGTGCCGCGACTTTCCCAGTAGCTGGCGCGTAGCCGAAGGCTGTCCCGCGCTTGAAGCAATGGATAAAACCGGTGCAGTTTAAGCGTTGAACAGGAGTGCCGTTTTAAAGATAATCGCCGCCTTGAAACCATTCAAAAGGAGACCCAGCGCATGTCCGTGATCGAAGCTAATGAAATTTTGGAAATCCTGCCGCACCGTTATCCCTTCATGCTCGTTGACCGCATCATCGAGATCGAAGATGGGAAGCGGATTGTTGGCATAAAAAACCTCACCTTTAATGAACCGTTTTTCCAAGGGCACTTTCCCGGGCGTCCGGTTATGCCGGGTGTTTTGCAGATGGAAGCTATGGCTCAAGTAGCAGGTATTCTGCTTAATAAAATGTTTGGCGGTGAAGGGAAGATTTCTTACTTCGCGGCTATCGACAACGCCCGCTTCCGCCGGCCAGTTGTGCCTGGCGACCAACTTCGCATGGAAATTGAAATTATCAACGCCAAGCCGCGACTTTCCAAAGTAAATGCCAAGGCTTTTGTGGACGGCAAGCTGGTTTCTGAAGCCGATCTTATGTTCAGCTCCGCAGGGTAAAAGACATGAGTAAAATTCATTCCACAGCAATCGTCAGTGAAGGAGCTATGCTCGGCGCGGATGTTAAGCTGGGCCCATACAGCATAGTTGGTCAGAACGTGAGGATCGGTGACGGCACGGAGCTTATGGCTCACGCTGTTGTCGATGGAAATACTACCGTCGGTTCCGGATGTATCATTCATCCTTTTGCCCGCATTGGCGGCCTTACGCAGGATCTTAAATTTAAAGGTGGTGCCCCGGGCGTGATTGTCGGCGACAAAACTGTCATCCGCGAGTGTGTCACGATCAATGCCGGAACGCACGACGGCGAAATGACAGAAGTCGGTTCCGGCTGTCTGCTTATGGCATACAGTCATGTCGCTCACGCCTGTAAAATCGGTAATGGCGTCATCATCGCCAATGGCACCCAGCTCGCCGGCGACGTTATCATCGAAGATTTTGCCATTATCGAAGGACTTTGTGGCGTCGTTCAGTTTCGGCGCATCGGTAAAATGGCATTTCTTGGCGGCTATACTAAGGCTACTAAAGACGTACCACCCTTCATGATTGCTGACGGGCTCGATATTGAGATTCGCGGCTTTAACAAGATAGGCCTGGAGCGTCGCGGGGTTCCCGAAGAGTCGCGCAATGCCATCAAGGAAGCTTACCGTATTCTTTACCGCCAGAAGCTTCCCGTTGCCGAAGCGATTGAAAAAATGGAGAAGGAGCTGCCTTCCACCCTGGAAGTTCAGCACCTGATTAACTTTATCCGCACCTCTAAAGTTGGAATTGTGCGTTAAGCGGAGCATTCCTATGCAGAGCAGTCAGCTTGCCAGTTTATTACAACAGACTGGGCTTTTTACACCTGAACAGGTGGAGGGGCTTCTTCCGGCCGTTGCGGAAACCGGCGCTGGTTTTACTCAGACCGTTGTTGAGAAAACCGGCGTCAAGGAAGAGCTGTTTCTCGAAAAACTTGCTACGGCCATGAATTTGCCTTTCATGCGGCTGGCCAAGGCAGAGATTGCTCCGGAACTGCTCGTCAAAGTTCCACCGAAGGCGGTTTTCCAATACAACATCATGCCGGTTGCCGAAGAGAATGGAGTTTTGCGCATCGCGGCGGCCAATCCGCTGCAACCCGGTCTTATCGATGCCATGCGTCTTGTTACCGGCGGGCGCGTCAAGCTCGCACTTAGTCCGGCCGCCGACATTGAATCTGCCGCCAAGCGTCTTTACGGCGTCGGTGCTGAAACCCTTGATCGCATGATGCAGGACGATGATCGCATCAACCTCGACGAAGAAGGCCTTTTTAAACAGGATTTGAGTGACCTCGACCAGGAAGCCTCTGTCGTAAAATTTGTCAACCAGATCATCTGGGAGGCACACCAGAACCGCGCCACCGACATCCATATTGAACCGATGGAAGTGGATCTCCGCATCCGCTACCGCATTGATGGTGTTTTGCTTCAGACTCCTGTGCCGGCCACGCTTAAGCGGTTTCAGTCTTCCATTATTTCCCGCATCAAGGTTATGGCCAATATGGACATTGCCGAGAAACGACTTCCGCAGGACGGTCGTATCAGTCTCCGCATTCAGGGTGAAGAAATCGACGTTCGTGTCTCTACCATGCCGACGGTTTACGGCGAAAGCGTCAGCCTCCGCTTGCTTTTGCGCGGCAGCGGTATGATCGGCATGGAACAGCTAGGCCTGAGTCCTGAGGACGAAAAAATTCTTAAACGCATGATCACCCGTCCTCACGGCATCCTGCTTTGTACCGGGCCCACCGGATCGGGCAAATCCACTTCACTGTACGCTTGGCTCCACACCATCAACTCCGTCGATATCCGGATCATGTCTGCTGAAGATCCGATTGAGTACGAAATGGCCGGCATCAACCAGGTGCAAATGAAGCCTGAAATCGGTCTTACCTTTGCCCACGCCTTGCGCACTTTCCTGCGTCAGGATCCGGACGTCATCATGGTAGGGGAAATTCGCGACCGTGAAACCGCAGAAATCGCCATACGCGCCGCACTTACCGGACACCTCGTTTTCAGCACGCTCCACACCAACGATTCCGCCGCCAGTATCAACCGCCTGCTTGACATGGGCATTGAGCCTTTCCTAGTGGCTTCTGCTGTGGAGGGTATTGTCGCACAGCGTCTTATCCGGCGGCTGTGTCCTTCCTGCCGCAAGCCGCTTGATATGGACGACGCCAAAATCGCACTGCTTCGCAAAGAAGGGTTTCCGGTTGAAGAGCTCGCCACGCACACCGTTTACGAGCCGGTCGGGTGCGATGCCTGTCGTGGTTCCGGCTTCAAAGGTCGTACAGGCATCTACGAAATTCTGACCGTAGACGATCACATCCGTCCGCTCATTATCGACCGTTCTGCATCCAGCGACATCAAACGCGAAGCTATGCGTCATGGACTTCACACTCTGCGCGACGACGGCTGGCGGAAAGTTTTGGACGGAGTCACCACTGTTGAAGAAATCCTTCGCGTCAGCGAAGAAGATGAGGATGAAGTTTGATATGAAGAGAGCTACATGGGTTTCCATCACTGTTGTTGCCGTCGCGCTGAGTTTGTTGCTCTGCGCTGCCAATTTTTTTCTGGGTAATCTGAATCAGGATGAAGGCTGGTATCTTTACGCCGCGAAGCAGATTACTCAGGGGCAGGTTCTTTACCGCGATTTCATGTTCACGCAAGGTCCGGCTCTTCCGTATGTGTACGGCGTCCTGTTTCCGGTCGTCGAAAAACTTGGCGTCGCGGGCGGACGGCTGATTACCGCGTTATTCGGTCTGGCCGCCGCCGGTTGCGCGGCTTGGCTGGCCGCACGTACCGTTTCGTCGAAGGCGTGGAAACCGGCGGCGCTGTTTGCCTTCATTCTGGTTGGTGTGAACGTTTATCAGAGTTATTTCACCGTCATTGTAAAAACCTACTCGCTTTGTGCCTTCTTCCTGACCGCCGGTTTCGTAGCGTTGAGCTATACCGGCGGACGGCGCGGCTCATCGGCTGCTTTCTGGGGCGGATTCTTGCTGGCGCTGGCGGCTTGCACGCGCTTGTCGGCGGGCGTTGCGTTGCCGGCGGCGGGACTATGGTTGCTTTGGAATAGCAAAAAAGTTTCGCCGCTTGCATGGATTGCATTCGGACTTGGCGGCGGCTTTATTTTGATGCTGGGACTAGGAACGTTTTTTCTGCTGACTCCGGAGAATACGGAATTTGCCCTGTTCGGCTACCACGCGGGCCGCTCGCCCGGCAGTCTTATGCAGCTGCTGGCACTAAAGGCCGGATTTATTTCACGCTTTGTGCAGGCCTATTTTGTATTCTCGGCAGGATTGTTGCTGACTTTCGCATTGAAACGGCTGCATTGGCCGGTACGCGAACGCGGTTTCGAAGAAATGACGCTGGATAGCCGCCCGAAGCTGATTGAAATGCTGCGCGAAGCCAATGCCCCCCGCTCACCATTCGAACGCAGTTTCATTTCGCTGTTATGGTTTGCCGGTGCATTGGTTACGCTAGTTCATTTTCTGGCACCATTTCCGTACGATGACTATCAAGTGATCGTCTATCCGCTACTGGCTGCCGCACTTTCCGTTACTCTGGCACCGCACTGCCCCGAACGACAGCAGTTGCGGGCTGTGTTTGCCGTGTTACTGATCTGCACTGCAGCTTCATTTTCTTCACCGCTGAATCAGGAGTGGATGATCCGCGGCCGCGACCGTATATGGTGGAAGTTTAAGGAAATGCCCGATCTGGAGGCTTTGCAGAAAGCGGGCGCTGAGGTACGTGAAAAACTCGGCAATGGCGGGTTGCTCCTGACGCAGGACACCTATTTGGCTGTTGAGGCGAATGCCCGCGTACCGCACGGCATGGAAATGGGGCCGTTCTGTTATTATCCCAACATGGCTCGCGAAAAGGCCGAAAAACTCAACCTTCTTAATGAGGAAATGCTGATCGAAGTGCTGACGCAAGCGCGCGCACCGGTTGCTGCTCTAAGCGGTTACGGGCTGACGATTCGCTCACCGGAAATCGCAGAGCTTTCTTCTGATGATCAGGTAAGATTGCAGGCCGTGCTCGAAACGTCCTATAAAAAAACAGCGGAAATTCCAAACTTCGGACAAGCCAATACGACTCTGGATGTCTTTGAGCGCAGATGAAGCTTTCTATCGTCATTCCGGCGCATAACGAAGAACACCGGTTGCCGCCGATGTTGGAGGCTTATGCCGAATTCTTCTCCGAAAAGTATGGCAACGAGGCCGAGCTGATTGTAGTGCCCAATTTTTGCAGTGATCGCACAGCCGAGGTTGCGCGTGGCATAGGCGCGCGCTATCCGCAGGTGCGGGTGGTTGAAGAGGTGAAGCGTATCGGTAAGGGCGGGGCGGTAATGCTTGGCGCAAAAAGTGCAGAAGGTGATCTGGTCGGTTTCGTAGATGCGGATGGAGCGACGTCTCCCGAGGTATTCGACGAGCTAGTTCATAAAATCAGTCTCGATGGTTGCATTATTGCTTCGCGTTGGATGAAGGCATCAAAAGTAAGTCCAAAACAACCGCTTTCCCGTCGTGTGGCATCGCGCTGTTTTAATGGGATGGTGCGGGTTCTATTTGGGCTGAAATTGACGGATACCCAGTGCGGCGCCAAACTGTTCCGGCGCGAGGTGATTCTTCCGGTATTGAGCAATCTTGGTGTGACGAGCTGGGCATTTGATGTGGATATGCTGTTTCAGACGAAGCGGCTTGGCGCATCGATTCGAGAAATTCCGACGGTCTGGCATGACGTGGCCGGTTCTAAAATCGAGATTGGCCGGTCGTCGGTAAATATGGTCGTAGCCCTGGTGCGGTTGCGGATGTTCTACTCCCCGTTGCGCTTTATGATTCCGGTTCTTAGCCGCTTGGCCGAACGGCTGGTGAGGTATTCCGGGAAATAAAAAAAGCGGCGCATCCGAAGATGCACCGCTTTTTTGATATGAATCTCTACTGATTACCAGCGTGATTCACGGCGTTCGCCACGGTCGCCGCCGCCACTGCGGCCGCCACCGAAGCCGCCGCCACCGCCGCCGCCGCTGCTGCGACGTTCGCCGGCCGGTTTAGGCTGGGATTCGTTCACGCGAATGGCGCGCTGCATGAAATCTGAGCCGTTTAGGGCGTCGATTGCAGCTTGGCCTTCAGCTTTATCAGGCATTTCGACGAAGCCGAAGCCTTTTGAGCGTCCCGACATACGGTCGAGAATGACGCGAGCCGATGTGACCTTGCCATGCTGCTCAAAGAGTTCCTGCAGGTCAGGGTCTGTTGCCGTATACGGCAGATTTCCTACGTAGATGTCCATCTGTTCTTTTCTCCATGTGTCATACTATACTCTGTTTCATAACCAATTCCCGACCTATGACACGAGGTCTTAGAACCGATGCAACGTCCTTTTGGACGAACGCGACCCAGAAGATGACACATCGCCAGAAAAAAGAAAACTCTTATTTTCCAGTGCTTTGGGTGCTGAAAAGTTTAACTTTTGACTGCCGCTAGGCTGTCGTTACGACTATGTTTACGCAACTTGAATGCCATGATAAAACTTCGGAACAGACTCAGCTTTCTTTTTACGGATGAACTGCTGAAGCATACGGCGATCCTTTTTGCCGGTATGATGGTTGTGAATGTCTGCAATCTGGTTTACCAGATGGCGGTCAGCCGCGCCTTTAGAAAAACCCCGGAAGAATACGCACTGCTCGCGGCTTTTCTTGGCGTATTGGCGATCATCAGCTATCCGCTTTCCACACTCACCACCGGACTTAGCCACTATAGCAGCCTGCTTCAACAGGAGGGTCGTGTTGGCGATGTGAAACGACTTTTGCGCAAGTGGCTGATCCTGACGAGTGTGCCGGCTTTTCTGCTGGGAGCGGCGATTGTTGTTTTCAACGGCCCGGTGGCGGGGTATCTGAATTTAAACCGCCTTGCGCCGGTCATCATTGCCGGCGCGGTGCTTCCGGCATTGTTCTGGCTTCCGGTTCTTGGCGGTGCGGCACAGGGATTGCAACTTTTTGGCTGGAGTTCTCTTTCGAACATTACCGGGTCAATGCTTCGCCTGTTTCTCGGGGCAGGATTTGTTTGGTTTTTATATCCGGCCTGTGGCTGGGCGATGCTGGGACACAGTGCGGGTATTTACCTATCGGCGGCTGTATTGACGACCGGACTGTTTCTGGTTCTGCGCGGTAAAACGGCGACCGGTGTTCCTCTGCCGAGTATGCGCTTCTACTTATTGCAGAGTGTTTTTGTTCAGACAGCTTTTGCAGTACTGATGAATGCCGATGTGATTCTGGTAAAGCACTACCTGCCAGATAATACAGAATTTGCCTTTGCAGCCACTTTAAGTAGAACAGTAGCCTTTCTGCCGATGGCTGTCGCGATGGCGATGTTCCCTAAAGTTGTTTCGGCTGGCGGCATGACGGCGGAACACCGGAAAATCTTTCTCCGGTCGTTTGGATTCACGGCATTGTGCGTGACGGCAGCGGCGGTCTGCTGCCTTATTTTTCCTCGTCTGTTATTACATATTCTTTTTGGACGATATTCCGAGGTAATGGTTCAACTAACCCGATTGATGGCCCTGGCAATGTCAGCCTCCGCGCTCCTGAATGTGGTCGTGCAGTTTTTGCTGGCGCAACGGCGCTTCAAAGAAACGGTTGCGGTTGTGGTTGCCTGTTTCCTTTATTTATTATCTGTGCATCTTTTCCATGACACTGTCTGGCAGATTGCCATCGCCTCCGGCGTATTTAATGTGGTCGCGCTACTGGCGGGTCTGTGGGTGATTGTCGGCGTAAACTCGAAGAGTCAGTGATCGTGAGAGAAGGGGGATGATTTTGAATCAAAAAACACAGAAAGTATCGGGGAAGAAAAAGCAAATGTTCCTTGCGGCCATTTTCGTCGTAACGCTGTTTTTGTTGCTGTTTAACAATTTCCTAAATGGTTCGGCGGTGCTTATGACAACGGATGCCGCCATCAGTACGGCTAATAAGAGTGCTGCCGATGTGGCGGTTGAGGCTTTCCCAAATTGGAGTGCCGGCTGCCTATTGGGCCTGCCAAACGGCTCTTCAACGCAAATGTCCAGCTTCCTAAAGGCGGTTGCGCCCGGTATCGTCTGGAATAATTTGGTTTACGGGCTGGCTTGTCTGATAGCTTCCCTTGTCTTTCTTGCAGCATTCGGGCGGAAGTTGAGTTTGTGGGCTGCATTGTGCGGTGTACTGGCAGCATTCTGGCTGGGAAATAATTTTACACTGCTCTATGCCGGGCATGTACAAAAGCCGTTCGTCGTACTTTTTTTTATTTGCTCTCTGTTAAGTGCAGGGGCTGTTTCATGGCGAGGCGGCATTCTGTGGGGCGGGTTCACCGGCCTGATGTTTGCACAGCAGCCCGATGTGGCGCTGTTTTTTGCACTTTTTGCAGGGGCGTATCTCATTTTCCGCCTTTGGCGTCGCGATGGTTTTAAGCCTTTTCGCTGGCTGTCGGTTCTGATTCCTGCGGCAGTTATGGCGTTTCTTTTTTCGGCTGGCCCGTTGTTAAGCGGTTATAAGCTTAACGTCAAAGACACCGCTCAGATGCAAACCGAGACACCGCAGGAAAAATGGGAATACATCACCCAATGGAGCTTTCCGCCGGACGAAGTCATTTCTTTTATTGCTCCCGGCTACAACGGCTGGCGCAGCGGCGAGCCCGAAGGCCCATACTGGGGGCGCACCGGACAATCTGCCGGATGGGAACAGACTCATCAGGGCTACATGAATTTTATGATGGAGAGCGCCTACATCGGGTTTATTCCGGTTGTTTTTGCGCTGTTTGCGCTCTTTTCCTGCCGCCGCTCGCCGCACCGTGCGGAGATCATCTTCTGGAGCGGGGCAGCCTTTGTTGCGCTGTTGCTGGCATTCGGCAAATACACGCCGCTTTATTCGCTCTTCTACAAGTTGCCGATCATCAACAATATTCGTAATCCAAACAAATTTCTCCAGATATTTCAGGTCGCGCTGGCAATTCTGACGGCATATGGAGCCGATAGGCTCCTGAGTGGCGAGTGGCGGGTGGCGAGTGGCCAAACACTAAAGTCGAAAGTCGAAAGTAGAAAGTCGATAAACGCCGACCTCCGGTCCCCGACCTCTGACTTCTGTCCTCTGACCTCTGAAGTCCGGCGGTTCTTCTGGTTCACCGCCGGAGTGCTGGGCCTGTTGACCCTGTGGGCGGTGAGTGTCTCGATGAATTACACTGCGGGCATTGCGGATTTTGTGGCGCAAGGCTGGCCAGCGGACACCGCGAAGACCCTCGTCGCCAATCAAGGCAAAGCGCTTTGGCAGGCCAGCTTAATGGCCGCTTTCGCGGCGGCAGTATTTGCCCTGTTCGCATTTCCAAGGTTCGAGCGGATTCTTCGGTTCCGCCATTGGATTGCAGCGGGGCTGGTTCTTCTGATTTCCTCTGATGTACTCATTCTGTCGAAGCATTACATTCAGCCTATGCCAAGCAGCTATATTCAGGCCAATGCTCTGACAGATTTTCTAAAGAAAAATCTTGGGACGCAGCGAGTCGCGTTGCTCACTCAGCAGAGCATTTATAACATCTGGCTCACCTATCTGTTGCCGTACAACCAAATTTCCACCTTTGATTTTGCCCAAATGCCGCGCATGCCAAACGACTACAAAAGCTTTCTGACGGCCGGTTCGAAAAATCCATTACGCATGTGGCGCTTTTCTTCTGTCAAATACCTGCTTGGCCCGGCGGCAGTCGAAAAACAATTGCCAGCTGGGCAGGTCAAAAAAGTATTCGCTTATAATCTAGCGTCGGCTCCGGACAATGAGCTTCAGGTTGTTCCGGATCCGAATGGTGCGCACGCCGTTTTTGAGTTGCTTGATACAGCTCCGCGTTATGCGCTGGTGACCGGATTCGAGCCAGAGGCAGACGAGCAGGCACTTGCCCGTGTGGCCGGCAGTGGGTCGCTGTTAAACGGGGCTGTGCAACCCGGTTTGGTTGAGATTGTCCAATGTCGTCCGGGTCGTGTTGAATTACAAACGCAATCCGATGTGTCTGCGATGCTACGCATTGCCGAGCGCTGGGATCCCGACTGGAAGGCTGAAGTTGATGGGATCCCGGCTGAGGTGAAGCGTATCGACTATCTTTGTCAGGGTGTATTTCTTGCTCCTGGAAAACATGAGATAAAGTTGCGCTATGCGCCCGCTTCCGGACTTGTTTATCTGCAACTGACTGGATATTTTCTGCTGGCGTTGCTGGGATGTCAGGCGCTTTGGGAGCGTTGCCGCCGCCGTTTGGGTTAAATTATTCTCTGGGTGGAGGTAGTTTTTTAGGGAACAGCGAAACCCAAATTTCACGGACGATAAAGAGAGGCAGTCGCAACTTGTTCCACCAATAGGGGTCTTCCTTGAATATGGTGCGAGCAGTATCTTTGATTAAGCATGGATTGCGGGCGCGCAGACCGGCTAAAGCATTGAGCAAAGCCCGGCATGAGCAGAAAAACAGGGCGTCGCGACGAAGTTTTTTCCGTTCAGCTGGAGTAAAAAGTCGCATGCCGGACTCATTGGCCAGACTTTTCTGCGTAATGTAGAAAAACGCACCGATGTTCATGCCGGTTTGGTGCAAGGTAGCTGTGTGACAAACGGTGAGCAACCTCCATGAGGAAAGAATCTGGTCAATGTAGTAAAAATCCCAGCTCGTTGCTACGCTCATGCAGAAATCAAGATCCACAGCGAAATCCGCTCGCGGGTCAAAATAGCCAAGACGATCGAAACACTCCTTTCGCCACATCACGCCGCTGGGTACACAACAGGGGTAATCTTTCACTAGAAAATCATGCAGAATTTTTTTTCGCTCGATCAGGCCGTCGCCAACCCGATAGCGGTAACGGAACGCCATTTTTCGGAATACATAGAAGCGGGGGGAAATACGTTGGTCATTTCCATCGATCAAATCCATCGGAGCCATGGCGATTCCGGCGCTTGGATTCTTCTCTAAGGCGTTGACCATTAATTCCAGGCAGCGTGGCTTGAGCAAATCGTCATCCATTAGAAATTTGACGTATTTTCCCGTCGCCAGCGCCGCGACACGGTTGACGTTGCCGTAGGGGCCGATATTGGTTTCGTTTTTGTGATAGTGGATCCGAGCGTCATTTAAACACGTCGCCATCTGGGCTGAAGTTTCGTCTGAACTGTTGTCTGTGATCAGAATTTCAAAATACGGATAAGTTTGTGCCAGGCAGGATCGAATCGCCCGTTCCAGCAACTCCGGACGCTGGTATGTGGGGATGCAAATAGAAACCAGTGGATTGCTCATAACGCCGCATCTCTGTTAATAATTTGTTGAATGACGGTGTCGGCGAAATGTTCGGCGCTGAATGGGTGAATGCCGGGACCGGTCAGAAATTGTTCGATCGCCTGCCGGTAGTCCAAATATTCTTTTTCCGGCATATTTTTTAAATAGTCATACAAATCGGCATAGCTTTTGAATTGACGTTTATCAACAAATGTTTCGGGCGGGATTATGTTTGTTACATCCGGCGCGCCGAGATAGACGGGGATGCATCCAGCAGACAATGCATCTAAAATTTTTTCAGTTACATATCCCGGGAAGACGGCATTTTCATAGCAGATAGCGAATTTATATTGCTTCATCACGACATGCTTGCTTGGTACCGTACCTCGGTGGGATGGGAAGCGCTGTCCGCGCAAGGCCGTCGGAAATCGGGCGTATAATTTTTGCAAGACCAGATTTAGGCGCGCCAGTTTTCCGGTAAAATACGGATGTTCCCAAAGTGTGCCGAATAGATCGAATTCCTCAGGGTGATGTCGCTCAAACCAGCGGATAGCCCTTACACGTTCCGAATAAAGCTCCTGCGGATGGTTGCTGTATTTCTGGCTGGCAATGGTAACACAGAATTTTCTTTGCTCTTGTGTATCTAGCTGAACAGCCGGCGGAAGTTGGAATGGCTGAGTGAAATGGAAATATTTTTTCCCATCTACCAACTGTGGATTCCAAGTAAACACCCGTTCAAATGCGCGATGATTGAAAGTCCAGTAATTGTCTGGGCGCATGGCCTCGTTTTCGAGCAGGAAAAGATATAGCTTTTTGCAGCGCATTTTTTGGAGTCGGCGGAAATAGGGGTTTAGCCATGTCGGATGATCTAAAAAAACGGCTACATCGAACTTTGACAAGGCGTCCGTATCCAAAGTGGCTGCTTGATGTCCCAGCGCTCGCAATCTCTGGCCAAGTCGAACTGTAGGGTACGCCAGATGGTCGCCAATATCGGTAAACATTCGGTTAGAGTTGAACCTCTTGTAAAAGTTATAGAAACCTATATACATTGGTGACCTTTGGCGGCAGATGAAAATATGTCATTAATGTTCGGTGGAGTCGGAGATAGATGGGGTGCCGCTACTAGGCACCCGAATCGATTGGCGTTACTTTAATTTTATTTTGACTGTGGAAAAATTTTCCTCCTTTTCTACCGTACCAAATAATCTCTCTGGCATAGCTGGGTAAATCGCCGCCGAACTCTTTAATATCTGAAAATTCGAGTTTGTTGGCTCGGCGAATTAATTTAGGTCTGTCGGCCCCTCTGTAAAATTCATTAAAATATGCATTAAAATCATACTCCAGATTCAGCGCCATGGTTTGCGGGCAAAAAGGATCGATTAGCATTTGCGAGGAATATTTTAAAACACCAAAAACCTTACTTTTTTCGGTTGTTTTGAGGTATGACAACAAATAGTTCTCTAATTCGATATAAAATTCTTTTTTAGCAACGACTATGTTTAAAAAAGAACCTTCCTCAATGGGCCAGCTAATTTCGCCAAACTTGTTAATTACAAACTCCCAACTACCACCGGCTATAGCGTCATTGATGATGCCGGACACCAAGCTTAACTCACGTCCTACGATAGATTCTGGATTTTTCTCCCCGTAAGTTATTAAATCCTTGTAGAATTGAGAGTACGAAATATCACATTCATTGCGGGCGAAAATGGCGATATGCTGTGTCAACCCGAGGCAGTGGAAACATTGGATGGCCCAAGAAAAAATGCATGATCTGCTCCAATCCTTGGGCGGCATCGTGTTGGTTCCGATTACGATTTCGTCATACTCACAGATCTCATTAACGTCTGGTAAAGAATGGGACAGAACAGCAGGAGTGCGAACGGAATTAATCGCATAAAGATCCCTGTATTTTTTATCACCCATCATAGAATTGGGCAAAATCTCACAGTTGTATACATTGATCGAACTGTGTTGTCCGTTTTCCAATAGAACATTCAGCCCATCACAGAATGTATCATACGTTTCCTCGGGCAGTCCCAGAATGAGTTCCGTATAAGTGGGGATGGTCTCATTATTATACTGCTGTAAGAGGTCTTTGAAATTATCCACACGCAAATTGGTTCGACCTACGGCATCTAGTGTCTTCGTATTCAGGCTCTGAAAAGACAGCGTCACCCCCTTGCACATTTCGCTTTCATTGAGTTTCTTATTCATTTCAAAAATAGCCTGATTACTATTTTTGGCATAAGCAGTTCTGAATTTTTTCGGGAATCCGTATTGTTTTTTAACTTCGATAAACTTGTCCACAAACTTGCTGTCGCGCGGTAAAATGCCAAAATTCGAATCGCAGCCCATGACAAACTCTATCTGGTTTTTTCCGAACCACTCGATTTCGTTTTTTACTCTTTGTTCGTCGAACGGAATGATGGTTTTGTAATGTGTTAACGGCGACCCCCAATCGCAATAGGTACATCCATAGGGGCATCCCCGGTTGGTTTCTAAGCTTGCAGTAAAAGAATAGGGCAACTTAATTATGTTGTCGAAAACACCGGTAAGATATGGCGATGGAATTTTATTAATGTCCGACGTCAACCGCTTGCTTTCGGTTTTTATAGTTTTTCCGTGATCGTTTATGCTCAGGTTGCATATTTTTGTAAAATCCGGGGTTGTAGCCAGCATCTCCAGCAGTATTTCCGAAAAAACTATTTCTCCATCACCATGCACACAAATGTCTAAGTATCGGTGATTGGCAAAAAACAACTCTGATTCCCCGGGAACTTGATGTCCGCCAAATACGATTAGACAGTCGGGGTATGTGGCTTTTACTCGCTCTGCCAGTTTCTTATTGTACTCGAAGTTCCAGATATAGGAAGAAAAGCCAAAAACCACTGGGTCATCTAAATCTTCTACCACGTCTTCAATCGCTTCTTTTAAAAACAGGCAGTCTTTAAAATCGAAGTTGCTCCTAATTCGATCAAGCGAAAGGCAATAACTCGTAATCATGCCGGCAGAATATGGTAGAAAAACATTGTTTCCGTATTTATTGCCAACCTGGCAAAGATAAATATTTTTTTTATTCATAACTTTCACGGGCGATCTGTTTTTCTGCCTGAATGCGCGCTATCCATTTAACTATGTTTGTGACGAAACTAAGGGCTAAAGGTACTTCTATAAACAGCCTAAGAAAGATTCCTGTGGAGAGTTGTCGGTGGGTAGGCCCGAGTCTCTGGAATAAAAACTCAAATATCCGTTACTTTTTCGGCAAGTAAATACATACCCCTGTTTACCGGATAGAACCGGCCGTATCGCCCAAATTTTAACGGTTTAAAACCAAACCGTTGCGCCGTTTTTTTAAGCGTATTTTCCGTATAAGAACGTATATGTGGTGTGGTGGGTTCGTAGACGGTTTCAAAGCCGATCAGGGCGATAACGACATTTTTTACTAGTCCGTAGTACGGAACGGAAAGTAACAATTTCCCGCCCGGTTTCAACAACCGGTTAAATTCCTGAAACACCATTTCCGTATCATAGATGTGTTCAATGACATCCAGCGATACGACAAGATCGAGGCCCCCTGACGGCAAGGACACCGCTTGATTTTCATCTATCAAAAGGAGGTTTGCCGCAGGGACGGTTTGGGATGCGGACTCCAATGCGATTTTAGATATATCAGCGCCGTAGAGTTGCGATTGAGGGTTTATTTTGTAAATTTCTGAAAGAATTTTCCCTTTCCCGCACCCGTAATCCAAAACTTTAGTTGCCCCGTCTAAGGGGATGAACTGCTGTAGTATGGGCCATTTAATGCGGAAATCGGCTAACTCCGCCTCTGTGCCATCCCAATAACGTTCATAAAACTTTTCCATATTGTCCCCCTCCGACATTAATAAAACGGTTGGGAATATAATTCAGCGGCTGGATGCATGCAACGAAACAAAAGGCAGAGAATCTGGCGGCTTGGCCGTGGCG
>Ga0247840_10000750_pt1 | contig 66315 bp, 59 predicted proteins | sample LaCruzMarch2015__FD_192404 | JGI IMG/M metagenome (GOLD analysis project Ga0247840, IMG submission 192404) | Freshwater microbial communities from meromictic Lake La Cruz, Castile-La Mancha, Spain - LaCruzMarch2015_17m | ecosystem: Environmental > Aquatic > Freshwater > Lake | place: Spain... | reverse complement strand
ATATAAATCAGTTTAAAGTAACAGACAAGGATAAATTTGAGAAATTACACCAAATTAATCGTAGAACAGAGGTTAAAATCACTAGTGAGAATTTCAATCCATTAACGGCAGCACCGGCAGATCCAAGATGGAAAATATATACTGATCCATTGCCAAGATAATTATTAAAAGCGTTCTTAGGAACGCTTTTTTTTTGTATCTTTAATTACACATGAAAGCTGTAATTAAGGAGGCGTACATTCACTATTTATGGAAAAACAAATTGCTGCTAGTTCATACGCTGAAATTAAAAAGTGGAGAAGAAATAGCCGTTTTAAACGTTGGTGTTCATAATGAAAATCAATCAGGTCCAGATTTCTTAATGGCGAGTATTAAAATAAATGAATTAGTCTGGTACGGCCATGTAGAGATTCATGTGAACTCGTCTGATTGGTACCAGCACAAACACCACACAGATACAAACTACAACAATGTTATTCTTCACCTTGTTTACAATGATAATAAACCCGTAAAGCTAAATGGTGTTTTATTACCTACCGTTGAAATTTGTCATTTAATAAGCGATTCGCATTATCATTCTTACCTAAACTATTATAAATATAAAGGAACCATATTCTGCGCTAAGAAATTGAATACTGACTATCTTTCTGACTATCGCTTACAGCAAAAGATAGCATTTCAACACCGAATAAACCGAAAATCTTCATCATCTAAGGGTTACCCCACCCTTGAACTGTTTAATCGCCTAGTTGCGCGTGTTTTTGGAGGGAAAAGTAACGGGGAAGTTTTTGAGGGCCTATTGGAAAAACATAGAGGGGATACCAAAGATAAAGATACCCATTTTCAAAAAGAGCCAGGGGTAATTAGCAAAACTTTTGTTGAAAATTCATTTTATAATGAAAGGTATGTAAGCAAAGGGCATCGACCACAAAGTAATGTGCAAAAACGACTTAATGAATGGCGCACATTTACAGAACTGTATAAGATCGAAGACGAAATGCATCTTTGGAAAAATTCCATTCAAATTGAGGAATCGATTACCCGATTAAGAAACAAACTAAAGAGCACACTCTCCTCTTTTATGATTGAAAATTTAATCCTTAATGCCTTGCTTCCTTTTCTATATAGTTATTCCATTAGCAATTCACAGGAAATAGAAATAAGCACTATTATAAGTTCCTATAGTAAATTACCTGCTGAGAACAATACAGTCACACGAAAATGGAATAAGATTGGGATTAACTTAAAAAACGCGTACGAAAGCCAAGCTAGTTTAGAAATTTATCAGCAATTTTGCTTATTGAAAAAATGTGCCAGCTGTGAAGTGGGTAAAAATATCATTAAAAAATGAAGCGCTTAATTCAAAAAATAACTTTTTTCTTTGAAATGCAGTCTTACGGTGTCTGTGGTTGGATTGCTCGAAAAATTGGGATTAGCACGTACAAAGTTCGCTTAGGCTTCATTTATTTTTCTTTTTTAACCTTTGGTTCATCCATCTTGCTTTATTTAGTTTTGGCGTGGATACTAGATCATAAGCATTATTTTAAGTTCCAACGAAAAAGAAAAACATCAATTTGGGAAATATGATCATTCTAATAACTGGAAGTAATGGCTTATTGGGCCAGAAAATTGTAAGACAATTACTAAATTCAGGCGTGGAATTTATGGCGACTTCAAAAGGAGAAAATAGAAATCCCGCTTGTCCTGCCAAGCAATATCTATCGCTTGACATTTTATCCCAAGAAGAAATTACAGCTGTTTTTCATAAAGTAAAACCCACCCACATAATCCACACAGCCGCATTAACCAATGTAGATTATTGTGAATTAAATCCGGAAATGTGTTATGCATTAAATGTAAAAGCTACAGCACTTTTAATCAACGAAGCAACTAAGATAAATGCTCATTTTCAATTACTTTCAACAGATTTTATTTTCGATGGAGAAAATGGCCCTTATTCGGAAACAGATACGCCGAATCCATTAAGTCATTATGCGACTTCAAAATGGCAAGCTGAGCAATTGCTTAACGAATCAGCAAACAAAAATTGGTCAATAGTAAGAACAATTATTGTATACGGACAAGGCCATCAACTTTCACGGTCTAATTTAATAGTTTGGGCACGTGACGCTTTATTAGCAAAGCAAGAGATTTCTGTTGTTGATGACCAATTTCGGGCACCCACCTGGGCCGATGATTTAGCATGGGCGTGTATCCAAATTTGTCTAGTAGGTAAGTTTGGGGTTTTTAATGCTTGCGGGCCGGAGACTCTTTCCATTTATGAAATAGTTTTACGTATCGCCCGCTTTTATGATTGCAACCCAACCTTAATTAAAAAAACAAATAGCAGTACCTTAAATCAAGCGGCAAAAAGACCACCAAAAACAGGATTAGTTTTAACAAAATCTAAGGCTGAAATCGGATATAATCCAAAATCATTGGAAGAAACACTTGCACTTTTAGATTAATAATACAAAAAATATAATATCTTTAGGCACTTATAAAATGATGCAATAGTTAAAAATATAGACTTTTATGAAAAATTTACTCAATAAAAAATCAATCCCACATTTATTACAAGAAGCGCAAGCTAATGAACATGGATTAAAAAAGACACTGGGTATGTGGTCGCTTATAGCCTTAGGTGTTGGGGCAATTATAGGTGCTGGATTATTTGTTAATACTGGAAGAGCAGCCGCAGAGGCAGCTGGATCTGGGGTAACACTATCCTTTGCTATTGCCGCTATTGGCTGTGCTTTTGCAGGATTATGCTATGCAGAATTTGCATCTACTATCCCAATTGCGGGAAGCGCATACACTTATTCCTATGCAACTTTAGGTGAAATAGTAGCTTGGATAATTGGCTGGTCTTTAGTCATGGAATATGCATTGGGTGCCGCTACGGTTTCCATTGCTTGGAGTGAATACCTGAATAATCTCTTGGGCGGAGCCATTCCCTATGAATGGTGTCACTCGCCATTTGAACATAAGTTAGTTGGGAAAGAAACTATAAATGGTATAATGAATTTACCTGCATTATCGATTTTGGCGATACTGACATTATTATTGATTAAAGGCACACAGGAGTCCGCTTTTATTAATGGCATTATGGTTTTTATTAAGGTTGCTATCGTATTGATCTTTATAATAATCGGTTGGAGCTATATTAAGCCCGAAAACCATACTCCTTATTTAATACCAGAAAGTTTTATCGGTCATGAAGGAATTTTTAAATGGGGATGGGGTGGCGTTCTCGGCGGCGCAGCAATTGTCTTCTTCGCCTTTATTGGTTTTGATGCTGTATCTACAGCTGCGCAAGAAGCAAAGAATCCAAAAAGAGATATGCCCATTGGCATCTTAGGGTCATTAATTATTTGTACTATTCTTTATATTTTGTTTGCCCATGTATTGACAGGTATTGCAAATTGGAAAGAATTCGGTGTGGGCGGTGCAGGTGGAGAAGCATCCGTTTCCTATGCTATTAAAAAAATGGCCGGCTATGAATGGCTGGGAACAAGTGTTAACATTGCCATATTAGCGGGATTTTCATCGGTTATTTTAGTCATGTTAATGGGACAAACACGTGTTTTTTACTCCATGTCAAACGACGGATTATTACCGAAACTATTTTCTGTTTTACACCCAAAATTTAAAACTCCCTATAAATCGAATATAGTATTATTAATAATGGTGGGAGGATTTGCAGCATTTATCCCTGGTAGTGTTGCAGGAAACCTTACCTCATTCGGTACTTTATTCGCATTTGTTATTGTTTGTGCGGGTATAATCATGATGCGTAAAAACTTTCCTAATTTGGAACGACCATTTAAAACACCATTAGTTCCTTTAGTTCCTATTTTAGGAATACTAGTTTGTTTGGCAATGATTGTGGCATTAGACCTTACTACCTTAACAGTAGCAGGCATTTGGATGATTGCTGGACTCCTAATTTATTTTGGGTATAGCAAACATCATAGTAAATTGAGGAAAGAATCCGATAAATAGTTTTTTTTTCTTAGAATAATTCGTTGAATAGTCGTTTACTAATTCAATGAATGCTGATTATCCATTCTATGTTTCTCCCCGAAATCGTAAAGGAATTATCTTATTCTTTTTGATTTGTTTAACCGTTATTTTTCTTCCTAGAATTGTCCGATCTTTTAATAAACCCTTTAAAATAAGCGTTTCTAAATCGAAGATTGCAGATTTTGAAAAACGAAGAAAGGAATATTATCAAAAAACATCCTTCGTTAAAAGTAAAAGTAAATATAAAGCTCCTCCACTGCGATTTGATCCTAACAACTATAAAAAAGTAGATTGGTTGAAACTTGGGCTTTCTGAAAAACAAGTAAATGTCGTTATGAAGTTTACACAAAAAGGCCTCTACTCCAATGACGACTTAAAGAAAATATTTGTGATTCCTGATATACTATTCAAACTCATTAAAGATTCTACCTTCTACCCCATAAGACCAACATACATAAAAATTATTGAGGAAAAGAGCATTCTATCACCCAAAGAAATTGATTTAAACACGGCAAGCGAAAGTGAATTGTTAGCCATAAAGGGATTAGGTGCATATTATGCAAAGGCCATCATAAAATACAAAGGTGAATTAGGAGGCTATGTGCGTAAAAGTCAACTCATGGAGATTTTTAAAATGAGCAGTGAATCATTCGAAAAAATAATTCCACATATTCAGATTAATCCTTCAGAAATTAGACTTTTGAATATTAATGATGCCACATTGGAAGAGTTTAATGCGCACCCCTACTTAAATTGGAGTCAAGCAAACTCTATTTTTAAGATGCGCATACAAAAAAATGGATTCAAAAATATTAATGAAATAAAACAATCACATTTAATTGATGAAGAAACATATGAAAAGCTACTTCCATACTTATCAATATAATTTATTTAACAGTAACTAAAGGGGATAAAAAAAGCGGTTAAAATTGCTTTATGACTTGCCAAGCATCTTCTTTTTTAATTTTTCATCCGCAGGAGAGCTCCCTAACCATATAGAAAATAATGCTTTTTTAAAATCGAGGCCCGGGACTAAGCCTTTGTATGTTCCATTAATTGTTACAGCAACGCCTTTTCCTGGTTTATAAATAATTAATATATCATCCCCTATTTTAATAGGAGCAGTAAAAAAACCTTTGAATTGACTTTTTTCTGCCGCTGTCGCTTTTCCGTGACTGGACTTTAAAAACCCTTCTTGTACCGTTTCATTAAATTTATCTTTGGTTACTTTTGACGAAATAATTTTTATGTTTATTGCTTGAAGTTCATCAGCATTAATTATACGGTTGGCATCCATTGTTTGCGCAGGAAGGTATAAAGCAGAAACATAAAGGTCAAATCCATATTTTTGACGGAGACCTGCACCGTTGAAATTCAGCAAATCGCCCTTAATATCCAATTTTTTCTTGAATTTTGCGCCAGACACTGTTATCTCCTGAGATTGTAAAGAAAAACTAAACATCAACAATATAAAAAACATAGATTTTTTCATCATAAAGATTTATTTAAATTATTATGCTAATTTAGTTAAAAAATAATTTTGTAAACCATGATAGAGACATTAATATATATAATTGGAATAAGTTTGTTGTTTTTAATCCTAGGAGTCTTTTTAAACAGAGAGGCTAAACGTAAAAAAAATGCAAAAAATAGCGTATATGCGCTCATTATTATTTTATTCTCCCTTAACGTTTTAATTATTGGGGGGGCACATTCAATTCTGCACAATCCTACATGGTCAGATGACTCAAGACAACAATTTTTTTACATAAGCCTCCTTGCTTTTGTCTCAGATTTACTAATCATTGGCCTTCAATTGTTTAGGAATGCGCGCCAATGTAAAAGCAGATTAGCCTTAGTGATTTCAATCATTTGGATCTGTGGTTCCTTAATGATAGCGACTTTAGGTCTTAGATGGGTGTCTAAAATGAATGACTGTTGGACTAGGGAAAATGAAAAACAAGTAATTGATCGCTGTGATGGTGAAAAATTTGATTGTTATTGTAAACTTGAAATTATTAAAAAGAAATTTAGCAAACCCAGTGAATATTATTTAATTATGGAAAATGCCGAATTAAATAAGCAAAAAATAAAGGAATTAGATGCTAGTTTTATTGATAACTGCTCTTTATGTGATACTACTAAAAATGCTGCAGTGATTCAAAAAATAGAAGGATTGCCAGATGATTTTTAAATCAACTTAATTTAATGATATTTTATTCATTTTATTTAGGCTGTTTATATCTTCTCGAATTATCTTTGTAACATGAGTATTGAAAAAAAACTACGAGAATCAATCCGTGATGTCGAGAACTTTCCTAAGCCGGGGATACTTTTCAAGGACATTAGCCCCATCATGTTAAACCCCGTTCTGTCCGGCGAAGTACTTGACCATCTTGCTGCCTATTATTCAGATAAAAATTTAGATGCAATCGCCGGTATTGAAAGCCGCGGATTTCTATTTGGGTATCCATTGGCAATTCGATTAGGCCTTCCTTTCATTTTAATACGAAAAGCCGGAAAGCTACCCTACGATAAAATTTCATATGCCTACGATTTGGAATATGGCAGTGCAGTAATAGAAATGCACAATGATTCTTTAAAAGTAGGCGATCGAGTACTCATCCACGACGACCTTTTGGGAACAGGAGGGTCTGCTGCAGCTGCCGCATCACTCATTAAGAAATGTGGTGGGGAAGTTGCGGGTTTTAGTTTTCTTGTTTGCCTAAGTTTCTTAAATGGGCGTGATAAATTAGAAAATCACTCCAACTTAATATCTAATTTAATTACCTATTAAATTTCTATCATGAATTTTGAAAAGAACGAAAATCAAGAAATGATTGCACAAATGGTGCGTGACTTTTCCGAAAAAGAAATCCGTCCATTTATGAGAAAGTGGGATGACGATGAAATTTTCCCCGTAGAAACACTTAAAAAACTGGGGGAACTAGGGCTTTTGGGTATTTTTATTCCGGAAGAATACAGCGGCGCTGGATTTTCATATAACGAATATGCCACTGCACTAATGGAATTAGGAAAAGTATGTGGGGGTATCGGATTAAGTGTTGCTGCTCATAATTCACTTTGCACTGGGCATATTTACTATCATGGATCAAAGGAGCAAAAAGAAAAATACTTGCCAAAATTAGCCACAGGTGAACACATTGGCGCTTGGGGTTTAACCGAGGCAAATACAGGTTCCGATGCAATGAGAATGGAAACAACTGCAGTGAGGGACGGAAATGAATGGGTGCTTAACGGCACGAAAAACTGGATTACACATGGATTGTCTGGCGATATTTCTGTTGTATTAATAAGAACAGGAGAACTTTTAGATAGTAATGGCATAACGGCCTTTATTATCGAAAAAGGAACCCCAGGTTTTTCGGCTGTCAAAATAAAAGATAAGCTTGGCGTTCGAGCAAGTGAAACAGCTGAATTAATTTTTGACAATGTTCGATTACCTGAAGAAAATGTTATCGGAGAAGTGGGAGCAGGATTTAAACAAGCGATGCAAATATTAGATGGAGGAAGAATATCAATTGCTTCTTTAAGTTGTGGAATTGCACGTGGTGCTTATGAAGCATCCGTAAAATATGCAAAAGAAAGGGAACAATTTGGACAGCCAATAGCCCATTTTCAAGCGATCGCATTTAAATTAGCCGATATGCTTACTCAAATTGAAGCGGCAGAATTACTCACCTTTCAAGCGGCCTACTTAAAAGACAATAAAATGCCTTTAACCAAAGAGGGGGCCTTTGCAAAATACTTTGCGTCCGAAGTAGCAGTTAAATGTGGAAATGAAGCCGTTCAGATTATGGGAGGCTACGGATATACCAAAGAATACCCTGCCGAAAAATTTTTAAGGGACGCAAAATTAATGACCATTGGCGAAGGAACATCAGAAATTCAAAAGATTGTAATTTCAAGAGAAATTTTAAAATAATTCTTGCTTATTATTGAATTTGGTTTATCTTTGCCACCCAAAGTTTATTTTATTTAAAAGTTAGTTATGTTAATTATTCCAATCAAAGAAGGCGAAAACATTGAGAGAGCGTTAAAGAAGTACAAGAAAAAGTACGAAAAAACGAACATGATGAAACAATTAAGAGCTCGTAAAGAATTCCAAAAGCCTTCTATTGCGCGTCGTCAAGAAGTAATTCGTGCGGCATATAAGCAAAGAATGTTGTCTGAACAAATGTAACCAAATCATAGTATAGTCGTTGAAGGAGCGTAAGCTCCTTTTTTTATGCTCGATAAATTCATCTCCTATTTACAATTTGAAAAACGGTATTCCGAGCATACTGTTATCGCCTACAAAAATGACCTTTCACAATTTATAACATTTGCTGAGTTACAAGAAATCTCAGGATTTTCCAGCCTAAGCTCCGCATTCATTCGATCTTGGATTGTTGAATTAATCGAGAATGGTTGTGCTAATAAGAGCGTAAACAGAAAGTTGGCTAGCCTTCGAACCTTCTATAAATGGCTGCGAAAAGAAGGTTTAGCAAGTACAAATCCTCTTTTAAAATTGCGTGGACCTAAAAGTGAGAAACGATTGCCATCTTTTGCCAAAGAATCAGATTTAAAGGAAACAAATCTTAGCGACTATTTTTCAGATGACTTTAATGGGTTGAGAGATGCTTTAATGGTGGAAGTTTTCTACCAAACAGGTATTCGTTTGAGCGAGTTAATCCATTTAAAAGATGGCAATGTCACCAATGACTCCATCAAAGTACTTGGTAAGCGCAATAAAGAAAGAATCATTCCAATTACCGCTGCTTTGTTTACAAAAATTACAGCATATAGAAAAGTAAGAAACCTTACCAGCGGTGCCACTACCACCTTGTTTGTACTAGAAAATGGTAATATCCTTTATCCTGCATTTGTTTATCGTCGAATCACAAAATATCTTGGTACAACAACTCAATTGGATAAAAAAAGCCCCCATGTTCTGCGCCATACATTCGCAACACATATGCTCAACAGAGGTGCCGGATTAGAAACCCTAAAAGATTTATTGGGGCATGCTAATCTTGCAGCAACTCAAATCTATACCCATAACTCATTCGCGCAATTAACAAAAGTATATTCACAAGCCCACCCAAGGGGCAAATAAAAATTTAATTATGCAAAAGCAAATTTGCACCATTCATTTCAAAGCAGACAAAGATCTTCTCAGCTATGTAGATTTGAAGATCGAGAAATTATCTTTATTTTCTCAAAACATTACCAACTGTGAGGTATACTTGAAATTAGATAAAGACGATCAACACGAAAATAAATTAGTAGAAATAAAGCTACATATACCTGGAAAAGAACTTTTCGCAAAAAAGAAAAGTGCTAGTTTCGAAGAAGCTGCTTCTCATGTAATTGATGCCTTAAAAAAGCAATTAATAAAAGAAAAAGAGAAACTAGCCGATTGATACGATTCGTTCAGTAACCATTTGAACTATTCGTTTATTAATTTCCGATTTATTTTCAAGATAAAATGAATATTCATCCGCTGTAAAAAGTCCGGTAACTATTCCAATATAGCGGTTTTTAAGATCCGATGTTTTTGCAATTACACTTTTAATTGCCTCTCTATATTCGAAGCCTTTCAATCGCTTTGCTTTTATTTGAATGAAAAACAATGATTGCTTTACTTCAAGTATCCATAACTCATGCTGGTATTTTAAAATCGGACGCAAAACCTGATTTTGAAATTTTTCCATTGGTTTTGATGTTTCTTCCTCTAAAAAGATAATTGGTCTCAATTCCACTAATTCTTCGCTACGCTTTTTCATAAAACCCTATAATTGAATCACTAAATAATGTCCTCGGATATTTTTTGATGTATCGGCATGAATTCATCAACGTAACTCTCGATCCTTTCATCACTCGAAGAGGACATGAACAATAATTGCTTGCATTTAGGTAAACTTTCTGCAATTCGCCCAATAAATCCACGCCAACCGTTTTTAACTTGAACATCCATTTGAAGCACAACAAACAATTTTAATTTGCTGATGTTAAAGCCATTCTGGAAATACATTTCACACACACGTCTGGAAGTTCCCACGATGATTTCTGTTCCATCATAAAGGTCATTTCGTTGCTTTACCTTGTTTCCTTTTTCCAAAATCAAGTCTAGGGTTAAATCTCTTTCCTTAATAAAAGGAGCTAAAGAGGTGGCCAATTCTTGGGCGGCGATATTGTCCGAACATAAAATTATCATTCTGGGAGCGCCCTCTTCAGGGGTAGGAATGGAATGTAAAATAAGCGCTTCAATTAAGGAGACATTTACTTCGCTCGATTCACATAAAGCCGATGAACCAGACTTTAACGCTTTTAACACATTTGCTTGAAATGCAGTATTACTTTCCGAACTCATATTAACTTCGGGTTATTAACATGTCTAAGCTCATCTCTCGTTGTTTTTTTTTTTAAATTTAATTCCATCGCTTTTGTTAAATCGACCCCGGTTTGATTGGCAATACAAATAAGAACAAAAAGCACATCGGCTAACTCATCCCCTAAGTCAAGCTTTTTGTCGGATTCTTTTTCGCTTTGTTCCCCATATCTACGAGCTATTATGCGCGCTACCTCTCCCACTTCTTCCGTCAATATGGCGGTGTTAGTCAATTCGTTAAAATACCGCACCCCATATTGCTTTATCCAAGTATCTACGGTTTTTTGTGCTTCTTCAATTGTCATGTTAATTCGATTTAGTTACTGATAACCATTTGGAAACATATTTGCCAATCACATCAAATTCAAGATTAACCGTATCACCAATCTTCATCTCATGAAAGTTGGTGTTATGATAGGTATAAGGAATGATACAAACTGAAAAAGAGTCTTTATCTGAATTCACTACGGTTAAGCTCGTTCCATTAATGGTTATTGACCCTTTTTCCACCGTAATTTCTTTAGATTGGTGTGAAAAATCATACTTCCAACTTCCATTCTCTTCTAAAACGTTGGTGCAAGTTGCAATACAATCTACATGTCCCTGAACGATATGCCCATCAATGCGTCCGTTCATCAACATTGAACGTTCGAGATTTACCTTCGTTCCTACTTGCCAATTCGATAAATTAGTCACAGACAAGGTTTCCTTTATGGCTGTTACCACATAAGATGAATTAGCCTTATGGATATCAACTACGGTAAGGCAACATCCATTATGGGCAACACTTTGATCTACTTTTAATTGATCGGTAAAGGCCGCCTCTATTGTAAAATTTACGTTATCTTTTTCTATTTGAATGGCGACTACAACACCCATTTCTTCAATTATTCCAGTGAACATAACACGCTTTAATTAAATAATCCTCAAAAGTAAGGGGATAATTGGACTATGCCAAAGTTAATTTATAACCGACACCACGAATTGAGTGAAAAAACTGAGGTTCTTTGGGGTCAATTTCAAAAATTTTTCGAAAAGACAATATATAATTATCAATTGTACGCGGCGTTGGAAACTTATCCATGCCCCAAATAGCATCTAAAATCTCATCACGCGAAACAACACGACCAACATTAACAGAAAAGAGCTGCAATAAATCAACTTCTCTTTTCGAAAAAGTTAGAATGTTCTTTTCTTGGGAATCACACACTTCAAAAGTTTGAAAATTAATTGTTTTAGACCCGATCGTAAATATATTTTGTGCGGTAGTTTTTAATTGAATTGCTAATAAAATCTTGACCCTTAATAATAGCTCTTCTAAATCAAAAGGTTTTGGTAAATAATCATTTCCACCTGCCTTTAAACCCATAACCCTATCCACAGTTGATCCCTTTGCTGAAAGGAATAATATAGGTACATCACTAAATTTCCGAATCTCTTTACACACTTGAATTCCATTATATCCAGGCAGCATCACATCTAAAATAACTAAATCACTCTCCCCCAATTCTTTGGCATTATCAAAGGCTTCCGTTCCCGATTTTATTCCTATCACTTCATAGCCATCATACTCTAAATTCAACTTAATTGAATCTAACAATACAGCCTCATCTTCTACTAAATAAATGCGTTTCATTTCGCAATAATTAAACTATTATCTTATATTTGTCAGTGAAATTAATCAATAATATGTAACTATGAAAATACGCCTACTCTACATCGCCTTATTGCTTCTTATGATTAACACGAAAGGTTATTCACAGGAAAACATCCCTGTATTATCGAAGCAAATTTTTGATAAAAATATTCCTCTAACTATTATTTCCGCGCCAGAAATGAATGCTATCCATGCTGAAGACCTAGAGCGGGATAAAAATGGTGTATTGTATCGTATTGGTGTAAATAGACCTGCTAATATTTCCTTAAACAATACTGGCATCTGGAAGACTTTACCTAATGGAGACCGACAATGGCAAATGCATATAAAATCTCCTGGTGCTGAAGCTATCAGCTTTCTTTTTGAGGTATTTAAGATCTATGGTGGAACCACATTGAATATTCAGGACATTAGTGGAAAACCATTACACAATACCCTTACATCGAAAGATGTTGAATCGCACTTTATGCAAAATGCAGCCTTATGTTTTGGGGACGAAATGATTATGACCATTTATGAGCCTGCATACACGAAATCTTCTGAAATTTTCATTGATCGAATCATTTATAATTACAGAGCAACTGGCAATCCCAACGCACAAAAAATAAACGAATCGGAAGCGTGTGAAGTAAATGTGAACTGCAGCCCTGTTGGAAATAATTGGCAGGATGAAAAAAGGGGGGTGGCAAGAATTTATGTGGTAGAAGGTGGCGGTGCTGGATGGTGTACTGGCTCTGTAGTAAACAATACAGCCTTAGATTGTAAACCATTGTTTTTAACAGCTCTTCATTGTGGTGTTAGTGCTACTGCAGGAAACATGAATCAATGGAAATTTTATTTCCGTTATGAGGCTCCTACTTGTACCAATCCAAGTGTAGCAGGAACTTTAGATGATTATTTTATTACTGGTTGTGTTCGCTTGGCAGATTCCAATGATGCTGGCGGTGATACCGGATCTGACTTTTTATTGGTGCAAATGGGTAGCATTGCTAATCAAGCAGCAACCATTACAACTATGAAATCAGCTAACTTTAATTGTTATTGGAACGGATGGGATGCAAACAATACGGCAACTACTGGTGGCACAGGAATTCACCACCCGGCAGGTGACATCAAGAAAATATCCACCTTTAACGGAACTACCGTTTCAACAACTTGGGGTGGATCCGTTTCTAATACACATTGGAGATTAACTTGGTCCGCTAATTCAAATGGTCATGGCGTTACAGAAGGAGGGTCATCAGGTTCGCCACTGTTTAATAACAGCTCTGGTAGAATTATTGGAACTCTTACGGGGGGGGGCTCTTTTTGTACAGCATTAAATTCACCAGATAGTTATGGTAAAATGTCTTATCACTGGACAAGTAATGGGACGCCAAACAACGAAAGATTAAAAACATACCTTGATCCAGGGAATACTGGCTTACTCGTTTTAAACGGATCTTCTGATCCTTGTACAGCGGTTAATCCTACGGCACCTGTAGCTCAATTTAGTGCTACACCAACAACTGTAAATTCAGGGGGTACAGTTAGTTTTACCGATTTAAGTTCTGGTTCTCCTACATCATGGGCTTGGACGATTTCAGGCAGTGGTTGGAGCTATACAGGTGGGACCTCAGCAACTTCACAAAACCCTCAAGTTATCTTTAATACGGTAGGGCAATACACAATCACTTTGGTGGCAACAAACACTACGGGAACCGATAGTGAAATTAAAACAAATTATATTACCGTTACCCAACAAAGTGGCCCATGCGCTGGCTCATCAGCTGCCTGCGATGAGTACATTAATAATGTCCTTTTGAACACTATTAATAATACAAGCAACTGTTCAGCTGGTGGATATGGTAATTATTCTGCCATAAGCACAAGCTTAGCAAAGGGATCTCCTTATACCGTTACAGTTTCGCCTGCAATCAATGGCACTCCAGGTGCTTATACCAATGATGAGATTGCTGTATGGATAGATTACAACAACGACCTTGATTTTACCGACGCTGGGGAACGAATAGCCTATGTTTTAGTTGCTGCTGGCTGGAACAATGTCTTTAACTTTGTAGTACCAGCGACTGCAACAACAGCCCTTGTCAACATGCGAGTACGCATTTCGTTTTCTGTAGACGGCGCCATCATTCCTTGTGGACAAAGCACATATGGTGAGGTAGAAGATTATAAAGTTAATATAGTTGCAAGTTCAGGTCTTGAAGAAAATAATTTAGAAGGATTATCCATCTTCCCAAATCCAACGAATGATTTTATCACTATCGATTTGTCTTCTGTTAATGCGATAGTTAAGGAAATTAAACTAGTGGATTTAACTGGAAAGACCTTATTAACGAGCCCAATAATAAATAATTCAAGCAAATTAGATTTACAGATGCTTTCTGCAGGTGTATATCATGTGATTGTCAACACGAATGTGGGCTCAGTCACACGAAAAATAATTAAACTTTAATCATTCAATTTCTTAAAAACCGCCAAAATTGGCGGTTTTTTTTTGCTTATTTGCCAAATCGTTCATGAAAAGCACTAGTGAACATCTCGAATATATTAATAGTATGCCTGAGAAACCAGGCGTGTATAAATACTTTTCAATAAATGAAAAGATTCTTTATGTGGGAAAGGCAAAAAACTTAAAAAAGCGTGTCGGCTCGTATTTTAATAAAAACATCGTTGATGCAAAAACACGAATTCTCGTAAAACAAATTTATCGAATTGAATACCTTATTGTTGATACAGAATTAGATGCATTATTATTGGAGAACAACCTGATCAAAACCTATCAGCCAAAATATAATATTCTGCTAAAGGACGACAAGACATTCCCATGGATCGGAATAAAAAATGAAGCTTATCCAAGAATAATTACAACTCGAAAAAAAATAGCTGATGGCACACAATACTTTGGCCCATATGCTAATGTAAAAATGATGAACACGCTTCTTACACTCATAAAAGAAACCTATACCCTACGGACATGTAATTATGAGTTAAGTAAGAAAAATATTGAGTCAAAAAAGTTTAATGTCTGCTTAGATTATCATATTGGGAAGTGCAAAGGCCCCTGTATTAACGAACAAAGCGAAAGTGAATACCAAGAAACTATCGAACAAATAGAACAACTTTTGAAAGGGAAGACCTTTTCACTTATTCAAACCTTAAAATCAAAAATGCGAATCGCTTCTGAGGCATTAATATTTGAGAAAGCACAAGAATATAAAAATATTATATTTCAAATAGAAAAATACAAATCAAAATCCACGGTTGCTTCTGGACAATTATATGATATAGATATCTTGGGAGTAATAGAAGATGAAAAATCATTCTTTATCAATTACTTGGTGGTCGTAGAGGGCGCAATAATTCATGGGTTTTCAGCTGAAATAACAAAAAAACTGAACGAATCAAAAGCAGATGTAATCGCTTATACACTTCCTGAACTCCGCCTTCGATATGGAAGTAATAGTAAAGAGGTGATTTTATCAGAGTCAATAGCCATTTCTTTTGAAGATTTTATGCTTACAATTCCATCGAGAGGGGATAAAAAACAATTGTTAGATCTTTCCATAAAAAACGCCACTTTTTATCGATTAGACCAGCGCAAAAAAGAGCGATTACTTTCTCCAGAAAGAAATACGGAAAGAATCTTGGATCAATTAAAACGTGATTTTAAATTAACGATTTTGCCAACACATATTGAGTGTTTTGACAATTCAAATTTACAAGGGACCAATGCTGTTTCTGCCTGTGTTGTTTTTAAAAATGGGAAACCAAGCAAAAAAGATTACCGTCATTTTTTAATAAAAACGGTGGATGGCCCGGATGATTTCGCCTCTATGCGCGAAGTTGTTTTTAGACGTTATAAGCGAATGTTAGCAGAAGATGAGTCATTACCAAACTTAATTGTTATTGATGGCGGAAAAGGACAGCTTAGCGCAGCAATGGAGTCAATTGATGAATTAGGATTAAGGGGACAAATTACCGTGATTGGCATTGCTAAAAAACTGGAAGAGATCTTTTTCCCTGGTGATAGTTACCCTTTATACATTGATAAAAAATCGGAAAGCTTAAAAGTAATTCAACACCTTCGGAATGAAGCGCACCGTTTTGGGATAACACATCACAGAAACTTAAGAAGTAAAAATAGCATCACCTCATCCTTATTAAGTATTCCAGGGATTGGAGAAATGACAATGGAAAAACTCTTTCAAAAATTTAAAACGGTGAAGGCAATGAAAGAAGCGCAGGAGATTGACATTGTATCTGTAATAGGAAAATCTAAAACTACGGTACTTACTGCTTATTTTAAACAGGAAATTAACGAATAATAAAAGGAAGAGTAACAGATCTGCCTTCAGAAATTAATTGAATAAGGTAAGAACCTCCCGATAATTTCTGTGTGTCTAACACCAATAAGTTTTCTCCTTCAATCGCCATGATTGCATTTCCCTGTAAAAACTTACCGGTTATGTCTAACATTTTATAATGAATGGCAGTATTTAACTGAGCGTTAAACTGAACCGTGATTGCATCCTCAGCAGGATTGGGGAAAATTGAAACGCCATTAACAAGCCCCTCCATATCAGAAATAGTTGCAATTTGAACTATTTCATCTGATGGACCTCCGGCATATAAATTAATGTCATCTAAATAGAAATTATTTCCTCCTTCTCCTTCAAATCGAAAACGCATTCTAAAATCTGAAGTGAAATAATTATTTGTCACATTCGGCATATGAACCGTTACCCAATCAGCATTGGAAGTGGGAGTCCAAGAACTTGGTGATGCATACGGAGATAATAGATTGCCGCTAATTGTTTTTCGCTGCGCCCAAGTATTCCCACAATTATTTGTAATGAAAACCTTCAAGTATTCGTAATCATCGACCGTTCTTTTTCGGTATGCATAACGAAAGCTTAAAGTAACTATTCCACTATCTGGAATAATGGAGAGGTCAATTGGCGCACTAATTAATTCGTCAATATTGGAAGGAGCCTGATCAAAATTACCCAATTTAGCACAGTTGGAACCAGAATGCGACGTTCCACTTACAAGCATAAAATCATTGTTGTTATTTGGGTTATATATTTCCCAGTTTGGCAGATTAGCCAGCGTCGTGTAGGATTCAAAACCCTCCCAAAAAGGAAGCGAAGTTGCAGATGGTAAGACACGAATGTAATTAGTTTTAGTTTCAATGTCATTGGTAGTTCCATCGGTTGCAGTAAGCGTAACAGGATATAAGCCAGGTTGGCTATACGTTACAATTGGATTAGCAATAGAAGAGGAGGATGGATTGCCACCTATAAAACTCCAAACTCGGCTAGTTACCAAATTAAATGAAGCATCCAAAAACTCAACAGACTGACCTTGACAAATCGTTGTTTGGTCTGCTGTGAAATCTGCATTACATAACGTGAGCAAGCCTCCTGCACCGGTCGCTAAGAGATTAGACGCCGACCATAAATTAGATCGCCCGGTATTATTGGATTGTAAAGCCGTCCGCATGCGTGTTTTTTGTCCTTCGGTAAACATTTTTGAACAATACGAGTAATCCATGTAATTTTCCACATTGTCACGGATATCAAATCCCCAATAAGCATTATCCGAATTACAGGTGTTGGAATTCAAAACACAAGCCTGTACACCAATACAATTTGGGGTGTCGGCAACGCCATCATCTGTATCGCAATTGCTCGCAAGAGCCGGATTATTTGTAGAGCCCCAGGTATGTGGTAAATTTAACCAGTGACCTACTTCATGTGTTAATACCCTCGCATGAGAGACAGAACTTGTGCCTACAGAACCCAAATAATTATGTAATAACCAAATACCATTCGTCATATTAGTGGCCGAATTACCAGATGGATAAGAAGTATAACCTGCAGCGCCACCAATATCGCCACAAACAAAGACATTCAGGTAATTATTTCCTGGCCATTGCCCTTGAAAAACGTTATTTTCATTAATTACAACACCTACCTGATCATCCCCATTGTCGCCTAAGTAACTGTAGGGAGACAAGGTTCGTGTTACGCCATTGAAACAAGCACCATTTGGCGCTTTAGTCGCTAGTACAAATTCCACTTCGATATCTGCTGGCATCCCAAGAAATTCAGCATGAACAGTTAAAGCATCAAGATTTTGAAGTCTAAAATCGCGGTTTAAGTTAGCTAAACCCGTCAAGATTTGCTCATGCGAAATGTTTTCAATTCCATTGTTATGGAGCACGTGAAAAACTACAGGGATTTTATAAACTATTCCCTTTTCTATTGGGTCTTTGGTTGCTTTTTGGTATTCTGCCTCGTCTTTTGCAAACTGCACAGCAAAAGCGGAATCCTTTAGTGACTCAATTAGTTTTATATGTTGATGGCAATATTCTACACTTTCTCCTTCCCTAGCATTCGATGCATCAAATGGTTTTTTCTGTGCTGAAATCGAAATAGATGATGCAATAAAACAAGATAAAAAAAGAATTTTTTTCATTTTACAATTGACTTTATTTATTGTAATCATTTGATTACAAAAGGTAAGGTCTTAAAGTGATCATCTGACATGATTTTCAAAAAGTAAGATCCTGCAGCAAAGATTCGCGTGTCAAGTAAGACCAAGTTTGATCCTTGGACAGCGTTCACCACGTTGTTTTGAATTATTTTTCCTGTAAGATCCAATACCTGAAATTGCATGTTTTTATTTTTTGAAGCACTAAAACTTACATTCAATTCACCGTCAGTTGGATTAGGATAAAGCGAAAGATCATTAATGCTTTCATTGAATTCATTTATACCTAACACTATTTCATTGGAAGGGGCACCAGAATATAAATTAATGTCATCTAAATAAAAATTGTTTCCACCCTCACCTTCGAATCGAAACTTAACTTTAAAGTCTTGACTGAAATAATTGCTGGTCACATTAGTAACATGAACAGTTACCCAATCAGCATTCGATGCAGGTGCCCAAGAATTCGCTGTGAATAAAGTAGATAATTGATTCCCGCCTAACGTTTTACGTTGTGCCCAAGTTGTTCCACAATCACTAGAAATAAATACTTTTAAATATTCGTAATCCCCACTTGTTTTTTTACGGTAAGCATAGCGGAAACTCAAGGTTACAATTCCATTAGCTGGAATAACTGATAAATCAATTGGAGCAGAAATTAGTTCATCTACACTCGAAGGTGCCTGACCGAAATTAACCAATTTGGCACACTTTGAACCTGAATAGGCAATTGCAGGATCAAGAACAAAGGCATTATTATTATTAGGGTTGTAAATTTCCCAGTTTGGTAGATTTGCAAGAGAAGCATACGATTCAAAACCTTCCCAGAAAGGCAAGGATACAGCAGTAGGAAGCACACGTATATAATTCGTTTTTGTCTCAACATCAGTTGTTGTTCCATCGGTTGCAGATAGAGTTACTGCATATAGTCCAGGTTGAGAATAAGTTACCGTCGGGTTTGAAGAAGTTGATGTACTTGGACTACCACCAGTGAAAGTCCACGTTCGACCTGAAACTATATTAAATGAAGCATCCGTAAATTGAACTGATTCTCCCGTACAAATCGTCGTTCTGTCTGCATTGAAATCAGCTGCACAAAGCGTCAAAACACCTGTAGCGCCAGTAGCTGTTAAGTTTGACGCAGACCACAAATTTGCTCTACCTGTATTGTTCGATTGTAAGGCTGTTCGCATTCTTGTTTTTTGACCTTCAGTAAACATTTTAGAACAATAAGAATAATCCATATAGTTTTCAATATTATCCCGAATGTCAAATCCCCAATAAGCATTATCGGAATTACAGGTATTAGAACTCATGACACAAGCTTGAACGCCAATACAGTTTGGTGTATCTGTTACGCCATCATCCGTTGAACAACTTGTTGCATTTCCAGGATTATTATTCCCACCCCAAGTATGGCTTAAATTTAACCAGTGACCCACTTCGTGTGTCAATGTACGGCTGGTACCAACAGAGCTCGTACCAATGGATCCCATATAATTATGCAGAAGCCAAATGCCATTCGTCATACTAGTAGCGGACGCAAATGACGGATTCGTTGTATAGCCTGCAGCTCCACCGATTTCACCACAAATAAAAACATTCAAATACTTATTGCCTGGCCAAGAACCTTGGTACACATTATTGCCATTTTTAATTGCCGTTACTTGAGCACTCCCACTTGAACCATCATAACTCAAGGCAGACATCGTTCGTGTTACCCCATTAAAACATGCACCATTAGGTGCCTTTGTAGCTAATACAAATTCCACCTCGATATCAGAAGGCATTCCTTGAAATTCAGCGTGCACATTTGCTGCATCTGCGTTTAAGAGTCTAAAGTCACGGTTTAAAATAAATAATCCGTTCACAATTTGTTCGTGCGTAATGTTTTCTGCTCCGTTGTTGTGTAAGACATGAAATACTACTGGGATTTTATATACAATTGCTTTAGATACCGAACCTTTTTTTAACAATTGTTCAAATTCTAAGTCATCTTGCTCTTTAATCAAAACAAAAGCTGGGTCTTTCATAGACTCCATTAATTTTATATGTTGGTGGCAATATTCTACGTTCTCGCCTTCGCGCGCATTGGTAATATCGAAAGGTTTTTTCTGAGCGTTAATTAAAATAACCTGACTAAAGAGAATAAAAATGAGGAGATATTTAAACATAAAAAAGGAATAAAATAAATAAATAAGTGCACGCAAAAATAAACTATTTTTTAAACTATTCGAAATAGTTAATGTAAATAAGCAATTAACTTTAACTTTGTTTTTATGAAATCGAAAACAGCAAAAGAGACACTATCGATTACCACAATAATCGTGTTACCAAATGATACCAATACGCAGGGGAATTTATTTGGAGGGCAATTATTGGCCTGGATGGATGTGATCTCAAGTGTTGCCGCCCATAGGCACTGTAAACGAGTGGTAGTAACGGCAGCTGTCAATAATGTGTCGTTTCAAAAACCAATAAAACATGCTTCCATCGTGACCTTAGAGGCCAAAGTTTCACGTGCATTTTCTACCTCAATGGAGATTATTGTTGATGTTTTCGTAGAAGATCAAATAACGGGCGAACGCGAAAAATGCAATGAAGCGATTTATACTTTTGTTGCTGTAGATCAGAACGGTGGACCCATACATGTCCCCGAATTAATTCCTGAGACAGAGGAGGAAAAGAAACGTTTTGAAGGAGCATTAAGAAGGAAACAATTAAGCCTAATTCTCGCAGGAAAATTGAAAGCTTCTGAGGCGACGGAATTAAAAAAACTGTTTCTAGACTAATGAGGAAGATTTGCACCTTACTCTTTATTTTTCTAGTTGTTTTTAGCAATGCAAATTCACAAGAGAACATCGTAGGTGAGTGGAATGGCGTTTTATCACTTGGAGGACAACAACTTAGTTTAGTTTTTCATTTTGAAAAAGTAGGTACTACTTATTCGGGTAGTGTGGATAGCCCGGATCAAAAAGCTTTTGGAATAAAAGCAGACAAAGTAGTTTTTGAAAAAGACACGCTAGATTTTATTGTTTCAAAAATTGGCCTAAGATTTAAAGGCTTTTGGGCTGACACCACCATTTCTGGTGAATTTACACAAGGATATTTTAAGACTCCTCTACAATTAAGCAGGAGAAAGGTGGAGAAAAAGGTGGTGGTAAAACCTCAAGAACCACAGGCTCCCTTTTCTTACATAGAGGAAGAAATCGTATTTCATCATGTAAATGCCAATTTTGACATGGCTGGAACCTTAACGTTACCAGAGGGAGAAGGTGTTTTTCCTCTAATACTATTAATCAGTGGAAGTGGCCCACAAGACAGAAATGAAGAAATTTTAGGTCATAAACCATTTCTCATTATTGCTGATTACCTCACAAAAAAGGGATTCGCTGTTTTTCGTTATGATGACAGAGGTACGGCTAAATCTGGGGGCAAATTTGAGGGGGCTACTTCACCCGATTTTGCAAGCGATGCGGCCTCTGCGCTCGCCTATTTAAAAACTAGAAAAGACATAGATACTACTAAAATTGCGTTAGCTGGACATAGTGAAGGAGCGATGCTCGCCACAATGATTGCCGCGAATGATTCCAGTATCAATGGGATAATAATGTTAGCAGGACCAGGAATTCCAGGGGATCAATTATTATTAATGCAACAAGAATTAATTGCAACAGTAAATCATGTAAGTCCTGATGAGATTAAAGAAAATACATTAATTAATAGAAGTTTATTTGATCTTATTAAACAGTCAAATGATTTAGAAAGTGCAACAATTTCAGTTGAGAAAAAATTAAAGAAAATTAGTAAAAAGTTAAGTAAAAGTGCCTTAGAACCATATGGTGGAAAAACTGAATTTGTTACACAAAATTTACGTGCATATATCAATCCATGGATGTACTATTTTCTGAGATATGACCCCGCGGTTGATCTTAATAAAATAAAATGTAATGTTCTTACCTTGAATGGGAATAAAGATTTACAAGTGCCTAGCAAAGTGAATTTATCCGCAATTGAATTGAACATCAACAACCCAGGAAAAATAAAACAAGTCATTGAAATGCCCAATTTGAACCATTTATTTCAAAATTGTTCCACAGGAAATATTACGGAATATGGTGAGATCCAAGAAACCATTTCTCCGGAAGTGCTTGAAAAGATGAATGAATTTTTAACTAGTTGTTGGAACTAAGCCTTGATGTCGGTTGCTATAGCTGAAAGATCTTGTTTTTCCATGCAATTAAAGTGTCCTTTTGGACATTTTTGGTAACCAATTTTAGAACAAGGTCGGCAATTCAATCCTACTACTTCATGAATTTTAACCGTTGCTTCCTTTTCAGGACGATAGGGATACATTCCAAATGCCGGGACCGTATTTCCCCAAATAGAAACAATTGGAACGTCAAACATGGCGGCAATATGCATTAGTCCAGTATCATTGGTTAGGACCGTTTTCGCTTGCGAAAGAATACTAGCTGAAGCTAGCAAACTTAATTCACCACATAAATTATACATCTTTTTTTGAGGAAATGCTTCTTGTATTTTTTGCCCGTCTTCATTTTCAGCGTCTCCCCCTAAAAGCACAATTGGCAGGTCATAGAATTCAAGCACCTTAATTAAGGAAGAAACAGGGAATTTTTTAGTTTTATATTGAGCTCCCAATGCAATTGCCAAAAAAGCATTTTCTTTTAAATCGTATAGATTAAGCTCTATTTTGAATTCATTCGGTACAAAAAACAAGGTGTTTTTGGAATCGTTCAATACACCAAGTTGACTGAAAGCTTCGATATATCGCTCAACAACGTGTTTATTCGGCAGCCTATTTTTTTTGATGCGAGTAAACAACCACTTCTCCCAATTTAATTTATTAAACCTACTTAAATGAACGCCTCGTATCCCAACGGTTAGTAAACGTGTCCTTAGATTATTATGTAAATCGACGATATGCGTATAATTTTCCTTTCGAATTATACTTCTTGTTTGCATTAAATCTCCCTCAAAAAAGAGTGCTTTATCATGAAAGGTAGAAGCTTGTAGTAATTCGGAATACCTTGATTTGGTTAGGAAATGAATTTCCGCATTAGGGTGCTTTTCTCTTAAACAGCGAAGCGCATGAAAAGTTAGCACAATATCGCCAATAGAACTAAAGCGAATAACTAATATCTTCAGTTCTTTTCCCATAGCGTTAGGAATTAATTGTCATTCTTACCTTAACGCCCTCACCTATTTTGGAGTTATATTCACAATTAATATTTGACATTTTCATTCTATATTGAATATTTTGCATACCCATACCTGATTGGGCTGTTTCAATATCAAAGCCAATACCGTTATCTTCCAAGGAAATAAAAATTTGATCCGAAGATTTTTCCATAACAAATTTCATTTCTGTAGCTTGAGAATGTTTTAAGGTATTATTAATTAACTCCTGAATAACTCTAAATAAATTAATCCTATCCACGTTATCCAGCGATTTTTCATCGATGCCTTTTTGAATTTTTACAATAAATTTAATCTCTCCTATGGAATTAATTCGATTGGCAAATCGATCGATTGCATTTAAAAACCCATGTTCTAATTCAGGAGGATTAAGCGCATAAGCAATTTCTTTAATTGATCGAATACTTGATTGCAACAAGCTTGAAATATCCTTAAACTGTGCTTCTTCCTCTTGTTTTGGGGTGATATTTTGAAAAAGCAAATTCAAGAGAACGAGTTGTTGCCCTAGGCCATCATGCAATTCCCTTGCAATTTTTTTCTTTTCTCTTTCTTCCGCTTGCGTAATTACATCAAATTTTTGCTTTTCGAACTTCAATTCTTCCGTTCTATCGATAACCAATGCGATGTATGTTTCTTCTTCTCTTTCCAATTTATTAATAACGATTTCATTAACGATTTCCAAGCCGTTTAAAGTAGTTTGTCGTATGCGTTGTTTAGCAAAACTCTGATTAGTCTCGATTTCAATTTTTTGGTCTTTAAAATAGTTAAACCAATAAATTGATTTTCCTATTATCTCTTCCTCAGTAACTTGATAAAGAGAAAGTGCCGCCGGATTTGCCATAGCAATGATTAACGATTTGCCGACAAGACGAAGAACGGGGAATGGAGAACGATTAAATACGTCCTTGTACTTTTGTTCAGAGTTAAAGATGCTAAGCCGAAAACTTCTTCGGAGCATGCTATACCGAATTGTTTTATCTAATAATTGGGCATTTATTTCCGTTTTTAATAAATAATCTTGTGCTCCTTTTGATACAATTTCTAAGGCTAAGGCATGATCATTTAATCCTGAAAGAATGATAATTGAAGCGAACTCATACATTTTATGAATTGCTTCATAGGTGTTAATTCCACTAGAATCAGAAATGCCAAGATCTAACAAAACAACATCTGGCTGAAATTCTTCTCGGGCTAATTTAGCGTCACTTAATGAAGTAACAATTAATACATCGTTACTATCGAAGTGCAACATTTCTAATTGATGCTGAATAAGATTTGCAAAAGACAGATCATCTTCAACAATTAAAATTTTAGCTAGCTCCATTCGCCTATCTTACTAAACATAACTTTGTCTTTATCAACAATATCATTTAGTCCATTAAAAATTAGTTCCTTGTCTTCCTCACGAAGGCAATTCGTAGGAAAAGACAGCTGTAAATCCTTGATGTAATCAAAATAGATGGTTTGTTGCTCGATACTTATCTTTCTTAATCCTTCAAAATAAATAACCGTTACTTCCCTGTCGCAAACAATCAAAGCTTTAGAACTTAATCCAATTCTAAATCGTTTTTTATAGCCTATCATTAAAAACAATACGTTATCAAATGAAAAACTCAACAAAACAATGGTCGGAACAAGCGCATGAGTCGTTAAGTTATAAATGGAGAGCCCTAAACTTAGCATGATACAGGATTCTATTAAATTATAAACAACAACCCTATTTTTACGTGCGGTACTTACCTCAAAATTAATAATAAACCGCTCCGTAGTATTTACTATTTTCATTCCCATCCAACGCTTCAAACTTCTACGAAAAGCAATAAGGCCCATTAATGTTGCCAATAACCAAAAGATTTCATCAGCAAAACTCAAATTCTTACCCGAGGTTTTTAAGATTTCTACCGGAAGGTCAAAACCAACTATAATGGTCAACATTATTAGGGGAAAGGTAAGCGCAAGTAAAATAGCATTCACAAAACTATTCATTCGGAATAAGTTTTAACTTACCTCTTAATTGAAGTATTTCTTGTTTAATTTTCTCAATTTTTGACTCCACCTCTTTTTTCAGTGCATCTGCCCCTTTTGATTTAGCAAAAAACCCAAGGTTTGTTTCATATTGCAACGCTTCATTTGACAAAACATCCATTTGTCGTTTGATATCTGCACGTTCCTTTTGGTAAAGTTTTGTTCGCTCTGGGCTAGCATTCATCACATCAAGTTTGGCAGAAAAAAGCAAGCTTGCTCGTTCATTTCCTTCCAATTTCAATTCAGAATATTTCACGTCTAAGGCCTTTTTATAGGCGCTATAAATCGTTTCTTTTTTATTTAAAGGGACATGGCCAATTTCTGAAAATGATTGGCTAAACTTTTTAAAATCAGATAACGCCGTTGATTTGTCCGTGATTTTATATGCGTTAACCGCTTCAATTAATGCCAACTTCAGATTCAAATTGTTTTCCAATTCACCCGCCTGATCCTTAATAGATTTCTCTCTTGCATTAAAGAAAACATCGCACGAGGCTCTAAATTCGGACCATAATCTATTTTCAAACTTGTGTCCAGCGGGCCCTAATGCCTTCCAGCGCTGTTGGATTTTTATTATTTTATCTGCCGTTAATTTCCAATCTGTATCCTTATTGATCGCTTTCACTTCATCAATTAAGCCTTTTTTCAACTCAATATTTTGTTGAATATTAGCTTCGTTCTTTTTGCTCACCACTTTTTTAGCGCTAAAAAATAGGTCACATAATTTTCGGAATTCGCCCCAAACTACCTCGTTGTCTTTTTTGGAGCCAGGTCCTATTTTCTTCCATTCCTCTTGTAATTTTAAAACCTCGATGGTATTACTTTCATAAAATTTAGTTGATGCATTCTCATCAAGTTGGTTTACGATTTCTTGAAGGTTATTTATTAGCAATTTCTTCTTCAGAATATTGTCCGCTAATATTGTTCTTTGCTCATCGTAATGCGCATTAATTTTATCATAAACTGATCGTACGGCCTCCCAATAACTATTTTTCACCACTGCCCATTCGTCATTAGAAACTGGTCCAATTTCTTCCCATTCATCTTGTAGGACCCGAAGATTGGACTCCATTTCTCGAATAGACCCTTTGCTATTTCGCAATTGCTGTAAACGTTGAATCAAGCCTTGTTTTAACTGCGTATTTCTTTTATAGTCATGGTCTTTTATCTCGCGATAAATTTTCATTGTATAAAAGAAAATCTCCAATATCCGTGAGTATTCCCGTTGAATTTCATCGCGCTTATCACGAGGGATATCCCCTATCTTCTTCCACGTTTCGTGGATTTCTTTGTACGCTTGAAAGGCCACAGAAATATTTTCCTCCCTTTCAATTACTTCTTTTAAGCTAACGATCAATGACTTTTTTAGCTTTAAATTTTCCGCTTCTAAAGTTGTTTTTAACGCTACTTGTTGCTTCCTTATTTCTTGAAATTTTTTATATTCCAAATAGAAAGATTCTTTTGGCGTTTCAAAATCAATGTCGGCTATTACATCACCTCGTTCAGATGCTTCCATTTTGGCCACTTGTTGTAAGCGTTCTTGTTCGAGCAAGAAATCTTCGAAGTGACTTCTGATATCGGAGGCTTCTTTTCCTAAAACGATTAAATCCTCCGCCATCGTGAGCGCGGTAATTTTTTCAATAAAGGGCTGAAATTTGATCATATTTCTTTCATTTGAAAATGTGCTAATTCAACAAAGCTATCAATTCTATTGTTCAGCTCCGCCTTTGTAATTTCTTTCAATCGATCAGTTCCAAATTTCTCCACACAAAAAGAGGCCAATGCTGATCCAGCAATAATTGCTCTTTTCATGTTTTCAAAACTATAATCGTCAGTTGAAGCAATATATCCCATAAATCCACCTGCGAAAGTATCACCGGCACCAGTTGGGTCAAATACATCTGCTAAAGGAAGTGCAGGCGCATAAAATATATTTTCACCATGAAACAACAATGCCCCATGTTCCCCTTTTTTAATAATCACAATTTTAGGTCCCATCGCTTGAATAATCGCAGCAGCCTTAACCAAAGAATAAGTGCCGGAAAGTTGCCTTGCTTCTTCATCATTAATGATAATCACGTCCACTAATTGAATCGTTTTCTTTAATTCCTCCAAGGCAATATCCATCCAAAAATTCATCGTATCCATAGCGATGAGTTTTGGACGTACTACTAATCGTTCGATTACTATTCGTTGTACTTCAGGGCTCAAATTTCCCAATAATAGGTAGTCAATGTTTTGATAACTTTCTGGAACTATGGGATCAAATGTCCCCAAAACATTGAGCTCAGTTGCTAATGTATCCCGAGAATTCATATCATTGTGATACTTTCCTGACCAGAAAAATGTCTTTCCTCCTTGAATAATTTGTAGGCCTTCTAAATTAACCCCTTTGTCTTTCATTTCTTCTAGCGTTGCCATCGGAAAATCCTCGCCAACAACAGAAATAATTCCTTGTTCCTTTACAAAAAAAGAGGCGGAAAAGCATATATAGGTACCTGCGCCACCTACAATTTTATCTGTTTTACCGTATGGAGTTTCGATAGCATCAAAAGCAACACTACCTACTGTTAATAAATTCATGCTTACTATTTTGTTGCAAAGATAGGGAATTACCCTTGTATCGTACAATGAAAAAAGATCATAATAAAGTATATTTAACTACTCATTTGGCGATTTTTATTAATTTCATAACAAAACTTATATTTTTCGACAATGAAAATAGTTAAAATAGCCTTTCTGTTTTTTTTAATCTCTTGTGTTAATGAAAATCAAGAAAAAAGACCCATACCTAGAGAAGTTAAAAATACTGTTCAACTTGATGAAGCAGGAATAAATGACCTTAACTTAGGTGATAGTATTCGAACTATCGTTAATCATGCAAAATGGCAAGCCACGCAACAAGTCACCTATGACCCCTCATACGTCGTTTTAAAATACCCAAATGGGGACGTTCCTGCGAACAAAGGGGTTTGTACCGATGTAATAATAAGGGCCTATCGTGCAATTAATATTGATTTGCAAAAATTAGTTCATGAGGATATTAAAGCTAATCCTAGCCGCTACAAAAAAATTGCCCGACTAGATGCGAACATTGATCATCGCAGATGCAGTACATTAATACCATTTTTTACTTCGCATGCTACTAGTTTACCCATAAGTAACGAAGACCGCGATTATAAACCTGGCGATTTGGTCTTTTGGGATATTGCAAGAGGGCATGTGGGACTAGTAATCGACGAAAAAGTTCCTGGGACAAATCGATATTACATAGTTCACAACATTTGTTGCGGACCCCAAAAGGAAGATGTTTTATTTGGTGCTGAAATTGTGGGGCATTTTAGTTATACCCCATGGTAATGTAAAAACAAACTATAAATCAAATTTAATTCCTTGCGCCAAGGGTAAACTATCCGAATAATTAATCGTATTCGTTTGCCTTCTCATATAAACTTTCCAAGCATCGGAACCAGATTCTCTTCCTCCACCTGTTTCCTTTTCTCCTCCAAAAGCACCTCCAATTTCGGCTCCAGAAGTTCCTATATTCACATTCGCAATGCCACAATCAGATCCGGAATTAGCAAGAAAAGCTTCTGCTTCCTTGAGGTTATTTGTCATAATGGCAGAAGAAAGACCTTGAGGAACATTGTTTTGAAGATTGATTGCATTCGAAAGTTCCCCCGAATACTTCATTAAATATAAAATCGGAGCAAAAGTCTCGTGTTGAACCATGGAATAATGGTTTTTTGCTTCAAGAATTACTGGTTTCACATAACAACCGGAAGTATATTGAGGTCCTGTTAACACTTCGCTATCAATTAGGGCGATTGCACCTTCTGCCTTTGCTTTTTCAATTGCTTCCAAATAATTATGAACCGCATCTTTATCAATTAAAGGCCCAACATGGTTGTTAACGTCAAGCGGATCTCCAATTTTTAGTTGCCCATACGCTTTCACTATGGCATCTTTCACTTTATCATAAATTTCTTCGTGAATAATCAATCGTCTTGTTGATGTGCATCGTTGTCCAGCAGTTCCAACAGCACCGAAAACAGCACCAGGGACAACCACTTTTAGGTCAGCACTAGGCGCAATGATTATGGCATTATTTCCTCCTAATTCCAACAATGCCCTTCCAAGTCTTGCGCCAACTAAAGCGCCAACACTTTTTCCCATTCGAGTAGAGCCCGTTGCTGAAATTAAGGGTACACGTGGATCATTTGCCATCAACTTGCCGATTTCAGCATCGCCGATAACCAATGATGAAACCCCTTCTGGAACTCCATTCGCCTTAAAGACTTCATTCGTTATAAATTGACACGCCAAAGCCGTTAGAGGTGTTTTTTCTGATGGTTTCCAAACACAAACATCACCACAAACCCAAGCTAATGCACTATTCCAATTCCAAACTGCAACAGGAAAATTAAAAGCAGAAATAATCCCAACAATTCCTAAAGGATGATATTGCTCATACATTCTGTGTCCTGGTCTTTCAGAGTGCATGGTTAAACCATAAAGTTGGCGAGATAGGCCTACTGCAAAATCACAAATATCAATCATCTCCTGTACCTCCCCTAAACCTTCCTGAAGTGATTTTCCCATTTCATATGAAACTAATTTTCCAAGAGGTTCTTTATAAAACCTTATTCTTTCTGCTAACTGACGAACGATTTCACCTCTTTTTGGCGCGGGAATTTTTCTCCATTCGATAAATGCCGATTGTGCCGTTTCAATAATTACATTATAATCTGCTGGGGTGGCAGACTTTACCGACGCAATTAATTTCCCGTCAACGGGAGAATAAGAATCAATCTTCGCACCAGTTGTATCCATCCAATTCTGACCCGTAGAAGCGCCATTATTTATTGGTTGGATATTAAATATATTTAAAACACTTTCCATCATTTTATAACTTATTAGATTTAATTAAGCACAAAATTAATCGCTTTTGTTAGAGGAAGGATAAAACCGAAACTTTTTGACAAAAAAAAACCGCTAAGAATAAATCTCAACGGTTTAATATAAAAATTATATGACTTATTCTTCATCATCATCAGCAGCAGGCTTAATTGCACCCCTTGCCATTTTAACCGAAACAACTACTGCATTCGCAGGATCTAAAAAAGTTATTCCTGGAATAGAAATACTATTTACCCGGATTGATTGTCCAATTTTTAACTTGGCTATATCCAAGGTAATGGCATCAGGAATAGCAGAAGGTAATCCGACACAAGATAAATTTCTAAAAACCTGCATCAATCGACCACCGGCTAATACACCTCGTGCGGAACCAACTAAACGAACTGGTAATTTTACACTTACCGGTTTTGTTTCACTTAACTCGTAGAAATCTACGTGCTGAATGGTGTCTTTTGTTGGATGTTGTTGTAATTCTCGGATAATTCCCATCGCTTTTTTTCCTTCGATATCAAGCTCTACTTGATACACCTCAGGAGAAAATACAATTTTATCTATTGCTACCCGACTAACAGAAAAATGTGTTTGGGTACCTTGACCGTATAATACACATGGTACCCTGCCTTCATTTCTGATAAGCGCAGCGTCCTTTTTCCCTACGTTCGATCTAAGCGAACCGCTCAATTGTGCTGTTTTCATTTATTATTTATTTAAGAGATTACAAAATGTGAACTAATTGATTCATTATTAACCAATTTTTTAATTACGTCTGCAAATAAATCTGCAACCGAAATAACACGAATTTTCGGGCTTGATTTCGCCAGAGGAATTGTATCAGTGACAATAATTTCTGTTAGCTTAGAATTGTTTATGCGTTCAAATGCTGGTCCAGACAAGACGGCATGTGTACAAAATGCTCGAACACTAAGTGCGCCTTTTTCCATTAACAAATCTGCTGCTGTGGTTAATGTTCCGGCTGTATCGCACATATCGTCAATGATAATAACATCCTTGCCCACAACATCACCAATTACAGTCATTTCAGCGATTTCATTCGCGCGTTTTCTATTTTTATGACAAAGCGCTAAGCCGCAATTTAAATTTTTGGCATATGAATTCGCTCTTTTTGCCCCCCCCACATCAGGAGCGGCAATTACCAAATTACCATTGTCTAATTTATTTATTTCTTTTAAGAAAAGGGTAGAAGCATATAAATGATCGACTGGAATCTCAAAAAAACCTTGAATTTGATCTGCATGTAAATCCATTGTCATAACCCTATCTACTCCTGCAGCAATTAGCATATTGGCAATCAATTTCGCCCCAATTGCAACCCGTGGCTTATCTTTTCGATCTTGACGAGCAAATCCAAAATAAGGAATTACAGCAATAATTTTTCGAGCAGAAGCTCTTCTTGCTGCATCAATAAGTAGGAGTAATTCAAAAATGTTTTCAGTTGGGGGCATGGTAGATTGAATAATAAAAACATCTTGTCCACGCACAGTTTCCTCAAAAGATGGTTGAAACTCCCCGTCACTAAAAACAGTTACGTTTACATCTCCCAACGGCAAGCCAAAATGCTCGGCAATTCGAGAAGACAAATCAAGTGATGCTCTACCAGAAAATAATTTAACGCCCATTAGTTTATTAAAGAGTGCAAAGTTAGGGATTTAAAAGAAAATAAAATAATTTTAGCCCTCAATATAAAGACAAAAATTATATCCATTATTATTAAGGTAAGCTTATAAACTGATTTAGACATGAAAATATTAAAAATACAAGCGCTACAAGGACCAAACATTTGGAGTATTGCAAGAAAAAAATTAATCCAAATGCGATTGGATTTGGAAGAATTGGAAGAGTTGCCGACAAATAAAATACCGGGTTTTCGGGAACGTATTGAATTATTAATTCCTTCGCTTATTACACATCGATGTTCAGAAGGGTGCCATGGCGGTTTTTTTCAACGGGTAGATCAAGGAACTTGGATGGGTCATGTAATTGAACATATCGCCTTAGAAATTCAAACATTGGCGGGTATGGATGTTGGTTTTGGACGGACACGTGAAACAAAAACAAAAGGCGTTTATAATGTGGTTTTTAACTATTTAGAAGAAAAAGTGGGTGTTTTTGCTGCCGAATCAGCCGTAAAAATTGCACAAGCTATCATTAACGGAGACGACTATAATCTTACAGCAGATCTTCAAACGATGAGAGAAATTCGTGAAAAAGTTCGTCTTGGACCAAGCACAGGTAGCATAGTTGATGAAGCGAAATCACGCGATATACCATGGATTAGGTTAGGTACTAATTCATTGATCCAATTAGGTTATGGAATAAATCAAATGCGTTTTCAAGCGACCATCACTTGTAAAACAAGCAACATTGCGGTAGATATTGCCTGCAATAAAGAACAGACAAAAAAAATGTTAGATGCTGCATCAATTCCTGTTGCAAAAGGATCTATTTGTGTCGATGAAGAAGACTTAGCAGAAACTATCAAGTCAATCGGCTACCCGATTGTATTAAAACCGCTTGACGGGAACCATGGCAAAGGAGCTTCAATAAATGTGACTAGTTGGGAGGACGCCGTTTTGGGATTAGAATATGCAAAAAAATATTCCAGAAGAGTTATAGTTGAACGTTTTATAACTGGATATGATTATCGTGTCTTAGTTATTGACAATAAAATTGTTGCCGCTGCGCAAAGAGTGCCAGCTCACGTGGTGGGAGATGGCATTAATTCAATCGAAGAATTAATTAAAATTGTAAACTCAGATCCTAGAAGAGGTTATGGCCATGAGAATGTGTTGACTGAAATAAATGTTGACCGAAACAGCTTGGAATTGTTAGAAAAAAGGAACATGACCGTTAATTCAATTCCTGAGAAAGACGATATCGTTTATTTAAAATCGACCGCAAATTTAAGTACCGGTGGTACTTCGATAGATGTAACAGATATGATGCATCCCGAGAATGTCTTTATGGCAGAACGCATTTCGAGAATTATTGGCTTAGACGTTTGTGGGGTTGATATTATGGCGAACAACCTTACCCAATCATTAAAAGAAAATGGCGGGGTTATTTTAGAAGTTAATGCTGCGCCAGGATTTAGGATGCATTTAGCTCCTTCAGAAGGATTGCCTAGAAATGTTGCCGCTCCAGTTATTGACATGCTTTATCCACTTGGAAAGCCTTCACGAATTCCAATTATTGCAATTACAGGAACGAACGGTAAAACTACAACCACGCGATTAATAGCTCATATTGTAAAAAATAATGGCTTCCGGGTGGGTTTCACCACTTCCGATGGTATCTATATTCAAAATCATTTAATGGAGAAGGGTGACACAACTGGCCCGATGTCCGCCGAATATATTTTAAAAGACCCAAATGTTGAGTTTGCCGTATTAGAAACCGCAAGAGGAGGTATCTTGAGATCAGGACTTGGCTTTAGCAGATGTGACATTGGGATAATAACCAATATTCAAGAAGATCACCTCGGAATTAGTGACATTCACGACTTAAAAGACTTGTCCCGTGTTAAATCCGTAGTGGTGGAGAGTATTAAAAAAGATGGGTGGGCTGTTTTAAATGGCGAAGACGAATATTGCTTAAAAATTGCCGCTAAATTGGATTGTAATGTGGCCCTTTTTAGTTTAAATGAGGATAATAAAGCAATTTTAGAGCATTGCAAAAATGGTGGCGTCGCTGCTATCTATGAAAATGGTTTTGTAACCATCAAAAAGGGAGATTGGAAAATTAGAGTTGAAAAAGCGACAATTATTCCTTTAACAATGAACGGAAAGGCTAAATTCATGATAGCGAATGTCCTTGCAGCAACCCTTGCCTCCTATTTATACGGATTCAAAATAGAAGATATTAAATTATCCCTAACCACTTTCTTGCCAGGGGCTGCGCAAACACCTGGTAGAATGAATGTCTTTAAATTTTCCAAGTTTAAGGTGATGATTGATTTTGCTCATAATCCAACTGGCTATCGTGGGATCGAAGATTATCTTCAAAGTGTAGATGCGAAAAGAAAAATCGGGATAATTTCTGGTATTGGAGACCGACGAGATGACGACATAAAAGAATGCGCAAGAATTGCCGCTCGAATGTTTGATCACATTATTATTCGACAAGAAAAATACTTACGTGGTAGAACTGAAAAACAAATTATCGACCTAATTATTGATGGCATCAAAGAATCTGATACTACTACTTCGTATGAAGTGGTTACACTTGAAATTGATGCCATTCGACATGCTTTTTCACTGGCTGTAGAGGGAACCTATATTGTTGCGCTAAGTGATGTAGTTGCCAATGCAATTGAAATTGTACAAGAATATTTAGATCTTGAAAGTGAAAGTGGCATTATTTAATTGAATGGACAATAGACAGGTATTTACCCTTAAACAAGTAGTTTCTTCCATTAAAAAAACGATTGAAGATCGCTACCACAGCGCCTATTGGGTAAAAGCAGAGATGCATAAGTTAAACCTATACCCAAGTGGTCACGCATTCCCCGAACTTGTTCAAAAAGAAGGGGATAAAATCGTGGCGCAAATTAATGGCAATATCTGGAAAACCCAATTTACTCAAATAAACAAGCGATTTATTGAGGTCGTAAAAGAACCTTTGAGCGAAGGCACCAATTTATTACTTTGTGTTAAAATTGTTTTCAATGAATCCTATGGGTTAAGCCTTCAAATAATTGATATTGACCCTTCCTATTCGTTGGGAGAACTTCAAAAACAACGGGACGAAACCCTCAAAAAACTGGCTGATTTAGGCATTTTAAATAATAATCAAAACTTGCCTTTTCCATTGTTGCCAAAACGTATTGCTGTAATTTCAGCGGAATCAAGCAAAGGCTTATCTGACTTTATGCATATGCTGGAGGAATCAAACAATAAATACACGATTCAAACTCATTTGTTTCCTGCCTATCTCCAAGGGGATGTTGCTGTAAAATCGATCATTCAAGCTTTAAATAAAATTAATAAAGTTCGGCATCATTTTGATGTTGTGCTAATCATCAGAGGGGGCGGTGGCGAAGTGGGGCTCTCGTGTTACAACCATTTCGATTTATGTAAAAGCATTGCCGAATTTCCTTTGCCCATCTTAACCGGAATTGGCCACTCTACCAATTTAACCGTGGCAGAAATGGTTTCATTTAGACACGCTATTACGCCAACCAAATTAGCGGAATTCCTTTTGGTTAATTTTAAAGAATTCGATGCATCACTTCAACGATTTTCATACACCCTAAAAGAAAAAAGTCGCAACTGCTTTTCCTATACCAAATCAGACTTTAAGGGTTCCATAGCCCTGTTAAAGCAACTTCGAACTAGGCTCACACTTTCAGCATGGAATGAACTGAGTTTCTTTTCAACAAAAATGTCATTTTCAAGCAGGCAATTAATTGAAAGGTTGCAAGGAAAAATAGAGCAAGCGGGAACTGATCTTAAACGATCTTCAAAAAACCAAGTTGAAAATTGTGACTTTTTATTTATCGAATATAAAGCTCGTATCCAACGAGTTATAAGTCAAAAAACCAAGCGCGCGGCCGATCAATTGGGTGCATTTGAAAGCATTGTTAATGCCCTTAACCCCGATAACGTGCTAAAAAGAGGCTACTCAATTACCTTACACAAAGGGAAATTAATAGATCATACCACACAATTAAAAGAAGGAGATATCCTTGAAACAAAAAACGAATACTTGGATATTGAGTCGAGATGGATTAAATCAAGCCCCAGGGAGAAAAGACAAACATAATAAATGACAACCTTGTTTTTGGCTAGCTGTCAACAAGTTCATTACATTTGTAAGCATGAACTTCACCTTTGGAAAAAAATACCGATTATGCAGTAAAAAGAAAATTGAAGAGGTCTTTCAAAAAGGTGTCAAAATACATGGTTTTCCTTTCCTTTCCTATCACACAATACAAGTGGAAGAAAATCCTTCGTTTAAGGTTTTAATAAGTGTGCCTAAAAAATTTATTAAAAAAGCACACGATCGAAATTACATCAAACGATGCATGCGTGAGGGAATTAGAAAAAACAAAGAACTCTTAGAAGAATTGCTAATTTTGAAAGGAATTAGTGTTGATATTGCCATGGTATACATCTGCCGAGAAAGAAAAGACGCAGATGAAATAGAATATAAAATCATTGATAATATAAAAAAGATAAAAAATGCATTACAAAAACTTCCTGCTTAAACCACTATTTTTTAGCGCCTTATTACTCATTTCCTTAGGGACAAAAGCCCAATCCAATGGCTTTGAGGTGATAAAAAGCCTAGAGTTAATGGATCAGATCTATGAAAATTTGGAACTCTATTTTGTAGATGAATTACAGCCAGGTAAATTGTCCAAAGTGGCTATTGACGCTATGTTAAAAGAACTGGATCCCTATACCGTATATTACCATGAGTCGAACATCGAAGATTATCGATTAATGACAACAGGGCAATATGGCGGAATTGGAGCGCTAATAAAAAAAGTGGATGATTATATAGTTATTAGTGAGCCTTATGAATCAAATCCTGCACAAAAAAGTGGTTTAATGGCGGGCGATAAAATCTTGGAAATTGATGGTAAAACGATGTTTAAAAAGACCACTGACCAAGTTTCAGATGCATTAAAAGGTCCAAAAGGTACGGTGGTGAAAGTCTTAATTGAACGATTAAATGAAGGAAAGAAAACCATCGAGATAACAAGAGATGAAATAAAAATTCCAGATGTTCCTTATTACGGAATAATTAAAGATAAAGTGGGTTATATTTCATTGAACAGTTTTACCCAAACCGCTGCTGAAGAAGTGAAAAAAGGAATTAAAGAAATGCAAAAAAATGGCATGAATCAATTAATTTTAGATTTACGAGGTAATGGAGGAGGACTTTTGATTGAAGCTGTAAAGATTGTTAATTTATTCGTGCCGAAAGATCAAGTGGTCGTGTTTACAAAAGGACGAGTTAAGGAAGAAAACTATGTGTACAAAACGATGGAAGAACCTATCGCATTGGGACTTCCTTTAATCATATTAATCGATGAAGGTTCTGCATCCGCTAGCGAAATTGTTGCTGGGAGTTTACAAGATTTAGACAAAGCGGTAATTATTGGGGAGCAAAGTTATGGCAAGGGATTAGTGCAACGCACCTACGATTTAAAATATGGCTCTAAAGTAAAGATTACCATCGCAAAATACTATACTCCCTCAGGTCGATGTGTTCAACGATTAGAATATTATGATAAAGAAACCGGAGCTAAGCCAAAGGATATTCCAGATTCTTTGTTACGCAAATTCAAAACAAAAAATGGCCGTGAAGTAATTGATGGCCGAGGCATAGACCCTGATATTGCTATTGAGAAAGAAGAGTTGAGCCGTTTGTCAGCCATGTTGTTTACCAAAAACATTCTATTTAATTATGCTACAGAATACCATGCCACTAAAAAAGAAATTAAGGGGGCGGATGAATTTCGTTTAACAGAGGAAGAGTACACAGCGTTTAAGAATTATGTCTTAAAGGAAAAGTTGAATTATACTTCCCTAGCGGAAGAAGCATTAAAAAAAATGAAAGAGTCCGCGGAAAAGGAAGGTGTTTTTGAAGAAATAAAAATGGAATATGAAAAAACATTGGAAAAAGTCAGTCCAAACCAAGCGCTTGATTTAGAAAACAAAAAGAAAGAAATCCTTGAATTACTTGAAAATGAAATTGTTTCCAGGTATTATTTTCAAAAGGGTAGAACTATTAATTCCTTTCAACACGATCCCGTGGTCATAAAAGCGATTGAAACTGCTATTAATAAAGTTTCTTACGATGCCATTTTGAAAAATTAAGGACGAAAGGTGAAGGCAGCCAGAAAACTATTATCCCCAAAGACAACAAGTACGATACACTTTTGGCTTATAGCGCTAATGCTTATAGGAATTGTGGGTAGCAAGTTTCTGATGTCTATAACGATGATGTTATGTGTTGCCAATTTATTGCTGGAAGCTGATTTTAAAAATTATTGGCAAAGAATTAAAGAAAATCATCTTCTACACTTACTTATTGCTTTTTATCTTTTACATGCTATAAGCCTTCTTTGGAGCCATAATATTTCTTATGGAATCAACGATTTAAGAATAAAAGCCCCGTTGCTTGTTGTCTCAATTATTCTCATTGCGAAGCCTATTGTGAAATCAGATCGTAATAAACTTTATTTATTATTGATTTCAAGTTTATTGGTGACTTCAATCATAAATTTCTGCCACTATCAATTTTTATTAAATACCCACTTAGCAAAAGATATACGAGAACTATCGTTGTTTGGATCTCATATTAGATACGGTATATTACTTGCATTTGGTATTGGAATTTGTTTGTTTTTATCCCGAGAATTCAAGCGGTTTTCTTTAGGATTAATTGGTTGTGCCGCTTGGTTTGTATTTTACACTTATTATAGCCAAATTTTGTCTGGAATAATTTCATTGCTAGTGGTTTTTATACTTTATGCGATACTATACTTCCGAGAAAGGAAATGGGTGTTAATTAGTGGGGTACTCATCTGCCTGACCATCTTACTAGTAACAATTGGATTTCTTTTTAGCAATGAAAAGGAAATAATCAACCCCATAAATCAATCCAATGAACTCAAGGATGCTTGGAATAAAAAATCCAGTATTTCATTTGACAGCCTTGATTTAAAAAGGCAACCCTTAAAAATAACCTTGACAAGATATTTAGCATCGAAAGAATTACTCCCAAACAAAAACGGAGTAAATAAACTAGATGAAGATGATGTACATAATATTGAAAATGGGTATGCGGATATACATGAAACTGGCCTTGGATTAAGAGCGCGATTATATGGTCTTAGGTATCAGATTCATCACTCTACAAATCCAAACGGGCATTCACTTTTACAGCGGATTGAATCATGGAAAACAGCATGGCAAATAATAAAAGAAAATTGGCTGTTTGGAGTTGGCGTAGGCGATGTCGGCGATAAATTTGAACAACAATATAACGAAAATGACTCCCTGCTTCTGGAAAAAAATAGAATTCGTGCACACAATTCTTTTTTAACATCCTGGTTAAGTTTTGGGATAATAGGCCTGGTTTTATTTACCTATATCCAATTGGCGTTTTTTCAATCTACATGGCGAAATGTTAATTATTTAGGCTTAATATTTATAGGACTATCTTTGATTTCTTTTCTTCTGGAAGATTCATTAGAAACACAAACTGGCGTAACATTTTTTGCTTTTTTCTATTCCTTTTATGCATCAAAACATGCGTCACTAAAGACCAATTAATCTTTTTTAATTACCTTCGTCAGCTATGTCAATTGAAGTAAAAAATCTTTTTAAATATTACGGCGAGCAAGCTGCTGTAAATAACATTTCATTTTCCGTAAAAAAAGGTGAAATTGTTGGTTTCTTAGGGCCTAATGGTGCAGGAAAATCAACCACGATGAAAATCATTAGTGGCTTCATTCCTTCTGATAAAGGAGAAGTTAACGTGTGTGGTCTAAAAGTCGATGTTGATAATTTAGAAACAAGAAAGTTAATTGGGTACTTACCTGAAAATAATCCTTTATACCTCGACATGTATGTAAAGGAATACCTTGAATTTGTAGGGGGAATTTACAGAATCCCCAAGTTGAAAAGCAGGGTAAATGACATGATTGATTCAGTAGGATTAGGGCTTGAGCAAAACAAAAAAATTGGCGCCTTATCGAAAGGGTATCGGCAACGTGTTGGATTAGCGCAAGCAATCATTCACGATCCTGAAGTTCTTATACTTGATGAACCAACATCTGGCTTAGATCCAAATCAATTGGTTGAAATTCGAGAATTAATTTGCTCTATTGGAAAAGAAAAAACGGTTATGTTATCTACCCATATTATGCAGGAGGTAGAGGCCATATGTGATAGAATCGTTATCATAAATAAAGGTTCTATCGTTGCAAATGACAAAACATTAAACCTACAGGAAACAAAAGGTGAACAAACGATATATGTTGAATTTGATCAGCCAATCACTAAAAGTCAATTAACAAGTATTCCCGGAGTAACAAAAGTAGAAGCCGTTAAAAATGGCTGGCTATTAGGTTCCGATATAGAGATTGATTTGCGGAAAGAGATGGCACAATTCGCCCAAAAGAAAGGTTGGTTAATTCTAAACTTAACCATTGAAAAAAAGACCCTAGAAGACGTGTTTAAAAATCTAACCAAATAAAAATGCCAGCAAATTTTATTGAAGAATTACGTTGGAGAGGAATGATTCATGATATCATGCCTGGTACCGAAAAAGCACTCAATGAGAAAATGTCGAGCGGCTATATTGGTTTTGATCCAACAGCTGACTCTCTCCATGTAGGTCATCTTGTACAAATTATGACGCTTGTTCATTTTCAGCTTGCTGGCCATAAACCATACGCTCTTGTGGGTGGTGCAACAGGAATGGTTGGGGATCCTTCAGGAAAATCAAAAGAAAGAAATTTATTAAATGCTGAAACACTCAACCATAATGTTGCGTGTGTGAAACAACAATTGGAAAAATTTTTACGATTTGGAAGCGATGCCAATGCGGCCGAAATGGTGAATAATTACGATTGGTTTAAAGATTTTTCGTTTCTCGATTTTATTCGTGATGTTGGGAAACATATATCCATCAATTACATGCTATCCAAAGATTCAGTGAAATCTCGACTGGAAACCGGTTTGTCGTTTACAGAATTTAGCTACCAGTTAGTACAGGGGTACGATTTTTACTATTTAAATGAGCATAAAAACTGCATCTTGCAATTAGGCGGGTCGGATCAGTGGGGGAATATTGTCACAGGGACGGAATTAATTCGACGGAAATCTGGCAAAGAGGCCTATGCTGTTACCACGCCACTCATTACGAAAGCAGACGGGACAAAATTTGGTAAAACGGAAGGAGGAAGTGTATGGCTTGATCCATTAAAAACCACGCCGTATCAATTTTATCAGTTTTGGCTCAATGCTAGTGATTTAGATGCCGTCAATTATATTCGGATTTTTACCCTGAAGTCGAAAAGTGAAATAGATGAGATTATTGTTTTACATGAGGAAGCCCCGCACTTAAGATTACTTCAGAAAGAATTAGCAGAAGACATTACTCTGAGAGTTCATGGTAAGGAGGATCTAGAAAATGCAATAATCGCATCAAATATATTATTTGGTAAATCTACCTCAGCTGATCTAATGGGATTAAATGAGCAAGATTTTTTAAGCATCTTTGAAGGGGTTCCACAAGTAACTATTCTAGCTAGCGACCTAAACAATGGCTTGACAATTATTGATGCTTTGTCGTCAAAATCGGGTTTTTTATCTTCAAATGGCGAAGCAAGAAGAGAATTAAAAGCAAATGCTATTTCTGTCAATAAAGAAAAGGTAAACGAAGAATTTGTTTTGACAAATAAAGATTTGATACAAGGCAAATTCATCCTTCTAGGAAAAGGGAAGAAAACGAATTACATTCTTAAATTAAGCAATTGATTTATAAAATCAACATTGCGTCACCGTACGAATAGAATCTGTATTTTTCTTTTATTGCTTCTTGATACGCTTTCATCATTAAATCATGCCCACAAAATGCTGAGATCATCATTAGTAAGGTAGAAAGTGGCGTATGAAAATTGGTGATAAGGCTATCTGCAATCGAAAATTCGTAGGGTGGAAAAATAAATTTATTTGTCCATCCATTAAATGGTTTCAAATCTCCTGTGGTGGAAACAGATGTTTCAATCGTACGCATAGAAGTAGTCCCAATTGCACAAACTCTTTTTTTGTTCTTTTTCGCTTCATTTACTATTCTTACCGCTTCTTCCGTAATGATCGCTTGTTCCGAATCCATTTTATGCTTTGTTAAATCCTCCACTTCCACGGATCTAAACGTACCTAAACCAACGTGAAGCGTAACTTCAGCGAAATTAATCCCTTTAAGCTCTAGCCTTTTTAATAATTCTCTAGAGAAATGAAGCCCTGCTGTTGGTGCGGCAACAGCTCCCTCTTCTTTGGAATATATAGTTTGATATCGTTCCTCATCAGATGCTTCTACAGCTCTTTTAATATATTTAGGTAATGGAGTTTCTCCAAGCTCTGTTATTTTAGCCTTGAATTCTTCGTAAGGTCCATCAAATAGAAAACGTAGAGTTCGTCCACGAGAGGTGGTGTTATCAATTACCTCAGCAACCAATGAATCATCATCTCCAAAATATAATTTATTCCCAATTCTAATTTTTCGTGCTGGATCTACAAGTACATCCCACAAAAGACTTTCACGATTTAATTCACGCAATAAAAAAACTTCAATTTTAGCACCTGTCTTTTCTTTATTTCCATACATTCTTGCTGGAAAAACTTTAGTGTTATTCATGATCATTACATCACCCTCGCTAAAATAATTCAAAACATCTTTAAATAATTTATGCTCAATCTTTCCTGTTTTTCTATGAATTACCATTAACCTAGCCTCATCGCGATTTTCCGATGGATATTCTGCTATTAATTCATCCGGTAATTCGAAGTTAAACTCCGATAATTTCATTTTACTCATACCAATTTTTTAAGGTCGTTTTTATTTGACGAATGCAAAGATACATTATCCAAACCCCATTTGTCAAGGAAATCACTATGTTTTATACATATCGCCTTTATTTCTTGCAATTAACTCTAGATAATTACTTATTAACTGAATGGAATTAATTAAAGATATTGACTAACAATTAAGGGATTTTTAATTTTTGCCCAGGCCGTATGATATCACTTTTCAGGTTGTTTTTGCGCTTTAATGCCGATACGCTCACATGGTATTTCTGAGCAATTTGAGACAACGTGTTTCCAGATTTTACTGTATACGTTTTTACTACAGGCTTTTTCTTGGAGGGGTTCCTTTCCTTTACTTGAACTACTTTTATGGTATCAATATTTAGATAAATTTTTCCCGCGATTTCTAATGATGAAATACTTGGATTTGCCTTGATTTTTAGTAAAGTATTTTCAAATGACTCAAAAATCTTTTGTCCTTTCAATTGATACCCCTTGGTATTTAGATGAATCCCATCTTTTTGAGCATAGCCTAACTCATTCCACGTTTTTATGGTCCCTAAGCCCCCTGCTAAATCGTACCAATTCCAAAACAAACAATTGTTTTCACGGGCTATTGAATCCATCAAGTCCCTAAAAACTGGGCCGGCTGTGATCATCTTTCCTTTATAGAACAAATCTTGGGTAGAGGTTAACACAACAAGTGCCTCTGGGCTTATTAATTTTATTTTGGTAATTGCTTTTTGTACCTGGCCCACCAAACTAGGATCAATTTTATTCGTATACAAAATATCATTCGTGCCAAAATCCAGAAAGACAATGTCTGGTTCAATAATCGGTAATTGCTGTTCTAATTTATCTAACACTAATATCGACCTAATCGCTGCGGCACCAACTCCCGTTGAATGGTATATCACCCCTTGATCTGCTGTTTTTTCGATGTTAAAACCATAAAATGTAAAGTGCTTTCCGGGAGAACACACTACATTAATACTAATTGTACTAAGTGATTCGGGGCAAGAAACCACCAGGCCATAATCAGTTTGTTTAATCTTGGAGCTATCTAAAAATAAATTGGTGGAATCCGCCCAAATGCTAAACTCCCCAACAGAAGTGTCTTTTTCATAAAATAAATATAATAGACTATTTTCTGTTTCTAACTTCGATTTAAATTTAAAATTAAGTGCCGCATTAGGCGATTTTGTATCCACAGACATCCCGCAAACACCCAATGGTATTTGTTTTCGTCCCTGAAAACTTTTGACATACTCCCATGTTCCAGCAAAAGTAGACTCATAGTTTACGGAGGAATATGTATTCGCTGCACCGTAATTAAAAATCAGCCCTCTGCCTCCATTTCCATATTTTTCCTGAAAACTTTTTCTTGCAATAGTGGTCGGAATCTCTGCTTGAATGTGGCTGCCACCATAATGCACAAAAACCAATTTTTCATAGGGGGTGTTATCAAAATGTGAGGTGAGTTTTTGAGCTACCTCATTAGAATAAAACTGAATGTAATTATAGCTAGAGTCCAGTTTTAATCCTGCAGGATAGGGCTGAGCAATTGCGTAGGTTACGAAGAAAAAGAACAGAAAAAATAATCGGTTATTTTTCAATTTAATTTGTTTTTAGAGTGTCCTTCACTGGTCTCGCAACTTTATTTGAGTCAGATTGAACGGTGGACTTGCGTTTAGGAACGCCATTGTTGGTAGCTAAACGGCGCATCATACCAATTGTTCCTTGACTTTGCGCGCCATACATTCCTAAAGCAAAGATTAAATCATTGATGTTGTTTTTCTCTATCAATTGTAAAAGATTGTGGTTTGAATAGCGGAAATCAAGTACGTAAACCTCTTCATAATGACTGATTAGATAAACAGCAAATGCATTTCCCATTGAGTTTTTTATTACCACGGCCTTTTTTCCATTTTTTACAGAAGTGGTAATTTTAATTAAAGGAGCATCCCCTCCTAAGAAAGTTAAATAGGTATTGCCGCCACTAGAGGCATGAGAAAAAACAGTTGCTTTGGTTGGACGGTCGAAGTTGTTCGCATTATAGCGAACAGCCGTGGTTGTAACATTAGGAACATAATAGACCAATGTGTCGGGGTTTGCCTTAACAGAAGGGTCACGAGTTAACTGATAAAGAGAACCTAGAAAATTATATTTTATCTTTTTTTCCATTTTGTCTCGATCAACAGGTGTAAAACCTGCACCTCGACAAAAAGCAACATAAGCATAATATGCTCCTGTTGCATTCCAATGATGATCCGTACTAAAAAACATTTTCTCATTGGCATGCTTATCTAATTCATTGAAGACATCGCAAAAAATCGCTCCATTCGTAAGAGAACTTTTTATGGCCAGTAAAGTCTCTTTGTTTTGGGTGTTGTACTTTCTATATTTTAAAGCGGGGATAAATGCCGAAGAAAGCGGCGCAACAGCAGACAATACCCTTGTTCTCCTTCTTAACTTATCAGCATACTCATTTAGCATAGCGCTGAAAAACCTAGACATTTTTGGATTTCCTCCTCCTACAGGATATACACTTCCATCAAGTATTAACAAACTACCTGAATATGCTTCATCAAAATCATCTTTGAAATTCATTTTTGCATGAGTTGTATCCTCCTCATTTGTTGTATTACCTCTTCTTTTCTTACCAATAAATATTTTTTCCTGATGAGTTAAATGAATGCCTTTATTAGAGTTGAATGTCTCCGCCATGGAAATGAATTTATTTCTAAAAGGGAAATGGTCATCCACAAATTCATCCAAGCTATCAGCCCATGTTCCATTTAAATAAGTATCAAAGGTAAAAGTTGGAAATACTGCAAGCTTCCTCTTCTCTCCCTCAGATAGCTTTTGCTTTGGAAGAAATAGAAAAAAGGACGACATACCTACCAATGCACTTAAAAACAAGACCGAGTTAATTTTATTTATCATTAAAAACGAGTATATAAAAAAGGATTATACGAAGAATTAACAAGTAACATCGTGGCTAAAAATAACATAGCTATATTAAACGCTGGTTTTAACATATGATAATAACGAGTTGCCTCCTTATTAACTTTGGTGTCCGAAGGATAAATCTCATCCCAGGGAATACACATTAACACCACCAAAATAAACCAAAAGATATGCTCAAACAAATCTGATTTAAAACCAATACTTACAGAATTGGTAGAGTAAAAAAGGTTGCCCACAAAGGATTTTAATTGGCCAAAATCGACAAAGTAAAAAATGGAACGGCTGAATATTATTAATATTAACGTGTAAGTATGTCTTAGAAAACGAGGAACCTTCTTGAGGAACTTTTCTAATAGTTTTTCAATAATCATAAAGGAACCGAAGTATAAACCCCATAGCGCAAAATTCCAACTAGCACCATGCCAAATCCCCGTCAAAAGCCAAACAATCATTATATTTCTTAACTGAAGTTTTCTATTTCCTCCCAACGGGATATAAACATAATCACGAAAGAACTTACCCAATGAAATATGCCACCTTCTATAAAAATCCCCTACAGATTGTGCCGCATAGGGATGCCTAAAGTTCTCATCAAAATCAAAACCGAACATTTTAGCTAAACCAATGGCCATATCCGAATAGCCACTAAAATCAAAATATAATTGAACAGAAAACATCGTTATACCAAACCAAGCCTCAATAGTTGAAAGATCATTGAACCCAGCATCTAAGTATTTTGTTACTAAAGCTCCCGCAACATTAGCGATTACAATTTTCTTGAAAAGCCCTATGCAAAATCTTGAAATACCGTTGCTAAATCCAGTCCAATCAATCGAACGACTATCAACTTGACTTCCAATTTGACTGTACCGAACAATAGGGCCAGCTACTAAATGCTGAAACAAACTGATAAACATTAAGAAATTTAAGGGGTTTCTTTGCGCTTTTAATTGACCACGATAAACATCAACAATGTATGAAATAACCATGAAAGTGTAAAAGGAGATCCCTACTGGTAATGAGTTTTGGGGCCTGTCAAAAGGCAATTGACCAATAGCGCTTAAATTATCATATAAAAAGCCGCCGTATTTATAAAATATCAGTAAGCTTAAATTAACCAAAATAGTTACTAACAATATGATTTTTGCTTTTCTATCTCCTCGCCAACGCTCTATTAATAGAGCCATGTAATAATCAAAAATGGCGGTGAAAATCATTAAGTAAATCCACATTGGCTCTTCCCACGCATAAAAAGCCAACGAGAACGCGGTTAAGCTAATATTTCTGAATAATTTGTTCGGAGAGAGGTAATGAAAAAATAACGCTAAGGGTAAGAATAGATAAATGAATGTTAAACTTGAAAATACCATAGCACTATATTATAGCTGTTTTTTAAGGAGAACGAATTTACAAACTATATTTGTATTTTAAAAACGCGATTAGACATCCGAAAACACTTAGCGCCCCGCCCAATGAATAAATTAGCTTCAGAAAGTTCTCCCTATTTACTTCAACATGCGAACAATCCCGTAAATTGGATCGCCTGGTCTGACGATGTATTTAGCATTGCGAAAAAAGAAAATAAATTAATCTTGATTAGTATAGGTTATTCTACTTGTCATTGGTGTCATGTAATGGAGCACGAATGTTTTGAAGATGAAACGGTCGCTGCTTATATGAATGAACACTTTATCAATATTAAAGTAGATCGTGAAGAAAGACCCGATATTGATCAAGTGTACATGAGTGCCTTACAATTAATGACTCAAAAAGGTGGTTGGCCGCTTAATTGTTTTTGCTTATCAGATGGAAGACCATTATACGGGGGCACTTATTTCCCAAAAGATAGCTGGATGGAAGTGATGGCCGCTTTGATTAAAACACAAAAGACTGATTTTCCTAGAATGTTAGATTTTGCTTCGCAACTGCAAGAAGGAATACACAATAGCGAGTTAATCACAGAGCCAGTTTTTCTTAAACAATTATCTGAAGAGAAATTGGATAATACCATTCGATCTTGGGAGAAAATTTTCGATAATTACGAGGGGGGTAAATTAAGAGCCCCCAAATTTCCATTGCCTAACAATTATCTTTTCCTGCTCAATTACAGTCACCTTTTCAATACGACAAAGTAAGAACGCATGTCAAACTGACTCTTAACAAGATGGCACAAGGCGGGATTTTTGATCAAATTGGCGGAGGATTTTCGCGTTATTCCGTCGATGTTTTGTGGAAAGTCCCGCATTTTGAAAAAATGCTATACGACAACGCACAATTAATTGAACTTTACGCCACAGCATTTAACCTATATGGGGAAGATTCATACAAGAAAGTCGTAGAACAAACTTTTGAGTGGTTAATACGGGAAATGCGATCAGAAAATGGTGGTTTTTACAGTGCCCTTGATGCAGATAGTGAAGGTGAAGAAGGACGTTTCTATTGTTGGAATATATCTGAACTAAAAAGTGTGCTTAAATCCGATTTCAATTGGGTGAAAAATTATTACTCCATAAATCCAGATGGCTTTTGGGAAGATGATAAATATATACTTCTAAAGCGCAAAAACGACCAAGATTTTGCGATGGAAATGGATTGGACGATGACCGAATTGTCGTCTAAAACCGCAGAAATCAATAAAAAACTACTGTTTATTCGCCAAAAAAGGATTGCTCCAGGACTGGATAACAAATGCCTAACTTCATGGAATGGTTTGCTTGTTTCGGCTTTGTGTCAAGCATATAATTCGTTTTCTAATAATGCGTATTTAGCGGCTGCTTTGCAAACGGGAGAATGGTTACTCACCTCTCAAATGGACAAAAAAGATCGGCTATTTCATAACTATACCCAAGGCAAAGCAAACATTCCTGGGTTTCTGGAAGATTATGCCTGTTGTATTGATGCCTTTATCAAACTTTATCAAACGACTAAAGATAGTAAGTGGCTACTTTCAGCAGAAAGACTTACAAAAACGGTTGAAAACGAATTTATGCATCCAGAAAGTAAAATGTGCTATTTTACCAGTTCAGACAATCAACTAATTGCAAGAAAAATGGAGTTGCATGATAATGTTATGCCCTCTAGCAACTCGGTAATGGCGAAAAACTTTTGGATGATGGGGCACTATTTTCAACATGATAATTGGGTGAATTATTCCCGTCAAATGCTAGCCAATGCGACTGAAGAAATGGAAAGTTATGGGCCAGGACATTCGAATTGGGCATTATTATATTTGATGGAATTAAAAGGTCCGATAGAAATCACTAATCTTGATGCCTTGACCTTTAATTTAAATCATCACGCTATATATCCAAGAGAACGGGTGATTCTAAATTATCATAAAGAAATACCTGTCGGAAGTAATCACAATGAAAATGGTATATTTATTTGTGCGAACGGAACTTGCTTTCCTCCTATTACTGTGGAAGAAAATTATTTAGCGCTAATTAACAGCTTATAATTAGCCTTTTCTCGCCAATGCCTTAAGTGATGCGTTGATAATATCTTCAGTATCAATCCCATATTTAGTCATAAGCTCCATAGGAGCGCCACTCTCACCAAAAGTATCATTCACGCCAACAAACTCTTGAGGAACGGGCATTTTACGAGCTAATACTTGCGATACAGCTTCTCCCAATCCTCCATTGATCATATGTTCTTCCGCTGTTACCACGCATTTAGTTTTCGCAACAGAAAGTAAAATTGCCGCTTCATCCAAAGGCTTAATGGTGTGCATATTTATTAATTCTACTGAAATACCACGTTCTTCTAAAACTTTAATTGCCTCAATTGATTTCCAAACTAAATGTCCACAAGCAATAATCGTAATGTCGGTTCCTTCTTTTATGATGTCTGCTTTTCCAATAACAAAAAGTGCATCAGGTTTAATAAAAATTGGCATCACCGGTCTTCCAAATCTTAAATAAACAGGCCCTTGATGATCCGCTATCGCAATTGTTGCTTGTTTTGTTTGATTAAAATCAGCCGGAACTATCACTGTCATATTGGGTAACATTCGCATCATGCCAATATCTTCTAAAGTTTGATGGGTTGCCCCATCTTCTCCTAGCGTTAATCCTGCATGCGAAGCACAAATCTTCACATTCTTTTGCGAATAAGCAATTGATTGACGGATTTGGTCATAAACTCTGCCGGTTGAAAAATTTGCAAAGGTGCCAGTAAAAGGAATTTTACCACCAATAGTCATCCCAGCAGCAATACACATCATGTTTGCTTCAGCAATGCCAATTTGAAAAAACCGTTCTGGATTTTCTTTCAAGAAAGCGTCCATTTTTAGCGACCCTGTTAAATCAGCGCAAAGTGCTACCACATTCGGGTTTGTTCTTCCTAATTCAGCCAAGCCCTCACCAAAACCAGAGCGAGTGTCTTTATTTCCAAGTATTTCTATTTCCATGTGTTAAAGATTTAAAAGTGTGTTTTTAATTGATTCTATTTTAAATTTTTTCTCTTGCGTATATCCGGTTGACTTTTGATCTTTTTGTCTATATATCAATTTGTAATTTCCTGGTTGAAGGACATATTTAGAAGATAATAATTTTTCATCCAAATTAAATACCCATTCATATAATCCATTCCCTTTATCAATAAAAACTTGCCCAACAACAAATTTTACACTTTTCAATTCTAAGGTGCCTGCTGCCTTTATGGCTAATAAAGTGGTTTTGCTTTGAGAAATTTCAACCCTTTCGTAAATGCGAGGTAAAGTCAAAATCTCAAGGTCATAAAACCCTATTAGGTATTTGTCTTGAGTATTAATCGACTGAACATTGATGGTTTCATAGGCACCCTTTTGCATTACACGAATTGAAACCGGCGTTGTCCCTGTACATTTTAAAAATCCTTGTGGAGCGTCCACTTGAATAATATTATGTGAGTTTCTCACCAATGAAATTCCTTTCTTTTCGATTTTCGGAAGCGTATTCACAATCAAATCGTATTTAAAAGCTGGGTCAATTACAAGCGTATCTGGATTATTATACCGATTTATGGTATGCGTAAAACTGTACTTTAAGTTTTGAGTTCCAGCTTCATAAAGAAAAAGAGTGACATTGGTTTCAGTTGGCTTTTTGAGGATGTCATTTAAATTAATTTGAACGGTCGTTTTTATTAATATTTTCTCAATAATTGTTGTTAGCACGCTACTAAAAGACCCCTTGTCTTCAGCATCAGAGTAAGAACCAATGCAAGCAAAATTTTCCAAATAAGATAAGTCCATCCCCAAGCCGATGACGAACGGTGTTACTTTCACTCCTTTTTCACGTAATTTTTTCGCAATAACACAAGGATTATTATCACAAGATTCCAATCCATCGGTAATCAGAATGATTACATTTCGAGAAGTAGTGTCTGGAAAGTCGCCTGCTGCAGCCTCTAACGATCGCGCAATTGGAGTAGCGCCTTTAGCAATTAAACCACGGATCTTGTTTTTTATTAGGTCTATGTTTCCATTAGAAAATGGAACTTCTAATTTAGTATCATTACAATCTTGTGTGTTATTTGTAATCGGTGTTTGATGGCCATAAATACGAAGGGCTATTTCGATATTTGGAACACCCTTGAATTTTTCCATCGCTTGTAACAAAACTTCCTTTGCACCCTCTAAACGCGTTTGCTTATCCCACGCAGAGTTCATGCTATTAGAGGCATCCAAAATAAAAAGTATACGCGTTATTTTTTCCTGTTGAGAGAAACACAACATCGGAAATAAAAAGACGAGTATAAGAATCCGCATATTAATAATCCCCTATAGTTTCACTTAATTGATTTAAAGCGCTTTCTAATTGTTGGTCATTTGGTGCAGAACCGTGCCACTTGTGTGTCCCCATCATAAAATCGACACCCTGACCCATTTCAGTTTTCATAATTATAACGATTGGTTTCCCCTTTCCCGTTAAAAAAATAGCTGTATCCATAACGCTGCGGATAGCATCAAAATTGTGACCATCCATTTCGAGTACTTCCCATCCAAAGGCTTCCCATTTAGCAGAAAGATTTCCAAGAGGGAGTACTTGATCTAAATCACCATCAATTTGTCTTCCATTGTAATCTATCGTTGCAATTAAATTATCCACTTTATTGGCGGCAGCATACATCGCTGCTTCCCAAATTTGACCTTCTTGTAATTCACCATCACCATGCAACGTGAAAACTAAATGATTATCGTGATTTAGTTTTTTAGTGAGCGCTGCACCAATTCCGACAGAAAGTCCCTGGCCTAAAGAACCAGATGCCATTCTAATACCCGGTAGTTTTTTATCAGTAGATGGGTGCCCTTGTAAACGGGAGGCTATTTTTCTAAAAGTAGCTAATTCAGCTACTGGGAAATATCCGGATCTTGCTAAAACACTATACCAAACAGGGGAGATGTGGCCATTCGACAAAAAGAACAAATCCTCATTTTTTCCATCCATATTGAAATTGTTTGAATCAAATCTGAGTTTCTCAAAATATAAAAATGTTAAAAAATCTGCGCAACCTAATGACCCTCCTGGATGTCCAGAACTTACAGCATGTACCATTCTTAAAATATCTCTTCTTACTTGTGAAGCAATTTCGGTTAATTTAATGTTCTCCATTTTATATAGTTTATAATCGAAAAGCAAAACTAAGTTTAAATCTTTTTGCTAACACATTAAAAAACGAACAATAAATGCAACTTTTCAACCAAAAAAAAGTCTTAAGGTGTGTTAAACAACTTTTGAGTAACTATTTGTTACATCGTAACACATAGGTTTAACATTAAAAAAAAGATTAAATTTGCTTTATTTTTAAATAAAAAACATGCGGAAAATTATATCCATCTCCTTATTCTTTGCTCTTTTTTGTACAAACATTGTTTTGGCTCAAAAACAAACTTCTCAAGAAAAAGAACTTTTAAAAGTTTATGATAAAAGTGAATTAAACAACTTTAAAAAAGATAGCGACCAATTTGCTGTCCTTTGTTATGCTATTGACCATGCAATTTACATGATCGATGCACCTAGAGACAAGGATGTGAGTGCTTTTCCAGAAATTACAATTAAAATGGACCAAGCTCCAATGTTTACGGATTTAAATATTAAAATAAGTGACCGCTCTCAATATTTCCGGGTGGCAGGGCAAAACAAGTTATTAATTGTGAAATCAATGTATGTTTTACAATTGGAAATGAATAAAACAAGCAAACAATGAAAAAACTAAAAGCACTGGTTATCTTTATTTCTTTGGCTCAACTTAGTTTCGGTCAATTAACATTAACGGGACCAGATTATCCGCAAGCAAGCCCCTTAAATTGTGCAGGAATTATTCCACCAGCGGGTGGAACCAACTTTTCTGATGGACCAGCTAATTATTTACCAAATATGGATGAAGTGGTTGTTTTTTGTCCGGATTTAGCACAAGGGTCCAAAGTTTCAATTGCGTTCGCAACAAATATTGGATTTACATTTAACATCCACCCAACAGATACCTTGTATGTTTATGATGGCCCTTCCATTGCTTCTCCATTATTAGGGGCATACAACTCTGGGACTCATCCAAATGGATTTTTTGTACAAGCATCTTTTCAAAATAATCCTACCGGTTGCTTAACCTTAAGGTTTCGCTCTAACGGATCGAACGAAGGGACAGGATGGGATGCAAATGTTGCCTGTGGAAATCCTCAACAACCATTTTTTCCTCACATTCAGGCTTATATTAATGGAGTGGGCGCAAATGCTTTAAACCCGATAGATACTGGTTATGTTGATATTTGTTTTGGAGATTCTATTTTATTTGTGTCTACTGCAAATTTTCCATATGCGTCAGAAATCACCAATACAGGGTACTCACAAAATGCAAATAATTGCGCCTATCAATGGACAATAGGAGGAATTGGTCAATTTAATAATGATTCGCTTTGGTTTACACCTCCTCAACGCTCTGGTTATTTTGTTGACTTACGAATTACCGATATTTTTCCGCTCATAGAACGAATTACCTGTAAGGTACGCGTTTCACAACTACCTAGCTTTGCTGGTACGGGCCCCTATCAGGATACTGTTTGCCTTGGAGAAAACACCTTGCTAGTTGGAGGGGTAACTCAACAAGATACAGTGGGTATCGACATCCCAGTTGGTGAATTCCAAATTGGTGGAATCTTCGCTGGGTTAACTTTTTTACCTGACGGATCAGGTGCCCAATACCAAACTAACATTGCAATTTCGGGCTTTGATGACTCAACATTAATCTCAAGTTCAGCTGATTTTGACCAGTTATGTGTTGATATTGAACATTCATATATTGGTGATTTAGAGATTTCATTAACTTGTCCTAACGGAACTGTTGTTTCTTTAATGAATGCTTATAATCAGTTTGGAGAAATGATCCCTGGTGGATGTGGAAATGGAATTGGAACCTTTTTAGGCAACGACACAAATCTCGATGGTGGGGCTCCTGGATCGCCTGTTTGGACGTATTGTTTTTCACCAACAATGGCAACATTTGGATCTATTTGTACGGAAAATGCGGCGGGTAATTGGATAAATAATTCATATGGATTTCCATCGATGAACCCGAATGGCGTTTATTTACCTGATGGGAATTTTAATGATTTTATTGGTTGCCCGGTTAATGGAAACTGGACAATTACCGTACAAGATAACCAAGGAATAGATGATGGCTATATTTTTCAGTGGGGCCTTTACTTTAATGCATCACTTTATCCAGAATCAGAAGGTTATCAAAACACCGTTGTTACTGATTTCTGGTCAAACAATCCTTCCATAATTTCCGGACAATTAGACACCGCGATTATCATCCAACCTATGGTTGCAGGTACGTCTTACTACACATATAATGTAACTGATGATTTTGGTTGTAACTATGATACAACTGTAACCTTAGAAGTTTTGCCATTGCCGAATATTTTTGATGATACATTAGCGTGTAATCTTTTTATGCAAGTTCAAAACACATTCTCATTTAACGGAGGAACATGGGCTAGTTTGGATACAGCTGTTCATTTTTCTAACAATTCAGCATTAAACCCCATAATTAATACAACAAGTCCTGGTATTTATACAGTAACCTATACCGATTTGGCCTGTAATCATACAGACACGGCAGTAATTGAATTCCCACCTTATGTGTATACACAAGTGTTAGATTCCGCTATTTGTTTTGGTGCAGAAATTATTATTAATGCGGCAACAATCAACTCTGGAAATATACAACCCGGTTATTCTCCTTCAACTACATTAAATTGGAGTACTGGATCGTCTGGATCGTCAATAACGGTAAATTCACCCGGGGACTACGTTGTAACGATGGCAAATATCTGCCATTCAGCCACCGATACTGCAACGGTAACAATAAAACCTTGTGATATTGAAGTACCTAATATTATTGTTTTGTCTTCCGTAAATGGCAACGAACACTTTACAATAGATTATAATGGAATTGCTGAATTTGAATGTGTTATCTTAAATAGATGGGGAAATATCATTTATACATATACAGATCCTGCAGGATGGTGGGATGGTAAGACCCAAGATGGAACATTAGTAGAAGAAGGAACTTATTTCTATAAAATTAATGCAACTTTTGATGGCGGTATTGAAATACAGAAACATGGTTTTGTATATGTAAAGTACTAATTTACTTTAGCTACCCTATTAATTTCTGTTCTTAATGGGTCAGGCCCATTCTTCTAAAAACATATTTAGTATTCCTACACGAATTAAACAATCGTCTAATTTCTCTGTTTAGTCAATTGTTGATGTGTTTTTGTAATTTTGTAAAAAAAAGAAATGAAAATTGTTGGGGTAAATGGATTTGGTAGAATTGGTCGGTGTTTTACGCGACTTGCGCTTATGGATCCAACAATTGATGTTGCGCTAGTAAATGATTTGGCAGATATTACCACCTTGGCACATCTACTTAAATACGATAGTGTCCGAGGAGGACTCAATTTAAGTTTTACTATTGAAGGCAACTCTCTTTTATTTTCAAATGGCAAGAAAATTACCTTTGTCAATGAAAAAAATCCAGAGGATATTGATTGGTCCTCACATAACGTAAATTATGTGCTAGAATCTACTGGTCTTTTCTTATCAAAAGAAGCCGCAAGTAAACATTTGAAGCCAGGGGTGAAAAAAGTAATTCTTTCCGCTCCCCCTTCCGATAATGAAATAAAGAGCATTGTTCTCGGTGTGAATGAAGACCAACTTAGCACAGAGGACTTATTAGTTTCAAACGCCTCTTGTACCACGAACAACGTAGCGCCAATGATCAAAGTGCTTAAGGAATTATTTCCAATTGACGTTGCGTATATTTCAACTATTCATAGCTATACATCTGACCAACGCTTACACGACTCACCTCACAAAGATTTGAGACGTGCGCGAGCTGCTGCCATGTCAATCATTCCTACATCCACTGGAGCGGCAAAAGCTATCACACAAATATTTCCAGAACTCAAAGGCAAAATAACTGGAGGCAGTGTCCGAGTTCCTGTATCCGATGGCTCAATGACAGAACTAACACTGATTACTTCTAAAAAAATTACTGTTGAAGAAATTAATTTGGCCATGAAAAACGCTTGTGAAGGTGAATTAATAGGCATTATGACTTACACTGAAGACCCGATTGTATCAGTCGATGTACTTGGGAATCCTGCTAGTTGTGTGTTTGATAGCGGCCTTACAGTAGTATTTAATAATATGGTGAAGGTGGTTGGTTGGTATGATAATGAAATGGGATACTCCAGCCGTTTAATCGACTTAATTAAGATTCTTTAATTTTCAAGCGCTTTAATTCCAGGTAATTCCTTTCCTTCAAAATATTCAAGCAAAGCGCCACCGCCAGTACTGATGTAGCTTACTTGCTCTTCATAACCAAATTTTTGAACGGCTGCCGCACTATCACCTCCTCCAATTAAACTAAAAGCACCATTTTTTGTGGCTAAAACTACCGCTTCAGCAACTGATTTTGTTCCTTCAGAAAAAGGCAATAACTCAAAAACTCCCATCGGCCCATTCCATAAAATGGTCTTGCTATTTAAAAGTACATTTTGAAATTCAAGCCTTGCCTTTTCACCAATATCTAATCCCATCCATGCATCAGGTATTTGATCACTTTGACAATTCTTCGTTTGTGCATTCGCGGAAAATTCATCTGCTATGATTGAATCCACCGGCAAATAGATTTGCACACCTGTTTTTTTTGCTTTTTCCATGATGGCAAGACATGAATCGATTCGTTCGTTTTCACAAATTGAGTTACCAATTTCACCTCCCAACGCCTTGTAAAAAGTATAAGCCATACCCCCACCAATAATAATATTATCAACGATGGAAAGTAGATTTTCAACTATCAATATTTTATCTGACACCTTTGCCCCACCAATAATCGCCGTAATTGGTCTCTGTCCATTTCTCATTACTTTTTGGGCCGTTTCAATTTCTCCTCGCATCAAGAAGCCCATCATTTTGGCTGTTGGAAAGAAAGATGCAATTTGAGTTGTACTTGCATGAGCACGATGTGCTGTACCAAAAGCATCGTTAACGAAACAATCACCCAAGCGAGAAAGTTTTTCAGCAAAGGCTAAATCACCATCCGTTTCTTCTTTATAAAAACGCACATTTTCTAACAATAAAACTTCGCCTGGCTGCAGCGATTTAGAGAGGAGTACTGCCTCTTCGCCGATGCAATCATTAGCGAAATAAACCTTGCAACCAACTAAATTGGTAAGGCATGGGATTATTTTTTTCAATGAAAAAGATGCATCAGGACCATTTTTGGGGCGACCAAAATGCGACAATAAAATGACTGCGCCTCCGCCCTTTAATACATGTTGTATGGTCGGAAGTGCCGCACGAATTCGCTTATCGTCCGACACTAGTCCACTTGTTTTATCAAGTGGAACATTGAAGTCGACGCGTATAAGCGCTTTCTTTTGAAAAAAATTAAAATCGTTAATCGTCGTCATACCCAAATAATAGTCTTGCAAAATTAATTAAAAATAAATCCTCCAATAATAAAATGGGGCATTCAATAATTTTAATAATTTAATTTGTGATATTTGTTGTATAAAACTCCTTATGAAAAATTATTTCTTCTTGCTTTTCCTTGTTTTGAGCCTTGTGGCTTGCAAAACAAATTCTTCTGAAATCCCTGCAATTGTTGTTGAAGAAACGTTCGATGAATTCTCTGAAGAAAATTATGATGGCCCTGTAATTGACGAGAGCATGTTTTCAGAGGATGATTTTTCAGAAGAACCAACCTCGGTCCGTGCCATTTATAATCCATCTCGAACCCTATTAACTGATCTCGTTCACACCAAATTAGAAGTTCGATTTAATTGGGCACAATCTCGCATGAATGGAAAAGCTACCATTAGTGCAAAACAGCACTTCTATCCATCCGACAGTTTAATTTTAGATGCCAAAGGAATGGATATAATAAAAGTAGAATTAAATGGCAAGCCCTTGGTTTATTCGTACAGAGATAGTTTAAAACTAGCCATTAATTTAGGGAAAACTTACAAAAAAGACGAAGTGTTTACCGTTGTAATCGACTACGTGTCTAAGCCGGATGAGCGCAGGACAAAAGGAAGCGCTGCTATCACTTCCGATAAAGGCCTTTATTTTATCAACCCGAAAGGGACAGACAAAGATAAAATGCCACAAATTTGGACACAAGGAGAAACAGAAGCTAATTCAGTTTGGTTTCCAACAATTGATGCCCCAAATGCGAAAACAACAGAGGAAATATTAATTACCGTTGATAGTAAATATAATACCTTGTCCAATGGAAAATTAATGGAAAGTAAGCAAAATGTTGACGGAACACGAACAGACCATTGGAAACAAGATCAAGCACATGCACCCTACTTATTTATGATGGCTGTTGGGGAATTTGTGACAATAAAAGATTTTTATACCCGTCAAAATGGGACAAAAATGGAAGTTAATTACTTAGTGGAACCTGCCTATGAAAAAGATGCCAAGGCCATTTTCGGAGAAACACCCGCTATGATAAAGTATTTTTCTGAACGCCTAGGGATAGAATACCCTTGGGATAAATATTCGCAAATTGTTGTTAGAGACTATGTTTCCGGTGCCATGGAGAATACTGGAGCCGTGATTTTTGGAGATTACGTTTATAAAACAGGACGCGAATTGTTAGATGGTAATGATCAATCAACCATAGCACACGAATTGTTTCACCATTGGTTTGGTGATTTAGTTACATGTGAGTCATGGGCAAATTTACCACTGAATGAATCATTCGCTAATTATTCCCAATACCTCTGGGATGAATACCGATATGGCATAGATGAAGCAGATTATAATGCAGAGGATGAAGCAAAAGGGTATTTTGAATCTTCCATGTATCAAGGATATCATAATTTAATTTGGTATGGACATGGTGACAAAGAGGAGATGTTTGATGGACATTCTTATAATAAAGGTGGACGCATATTACACATGCTTCGATCCTATTTAGGAGATGATGCTTTTTTCAAAGGATTGAATAATTATTTAACGACAAATAAATATAAGGCGGCTGAAGTTCATAATTTACGTATGGCTTTTGAAGAAGTTAGTGGCGAAGACTTAAATTGGTTTTTTAATCAATGGTTTTTATCAAAAGGGCACCTAATCATTCATACTTCTCAAGTAATTAATACGGCAGACAATACAGTAACATTACATATCAAACAAAGACAAAAAATAACAGATTTTCCCGTTTTTAAAATTCCTGTAAATGTGGCAATATGGGATAATAAAGGGAAAAGAACTGAAAAAATAATTATTGATAGTTTAGAACAAACTTTTCGTTTTTCATTCAGTGGAGAACTAAAAAATATCTTGTTTGATGAAGATCAAATGCTGCTAGGAAAAGTTTATGAAGATAAACCGATCAATCAATTTGTTCACCAATACTATAATTCGTCAAGATATAAGGCGAGATTAACTGCTCTAAACCGTTCCGCGAAGCGAAAATCTGCCGCTACGGACAAATTGATTTTAGATGCTATCAACGACAAACACTGGGACATTAGGTTAAAAGCGATCGGAATATATACAGCGGCGAATAAAACACTTTCCGCTGAGGCGCAAGGAATGATTAGAAACATAGCGCTCAACGATACCAAATCAAGCGTTCGGGTAGTCGCTACAAAATATCTTTCCGCCTCCAATAACGATACATTAATCAATTTATGTCAAACAATAATTGCAAAGGACCAATCTTACAATGTAATTTCAACGGCACTTGAGAAACTTGTTAAACTGGATTCATCAGAAGCGTTGTTAACAGCTAGGAACTTAATCAAATTGAACAATCCTAAATTAAATGTTAAATCAGCGGAGGTACTTGGGGCATATGGAACAGTAGAAGACTACCCCTTTTTAGAAAAATTGAATTTGATTGATAAACCAAAAGGGGAGGATGAATTATCAGCAATGATTTCCTATACACTATTCATTGTGCGCCAAGACATTAATATACAGGAAAAATCACTGGCAGTATTTAGTTATTTGGATGAATTTGGGAACCGATTTACTAAGATGTGGTTGTCACGCGCTATCGAATATACTATTGAGCAATACACAACAAAATCAGGTATATTAGAAAATGAAATTGCGGAAGATCAAGCGGCGAAATTATACGCCGTAGCTAATGAGAAAAAAGCGCTTAGACAAAAGTATGAAGACCTAATTACAAACTTAAGCCCCTTGCTTGAGGTAATTGTAGATGAGGGATATTAATACGAAAGAAGCAAAAACCAAGCAGCTGAAAAAAATAATTAACTTTTTTTAATAAAATAATCTTAAAACGTTCCTTAAATAAAAATAATGGTTATTTTTGGTTAATTAAACATCATTCAACTGATTAATATTTAAGCAAATGTTAGAAATAGGAGATCAACTACCAAAAATAAGTGGCAAAGACCAATTTGGAAAAGAAATACCATTGATAGAAGTCAAAGGAAAAAAAACAGTAATCTATTTTTATCCCAAAGACGATACACCAGGCTGTACAGCTCAAGCATGTAATATTCGAGATAATTATAATTTACTTATCGAAAATAATATACAGATAATTGGCGTTAGTGCTGATTCTGAAGGGTCGCACCTCAAGTTTACACAAAAATATGATTTGCCATTTCCGCTAATTGCAGACACAAGTAAAGAAATTATTGAAGCCTTTGGCGTGTGGGGAGAAAAGAAATTTATGGGTAAAACGTATGATGGTATTCATAGAACGACTTTTTTAGCAAATGAAAATGGGGAAATTATTTCAGTAATAAAAAAACCAATAACAAAAGATCATTCAAGTGAAATTCTAAAATTATTTAATAATTAAATTGATCGTAAATAGTTTACGACTAACTAGTATTACCTTTGAATCAATAAAAACGCGAAAGCACTTAAAACTAAAAAAATGGCAAAAAAAGAAGCAAACGAAGAAAAGTTAAAAGCTCTTCAATTAACAATGGAAAAATTAGATAAAACATACGGAAAAGGATCGGTAATGAAGCTCGGCGATAACCCAGTAGAAAAAGTAGATGCAATTCCAACAGGATCATTAACGCTAGATCTTGCGTTGGGAATTAATGGCTACCCGAAGGGACGAGTAGTAGAAATATACGGGCCTGAATCATCCGGCAAAACAACCCTTGCCATACACGCAATTGCAGAAGTGCAAAAACAGGGTGGTATAGCTGCATTTATTGATGCAGAACATGCCTTTGACCAATTCTATGCAAAAAATTTGGGCGTAGACACCGCTAACTTATTAATTTCACAGCCCGATAATGGTGAGCAAGCCTTAGAAATTGCGGACAACCTAATCAGATCAGGCGCTATCGATCTAATCGTTATTGACTCTGTTGCCGCGTTGACACCAAAAGCAGAAATAGAAGGTGAAATGGGTGATTCACAAATGGGGTTACAAGCAAGATTAATGTCGAAAGCACTACGAAAATTAACTGGGTCAATTAATAAAGCGGGAACATGCTGTATCTTTATTAATCAATTAAGAGATAAAATAGGCGTAATGTTTGGAAATCCAGAAACAACTACTGGCGGAAATGCATTGAAATTTTATTCTTCCATACGTTTAGATATTAGAAGATCAACACAATTAAAAGATGGCGAAGAAATTGTCGGAAACCGTGTTAAAGTAAAGGTGGTGAAAAACAAAATGGCGCCACCATTTAGAAAAGCTGAATTTGATATCATGTACGGATCAGGCATATCTAAAATTGGAGAAATCATTGACATTGGAGTGGAACTTAATATTTTAAAGAAAAGTGGTTCTTGGTTTTCATATGGAGAAACAAGACTCGGTCAAGGAAGAGACTCCATAAAAACAATTTTACTTGATAATCCAGAATTGGCAGAAGAGTTAGAATTGAAAATTAAAGCACAATTAGAAAAACCAACGGCACAAGCTATTATTTTACAAGAATAATTTTAACATTTTTAAAAAAAAAGGACGGTGAAAGCCGTCTTTTTTTTTAATTATTTTTCATACTTAAAAATTTTATCTAAATTTGGGTAAAACTATAACTCATGAAAAAACTACTTTTATTTATCCCATTAAGTTTACTTCTTCTGACTTTTAATTCTTGTAAAAAGAAAGGATGTACAGATCCAACAGCTTCAAACCACAACAGCATTGCTAAAAAAGATGACGGATCTTGTTTATACAAGCCATTTATTACCCTAAACGGACAAGCAACGGTTACGGTTAATGTAGGAGCTGCCTATACAGATGCAGGAGCGACAGCTACAAACAAAGACGGATCTTCTGTAGTTGTAACAACAGATCAAACACTAGTTGACCTTACACAAACTGGCACTTATGTAGTAACCTACACGGCAACAAACACAAATGGTACAACAACTGCTACTAGAACAGTTAACGTAGTTATTGGAAATGACAATTGGACCGATCCAAGTTTAACATGGGTAACTTCATCTACTTGTAGTGGAACTCAATTCCCACTTTCTGCTTCACCGGCAATAACAGCTGGCGGTGGCGCCAACCAAGTAGTTATAGACAACATGTTTAATTTAGTAGGTGGAACAGCGACAGGAGCGGTTAATGGAGCGAGTATTACTATACCTCAACAAACCATTAATATTACAATCGGTGATGTATTCTTTTCTGGAAATGGTACTATGAATAACGCTGGAACTCAATTTCAAATTACTTACAACTATGATAATCAAGCCCCTTTCATAGGTGGCACAGGAACTTGTATTGCAATATACGACAAACAATAAGAAGCAATACGTGTTATCAGAAGGCTAGCAGCAATGCTGGCCTTTTTTTTTATAATAAAACAGCAACGACTAAAAATCTATGGGAAAATTTCAGGATGCAATAGCTTCCAATCAGCCAACATTAGTTGATTTCTACGCGACTTGGTGCGGGCCGTGTCAAACGATGCACCCGATTTTAGATGAAATAAAAAGTAAAGAGAAAGACAAAATACGAATTCTAAAAATAGACGTCGATAAGAACCCGGCAATTGCTGAAAAATTTAAAATAAAAGGGGTTCCAACTTTTATCTTATTTAAATCCGGAGAAGTTGTGTGGCGAAAAAGTGGACTTATTCCATTTCAAGAACTAAGTGCTTTATTAAAAAACTCCTATTGAGCCAACACTCCCCTTTTACCAAACTGATTAATTAACTTAAAATTAGACGGTATAATAGATTCCGGAGGAAACAAAAATTGCTTGTCATAAAGGACATCGTTTACCCAAAAACTCAACCAATATTCATTGTAAAGACCAAAAACTTCTGGCATTATAACTTCAATTTTAGCTACTTCATTTGGAAGGAGTACCTCTAAACTATGTCGTAAAGTTGCGGTCAAAATCTTTTTCCCGGTCATAGGGTCTTCGCCAAAACCAGCACTCGTAATAATTACACCCTCAATTATGTCTTCTCCATGGTTCCATAGATAAACATTGTATTCGTTTGTGAGTTCATCTTCCAAAATCACAACCACATCGACCCGATCGACTTTTGGTAATATTATATCCTTTTTCATTAAATGTGATTTTTTACGTTCATAATTCGATTTGCCATGTTTAAATAAAAGAATAAGTCATTCGCATGCCCAATTTTATTATAAAAAGCATTGTTAATCTTGCCACGCTTGCTATTAAACATATCAATTAGCTGAATGTCGCTATCACGATGATTTCCAATGCGCACAATTACTAACTTTCTTGCGGGTATTGCAATAATAAATTGACCCTTTAAGCCAATGCAATAATACACCAATTCGGGGCCATTATGATAGACCCAAAAATGCAGGCCATAACGTTGGTTTATAATACCATCTTCTGTAACAAGATCTTGACACTGAACAACCTGATTCATATACGATTCACTGACAATACGTTTTCCCATAAACACCCCCTTATTTGCTAAGAGCGACCCAATTTTTGCAAAATCATGCGCCGTTGCATAAAAACAGCAGAACGCTTTTTCGGAGCCATTCTTTTTATCTAAACTCCAGTAAGCAGAATTTTCGGCCCCTAATGGTATCCAAAGTTTTGACTCAGCATAAGTCGATAAAGATACAGACGTTGCTTTCGCTAGAACATAAGCCAGTAACTGAGAATTACCACTTTGATACTTAAAATTATACCCCGGAGTATTTATTATTCGTTGACGCATAATCAAATCATCTAAATTATGCGAGTAATAAGCCTCAGCATCCTCTGATAAGGGGTCAGAACCACTTTCGTCCCAATCAAAACCAGAAGACATAGTCAACAAATGACGAACTGTAATCTTATTTCGACCATGGTCTTTAAATGCGGGAAGATACGTGCAAACCGGCTCGTCTATACTTTTAATTTTACCTTCATCAATAGCAATTCCAATTAAAAGACTAAGGATTGATTTTGACATCGAAAAGGAATTGGAGACTTTATTAATTTCATGTCCATCCCAATAAGATTCATGAATAATGGTATCATTGTGAAGAATTAGAAAAGCTTTACTATCTAATTTTTCATGATAATCTATCTCTGCTTTAGTTAATTTTAAGTTCTCGTTACTCTCAATATGCGACCAAAATACAGGTTTTGAACTGGGATGAATTTCTCGTTTATAAAAATTGTCTAAATCATAAATTCCAGGGCCATTTCTACCATGAAGATAAGTCTGATAAATACCATCATATAAATAAGTTTTACCCGAAAGAAGAATTAACAAGTTGATAATTAACACCGTGTAAAAAAAGGTGATTCCAAAATACCTCAATAAACAAAAAATTGAATTTTTCATTCTTTGTATTAAATAGTAAAATCAAATAAATTAGACAAATGAATTATTAGTTTCTCACTTAATTCATCCATGTCTATTTTACGCCCCAATTCATACTGCATTGAAGTTACGCTTTTATCACTTATTCCACAAGGAATTATATAATCGAAATACTTTAAATCAGCATTCACGTTAAATCCTAAACCATGCATGGTAATCCATCTTGAACTTTTCACACCCATTGCGCAAATCTTCCTAGCAACTGGAGAACCGACGCCTAACCAAACTCCTGTTTGTCCTTCCATTCGCTCTCCATGAATTCCGTATTCAGACAAGGTCAAAATCACAGCTTCCTCTAAGAAACGCATGTACTTATGAATATCGGTGAAAAACTGCTCAAGATCGAAAATGGGATAAACGACTAATTGACCCGGGCCATGATAAGTAATATCCCCTCCTCTATTAATTTTATAATAATCTACCTCGTTGTCCTTAAGACCTTTGTTATCTAAAAGTAAGTGGTCTTCTTTCCCGCTTTTTCCGAGCGTAAAAACATGCGGGTGCTCACATACAAGTAACTGGTTTTGAGAAAGAAAACTTGTGTTTTCGTTTCGATTTTTAATTTTTAAATCAACAAGTTCTTTAAATATTTTTTCTTGTAAATCCCAGGCTTCCTTATAATCAATGAGACCCAAGCGGCGAATTGTTACTGCCCTATTTGACATTAAAAATTTGCTAGCTCACTTTTAAGGTA